>OBLK01000268.1_pt1 | contig 14540 bp, 12 predicted proteins | sample 1518871 | NCBI WGS metagenome assembly OBLK01 (sample SAMEA2464837, study PRJEB22497) | soil metagenome | biome: Grassland; feature: Farmland; material: Clay | place: Australia | collected 2013-02-01 | depth 0.8 m
TTCGCCTGCCTCGGCCGACACAGTTCGGAGGCCTCGGTCTCCTCGGCGGGCGTGGCCGGGCGCCGCGGCGTCGCCGTGGCGTGCCGGACCCCCAACCCCGCCGTTCTCGTCCCCCCACCCGTCGGAGTGGCGGGGGGGGCCCCCCCCCCCCCCCCGCCCCCCCCCCCCCCGCCGGTACCGGATGCGGCCGCCGTCGGCCTCGTGCACCTGGTGGAAGGCGATGTTGTGGCTGAACGTCGCGGCGTAGAGCCGCACGGCCACGCTCACCAGCCCGAACGAGACCACGCCGTTCCAGATTGCGCGCATTACCGACTTCCTCCCGCGTGGCGTTCCCGACTGGTCGTTGTCCAGATAGTCAGAATGGGCCCGTGCGCCCGATGTTCGCCACCCCAGGGCCGCTGCCCGAGGGGCCGCAGTGGCGCTACGAGGTGCACTGGGCCGGCCTTCGCGTGCTCGTCGAGATCACCGACGGCCGGCTGCGGCTCACGTCGTGGAGTGAACGCGACGTGACTGCCCACTTCCCGGAGTTCGCGCACCTCGGGCAGCGGCTGCGCGACGGCCTGTTCGACGCCGAGATCGTCGTCCTGTGCGGCGGCGTGCCGTCGGCGTCGGAGCTGTCCAGGCGGTTGCGCAGCAAGGGCCAGCACCGCCACGGCCGGGCCGGCGCGCTCATGGTCTCCGACGTGCTGCGGCTCTACGGTGTGCCGCTGCTGCAGCGGCCGCTCGACGAGCGGCGCTCGACCCTGGAGCGGGTCGGCATGGACGCCGCGCCGCTGGTCACGCTTTCGCCCGTGTACGACGACGGCCCGGCGTTGCTGGCCGCTACGAAGCGCCAGCGCCTGCACGGTGTCGTCGCCAAGCGCGCCGACTCGCCGTACCGGCCGGGCGTGCGCGATCCGTCGTGGGTCAAGGTGGCCCACGCCTAACCCGCCTTCCGGATCTGCTGGAGGTGAGCCGTCGCCGCCGCGACCGCCACTTGGCGGCCCTGCTCGTCGACCAGCTCACCGGCCATGAAGCACACGTGGGCGCCGCGCCGCACCACCCGGCCATGCCCGACCAGCCGGCCGGGCCGTGCCGGCCGCAAGAACTGCACGTGCAGGTCGAGCGTCGGCGCGAACTGGCCCGCGGGCAGCGTCGCGACCAGAGCAGGCCCGAGCGTGTCGTCGAGCATGGCGGCCAGGAACCCGCCCTGGATCGCGCCGGCCGGGTTCAAGTACTCCTCGCCGGCCCGGAAACCGACCACGATCGTGCCCTTTTCGGGGTCGACGTCGACCAACTCCCAGCCGAGGGTTGCCGCCGCTGGGGGAGCGGGCACCCGGCCCGCCTGGACGTCCCAGAACAGTCCCGTCCCGCGCTCCATACAGCCATTGAACCCCCACCCCCTGACATTTTCGGTTGCTCGGCGTGTCACCGGGAACATCCGCCGATGGCCTCGCGTTGGAGGTGACAGGTCGGCGCGGTGCGTGTCCCCCGGGCCCAACCAGAACCGCCTTCGCGGAATACCGTTCGGCTGGAGCCGCGTCGCGCCAATCGCCGAGAGGCGGACCCCCGCGCCGACCCTTGACTTCGAGTCCGCCGCCGCCCGCTGCGCTGTCACCGGCCTGATCATGGAGCGCCGGGTGATGCCCCGCCCAAGTCGGATCGTGGGCGGCACGCGATCCGCAATGTGAACCGTGGGCGGCACGCGGCTCACGCCGGCGACGGCGCAAAGCCCCAAGGGGGCCAGAGGCGTCTCAGTTGGGCAGCGGCTGCGCGCCGCGCTCGGCGAGGAGCTGGGTCATGTACCCGATCTCCTTGCCCTGGGCGATCTTCGTCTGCTTGGCGAGGTTGCGGACCACGGCGACCTCGCCGTGGTCGGCGGCGAACTGCAGCATGTCGCCGCCGCCCTGGTGGTGGCGGAGCATGAGCTGCAGGAACAGCGTGTCGAATTCGGCGCCGCGCGTTTTGGCCAGCCGGTCGAGCTCCTCTGGGGTCGCCATGCCTGGCATCTGGTCGACGCCCCCAGGGGCCGCGGTCGGCGCCGTGCCGCCGCTGTGGGCGTGCTCGGCGTTCATCCAGGTCATGTACTTGCCGGGCGGCACCCGGTCGCGGCCCCACAGGCTCAGCCAGCCCTGCATCCGGCCGATCTGCTCGATCTGCGTCGTCTCGATGTCGAACGCCAGCGTGTGCAGCCGCGGGTCCTCGGCGTAGAGCCGGGCCAGCGACGCCATGGTCGCGGCCTGCCGGTGGTGCACCGACATGTCCTGGGAGAAGCCGACGTCGACCGAATCTGGCGCCGGGACGGCGTTGGCCTCGGACTGCCGCAGGCCGAGCAGCAGGCCAGCAGCCGCCCCGACCAGCAGCAGGGCCACGACGGCGCCGACGGCGACCACGGCCATCGCCCATCTGGGCAGGCCGGCGGCCCCGCCCGGGGTACCACCGGCCTGCTCGGCCAGGTCGGTCTCGGGCAGGCCGGCTTCGGCCGGGACGGCTTCGGGCAGGGCGGTGGCGTGCGTGGGCACGCCGGCCGCCTCAGGAGGTTGCGGCATCAGCCCGACGTCGGCGCCGGCTGGCTGGTCGGTTGCCCGCTCGGGGCGCCGGTGGGTGCACCCGACGGCATGCCGGAGGCGCCTGGCTGCTCGTTCTGGCTCGGGTTGAAGTCCATGGCCACCGCGTCAGGTCCGGGCGGGGTGGAGACGAACGGCGGCGGCGAGTCGATGCTGAACGCGCTGGGATCGGCGTCGCAGGTGGCGCCGACCTCCGGGTAGGCGAACTCGTTGATCCGTAGCGCCCGGATGAACTGGTCGATCCGCTTGTCGTCGGGGCTGTCGAGCTTGAGCTGGTGGCCCCAGGACTGCAGCGAGATCGGCCGGTCCAGGTCGGGATAGGGCGAGAGCATGAGGTGGGTCTGCCCGGTCACCCGGGCGCGCAGCTTGTCCAGCGCCTCACCCGAGATCTGGTCGGGATTGTAGGCGATCCACACGGCACCGTGTTCGAGCGGGTGGACCATGTTCTCGTTGCGCACCGGGCTGGCGTACACCCGGCCGTTGCAGTCCGCCCACACCTCGTCGTGCGGTCCGCCGAACGGCGGGAACTTGTCGTAGGCGACCCGCTGGACCGCCGTGACGTGCCCGCGGGCGTTGCTGTAGTCGATCCGCTCGACGCCCTCGATCTTCTCCGACGGGTCCTGGTTCTCGGCCGACGGGGTGAAGGCCGCGAGCTCACGTTCCTTGTCCTGCTTGACGTCCCACTTGTAGTAGGAGTAGCCGAAGACGCCACCGGCGAAGAGCACGACCGCGACGACCGCGGCGATGGTGCCCCACGGCTTCGGCTTCTTGATCACGATCGACGCCCGCGCGCTGCGCACTGCCTTGCTGGACTTGCCGCTTGCCATTGACCTGCCCGAATCCTTGACCGAACCTCGGAACGCCGCGCCCACGATGGCGCCGGCCGCCGCCAGTGTAGGGACGTTTCGTCACGCGGAGGTGAGGGCGTCCGACTCGGACCCGCCACCTAGACTTCCAGGGTGACTCCCGCCGCCCTCGCCGAGCTGATCCGGGCGACCGCAACCGAGGTCCTCAACGCCCGTGGCCTGGACGCCGGCGCGCTGCCAGAGACGATCAACGTCGAGCGCCCGCGCAATCCGGACCACGGCGACTACGCCACCAACGTGGCGCTGCAGGGAGCGCGGCGACTCGGGGTGGCGCCGCGTGAGCTCGCCCAATGGCTGGCCACCGCGCTCACCTCGGACGACAGCGTTGCGTCAGCCGAGGTCGCCGGGCCGGGCTTCGTCAACCTGCGGCTGGCCGCCGACTCGCACGGCGCGATCGTGCGGGAGGCGCTCGAGCGGGGCGACACCTACGGCCACGGCGACGCCCTGGCCGGCACCAACATCAACCTGGAGTTCGTCTCGGCCAACCCGACCGGGCCGCTGCACTTGGGGCACACCAGGTGGGCCGCCGTCGGGGACGCGCTCGGCCGGCTGCTCGCCGCCAGCGGCGGGTACGTGACCAGGGAGTACTACTTCAACGACGCCGGCGCGCAGATCGACCTGTTCGTCAGGTCGCTGATGGCCGCCTCGCGCGGCGAGCCGATCCCGGAGGACGGCTACCAGGGCAGCTACATCGCCGAGATCGCCGCCGAGGTGCTACGCCGGGCACCCGATGCCGCCGACGACCCGGAGACGTTCCGGCAGATCGGCGTCGGGCTGATGTTCGACGCGATCAAGGCGAGCCTGCACGAGTTCCGCACCGATTTCGACGTGTACACCCACGAGCGGGTGCTGCACGACACCGGCGCGGTGGAGGCGGCCGTCAACCGGTTGAAGGACTCCGGGCACCTGTACTTCGAGGACGGCGCCTGGTGGCTGCTCTCGACGCAGTACGGCGACGACAAGGACCGCCCGGTCATCCGCAGCGACGGCACGCCCGCCTACATCGCCAGCGACCTGGCCTACTACCTGGACAAGCGGGAGCGCGGGTTCGACCTGTGCATCTACATGCTCGGCGCCGACCACCACGGCTACATCGGCCGGCTCAAGGCCGCCGCGGCGGCGTTCGGGTACGACCCGGCCTCGGTGGAGGTGCTGATCGGGCAGATGGTCAGCCTGACCCGCAGCGGCGTGCCGGTCCGGATGAGCAAGCGTGCCGGCAACATGGTCAGCATGGAGGACCTGGTCGAGGGCGTCGGCGTCGACGCGGCCAGGTACGCGCTGATCCGGTCGTCGGTCGACTCGCCGCTGGACATCGACCTCGACTCGTGGTCAAGGCGCACCAACGAAAACCCGGTCTTCTACGTGCAATACGCGCACGCCAGGCTGGCCTCACTGCAGCGCAACGCGGCCGAGCTCGGTGCGCGTTTCGACCCGGCCGCGGTCGACTTCGGCCTGCTGACCCATCCCCGCGAGGGTGACCTGGTGCGCACCATCGGCGAGTTCGGCCGGGTGGTTGCCTCGGCGGCGGAGCTGCGCGAGCCGCACCGGGTCGCGCGGTACCTGGAGGAGCTGGCCAGCGCCTACCACAAGTTCTACGACTCGTGCCGGGTGCTGCCGATGGGTGACGAGACGCTCACGCCCCTGCACCAGGCCAGGCTGGCGCTGTGCGCCGCGGCCAGGCAGGTGCTCGCCAACGGTCTTGGGCTCCTCGGGGTGTCCGCGCCGGAGCGGATGTGAGCACGCACCCGGCCGGGCCCCGGCATGCCCAGGTGCACGCCATGGGCAGCACGGCCGGACCGCGCCCGGCCGGCGCCGGCGAGCTGCACGAGCTGCACCCCGACGTGTGGCCGCGCAACGCCCGCCGGGATGCCGGCGGTGTGCTGGGGCTGGCCGGCCTGGACGTGCGCGAGCTGGCCGAGCGGTTCGGCACGCCGCTGTTCGTGGTGGACGAGGCCGACTTCCGCTCGCGCTGCGCCGAGTACGCCGACGCGTTCGGCGACCCGACGCTCGTGCACTACGCGGCCAAGGCGTTCCTGTGCACCGAGGTCGTCCGCTGGGTTCACGACGAGGGGCTGTCGCTGGACGTGTGCTCGGCGGGGGAGCTCGCGCTGGCCCTGCGGGCGGGCTTTCCGGCCGGGCGGATCGCCTTCCACGGCAACAACAAGTCGCTCGCCGAGCTGACCGCCTCGGTCGAGGCCGGCGTCGGCACGGTCGTGATCGACTCGTTCACCGAGCTGGCCAGGCTCGACCACGTGGCCCGCGAGGCCGGGACGCGGGCCGACGTGATGGTCCGGGTCACGGTCGGCGTCGAGGCGCACACCCACGAGTACATCGCCACCGCGCACGAGGACCAGAAGTTCGGCTTCTCGCTCGCCGAGGGCGATGCCGCCGAGGCCGTGCGGCGCGTGCTCAAGGCCGAGGGCCTCAACCTGGCCGGCCTGCACAGCCACATCGGTTCGCAGATCTTCGACGCCAGCGGCTTCGAGATCGCCGCCCGGCGCGTGATCGGCCTGATGGCGCAGGTGCGCGACGAGCACGGCGAGGCGGCGCTGCAGACGGTGACCACCGTCGACCTCGGCGGCGGGCTCGGCATCGCCTACACCGCGGCCGACGACCCGCTGCCGGTGAAGGTGATCGCCGGCCAGCTGCGCTCGATCGTGGACAAGGAGTGCCTGGCGGCGGGCCTCGCGCCGGTCCGGGTCGCGGTCGAGCCAGGCCGTGCGATCGCCGGGCCAGGGACGGTCACCCTGTACGAGGTCGGCACGCTCAAGGACGTCCCGCTGGACGCCGGCGCCGGCCGCCGCTACGTCAGCGTCGACGGCGGGATGAGCGACAACGTGCGGACGGCGCTGTACGGCGCGGTGTACGACTGCCGGCTGGCGTCCCGGGTGTCGCAGCAGGCTCCGGTGCTGAGCCGGGTGGTCGGCAAGCACTGCGAGAGCGGTGACGTGCTCGTGCGTGACTGCTGGCTGCCGGCCGACGTCGCACCGGGCGACCTGCTCGCGGTCGCCGCGACCGGCGCCTACTGCTACGCCATGTCGAGCAACTACAACAAGCTGCCGCGGCCGGCCGTGGTCGCGGTGCTCGACGGGCAGGCCCGGCAGCTGCTGCGCCGCGAGACCCTCGACGACGTGCTGCGACTGGACGTGTCGTGACCGGCATCGGAGTGGCCCTGCTGGGCTGTGGCGTGGTCGGCTCGCAGGTCGCGAGGCTGCTGGACGAGCAGGCCGGCGACCTGGCCGCGCGGGTCGGCGCACCGGTCGAGCTGCGCGGGGTGGCCGTGCGCCGGCCGCACAAGCACCCTGACATCCCCGCCGAGCTGCTGACCACCGACGCCACGGCGCTCGTCGCCAGGAACGACGTCGACGTCGTGGTCGAGGTGATCGGCGGCATCGAGCCGGCGCGGGCCCTGCTGACCGGGGCGCTGGCCGCCGGCCGCGCCGTCGTCACGGCGAACAAGGCGCTGCTGGCCGAGTACGGCGCCGAACTGTTCGCCGCGGCCGACGCCTCGGGCGCCGACCTGTACTTCGAGGCCGCCGTGGCCGGAGCGATCCCGCTGCTGCGCCCGCTGCGCGAGTCGCTGGCCGGCGACCGGATCAACCTCGTGATGGGCATCGTCAACGGCACCACCAACTACGTGCTGTCGGAGATGGACTCGTCCGGCGCCAGCTACACGGAGGCGCTGGAGCAGGCGAGCCGCCTCGGCTACGCGGAGGCCGACCCGACCGCCGACGTCGACGGGTTCGACGCCGCGGCGAAGGCAGCGATCCTGGCCAGCCTGGCGTTCCACACCAGGGTCACCGCCGCCGACGTGCACCGCGAGGGCATCAGCGACGTCACAGCCTCCGACATCGCCGCGGCCAGGGCGCTCGGCCGGGTGGTCAAGCTGCTCGCGGTGTGCGACCGCATCGCCGGGCCGGACGGCCAGGAGCTGGTGTCGGCCCGGGTCTACCCGGCGATGATCCCGCGATCGCACCCGCTGGCCTCGGTCGCCGGCGCCTTCAACGCGGTGTTCGTCGAGGCCGACGCCGCCGGAGCGCTGATGTTCTACGGCCAGGGCGCCGGCGGCGCGCCGACTGCAAGCGCAGTGCTCGGCGACCTGGTCGCGGTCGCCCGCAACCGGGTCGCCGGCGGCCGCGGGCCGCGCGAGTCGGCCTACGCCGAGCTGCCGATCCAGCCGATAGGCCTGGTCCCCACCGCATACCACGTCAGCCTCGACGTCGCCGACCGCGCTGGCGTGCTGGCCTCGGTCGCGGCGGTGTTCGCCGAGCACGACGTCTCGATCGCCGCGGTCCGCCAGGAGGGTCGCGGCCTGGACGCCAGCCTGGTGATCGTCACCCACGCCGCCCCGGACTCGGCGCTGCGCTCGACGGTGGACAAGTTGGCGCACCTGGACGCCGTGCGAGAGGTCGTCAGCGTGATGCGGGTCGAGGGGGACCAGTGAACTGCCGATTGAACGGCCGATGAACACCGCCGTGTCGGCCCGGCCGGCCTGGCCAGGCGTCATCGAGGCGTACCGCGAGCGCATGCCGGTCCGACCCGAGTGGGAGGTCGTGACCCTGCACGAGGGCGGCACGGCGCTGCTGCCGGCGCCGCACCTGTCCGAGCTGACCGGCTGCCGGGTGCTGCTCAAGGTCGAGGGCACCAACCCGACCGGGTCGTTCAAGGACCGCGGCATGACGGTCGCGGTCACCTGCTCGCTCGCCGAGGGCCGCCGGGCGGTGCTGTGCGCCTCGACCGGCAACACCTCGGCGTCGGCTGCCGCCTATGCCGCCAGGGCCGGCCTGATCTGCGCCGTGCTCGTGCCGGCCGGGGCGGTCGCGCTCGGCAAGCTGGCTCAGGCCGTCGTGCACGGCGCGCGCATCCTGACCATCGACGGCAACTTCGACGACTGCCTCGAGCTGGCCCGCAAGACCGCGGCGGAGCACCCGGAGGTCGCCCTGGTCAACTCCGTCAACCCGGTTCGCGTCGAGGGCCAGAAGAGCGCGGCCTTCGAGGTGTGCGACGCGCTCGGCGGCGCACCGGACGTGCACTGCCTGCCGGTCGGCAACGCCGGCAACATCACCGCCTACTGGCGCGGCTACACCGAGTACCTGGCCGGCGGCCTGGTCCAGTCGGCGCCGCGGATGTTCGGTTTCCAGGCGGCCGGCGCGGCACCGCTCGTGTTCGGCGAACCGGTAGCGAGGCCGCAGACCATCGCCACCGCGATCCGGATCGGCGCCCCCGCGTCCTGGACCGGTGCGATCGCCGCCCGCGACGAGTCCGGCGGCCTGTTCGACGCGGTGACGGACGCCCAGATCCTGGACGCCTACCGGCTGGTGGCATCGCGCGAGGGGGTGTTCGTCGAGCCGGCGTCGGCCGCGTCGGTGGCCGGGCTGCTGCTCACCGCAGGCGACGGCCGGCTGCCGGCGGGATCGCTCGTGGTGTGCACCGTCACCGGGCACGGCCTCAAGGACCCGGACACCGCGCTGATGGAGCACCCGCGCCCAGAGCCGGTCCCGGTCGACGCCGAGGCGGTCGCCGCCGCGCTGGAGCTCGGGTGACCATCACCGTCCGGGTGCCGGCGTCATCGGCGAACCTGGGGCCCGGGTTTGACGCGCTCGGCCTGGCGCTCGCGCTGCACGACGAGGTCGACGTCGAGCCGACCGGCGGTGGGCTGCTGGTCGAAGTCGACGGCGAGGGCGCCGCCTCGGTCCCGCGCGACGAGTCGCACCTCGTGGTCCGGGCACTGCGGGCGACGCTCGACGCGCTCGGCGAGCCGCAACCGGCCGGGCTGGTCCTGCGGTGCCGCAACGCCATCCCGCACGCCCGCGGGCTCGGCTCGTCGGCTGCGGCCGCGGTGGCCGGCGTCGCCGCCGGGTACGCGCTGGCCGGCGCCGACCTGGGTCCTGCTGAACGGGCAGGTCGCGCGCTCGAGCTCGCGGCCGCGTTCGAGGGACACGCCGACAACGCCGCCGCGAGCCTGCTCGGCGGCCTGACCGTGGCCTGGACCTGCGAGGGCGGGTTCCGGGCGGCGCGGCTGGACCCGCACCCGACCCTGGCGCCGGTGCTGTTCGTACCGGCCACCACCTCGTCGACCGAGGCCACCCGTGGGCTGCTGCCGGCCTCCGTGCCGCTGTCGGACGCGGTGTTCAACGCCGGCCGGGCCGCGCTCGCCGTGCACGCCCTCACCGCGCGGCCCGACCTGCTGCTCGCCGCGACCGCGGACCGCCTGCACCAGCCGTACCGCAGGCCCGCCTACCCGGCGACGACCGCCCTGGTCGACGCGCTTCGCGAGCACGGCGTCGCCGCGGCCGTGTCCGGCGCCGGCCCGACCGTGCTGGCGCTGACCACCGGCGAGCCGCTGCCGGCCCTCGTCGGCTTCGAGTCAGGATTCGAAGCCTGGCCGGTGCCGGTCGAGGCTGCCGGCGTGTCGGTGCGGGAATGTGCGCCCTGCCAGGTGCGTTGACTGAAGAGGCTGGAGAGATACCGCCACGCCGCATGGGCGGTTGTTGCTCGTCGGAGCCAGGACGTCTAGGCTCGCACTTGTTCAGCCACCGCGCGCGTGGGCGCCGGTGCCGTATCGGCTTCTATCCGAGCCGCAAGTCTCCCCGTCAGACGGCCGCCGCCGCTGCGGGCGGAAGGGCACCCAACCAGCGTGGTGGCCGGACAGACCCCTGTACGGAAGGCCGGTCCGAATTCGTCGGATCGAGCTTTCCCTATCGGGAACGAACGCTGCCCTGCCTCCCGCAGGGCGGTAAGTCCGCTGGTTCGCGAAAGGCGCGAGCCGGTCAGGAAGGACCTTTGTGAGCGACACCGAACTTCTGAGCAGCGCAACTCAAGACGCTGCCCCTGACAACCAGCCCTCTGAGTCGGCTGGAAGCGGGTTTTCCCAGGCCGTGGACGGTCCCGCCAGCGGTGAGCCGACCGACAACGGCGCCCCGGTCCGCCGCCGCGGCGGCCTGACCGGCATGGTGCTCGCCGACCTGCGTGAGCTGGCTGGTGAACTCGGCATCACCGACACCTCCGGTATGCGCAAGGGCGACCTCATCGCCGCCATCAAGCAGCGCCGGAGCGGCGGTCAGGGCAACGGCGACCAGCTGCCACTCGCGGTGTCCAGCGCGCCGGACCAGACGGCCGGGACGGTGTCGGCCAAGCCGGCCGAGCAGGTCGAGCAGGCCGCACCGGCGCAGCCGGTCAACGACGCCGCCCAGACGGACGTTTCCGCTGGTCAGCAGGCGTCTCCTCGCGTGCGCCGGCGCAGCGCGAGCCGCCCGGCCGGAGCGCCGGAGCGCTCGGCCGACGGCCAGTCCGGTCAGGACGGCGAGGCGGCTGCCGCCGAGCAGACCCAGACCACCGAGCGCACGGACGGCCGTACAGACGGCCGCACCGAGCGCGGTGACGGCCGCACCGACCAGCGCGGCGGCCGCAACGAGCAGCGTGCGGATCGCGCCGACCGGCAGGATCGCGGCGACCGGCAGGACCGGAGCGACCGGCAGGATCGCGGCGACCGGCAGGACCGGGGCGACCGCCAGGACCGCGCCGACCGCCAGGACCGGGGCGACCGGCAGGACCGGAGCGACCGGCAGGACCGGGGCGACCGGAACGAGCGTGACCGGGACCGCGGCGACCGCAGCGACCGGAACAACGACCGGGATCGCAACAACGACCGCGACCGCAACAACGACCGCGGCGACCGGTCTGCCGACCAGGACCGGGGCGACCAGGGCCGCGACGACGACGACGAGGGCGGCGGCCGCCGCCGGGGTCGCCGGTTCCGCGACCGCCGTCGCAACCGCGGCGAGCGCCGTCCCGAGGGCGGCAGCGAGCCGGAGGTCCGCGAGGACGACGTGCTGCTGCCGGTCGCCGGCATCCTCGACGTGCTGGAGAACTACGCGTTCGTGCGTACGTCGGGCTACCTCGCCGGCCCGGACGACGTCTACGTCTCCCTGTCGCTCGTGCGCAAGTACGGCCTGCGCCGCGGTGACGCGCTCACCGGCGCGGTCCGCCAGCCGCGCGAGGGCGAGCAGCAGCGGCAGAAGTTCAACCCGCTGGTCAGGGTCGACTCGATCAACGGCCTCGACGTCGACGCCGCCAAGCAGCGCCCAGAGTTCACCAAGCTCACGCCGCTGTACCCGAACGAGCGGCTGCGCCTCGAGACCGAGCCGCACAAGCTCACCACCAGGGTCATCGACCTGGTGATGCCGATCGGCAAGGGCCAGCGCGCGCTGATCGTCTCGCCGCCCAAGGCCGGCAAGACCATGGTGCTGCAGGCCATCGCCAACGCGATCACCTCGAACAACCCGGAAGTCCACCTCATGGTCGTGCTCGTCGACGAGCGGCCGGAGGAGGTCACCGACATGCAGCGCTCGGTCAAGGGTGAGGTGATCGCCTCCACCTTCGACCGGCCGCCGTCGGACCACACCACGGCCTCCGAGCTGGCGATCGAGCGGGCCAAGCGCCTGGTCGAGATGGGCCACGACGTCGTCGTGCTGCTCGACTCGATCACCCGGCTCGGCCGCGCCTACAACCTGGCGGCGCCGGCGTCCGGCCGGATCCTGTCCGGCGGTGTCGACTCGACGGCGCTGTACCCGCCGAAGCGCTTCCTCGGCGCCGCGCGCAACATCGAGGGCGGCGGCTCGCTGACCATCTTCGCGACCGCGCTGGTCGAGACCGGTTCGACCGGTGACGGCGTGATCTACGAGGAGTTCAAGGGCACCGGCAACGCCGAGCTCAAACTCGACCGCAAGATCGCCGACCGGCGCGTGTTCCCGGCCGTCGACGTCACCATCTCCGGCACCCGCAAGGAGGAGCTGCTGCTCTCGCCGGACGAGATGGCGGTCACGATCAAGCTTCGCCGGGTGCTCACCGCGCTCGACCCGCAGCAGGGCATCGACCTGCTGCTGGACCGGCTGCGCAAGACCCGCACGAACATCGAGTTCCTGATGCAGGTCGCCAAGACCACCCCGTTGTCAGACGACGACTGACAGACGGGAACGGGACTCGGCGGGAACGGGACTCGGCGGGAACGGGACTCGGCGGGAACAACGGGCGGCTGGCCGTGGTTACACCGACCTGTGACAACGCGGCCAGCCCGTCTGGCACACTTGTCGACAACTCCCGGCACCGGTTCACCTCACAGGCAAGCCTGACGAGGACCCGGCGGCCACAACGAGAGGACAAGCCTTGAGGACCGGCATCCACCCGCAGTACGTGGTGACCGAGGTCGCGTGCAGCTGCGGCAACACCTTCACCACCCGCAGCACCAAGCGCACCGGCAACATCCACGTCGAGGTCTGCTCGAACTGCCACCCGTTCTACACCGGCAAGCAGAAGATCATGGACACCGGTGGCCGGGTCGCGCGCTTCGAAGCCCGCTACGGCAAGCGCAAGAAGTAGCTACGCACACGGCGCCCACCTCGCGGCTCTTGCGGGGTCGGGCGCCGTTGTCGTGTATGCCGAAGCGGTGGAACGGAGGTGACAACGTGAGCACGATCGACGAACTGATGGCCGAGCACGCCGAGCTCGAACGCCGGCTGGCCGACCCTGCCGTGCACGGCGACCGGGTGCTGGCCCGCAAGCTGGGGCGCCGGCACGCCGAGCTGACGCCGATCGCGCGCACCGCGGCCGAGCTGATCGCCGCCCGGGACGACCTGACCGCCGCCCGCGAGCTGGCCGCGGAGGACCCGGGCTACGCCGCCGAGGCCGAGTCCATGGCCGAATCCATCTCGGAAAGGATGGCCCACCTCGACGCCAAGCTCACCGAGCTGATCGTGACGCGCGACGAGAACGACGCGGCCGACATCGTGATGGAGATCAAGTCGGGGGAGGGCGGCGAGGAGTCGGCGCTGTTCGCCGGCGACCTGCTGCGGATGTACCTGCGCTACGCCGAGCGCCGCGGCTGGCGCACCGATGTGCTCGACTCGACCGAGTCGGGCCTCGGCGGCTACAAGGACGTCACCGTGTCGGTCAAGGCCCGCGGCACGGTCGGCCCGGACGACGGTGTCTGGGCCAGGCTGAAGTTCGAGGGCGGGGTGCACCGCGTCCAGCGGGTCCCGGTCACCGAGTCGCAGGGCCGCATCCACACCTCGGCGGTGGGCGTGCTGGTCTACCCGGAGCCGGACGAGGTGGAGATCGAACTGGACGACAAGGACCTGCGAATCGACGTGTTCCGCTCGTCCGGCCCCGGCGGCCAGAGCGTGAACACCACCGACTCTGCGGTTCGGATCACACACCTGCCCACCGGCGTCGTGGTGTCCTGCCAGAACGAGAAGTCGCAGATCCAGAACCGGGCGCGGGCGCTGCAGGTGCTGCAGGCCAGGCTGCAGGCGATCGCCGACGAGGAGGCCGCGACCAAGGCCGCCGCCGACCGGCGCAGCCAGGTGCGCACGGTCGACCGCTCCGAGCGCGTCCGCACGTACAACTTCGCGGAGAACCGCATCTCCGACCACCGGGTCAACTTCAAGGCCTACAACCTCGACGCCGTCCTCGACGGCGACCTGGACGCCGTGCTGGACGCGCTGGCCAAGGCCGACCGCGAGGAGCGCCTGGCAACCGCCGGCCGCTGAGCGCACCGTTCGTGGCAGGGTGTCCGGCGTGAACCGCCAACCGCTGCGGCTGGCCGTGCAGGAGGCCGAGCGAACCCTCGCCGACGCCGGCGTGAACAGCCCCAGGGTCGACGCCGAGCTGCTCGCGGCCCACGTGCTCGGCGTCCCGCGCGGGCACCTGCCCATGATCCCGCTGGTCGACGATTCCGCCGTCGACCAGCTGCGGCAGCTGGTGGGGCGGCGCGCCGCCAGGGAACCGCTGCAGCACCTGGTCGGCGAGGCCGGCATGGGCGCCATCACGGTCGCCGTCGGGCCGGGCGTGTTCGTGCCGCGGCCGGAGACCGAGCTGCTGCTCGGCTGGGGGCTGACCGTGCTCGAGGGCCGGCACTCGCCGGTCGTGGTCGACCTGTGCACCGGCTCAGGCGTGCTGGCGCTGGCGCTGGCCAACGCCCGGCCGGACGCCGCTGTGCACGCCGTCGAGCGTGACCCGATCGCGCTCGCCTCGGCCAGGCGAAACGCCACACACCGCACTGTCCCCGGCGACACGCCGATCTCGCTCCACGCCGGCGCCCCCACCAGGCCCCAGACGCTCGCCGAGCTCG
>OBLK01000269.1_pt1 | contig 14536 bp, 12 predicted proteins | sample 1518871 | NCBI WGS metagenome assembly OBLK01 (sample SAMEA2464837, study PRJEB22497) | soil metagenome | biome: Grassland; feature: Farmland; material: Clay | place: Australia | collected 2013-02-01 | depth 0.8 m
CGTGACGGTCCGGCTCGACTCGTGCGACCGCACGTCGTTCATGCCGGTCGTGCTGCTCGCGGTCCGCTCGGTGCGCTCGCGGCCGGGCCTCACGGTCGGCCTGGAGTCGCTGCTCGACCTGTGACCTCGTTCCCACCGGCGGTGGGGCGGCTTGTCGGTGGGCAACGGTTTATCGGTCGGCAGCGGCTTGTCGGGGGCAGCGGGCTTGTCGGTGGGCACTGGCAGGATGCTCGGCGTGGGAATGCATGGGCCGACCGTGACGGCGGCAGCGGCGCGGCGGACCGCGCTCGCGGCGCAGGGGTTCACCGACACCAGACCGAGCGGTCCGCCGACCAGGCGGCACCTGCAGCGGGTGCTGCAACGCACCAGGGTCCTGCAGCTCGACTCGGTCAACGTCGCGGTCCGGGCACACTATGCGCCGGTGTTCAGTCGGCTCGGCGGCTACGACCTCGGCCTGCTCGACGAGGCCGCGTGGACCAACAGCGCGCGCCGGCCGCGGATGTTCGTCGAGTACTGGGCGCACATGGCGGCGCTCGTGCCGATCGAGGACTGGCCGCTGTACCGCTGGCGGATGCGGCGCATCGAGGGCCGCGGCTGGCACCGCTTCGACGAGATCCTCAAACGCGCGCCGGGTCTGATCGACGACCTGCTCGAGGCCGTGAAGTCGCTCGGCCCGATCGGCGCCGGGACGCTCGAGCGCGAGCTCGGCGCGCGCCGCGACGACCGGCAGAAGGGCTGGTGGGAGTGGACCGAGGTCAAGATCATCTGTGAGTGGTTGTTCGACACCGGCCGGCTCACCGTTGGCACCCGGCGGTCGTTCGAGCGGCTCTACGACCTCCCGGAGCGGGTGCTGCCGCCGCACCTGCTCGACGCCGACGTCCCGGAGCCGGAGGCGCTGCGCACGCTGACCGAGCGCGCAGCCATGTCGCTCGGGGTGGCGACCGTGCCCGATCTGCGCGACTACTTCCGCTTCGGGACCGACGCCGCCAGGAAGGCCGTCGGTGAGCTGGTCGAGGCCGGTCGGCTGGAACCGGTCGTCGTGCCCGGTTGGCGCCACCAGGCCTACCGGCACGTCGAGGCCAGGACACCGCGCACGGTCCGGGCGCGCGCACTGCTGTGCCCGTTCGACCCGCTGATCTGGGAGCGGGACCGCACCGAGCGGCTGTTCGACTTCCACTACCGCATCGAGATCTACGTGCCCGAGCCCAAGCGCGTCTACGGCTACTACGTCTACCCGTTCCTGCTCGACGACCGGATCGTCGCCAGGGTGGACATCAAGGCCGATCGCAAGGCCGGACTGCTGCGGGTGCCCGGGGCGTTCGCCGAGCCCGAGGTCGACCTCGGGCGGGTGAGCGTCGAGCTCGCCGCCGAGCTGCGCGCGATGGCCGAGTGGCTTGGCCTGGAGGGCGTCGTCGTGGGGGAGCGGGGCGATCTCGCCGCTCCGCTGGCCGCGGTGTGCCGCTGACCCGGCAACCGACCGTCAACCACCCGGCAACCACCAGACAACCCGACGGCCATTGGCTGTGCTCACTGATTCTTCTGGACGCCTGGAGGGTGAAAGACAGTGAGCACAAGGAGACCAAGGCTGAGGTACCTGCCGGCGCTCGTGGCCGGCGCGCTGCTCGTGGCCGGGCTGGTCCCGGCGATGAGCGCGTCGGCGGCGCCCGCGGTGACCGCCGATCCCTGCCGGGACCGGCCGCCGACGGAGCTGGACCGCACCCGGGAGTGGGTGTGCGTCGGGCTGGCGAACTTCGCCGAGCCGAGCGCGGAGCCCAGAGAGGTGACGCTCACGGAGGAGGAGGCCCGCAGGCTCGACGTCACCCGCCCGATCAGCTACGAGCTGGGCGTCGCGGTGTCACCCGACGGCCGGCTGTACCGGCAGACGGTGCCGTCGCGGCCGGGCCTGCAGGACGTCCGCGGGTACAACCCGAGCCCGCCCGACGTCGACCCGGAGGGAGAGGCCCGGCCGCCCGGCACCGCTACCAGTCCCAGCACCGGCTCCGGTCCCGGCATCGAGGCCGTCTACGGCGCCGACAACCGGGAGATCCGGTTGTCGACCACGAGCTACCCGTGGCGGGTGTTCGGCGCGATCCTGAATCCCGGCTCGTCGACGTCGCGCTGCTCCGGTTCGCTGATCGGCCCGCGGCACCTGCTCACCGCCGGCCACTGCATCCACGAGGGCGGCGGCGGTCCCGACCAGGGCTGGTACTCCAACCAGAAGGTCGCCCCAGGGCAGCGCGGCATCGGGGTGTTCCCCAACGGGCTGAAGAACCACTCCTGGTACTTCAGCGTCTCCGGCTGGTTCGACCATGCCGACCCCGCCTACGACTACGCCATGATCGTGCTGCAGGACCGCGACGACACTGCGCACCTGGGTTGGCTCGGCTGGCGCACGAGCGGCCACAGCGGCGGGTTCTGGACCTTCGGCTACCCCGGCGCGTCCTACCAGTGCGCGGCGTCGCCGTCGGCCGACGGCGAGTGCGACAACTACCTGTACGGCGACGATGGCACCGCGTTCCCGGTGCTGTCGAAGCAGATCGGCCACCAGGCCGACACCCAGCGCGGCCAGAGCGGATCACCGATGTACAAGTACAACGACGGTGACCGCCGCGTGATCGCCATTCACGCCTACGCCGGCAACTGGGGCACCAGGGTCACCTCGGCCCGCTCGGACAACTTCTGCGACTGGATCCACTCGTTCCCGAGCGCGTTCAACAACCACCCCTGCGAGTAGCTCGCTGCGCCGCGTCGAGCCGGGACCCGCGGGCGGTGGAGCCGCCCGCGGGGCGCGGCAACCGAACGGCAACCGTTCACGGGTACCAACGCCCCCATGAACACCACACGCATGATCGCCGCGGCCGCCTCTCTGGCCGCGGCGTGCGGGCTGCTCGGGGCGGTCCCGGCCGGCGCCGGGATCATGGCCGCGGTCGCCGGCGTCGACGTGGTCGGCACGACGCTGACGTTCACCGCGTACCCCGGCTTCGCCAACCACGTCGACGTGTCACCGGGCGGTGCCGGCAAGGTGGAGATCGTCGACACCGCCGGGACGATTGACATCATCGGCCCGGAGTGCGTGCCGTCACCTGAGCTTGCGTACCCGGACAAGATCAGCTGCGATGTCGCCGGGGTGACCAAGCTGCAACTCGACGGCGGCGACCTCGGCGACCTGCTGTACGTGCGCGACCCGATGTCGGCGCACCTGTACGGCGGCACCGGGGACGACGTCCTGTTCGGTGGGATCGGCAACGATGTGCTCAGCGGCGGCACCGGGGACGACGTCCTGTTCGGTGGGATCGGCAATGACCTGCTCGTCGGCGGGGGCGGCGCTGACGACCTCAACGGCGGCCCGGGCGTGGACATGGTCAGCTACGCCGGCGAGCTCGACGTCCCCGCCATCAGCGGCGCCGAGTTTGGCGTCGACGTGGTGGGCGTAAGCGCAGATCCGGACGGTGAGGTCGGCGACGACGGCGCCCCGGGAGAGGGCGACTCGATCGGTACCGACGTGGAGAACCTCAGCGGCGGCGCCGGCCCCGACGTGCTCGGCGGCAACGCGGAAGCCAACACCATCAACGGCAACGGCGGCGGCGACCGGATCTTCGGCCGAGCCGGTGACGACGTGCTGTCCGGGGGCGCCGGTTACGACCTGATCGACGGCGGCAGCGGGCTGCGCGAGATCGACACCTGCTCGCCCGGTGCCGACGGCGCGGAGCTTCACGACTGCGAGTTGATCCGCCGGTAGCGGCTCTTGCGTCAGGGTTCGCGATTCCCCCGGTCGGGCTAGCCGTCGCGGCGCGGCCCATGCTCTGCTTTCCCAAGGAGACTTGGAGAGGGTGGAGATCCGCGGGATGCTCGCTGCTTCGTTCGACGTCCGCGTCCTGGGACCGGTCGAGGTCGTCAAGGCCGGCGAGCCCGACGTCGCCGTCGCGGTCGGCAAGCCGATGCAGCGGACGCTGCTGGGCCTGCTGGCACTGCGGCCGGGGCGGGTGGTGTCGCAGACCGCACTCGTCGACGCGCTGTGGGACCAGTGCCCGCCGCGGTCGGCGCTCAAGACGCTGCACTCGCACGTCGCCCACCTGCGCCGGGCGCTGGACGCCGCCGGGCTGGGCGAGTTGGTCGACACCAGGGCGCCCGGGTACCTGCTTGCGGCGCCACCGGAGTCGGTCGACGCCAGCCGGTTCGACCGGCTGCTGGAGCCGCGGCCCGGGGCCCAGGCCGGCGAGGTCGTCGGGCGGTTGCGGGCCGCGCTCGCGCTGTGGCGGGGCGATGTCCTTGGCGGCAGCGCGGTCGGGGACTGGGCACGGGCCGAGGCGGCCAGGCTCGACGAGGCCAAGCTCTACGCCACCGAGGAGTTGTTCGCCGCCGAGCTGGCGACCGGCCAGCACGCCAGGGTCGCCACCGAGCTCGAGGCCTTCGTCGCGCAGCATTCGCTTCGGGAGCGGCCGTGGGAGCTGCTCATGCTCGCCCTGTACCTCGGCGGGCGGCAGGGCGACGCGCTCGCCGCGTACCGGCGGGCCAGGAAGGTCCTCAACGACGAGCTCGGAGTGCGACCAAGCGGTGCGCTGCGCCGGCTGGAGGCCTCGATCCTGGCCGGCGAAGAACCACGGCCGGGTGGTGCGCTGTCCACAGCGTTCGGCGTCGACGCCGTGCGCGCGGGCGCAGCCGAGACCGGTACCGGCGGCGCCCTGCGTGCCGCTGCCGCTGCCGCGGTGCCGAACACGGTGCCGTGCCCGGTCACCACGCTGGTCGGGCGCGGCAAGGACGTCACCGAGCTGATCGGGCTGCTGTCCGAGCGCCGGCTGGTCACCCTCACCGGCGTCGGTGGCTGCGGCAAGACCAGGCTCGCGATCGCGGTGGCCACCGAGTACCGGGGCCAGGTGGCGTTCGTCGACCTGACCGAGGTCAGTGGGCCCGACCAGGTGACGGCCGCGCTGTGCGACGCGGTAGGGGCGCGCGGCGAGCCAGCGACGGAGGCGCTGGTCAGCCGGCTGCGGGCGGTGCCGATGCTGCTCGTGCTGGACAACTGCGAGCACCTGGTGGACGTCTGCGCACAGCTGGTCGAGACGCTGCTGCGGCGCTGCCCGGGCCTTCGGGTGCTGGCCACCAGCCGGGAGGCACTCGACGTGCTCGGCGAGACCGTATGGCCGGTGCAGCCGCTGTCGGTGCCGACCGGGCGGGTGGGCAGCCTCGCCGACCTGCGCGACTACGACGCCGTGCGACTGTTCCTCGACCGGGCGGCGCTGCCGGCGGTCCGTGGCCTCAGCGACGCCGACGCCGGTGCGCTCGCAGCCGTCTGCGCCGGGCTGGACGGCTTGCCACTCGCGCTGGAGCTGGCCGCGGCCCGCACCTCGGTGCTCACCGTCGCCGAGATCGCCGAGCGGCTGCGCGACCCGGCGCTGCTGCGCAGCGGCTCACCGGCCGACCGCCCGCACCACCAGGCGCTGGACGCCGCCGTCGCGTGGAGCTACGAGGCGCTCGACCAGGAGGCCAGGTCCCGGTTCCGCCGGCTGGCGGTGTTCGCCGGCGGGTTCACGCTGGCCGCGACCGCCGCGGTGTGGCAGCAGCCGGCCGGCCGTACCGTCGACGCGCTCGCCGACCTGGTCGCCAGGTCGCTGGTGGTCGCCGAGCGACGCGGCGCCGAGACCAGGTACCGGATGCTGGAGACGATCAGGCATTACGGAGCGCGCCGGCTGGCCGCCGAACCGGCCGAGCATGAGCTGGCCAGGCAGTTGCACGCCGAGCACTACCTGGCGCTCGCGGTCGAGGGTGACGCCAGGCTGCGCGGCGCCGAGTCGGCGCGATGGCTGGAGCGGTTGGCCGTCGACCACGAGAACCTGCGGGCCGCGCTGTCCTCGTTCGGCCGTCACCCAGGGCACCAGGAGCTTCGGCTCGCGGTCGCGCTGGCCCGCTACTGCCGGCTGCGCGGGCGCTACCGGGAGGGTCGCAGCTGGCTGACCGACGCGCTGGGCCGGCAGGTCGCACCGCTCAACGGCGTGCGCGAGGACCGGGCCAAGGCGCTGCTGTCGGTGGCATTCCTGGCCCACTTCGAGGGGTCGTACGCGAGCGCGGAAGCCTCTGCCGAGCAGGCGCTCGCGGCGCACCGTGAGCTGGCGGACCGGCCGGGCGTCGCGCGCTGCCTGCGGCTGCTCGGCTCGATCGCCAGCGAGCGGGGCGAGTACGACCGCTCGGCCGCCGCTTACGCCGAGGCGCTCGACGCCTACGGCGAGCTCGACGGCGAGATCAGGGACCAGGGCCGGGCCGACGTCCTGCAGATGACCGGGTTCGTGGCGTGGCTGGCCGGTGACCTCGACCGCGCGGAGCCGCTGCTGGACCGGGCGCTGCGCGGCTACGCCGCGCTGTCCGACGGTGAGAACGTCTCCTCGACCAGGGTGCATCTGGCCGCCGTGGCGCTCTACCGGGGCGACCTGGCCAGGGCGCGGTGGCTGGCAGAGGCGGCGCTGTCGCACTTCACCGAGCTGGACTTCAAGGAGGGCATCGCCTGGGCCATGGACATCACCGGCCGGATCGCACTCGCCGGTGGCCAGCGGCGAAAGGCCCTGTCGTCGCTGCTGGCGAGCCTGGGCGTGCACTGGGAGGTCGGCGACCGGTGGCGGCAGGCGAGCGTGCTGGACGCGCTGGCCGCCGCGAACCTGGCCGACGACCCGGTGCGGGCGGCCCACCTGATCGGGCTGGCGACCGCGCTGCGGGACGAGCTGGGAGTGCCGGTCCCGGCCGTCGAGCGTGCGGAGCGGTCACGCACGGAGGCGGCGCTCGCCGGCCGGTTGACCCAGCAGCAGCGATACGCCGCCTTCGTCCAGGCGTCCGCGATGGGCGTCCCCGACGTGCTCGACTAGGCCCTCGACCAGGGCCCCGATCGGGCCTCGATCGGGCCTCGATTACGCAGTGGCCCTGGTGACGACCGCGTTGCCGGACCCGGTGCGGCCGCGGACCCGAACGATCGACTCGGCGTCGCCCGGTGCCGGGCCGGCGCTGACGTCGAGGTCGCTGCGCGCCCGGCCGGAGCCGGTCACCAGGTCGAGCTCGGCCAGCACGCCGGCGTGCACCCCGACCCGCAGGTTGCCCGAGCCGGTCAACAGGTCGAGCTCACCGGCCTCGACGTCGGCGATGGTCATGTCACCGCTGCCGGTCTTGGCCTGCAGGTACGGGCCACGGACGTTACCGATCCAGACGTCGCCGGAGCCGGTCGTCACCTTCGCGCCGGCGTTGACCGCGCCGATCTCCAGGTCGCCCGAACCCGCCTGTGCGGTCAGGTCGCCGCCGATCGTGCCCAGGCGCGCGGCGCCCGAGCCGGCCTTGACCTGAACCGGGCCATCGGCCTGCTCGACCGACACCTGGCCGGAGCCGGCCTGCACCCGGCAACTTGCCGCGGTGCCGCCGATCCGGACGTCGGCCGAACCGGCTCGCAGCGTCACGTCGGATCCGCGCGGGGCGAGCACCACGATCTCCAGCGGCACCGCGCTCAGCGGCATCGACTTCGGTGCCCGCACCGCGAGCCGGTTGTCGTACATCTCGACGGTCGTCTCCCGGACCGCCCTGGCCGGCAGCCCCTCGGCGTCGGAGCTGCCCCAACGCCCGACCAGGGTCAGCAGCCCGGTCAGCCCGGCGGCCATCCCGCTCTGCCCGTCCCTGGCCGGCCGGACCTCGACGTGCGCGAGCGGTCCCGCGTCGTCGTCGGCCAGCCTGACCTCGGCCAGACCGGCGCCGAGCTCGACCTCGAGCTCGATCGGCCCGGCACACTCGAACGACTGCTGGCGAACCAGGTCGTTGGCGGTATCGGTGCTCTCGTTGTCCACGATCTCTGTTCCCTCCGTAGCGTGCCTAGCGTGCACCGTCAGCCCTGAACCCAGCCGCGGACTCGATGGCCGCGGGAGTCCCGCTTGCTCCACCGGTCGTCGCCGCGCCGGTCGTCCCAGTCGCCGTACAGGGCGTCCTGCACCGCCTGGGAGAGCCATGCGTTGAGCGAGACCCCCTGCTGCGCCGCGGCCCGTTCGGCCTGCGACTTGATCTGGTCGATCAGCCGCAGGGTGATCCGGCTGATGTCGCCGGTCATGTCCGTAGGTGGCGGCGGTGGGGTCGTCGCCTCGGGCGGCGCCGGCGCACCGGTGACCGCGACACGGACGTCGCGGCCGTCGAGGCGAAGCTCGACGACCCGGTCCTCCAGCGAGGCGGTGACCTCGGCGGCGAGGTCGGACAGGGCGTTCATGATGGCCAGCCGGGCGGCCGGCTCGAGGGCGGCGGCGAGGACGGCCGCCGTCCGTTTGGTCTGGTCGTCGCCAGCGGACGCCGCGGTCGTGAGGTCCTCCCGCAACGCGGTGACGTAGGTCGTCAGGTCCATGACACCACTATGACGTCAAATCTGACGTCACGCAACTACCAATTTGGCGTCACGGTGATGCCAGCGCGCCGGCACCGGGTTCGCGGCGGCGGCGGTTACGCTTTCCGGCGCGGCGGTCGAGAGGAGCGGAACGTGGAATCAGCCCCAGCCCGGATGAAGGTGCAGCTCATTGCGAAGACCGAGTTCACCCCGCCGGCCGAGGTCCCGTGGACGACCGACACTGACGGCGGCGAGGCGCTCGCCGAGTTCGCCGGCCGGGCCTGCTATCAGTCGTGGCGAAAGCCCAACCCGAGCACCGCGACCAACGCGGGCTACCTGCGGCACATCCTCGAGGTCGGCCACCTGTCCGTGCTCGAGCACGGCGTGGTCAGCTTCTACATCACCGGCGTGTCCCGCTCGCTGACCCACGAGCTGATCCGGCACCGCCACTTCTCGTACTCGCAGCTGTCGCAGCGCTACGTCCCCGAGCGCAACGCCGCCATGGTCGAGCCCGAGGTGATCGCCTCCGACCCCGAGCTGCACGCCAAGTTCGTCGCCGCCGCGCAGGCCGGCGTCGCCGCCTACAACGACCTGCTGGCCGGGCTCGAGGCCAAGTTCGCCGACGTCCCCAACGCCACCCTGCGCCGCAAGCAGGCCCGCCAGGCCGCGCGCTCGGTGCTGCCCAACGCCACCGAGACCCGCATCGTCGTCACCGGCAACTACCGCGCCTGGCGACACTTCGTGGCCATGCGGGCCAGCGAGCACGCCGACGTGGAGATCCGCGAGTTGGCCGTGGAATGCCTGCGGCAGCTGCAGAAGGCCGCGCCGAACGTGTTCGGCGACTTCGAGATCGCGACGCTCGGAGACGGCACCGAGGTCGCGTCCAGCCCGTTCGTCACCGAAGGCTGACCGGTGAGCCTTGCCAGCCGTGAGCGGGCGGCCCTGATCGACCTGCTCGAAGGGCTCGGCCCCGAGGCGCCGACCCTGTGCGAGGGCTGGCAGACCCGGGAGCTGGCGGCCCACCTGCTCGTTCGGGAGCGCCGGCCGGACGCCGCGCCGGGCATCGTGATCAAACCGCTGGCCGGGCTGACCGACCGGGCGATGCGGCACTACACCGGCAAGCCGTGGGCCGAGCTGCTCAAGCTACTGCGCGAAGGGCCGCCGCCGTGGTCGCCGTTCGCCCTCGACGCGATCAGCGACCGGGCCAACGCCGGCGAGTTCTTCGTCCACCACGAGGACGTGCGCCGCGGCGGCCCGGGTTGGCAGCCGCGCCAGGCGGAGCCGCACCGGGACGCCGCGCTGTGGAAGCTGCTGCGCCGCGGCGCCGGAATGCTCTACCGGCGTAGCCCGGTCGGCGTGGTGCTGCGCCGGCCGGACGGGTCCGAGCACACCGCCAAGACGGGCGAGCGCACCGTGGTGATCGTCGGCGAGCCTGGCGAGTTGCTTTTGCACGCCTTCGGTCGCGACGCCGTCAACGTCGAGTTCGAGGGTGGCCCGGCCGACGTCGCCGCACTCGCCGCGAGCCGGCGCGGGATCTGAGGCGTTCGGCTGGCTGCTCGTTTCGTGGCGCAGGCTCGTTGAGGTGGCCTTCGACCGCTCGCAGTAAGGTCAACCCATGAGCTCTGCGCCTACTGCCGCGCCCGGCCGGCCGTTCGGCCGGGTTCTGGTCGCGATGGTCACGCCGTTCGCCGAGGACGGTTCGCTCGACCTCGACATCGCGCAACAGCTGGCCGACCGGCTCGTCACCGAGGGCTGCGACGGGCTCGTCGTCAACGGCACCACGGGCGAATCGCCCACCACTTCCGACTCCGAGAAGGCCGACCTCGTGCGCGCCGTGGTCGAAGCCGTCGGCGACCGGGCCGCGGTGGTGGCCGGCGCCGGCACCTACGACACCGCGCACAGCGTTCACCTGGCCAACGCCGCGCAGACCGCGGGCGCCCATGGGCTGCTGCTGGTCACGCCGTACTACTCGCGGCCGTCGCAGGCCGGGCTGCTGGCGCACTTCACGGCGATCACCGATGCGGTCGACGTGCCGGTGATGCTCTACGACATCCCGCCGCGCTCGGTCGTGCCGATCGAGCCGGCGACGCTGCGCCGGCTCGCCGAGCATCCGCGAATCGTCGCGGTCAAGGACGCCAAGGGCGACCTGCTCGCCGGCACCGACGTCATGACCACGACCGACCTGGCCTACTACTGCGGCGACGACGCCCTCAACCTGCCGTGGCTCTCGGTCGGCGCGGTCGGCATGATCAGCGTCATCGGGCACATCTTCGCCGGGCCGCTGCGCCGCATGGTCGAGGCCTTCGAGGCCGGCGACGTGGTCGCCGCACGCGAGGTCCACAACCGTCAACTGCCGCTGTTGCGGGCATTCGCCTCGGTCGGAGGAGTCGCCTTCGCCAAGGAGGCCATGCGGCTGGCCGGCATCGACGTCGGCCGCCCCCGCCTGCCGCTGGTGGCGCCGGACGCCAAGCAGAGCTCGGCGCTGGCCGCGGAGCTCGCGGTGGCCGGGCTGGTGGGTTCGCGGCGGTGACCGCTTCGACCGCTAGCGGCCTGTCAGTGAGCTCGCCGCCGCCCCCGCTGCCGCGCGGTGGGCTGCGCGTGGTGGCGCTCGGCGGGATCGGTGAGATCGGCCGCAACATGGCCGTGTTCGAGTACGGGGAGCGGCTGCTCGTCGTGGACTGCGGCGTGCTGTTCCCCGCCGACGACGCGCCGGGCGTCGACCTGATCCTGCCGGACTTCCGGCCGATCGAGGACCGGCTCGACGCGATCGAGGCGATCGTCCTCACCCATGGCCACGAGGACCACATCGGTGCCGTGCCGTTCCTGCTCAGGCTGCGTCCCGACCTGCCGGTCGTCGGTTCGAAGTTCACCCTCGCGCTGCTGGCCGCGAAGTGTCGCGAGCACCGGCAGTCGCCCGTGCTGATCGAGGTCAGGGAGGGTCAGCGCACCACCCACGGCCCGTTCAGCTGCGAGTTCCTCGCCGTGAACCACTCGATCCCGGACGCGTTCGCGGTCGCCATCCGCTCGCCGGCCGGGCTCGTGCTGCACACCGGCGACATCAAGCTCGACCAGTTGCCACTGGACGGCCGGCTCACCGATCTCGCCGGTTTCGCCCGGCTCGGCGCCGAGGGCGTCGACCTGCTGCTCGTCGACTCCACCAACGCCGAGGTGCCGGGCTTCGTCACGCCCGAGCGCAACATCGGCCCCGTGCTCGACCGGGTCATCGGCAAGGCCACCCAGCGCGTCATCGTCGCGTCCTTCGCCAGCCACATCCACCGCATCCAGCAGGTGCTCGACGTCGCCGCCACGCACGGCCGGCAAGTCGCGATGGTCGGCCGGTCGATGGTCCGCAACATGGGCATCGCCACCGATCTGGGCCTGCTACGCCCGCCCGCCAAGGTGCTCGTCGACCTGGAAACCGCGCTGGCCCTGCCCGACGACCGGGTCGTGCTGGTGTCCACCGGCTCGCAGGGTGAGCCGCTGTCGGCGTTGACCCGGATGGCGCGCGGCGAGCACAAGCAGGTGACCATCCGGGCCGGCGACACCGTCGTGCTCGCCTCCTCGCTGATCCCTGGCAACGAGACCGCCGTGTTCAGCGTCGTCAACGGCCTGGCCAGGCTCGGCGCCCACGTCGTGCACCAGGGCACCGACACCGTCCACGTCTCCGGTCACGCCTCGGCCGGTGAGCTGCTGTTCATCTACAACGCCGTGCGCCCGTCCAACGTCATGCCCGTGCACGGCGAGTGGCGGCACCTGCGCGCGAACTCGGCGCTGGCCGTCGCCACCGGGGTGCCGGCGCAGCGCGTCGTGCTCGCCGAGGACGGCGTCGTCGTCGACCTCGTCGACGGCGTCGCCTCGGTCGCCGGCAGGGTGCACGTCGGCCACGTCTACGTCGACGGCCTGTCCGTCGGCGACGTCGGCGAATCGACCCTGTCCGACCGCCTGATCCTCGGCGAGGGCGGCTTCATCGCCATCACAGTCGCCGTCGACTCGTCCACCGGCCGGGCCGTCGCGCCGCCCACGATCTCCGGACGCGGCTTCTCCGACGATCCCAAGGCCCTCGACGAGGTCGTCCACCTGGTCGAGATGGAGCTGTCCCGCACCGAGGCCGAAGGCATCACCGACACCCACCGCATCGCCCAGGCCGTCCGCCGCGCCGTCGGCCGCTGGGTCGCCGCGACCTACCGCCGCCGCCCCATGATCATCCCTACCGTCATCCCGGTCTAGAAACGCTCGGCGAGGATCCGCTCCACGATCCTGTCCAGGAGCATGACGTCGAAGGTGCGGTCAGGCTCCCGGCGCAGGATGCCGCGAGGTGGCTGGAGCTGGATCTCGGCGAGGAGCACGCCGTTCCGGTCGGGGTCCGGATACGCGGCGATGATCATGTCGCGCAGCTCGTCGGAGCTGTTTCCGCACACGTTCGTCCGGTGGCCGGACAGCGTGATCGGTGTCCGCTCGAACGAGTAGCAGTAATCGTCGAGCTTGGCGAACTCGAACGTCCCCAGACTCATCGTGACCGCTCCGTCCAGCGTGCGACCGTGGCAGCTCGTGCCGTAGGCGGCGAGTTCGATCCGCCGGCCGGTCAGCTCACGGAACGGCTCGTCCAGCATCGAGCACGACACGTGCGCCGCGACCTCCCGCGGCAGCCCGAGAATGCCGTCGACGCTCGATGGAACCTCCACCAGCTGGGCGACCCGGCAGTCCTCCGGCGTCGCGCTGTTGATGAACTGGCATTCGAGATCGAGATTGCTGTCGCGTTCCCCCTGGCGGAATCCCAACGGCCCGAACGCCGCCACCGCGGGCCCACGGACGTATTCGGCGACATCGTCGGCACCCAGCCGGGCACCGGCGCACGTCGCCGGCGGCTTGCCCACGAACACGCTGATGTTGATGGACCTGGTCGGCGAAAGCGGGAGGTCGACGTCACACGTGCCGGAGTCCTCGAACAGCGCCTGGTACGCGCTCAACCCTCCAACGTCGATCGGAAGCCGCACTGCACGGTCGACGTGCACGAACTCGGCCGCCAGTTCCACAGTGAGCGGCCGCACCGCACCGTCCTGAAGCCTGACGTCGGCCTCGCACTCACGTTCGCTCCGCCGCGCCTTCGGCGGCGCCGGTCGCGACATCAGCACCGCCGCCAGCCGCGGTCCGCCCATCAGCCCGCACGGCGTCAGGTTCGCCACCGCCCAGTCGGCCCCGTCCTCGGTGATGATTGCCGGCTGAGCGGTAGTCGTTATCACGATCGCCTTCGTTGGCGGCAGGTGGCCGGGTTCGGGCGCTCCCCGCACCACCGACACGCACCCAGACGCCGCTGCCAACACCACCGCCAGCACGACCAGTCCCGAGCGACGCACATCGCTGACGCTAACTCAGTACAATAAGTGAGCTGGTTCCCGTGCCGGCACCGCATCGTGGTTCACGATCATCTCGGTTTGGCTGGAACTTACGACGGCCTGTAACCGTCCTTGCTACCGTCGGGTGAGACGCGGTCTCGTCACGAGGGGAGCATGACGTGTGGGCCATGGACGCGATCGGCAGAGCAGCCAGCGGCATCGCCTCCTGGGGTAACGCCGCCGCCGGCATCCACCTCAAGGTCGACCAAGTCAACGTCATGCAAGCCGCCCGCCTCGTCATGGCAGAATCCGAGCGTTTCCGTAGTTTGGTGGAGTCGCGCCGTAGGGGCCTCAGGGTATATCCGGTCGGTGGGGATCCAGTCAGCAAGGAAGCTGCCGAGGTGCTGAACGAGAAGTTTTGGGAATCACCCGGCTCTTACCTTGAGCGGTGTATCGACTATGCAGACATGCTTGAGAAGTTGGCCGCTCAGTTGGCCGAGGCGGCACGCACGTACGGTCATACTGAGAACGAGATCGAGGCGATGTTCAGCGCCGTGGCGCGGGATGCCGGCGTTGAGTAGGAGTGCTCTCCTCGGGCTGCTGGTGGTGTTGATGGTGGGCTGTGGAGGAACCACGGCGGGCTCGCCTTCTGGTGTACCCGCGACAGGTACATCGCCGACATCATCGAATCCGTCAAACACGACATCGCTTCCAGCACGCCCACGGGAGATTGTCCTCGACGACGTCGACCCGTGCACTCTGTGGACGCCGGAACAGCTAGAACAACTAGCGGTTGGCACTACTCCCGTCGACGGAGGCCCGCAAGAGGACTCCGGTGGCTATCAAGTGTGCGCGTATCACACGGCTCAGT
>OBLK01000271.1_pt1 | contig 14518 bp, 11 predicted proteins | sample 1518871 | NCBI WGS metagenome assembly OBLK01 (sample SAMEA2464837, study PRJEB22497) | soil metagenome | biome: Grassland; feature: Farmland; material: Clay | place: Australia | collected 2013-02-01 | depth 0.8 m
GAAAGCCGATGTGCTCGAACACGAAGAACGGGCCGACGCGCATGACCCGGGTCCAGTGCTCGATCGCCCGATCGAGGTCGTCCACCACGAAGGCGTTCTGCATCACCGGTCCGAAAATGCGCTTCATGAGGCGCCCTTCGGGACCGGGCCGTCCGGCTCCTCCAGGCGCGCGAGCCACCGGATGCCGCGCCGCAGCAGCTCATGGTAAACCGGTGACTCCCAGCTACACCGCTCCACGTGCGGGTACTCCTCGAGAAGCGGCTGCATGTCGTAGCGACCCCGGCAATGCCCTAGCGTGAGGTACAGGACGGCTCCCGCGCCATGCCCGTGCAGGTACAGAACCGGCCGCGGCTCATCGGAGAACCATTCACGGCGCACGAACTCGCCCCTTGCCTTGCCATTGTAGCGGGTCTCGAGCAGCACGTGGTTCGGCCCGTACAGATCCGACAGGTACAGCTCGTCCGTGACGGTGAAAGTGTCGATGCCGCGCACCAGCGGGTGAGTCGGGTCGCTCACGCGCACCTCGAATTCCATCAGCGGCGGGTGCGCGACAAACTGGCTACCGAGCAGCCGGGAAAGCGCCGGCATGCTGTCCGGCGCGTCGACCTTGCCGCTTTCCGTCCATTCGAGAATCGAGTTGGTGCCATGCAGCGCAAACCAACGCCCTCCCGAGGCCACGTAATCCGAGAGCGCCCTCTGCTGACACTCCTCGGGACGCACATCGCAGGTATAAGACACCAGCGCGTCCGCCGCGGCGATCGCTCCGACGTCGGCGTAGTCCTCCGCCACCCTTACACGAATGCGCTCGTGCTCGTGCAGCAGGCCCAGAATCTGCAAGCGCGCGAAGTCGAAATCATGGTAGCGGCCGCCAACCACGAAATAGACGTTGATTCTGCCGCCCGCCACGCTGGACCTTCCCCTCGCCGTCCGCCTATTTTTCCTGCTTGATGTACCGGTCGAGCTCGCGGTGGAAATGCCGCACGCGCTGCTCCTGCTCGCCCCACAACGGGCCGCGGAAACCGCGCGAATGGATGCCGCGCTGCTGAACCGGCAGAAGCTCCGAGTCCTGATCGAGCACCTCGCCGAGATTCGGCTTCACCCCGAGCGGCACGTGCACCACGTTCGGCCGGGTCGCGCCGGTCACATCGATCCCTTCGGGCAAACCCATCCACGCCGGCACGGAGTAGCCCGGATCATCGACGTGGCGGTACAGGATCATCGTATCGTAATAGAATTTGTCCGGGTCGCTCGGATGCGGCAGGAAGCGCATGATGAACACCCCTTCCGGGTGCATGCCGATCTGCACGTTCGGAAACAAACCGGTTGCCCAACTGTCGGTGAGCTGTCCGTCGGTGAACCGCTCGTAGTGCGTCAGTCCGACCCGGCGCGCCCGCTCACGCTTCGCCCGCTGGACCGCGGCGCGGACTTCGCGCGCGCTGCCGCGGAACGTCGCCGGGTCGATGCCCGCTTCCCTGAGCATGAACTGAAGGTACGGATCGACACTTTCCTGGTCCGCGACGCGGTGCGACTTGACGCAGATCGGCACGATCATGCGGCTCGCGCCGTTCGGGTACAGATCGTATTGACTGAAATCCTCCATGACGTTCTGCGTCTGCGGGTGCACCCACGGCAGATGGTACGTCTCGTAGAACGCGTCCACGCCCGTTTTCCAATTCGCGCCCCAGGCGCTGCGCACGTGATGAACCACGTGCATCCGCTCGATTTCATAGTTTTCGAGGTATCCCTCGGGCAGGCCGAGATACTCCTTCAGCGGCGGCGCCTTGCCGTCCATGTTGATGAACACCAGCCCCGAATGCGCCTCGCAGCGCACCTCGGTCAGGCCCGGCCGGTGTGCGATCAGGCGCGAATCGAACGTTTCTTCGTCGGTGATGCGCCGCAGATTTCCGTCGCACCCGAACTGCCAGCCGTGGAACGCGCAAGTGAAGCGCGCAACGCTGCCGCGCTCATTCATGCACACACGGTTGCCGCGGTGCGGGCATACGTTGTAGAACGCCTTCACCGCGCCGTCCGCCTGACGCGCGATGATGAATTCCTCGCTGCCGACCTCGAAGACGAAATAATCGCCTTCTTGCGGAATATCGCTGGTGACGCCGGCCAGCAGCCACACGCGCGGCCACATCCGCCGCCACTCCAGATCCATGAACTCGTGCGAGTAGTAACGCGCGGGATCGGGCACATCCAGCCCGTCGTCGACCGGCGGCTGTTTCGCCTCGAGCGAATCCGCGGATGCGCCGAGACTCATTGGCCACTCGACTTTGTAGTTCACAGCCATCTCGCACCCCTCAAGTGGTCGGTAGTCGTTCACCGCGGCTGCGGCACTTTGAAATAATCCGGAATGCCCGCCGGCCAGACATCGCCAAGCTGATTGTTCCCGCCGTCGATGGCCACGACCTCTCCGGTGATGAATTTCGCCGCGGGGGTCGCGAGGTATACCACGGCCTGGGCGACATCGACGGGATCGCCCAGCTCGCGCAGCGGATTGGAGTAGCGGAACATCTCCGCCGCCTGGCGGTCGTAGACATTGAGGCCCTCGGTGTTGATCGACCCGGGGGAAACGCAATTGACCCGAATGCCGAGCGGAGCCCACTCGGTGGAAAGCGTCTTCGACAGGTATATCACCCCGGCGCGCGCCGCGCAGGTGTGCGCGACCTGGGGCATCCCGCGCGAGACGTTGGCCACGATGTTGACGATGTTCCCGGACTGGTGCCGACCCGACCATCGCTGCGCGGCGGCCTGCATCATGTACCAGGTCCCGTTGAGGTTCGTGTCGATCACGGCCATCCAGCCTTTCACGCTGAAATCGATGGCCGCCTGCGGAAACTGGCCACCGCCGTTGTTGACCAGGGTGTCGAGCCGACCGAAGCGCTCGAATGTCTCATCCATCAGGCGGCTTACCGCATCGGGATCACGGATCGTCATCGAAATGCCGACCACTTCGCGGTTCAGATGCCGGCGGATGCCGTCGATCGTTTCCTGAAGCTTCTCCTGGCGTCTTCCGCAGATCACCACGTTGGCGCCCAGACGGGCGCAGACGTAGGCTATGGCGCGCCCGATTCCGCTGCCGCCTCCCGAGATGAGAATCGTCTGGCCGTCGAGCACACCCTCGCCGTACACGAGCGCATGGGTGGCCAGCTCCTCATCGGACAGTCCCCACACCTTCGGGGAAGCTTCGTCTCCACATGCTGATGACATCGTTGATTCTTTCATTTGGCGCCCGCACGTTCAGGCATTATGTTCCCAGTCCAAAAATGGCGATACTCGCCACGTTGCGATTCGGTATGCCACCGAGATTATGGGTCAAGCCGATTGCCGGCGTGCTCAGTTGACGCTCGCCGGCCCGGCCGAGCAGTTGCAGATACACCTCGTAGGCCATGCGCAGGCCCGTCGCTCCGATCGGGTGACCAAAGCACTTGAGACCGCCGTCGATCTGGCAGGGGATGGCGCCGTCGCGGTCGTAGCGCCCCTCGAGCACGTCGCGGGGCGCGGCGCCCTCGTCCGAGAGTCCCAGGTCCTCCATGAGAACGAGCTCGGTAATCGAGAAGCAATCGTGAACCTCGATGAGGTCGAGCTGTTCGCGGGGCCGGTCGATGCCGGCCTCGTGGTAGGCGCGCGCCGCGGCGATTGGGGTCGTGAGCGTGCGGCTGCCGTCCCAGGAGCGGTGCCCCATTTCGACGCCGTTGCTGGTCGCGAGCTGCAGGGCCTTGATGGTGACGAAATCGCGCTTACCGAGCGCGCGCGCCATCCGCGGCGTCGTCACGATCGCGCAGGCCGCCCCATCGCTCACACCGCAGCAGTCGAACATCCCGAGGGGATAGGAGATCGTCGGAGCGGCGAGCACCTGTTCGACCGTGATGCGGTTGCGCAGATGCGCCTTGGGATTGCGGGCGCCGTTATCGTGGCTCTTGCAGGAAATGTGCGCCATCGCCCGACGCAGATCCTGCATCGCATAGCCGTGACGGACCGCATAGGCGCTGGCGAGCTGCGCGAAGGCGCCCGGCGCGGTGCTCGAAGGCAGGTACAGGTCCTCGAAGGTTCCCTTTGTGCGTTCCGGCAGTCCGGCGTAGCCGGTGTCCTTGAGCTTCTCGACACCCATCGCGAGCGCGATGTCGCACGCGCCGGACGCGACCGCATGCACGGCGCCACGCAAGGCCTCGGTGCCCGTTGCACAAAGGTTTTCCACCCGCGTGACCGGGACGTTCGGCAGACGCAGCCCCATCGCCAGCGGCAACGACGACTTCCCGGTGCTTTGCTCATCGAAGAAAATCCCGAGCCACGCCGCCTCGATGCGGTCGCGCTCGATGCCGGCATCCGCAAGCGCCTCGGTGAACGCCTCGAGCATCAGGTCATCCGGCCCGCAGTCCCAGCGCTCGCCGAACTTCGAGCAACCCATGCCGAGAATCGCCACTTTGTCGCGGATGCCCTCTGCCATAGCCGAGCTCAGACCTTTTTGGCTTTCCAGAAGTAGCGCCTGTAGGCGCGCATGCGATCGAAGTCCTTTACGCGAAACACGAACTTCACCCGATCGCCGACCCGCAGCTCGCCCGGGTCGAGGTCGGTGAACTCCATCAACAGATTGCCGCCCGCCTCGAGCTCGACGTTGCCGTACACGTACGGCGGCCGCGGCGAGTACGCCTGCCAGTCCTCCGTGAAGGATTTCACCCGGCCGATGGTTTCGGCCAGACGGTGATCCTCCTGCGTGTCGGGCCCGCGGCAGTCCGGGTTGACGCAGACACGACTCTTGGGAAACTGCACGGTACCGCACGCACGGCAGCGCCCGCCAACGAACGCCGTGGTCTGGCGGCGCTTGCGCCACGCAACCGTATGCGCCGTACGGCTGTCGCGCTCCGCCCGCATACCGAAGTGCGGTTCGAGCAATCCGCAGTGCGCGAGGTAGCGGGTGTAGTACCGCTCCGGCCTGCCCTGTCCCAGCGCTTCGGCCAGCGACGGACTCGCCGGTCTGCCCGCGCCTTCGGACGCAATCAACACCAGCGCGTCCACGCCCTGGCCGAAGCCGACCAGCACGACGCGCTGCCCGGGTTTGGCCGCCTCGAGCGTGGCCGCGAGCATCAGCAGGGGATGCGCGGTGCCGGTATCGGCGCACTCCTCGCGGAAATCGTCCTGCAGGCGTGCGTTGGCGAGTCCGGCGGCCTGAGCCACCCGCCGAACGGTGGCACGCGAGCCGGGCATCACCAGATGATCGACATCCGCGGCACCGAGCCGGGCGTTGGCGAGGGCACGGGCAATCGTAGTTCCGACCAACTTCATGACTCCCTCGTCGCGGATCCAGCGCTCCTCGAGCGCGTAGTCGAATCGCTCGCCGCTCATGCGGTAGTGATCGACGAAATCCACCGACAGGCTTTCCGCCGAGATGAGAGTCGCGCACGGCACGAGACCCGCCGGCTTCGGATCGCGCACGATCAGTAACGCCGCCGCGCCGGCGCCGAACTGCATCTCCTGGGGACTGCCGGGGCGCGCCAGGCGCGCATCGCTTGCGATGAGCAGCGATGCGGAGCCGTCATCGCGCTGCGCCAGTTCGGCGAGCGCCGTGGTCGCCGCGCGCAGGCTTCCGGTGCGGTCGCTCGTGCGCGTCGATTCCGACAGGTCGAGCGCGCTCGACACCAACGTCGCGTTGCTGCGATCGGCAAACGGGTGCGTCGTAGAGGCGAAAGTGACGGACGTCGGGACGCAGCCCGCGTGGACCGCGCTCGCGAGGCAGCGTCGTCCAGCCTCCACGGCCATGGTCAGCGCGTCTTCGTCCCAACTGCACATCGCACGCGAGCCGCTGACCGGCCCGCCGGCCGGCGGCCCGAGCCACTCGAGCGCCTGCGCGATGAGCGCGCGCTCGAGCCGCAGGTGCGGCACGTAAGCGCCGCAGGAGACGATACTCACCAGTGCACTCATCGGCCGGTCAGTTCTCCACCAACGGATCGAGCAGCGGCGGGACGCGCAATGCCTCCGGCACGCGCTCCACTCCGATCCGCCGATCGAGTTCCGTGTGCCAGTGATAGATCCGGCGTTCCTGGTAATTGAGCGGGATACCGCTGAAGCCCGGCGACATCACCGACTCCTGAATGGCGGCCGCGAACTGCAGGTCTTCATCAAGAATCCGATCGAAGTTCTCGATCCGCACCTTCCAGCGCTCGGGCGGCGGCCCCTCGCCCCAGTCGGGCGCGAACCAGTGGCACTCGATCCTCATCGTGGTGTCGGACACCGGCCAGAACAGCAGGAACGGACATCCGGTCGGGTCGACCGGGACAACCAGGTTCGGAAAGAAATTGAACGACGGGTTGTTGCGCGAGGAAATCACCGTGGCTGTCTCGATGCGTCGCATGCCGCGCGTGCCCGGATCCACCCAGTCCGGCCGGCGGTTCGGGGTGACCATGAGCGAGTGGCCGCGGCGGTACAGCGCAATCGATGTGCCGCGGTGATCGAGAAAGCGGTCCACCGTGTTCTGGTGAATCGACTTGAGGTGGTAGACCTCGAGAAATGCATCGAGCAGCACCTTGACATTGCACCGCACGTCGAAGCTCTGCTGCGATACGAGCCGCCACTCGAGCGGCTGGAATTGCTGAAAATACTCGACGAAAGGCTCGAAGTGACGCTCCAGCGGCTCCGCCTGCGGGTCTTCGTTGATGAACACCCACCGGTAGAAGCGCTCACAGCGCACCTGCTTCAGGCCGCGGGCGCACATGTCGAGGCCGACGAAGTCCCGCTTGTCACGCAAGTTGATCAGGCTGCCGTCCAGCGCGTACGTCCAGCCGTGATAGCCGCAGACGAAGCCCTGCAGGCGGCCCTTCTCGCCCTTGACCACCGGGGCGCCGCGGTGCTGGCAGGTGTTGTAGAAGGCGCGCACGACATCGTCTTTGTCTCGAACGATCACGATCGGCACGCCGGTCTTGCGGAACACGAGAAACGAGCCGGGCTCGGGCAGCTCGTCGAGATGGCAGGCATACAGCCAGCTCCGCCGCCACAGGTGCTGGCGCTCCAGCGCGAGAAACGCCGGATCGACATACCGGCCCGCCGGAATGTCCGGCAGTCGGGGGAATCCTTCCGGCGGCGCCGTGCGCTCCGCCTCGTATTTCATGCCGTCCAGAAATCGCTCAACGGTTGCATTGTCCACCGATAACCCCCTTTGGGCCGCCGTGCCGGCCGGCTCGCGCCGCGGAGGTGATTATAGGCACCAAGCACACCAATAAGAAACAGGCGTGACTGTTTTTTTATATGGCCTTGAATGGTGAAATGGCCTTCAATCCCTGGTCCAAGCACCCGGCGTCGGCCGCGGACGGTCCTGGCCTCAGCGGCCGTCCGGCCATTACAAAAAAAACCGGACTGCTTGTTTTTTGTCGACGGCGCGCGTAGGGTCGCCTCTCTGACGCGCCGCCGCAACCGCGACCGGTCGCGAGACTGATGCACGGCGTTCCAATTGGGGGGTTCGACGCGTATGAGAACGATCAGGCACGAAGAGCGGCACGGCCGCCTGCGCCACACTGTCCGCTACCTGCTCATCCTGGCCGTCATGGCCGCGATGATTCCCGCACAAAGCCGAGCCAAGACCACGGCGCCGCCAGGCGACAAGCCATCCGCCGTGGCCGGCACAACCACAGCGGCGCCGCAGCTCGAGCTGCGAGAGATCACGGTCACCGCCGAGCGGCGGCGCACGAATCTGCAGACCACACCGGTTGCCATTACCGCAATCGACTCGCAAGCGATCGAGCACCTGGCGCCGCGCACGCTGGCCGATCTGGCCCAGCTCGTGCCGAATTTCTCGGTGAACAAGATCAACGGCTTCAATGCGGCATCCTTCGCCATGCGCGGCGTCGGCAATACGTCGATCATCGTGTACAACTCGCCGCCGGTGGCCGTGCTGCTCGATGGCTTCGTGATGCCGAGCGTGCAGACACAGCTACTCGACCCCTTTGACGTGCAGTCCGTCCAGGTGCTTCGCGGTCCGCAGGGCACGTTGTTCGGCGCCAATACGATCGGCGGCACCGTGGTCGTGCGCACCAAGCCGCCCAAACTCGATGAAACCAGCGCGCAGGTCCAGGCCGAGACCGGCAGCTACAATACGGCCATCTGGCAGGGGGCGCTCAATGTGCCGCTCATCCGCCACCATCTGGCGCTGCGCATCGTCGGCAGCCATGACCGCGAGCAAGGCTGGATGCGCGATGGCGCCAGCGACACCATCGGCGGCGTCACTTACACAGGCAACGGCCGGCGCGTGGGCGGAACTTATGTCGACACGTTCCGCGCCAAACTGCTCTGGGAACCGTCCTCGATGTTGCGCACGCAGTTCATGTACGAGGCGCTGGACGACCGTTCGGCAAGTCCCGGCGCGGTCAATCTCACCCCGACCAACGACGCCCCCGGCACGAACACCCCGTACTTCGTATTCGCACTGCTGGGGCTGCCGGGGCACTTCACGGGCAGTCCGCTCAATCAGGCCGGCCTGACCACCCGCAGCGGTTACCTCATCGATACCCAGGCGGGCCATCACGTCACGGCCGAGGGATACCACCTCAACACTCACATCTACCTCGACCCCGGCACGATCACCTGGGTACAGGGCTATCGGTCGCAAAACTCGAGCCTGCCCTCGAACTACACCGGCGTTGTCGGTCCGCTGTCGGTATTCGACGCGAACCGCTCCGACCTGCGCAAGACGTGGCAGGAGGAAATTCGCTTCGCGTCCAAGCAGATAGGCCCACTGAACTACGTCGCCGGCCTGTTCTACTACCACGACAACGACAGATTCTGCGTCGCGCAGATCCTCGGCATCTACGATATGTTCGGCGTGCCGACGCCTCCAGGCGCACAACCCGGCGGCTACAACAACAACCCGCAGGTCTTGTGCAACGAGCAGACCGAGAAGTCCTCGGCCGCGTACGCCCAGGGCAACTGGCGCTTAACTGCGAAGACCACCCTGACGATGGGAGCACGCATTTCGCACATCACCAAGGACTGGATCGGACGACAGCAGGTGTTCGTACAGCAGCTGCCGTCTCCGACGGGCCAGTTCATACCGAGCTTCACCTGGCAGCAGCTCGGCAACCTCATGAATGCCTCCAATTTCGCCAAGTATCCGTTCGGGGTGGTCACGAACAGCCACACATGGACCCAGCCAACCTACGATATCTCGCTGTCGCACAAGTTCTCCCCGACTTTGTTCGTGTACGGCACGTACTCACACGGCTTCCAGTCCGGCGGCTACAATGACCAGGCCGGCACCAGCGGCAATGCGATCACCCAGGATGAGCGCAAACCCACCAACCCGGAGAAGGCCGATTCCTTCGAGCTCGGCCTGAAGAGCGAACTGTTGCAGCATCGCATTCGCCTGAACGAGGCGCTCTTCTACGTCAAGTACTCCGACGTGATCCGCCAGGTGGTCGTACCCGTCACCAACCTCAACGGCCAGCCGGGGGAGGAAACGCTGTTCCGCAACGCGGCCTCCATGAAGGTGTACGGCATCGAGAACGAGCTCACGGCGCTGCTGACGGACAACCTGATACTGCACCTGCCGTTCAGCTATCAGCACTGCGCGTACGAGAAGTTCTCCAGCGGAGTCGGCAATTCGGTCATCGACCTGTCCCGCCTGCCGGTCAACCGCTGCCCGAAATGGACCGCCACGGTCGATCTGAACTACACCGTGCCCATGCGTTCCTCGCTGGGCAGCCTGGACATCGATGCATCGGCAAACTACGTATCTAAGAACCTGGACACCTACTCTTTGGCGCTGCCGTACGCGCCGTTCACGCAGACGTACGCTCAGGCTCGCACCCTGCTCGACGCTACGGTGACTTACAGGACGCCCGACGACCGGCTCTTCGTACGTTTCATCGGACGCAACCTCGCGGACAAGATCTATCTGCAGTCCGCGCAGAACGTCGACCCGTTGTGGATCTGGGGCTTCTACGGGCAGCCGCGCTACCTCGGAGTCCAGGTCGGCTACGAGTTCAGCGCCCGGTAAACGATGCGCTCTTATACGACCTTACCGGTACGAAACGCGGCGATTTGCTCGCCCGAGTAGCCGAGACTGCGGAGAATTTCCACCGTATGCTCACCCGCTTGCGGCGGCGGCCGGCTGACGCCGCCGCCGCAACGGCTCAATTTGACGGGCAGGTCGGGTACCGGGACCGGGTGGGCCAGCCCCGGGTAGCCGCTCACGAAGCACAGCATTTGCAGGGCCGCCACCTGGGGATCGTCGAGTGCCTGTTGCGGGGTCAAGACCGGACCGGCGGGAATACCGGCATTCTGCAATGCGGCGATCGCCCCGGCCGACGTGCGCTCGCGGCACCAAGCGCGCATGCGCTCCAGTATGGGCTCGCTGTTGTCACCGCGCGACTGATCGCCGGCGAAGCGCGGATCGCTCATCCAGCGCTCCTCCTCGCCCATCAGACGCGCCCACCGGCGGAACAGGCCATTGCCGACCACGTGGGTCAGGATATGACCATCACGCGTAGCGAACACATCGGACGGCGCCGACGTCTGCACCCGATTGCCGGTGCCGATGCGGTTGACCCGGGTCGCTCCCTGCTCGATCAGATGCGAGCCGAACACCGAGAGCGCGGTGCCGAGCAGCGTCGTGTGCACCTCCTGCCCCTCACCGGTCTGCTGCCGATGCATCAGTGCGGCGAGCGTGCCGAAGGCGGCGAGCACGGCGGTCGAAAAGTCCACGTAGGGCGCGGCGGCCTTTGCCGGCGCGCCCGGCGTACCGGTGATGTACATCGCACCCGACATGGCTTGCCCGACGCCGTCGAAGCCGCCACGATCGCTGTACGGGCCGCTGTCCCCGAAGGCGCTCTGCGAGACCAGGATGATGTCCGGGCGGATCGCGCGCAGCGACTCGTAGTCCAGGCCCAGCCTGGCGCGCGCGCCGGCCGGCAGGTTGACCACCACCACATCGGCCGTGGCGACCAGCCGGGCGATGATTTCACGGGCCGCCGGACTGGCCAGGTCGAGCGCCAGCGACCGCTTGTTGCAGGCGGTCTGAAACAGCACTGCGCCCTCGCCTGTTTCGGTGACCGGGGCGATGAACCGGTCCTCGCCACCGCCGCGCCGCTCGATGCGGATCACGTCCGCGCCGAGGTAGCCAAGCAGCGTCGCACAGTAGGGACCGGCGACGTAGCGCCCGAAATCGAGCACACGAACGTTATTCAGTAGCATATTGCGCACAGGAGCCCCCATGGATTTTCGACTGACCGACGAACAGCTCGCGCTTCAGGCCGCCGCCCGCAAGTACGTGCGGGAGCGGCTGATGCCTCTTGCGGCGCAGGTCGACCGGGAGGACAGCCCGCCGCCGCGCTCGCTGGTGCGCGAATACGCGGAAATGGGCTTCCTCGGGGTGAACGTGAGTCCCGAGTACGGCGGGCTCGGCCTCGGCAACCTCGACGCGCTGATCGTGCTCGAGGAATTCGGCAAGTGTTCCTCCGCGCTCGCCTTCCCGGTGTTCGAGTCGTGCGTCGGGCCCGTGCGCTCGGTGGAGCATTTCGCCGGTGAGGCGTTGCGTCGGCGCATCATACCGCGGGTGTGCAGCGGTGAGATGATCGTGGCCGTATCGATGTCCGAACCTCAGGCGGGCTCGGCGCTCAGCGATTTGACGACACGGGCGCAGGTGCACTCCGATCGCGTCGTGCTCAACGGCACGAAGCGCTGGTGCTCGGGCGGCGGACACGCGGACGCCTACGTGGTGTACTGCCGGATGAGCGCAGATCCCGGCGCCAAGGGCATCGGAGCGGTCCTGGTGGAGAAAGGCACGCGCGGCCTGACGTTTGGGACGCGCGAAAGCCTGATGGGATTTCGTGGTGTACCCAGCAGTGACTTGTACTTCGATGGCTGTGAGGTGCCTGTCGAGAACATCATCGTGCCCGCCGGCGGCTTCAAGAAGCTCATGGAGACGTTCGACCTGGAGCGCTGCGGCAATGCCACGATGTCGCTGTCCCAGGCGAGCGGAGCCCTCGAGGACGTCATCGCGTATGTGCAGGACCGCAAGCAATTCGGCAAGCCGCTGGTGGAGTTCCAGGCGGTGCAGCTCAAACTCGCTGAAATGCAGATGAAGGTGCAAGCGGCGCGGCTGCTGATCTGGCGCGCGGTGGCGGCGGCCAGCGATGGCCTGCCCAATGTGCTGGATTCCTCGGTCGCCAAATGTTTCGCCAACGAGGCGGCAAGAGAGGTTTGCGGCCATGCGGTGCAACTGATGGGCGGTTATGGCTATTCGCGGGAGTTCCCCATGGAGCGCCGGCTGCGCGACGCCTGGGGCTGGGGCATCGCCGGCGGGGCGATCGACATCCAGAAGGTGAACATCGCATCGGCCATGATCGGGCGCCGCTTCGATCAGCGCCGTTAAAGGTGCCCGGCAGCAGCGCCGCGCGCCGGCGCAAGCGCGACTTGCACCATGCCATCGACCACGCGCGCCTCGTGGCGCGCCAGCGGCTCGGTCGCCGGCGCTCCGAGCACACGGCCGTCGCGCACGTCGAAGGACGCCCCGTGCAGCGGACAGATGAGCCGCGCACCACGCAGGCGCCCCTCGTGCATCCGCGCGAAGGCGTGGGTACAGATATTGTCCAGCGCAAACACGCCCTCGCGCGTGCGGCAGATCAGCACTTCGCGCCCGGCGAGAGTCACGCAGCGCATTCGCCCCTCGGGGAGCTCCTCGAGGGGAAAGGCTGGATGGAAATTCACGTCGGTCAAGGCTCACAGCTACTTACGGGCCCGCGGGCCGGGAAGATTACTGTATCGCAGATCGTCTAAAACAAACAGGAGTGACTGTTTCTTTTTTAGCTTCGCTGGGCTATCATCGACCGCCAGTTGAGGGGGAAGTCCATGGCGAAAATCACGTTCATCGCAAGGATGACCGTAAAGCCGGATCGGGAGCAGGAGTTCCTCGCGCGCTGCCGCGAGCTCGAACGCTACGTGCGTGAGAACGAGCCCGATACGCTGGCTTATGAATTCTTCCGCCTGCGCGAACCGAACCGTTTCGCCGTCCTGGAATCCTTTCGGGACGAGGCGGCGGAGAACCGTCACATGAGCTCGGCCATGCTTGCGCAGATCGCTCCGCAGATCGCCGCGTGCATAGACGGCACGTGGGTTCGCGAATTCTTCGATCCGTTGTAAATCGCCCGATGCAAACGCCCAAGACAGCTCAATGCAGCGAAACGCTGCGCTCGGTACGAATTCAAGTCACCACCCTCGGCGATCTGCTGCTCACCGCCGCGGACCGCTATCCCGACTCACCCGCGCTCATTCTGCCCGGCGAGCGCATGTCCTATGGGCAGCTCGCCGCGAATGCGCTGCGGCGCGCGCGCAGCCTGCAGGCGCTCGGCATCGGGCCCCACGATCACGTGGGGCTGCTGTTGCCGACCTCGTTCGAGTTCGTCGAAATGCTGTTCGCGATCGCCCTGTGCGGCGCGGTCGCGGTGCCGATGAACGCGCGCTACCGCCACAACGAGCTCGCCTATGTCATTGAGAACGGCGACCTGGTGGCGGTGTTCACCACCGACCGCATCGCCGAGCAGGTCAATTTCGTCGAGCGACTGACGAACGCGCTGCCGGAATTGCGCGAGGTCGAGGACCCGCGCCGCCTGTCGCTCGCCGCCGCCCCGCACCTGCGCAACCTCGTGCTGCTCGGCGAGTCGCGACCCCAGGGCTTTCTCGGCCACAGTGAGTTCGAGGACCTCGCCGGGCAATCGAGCGAGGAACTCGTGCACGAATCGCGCCTGCGCGTACGCCTGCGCGATGTCGCCCTCATGCTCTATACCTCCGGCACCACCTCGAACCCCAAGGGCTGCCTGCTGTCGCACGAGGCCATGGTGCGCAATTCGATCGCGCTCGGACGGCATCGCTATGCGCTCACGCATGACGATGTATTCTGGTCGCCCCTGCCGATGTTCCACATCGCGGCGATCCTGCCGCTGTGCGCGATTTTCGACGTCGGGGGTGTCTACGCCACCATGACGTATTTCGATGCGGGCAAGGCGCTGCACATGCTCGAAAACGAGCGGGTCACGGCGACCTATCCTTGTTTCGTGACGATCATGTCGGACCTGATCCACCATCCGGATTTCTCCAAGACCGACCTCTCGCGCGTCAAGCTGATGAATTCGAACTTCGCGGTGCAGCCGCCTGCCATCGCCAAAGCGATGCTCGAGGCGATACCCGATGCCCTGTACGTCGGAACTTTCGGCATGACGGAGACGGCCGGAACCGTGACCACCAGCCGGCTCGAGGATCCGCTCGAGGAGCGGATCGGGCGCCTCGGACGCCCGCTGCCCGGCCTGGAGGTGCGAATCGTCGACCCCGAGAGCGGCGCCGAGGTTCCCACCGGCAGCCGCGGCGAGGTGCTGGTGCGCGGTTACAGCACGCTCGAGGGCTATTACAAGGACCCGCAGAAGACGGCGCAGGGCCTCGATGCACACGGCTGGTTCCACACCGGGGATATCGGCTCGCTGGACGAAGCGGGCACCATCATGTTCCACGGACGCGTGAAGGACATGCTGAAGGTCGG
>OBLK01000272.1_pt1 | contig 14505 bp, 9 predicted proteins | sample 1518871 | NCBI WGS metagenome assembly OBLK01 (sample SAMEA2464837, study PRJEB22497) | soil metagenome | biome: Grassland; feature: Farmland; material: Clay | place: Australia | collected 2013-02-01 | depth 0.8 m
AACCACTAGCTGGCGCGGCAGCCTGACGTCGGCCATCTCTTCGATCTCTCGCCCCGCGTCGGTGAGCTTGGAACCGGTGGAGTCGAAGCCCTTCGCGGCCACAACAACAACTTCGTCACCGTCGGACATGACAGCGAGGTCGCATGGCGCGCTGCGGTCGTTGCGTCCAGTGAAGCGAGTTCGAGTCCGATAATCAAGTTCAAGGTCACGAGCGATGGCTTCAATTTCGTCCTCAACGCGTCGGCCGGCAGCGCCCGCTCTGGTCGCTGTGGCCCGCGTGCCGGCGCGTGCGACCAGAATATCGCCGAAGTCGTACTCGCGATGGCGTTGGATTCGAACCAGGCGAACCAAGTCGAATTCCTCATCTAGCATCGTAGCTAGTTCCCCCGGCCGTGAGCGACTGAGGCTGATCCACCCCGCCGTCCCGAAGTGATGCTTGAGGCTGTTACGTAGCTTCTCCAGCCCTAGGCCGACTGAAAGCCCGAGCGCGGGAACCCATTGAGGGTTTTCGTGGATCCATTGCGCAAGGCTGTCGAGGTTGATCTCGTCAAGGTCCGCCAAGCTCTCGGCTGCCGTCTTGATGTCCACTGCACTGGCGGATGACGCGGTTGGATCGACATGCGCCGTCAGGCGGCCCAATGATGCAACGTAGTCGTCGAACGATCGAACTCGCATCTCCTACCGCCCAACAAAGAGATACTCGGTCGCGTTCCGGCGGCGCGCGGCCAGGTGTGTCCCGAACGAGTACTTGTGCTCGACCACCATCATCTTCACGTCGGACTTTACCTCGCCGAGCAGATCTCTTATCGTCGCGGCGCCCGGCACGGCGTTCGAAGAGTACGAAAGCACAATCGTCGAGTCCTTGAACAGCTTGAAGGCCTGCCTGAGGGCGTCTACAATCGTCGACTTGTACGAGAACGGCGTGAATCGCTTTGTCAGCTTCTTGGTGCGGGTCTCCTCCATTATCTGCATCCCACGCCAGTAGACAGACAATCCCTCAAGGAAATGGTAGCGCTTTATATAGCAGTTGTCGTCTCGCGGCGGCGCATATGGTGGATCAAGGTATACGATGTCGTACCCTGCGGGGTCGAGGTCAAAGACGTCAGCGTGAGTAACCTGGCATGGGCGGCCACTGTCGAATACGACGCCGTTGTACTCAGCGGCTCGTAGCCGGAAATGATCTCGGAGCGGTAGCCGTAGATCTCGGCGACCGTCGTCGTAACGGGCGCCGGTGACGGTGAATACGCCACGGGGTTGTTTTCGCGCGGCTGAAAGTACCAGAGCGGAGATAGCGAGGGCTCGTTTGCCGCCACTCATCAGGTCGATATTCGACCACGCGGAGTCAAGAAACCGGCGGTCGTCCGCCGTAAAATACAAGCCGTCGAACGTCCGGCTGATGAAGTCACGATCGTCCGCCGAAGGGCCGCATATAAATTCGAGGTCGTCGCCGGTCAGGACGGCCGAATGATTGGCCACGGTAGCGCTGGTTATAACTGTCGGAAAAGTCAAGAAGTCGTTGGCCGTCACGGCATAGTCGAGCGATTTCAACAAGTAACTGACGACTCCACTGCCGGAGAACGCATCCAGCGCCGTAGCCCCACCAATCTCGCTGAACAGCGCGCCCAACGGTGGAGCTAGCCGGTACTTCGAGCCCATGTAGCGCAACCTGGGAAACTGTGCGGTACGAGCTAAGGCGGCTGTCACCTTCGCTGAGGCGAGCTGGTTGCTGTGCATCTGCCTATCTTGGCCCACTGCGCAGACATTTTCGTGGCAACACCCTCGCGCCGTAGGGTTGCGCCGTGCTGTTCGGCAGGTCGTTGCAGCTGGTCGACGTCGAGGCCACGGAGCTGTTCGTCGGAGCGGCGGACGCGCCGCTGCAGATCGTGCGGGTCACTTACACCGGAGGCAAGGAGCCGGCGCAGGTGCGGATCGACGGCCGGCGGGTGCACACGCCGGCCCCGGTGCTGGTCGAGCCGGTCGCCGGTGAGGCCACGGCCGAGGTGGCTGTCTGGGTGGCGGAGGCCAGGCCAGGAGAGACGCTGCCGGCCACGGCCGTCGCCGGCCGAGCGAGGCAGGACTTCGACCTGGTGGTCGCCGAGCCCGGCTGGACCATGCACATGGTCAACCACTTCCACTACGACCCGGTGTGGTGGAACACCCAGGGACCGTTCACGAGCACCTGGCAGTCCCCGCCGACGCCGGCCAGGCAGATGCACAGCTTCGCGCTGGTTCGCGCACACCTGGACCTGGCAAGGCGGGAGCCGGCGTACAAGTTCGTGCTCGCCGAGGTCGACTACCTCAAGCCGTACTGGGACGTGCACCCAGAGGACCGCGCCGAGCTCCGTGAGCTGATGGCGGCCGGCCGCCTGGAGATCATGGGCGGCGCCTACAACGAGCCGAACACGAACCTGACCAGCCCGGAGACCACGATCCGCAACTTCGTGCACGGCACGGCGTTCCAGCGCGACGTGCTCGGCGGCGATCCGATGACCGCGTGGCAGCTCGACGTGTTCGGGCACGACCCGCAGTTCCCAGGCATGGCCGCCGACGCCGGGCTGACCTCGAGCTCGTGGGCGAGGGGGCCGTACCACCAGTGGGGGCCGATGCGCGGCCGGCTCGGCGATCCGACGATCATGCAGTTCCGCTCCGAGTTCGACTGGATCTCCCCGTCCGGCCGGGGCCTGCTCACCAGCTACATGCCCGACCACTACTCGTCGGGCTGGGACACCGACGCGGCGCCCGACCTCGAGCGCGCCGAGGCGGCCGCCTATACGACCTTCCGGCAGCTACGCAAGGGCGGGATCACCCGCAACGTGCTGTACCCGGTCGGCACCGACCACACCCCGCCGAACAAGTGGATCACGGCGATCCACGCGGACTGGAACGACCGCTACACCTGGCCGCGGTTCGTCTGCTCGCTGCCGCGCGACTACTTCGACGCGGTGCGCACCGAACTGGCCGAGCGCGGCCTCGAGCCCTCGCCGCAGACCAGGGACATGAACCCGATCTACACCGGCAAGGACGTCTCCTACATCGACACCAAGCAGGCCAACCGCGCCGCCGAGCACGCAGTGCTGGACGCCGAGCGGTTCGCGGTGTTCGCCTGCCTGCTCGGCGGTGCGGCCTACCCGCAGGCGGCGCTGGCCAAGGCGTGGGTGCAGCTCGCCTTCGGCGCGCACCACGACGCGATCACCGGCTCCGAGGGCGACCAGGTCTACCTCGACCTGCTGACGAGCTGGCGCGACGCCTGGCAGCTGGGCACCGATGCAAGGGACGCGGCGCTGCGAGTGCTGACCGGGGTGATCGACACGAGCGGTCCCGGCACGCCGGTCGTGGTGTGGAACCCGCTCACCCGCGAGCGCTCGGACCTGGTCACGGTGCGGCTGCCGGACCCGGTCGGTGACGTGAGGGTGGTCGACGCCGGTGGCGTCGACCACCCGGCCCTGGTCGAGCACGGCGGGAGGTCGGTCACGTTCCTGGCGCCGGACGTCGGCTCACTCGGCTGGCGAACCTTCCGGCTCGAACCGCACGGCGACACCAGCACCGACTCGAGCACCTCCGGTTGGCAGCCGATGCAGGTGGACGGCGTCCCGCCGAACACGATCGCCAACGACCACTACCGGCTCGAGGTCGACCCAGAGCGCGGCGGCGGCGTCCGCTCGCTCGTCGAGCTGGCCACCGGGTACGAGCTGATCGTCGACGGGCGGGTCGGCAACGAGCTGGTGGTCTACGACGAGTACCCGCAGCATCCGCTGTTCGGCGAGGGCCCGTGGCACCTGCTGCCGAAGGGTCCGCCGACCGTCGTCTCGGCCGCCGCGCCGGCCAGGGTCAGCGCGCTGACCAGCCCCATCGGCGAGCGTCTCGTCGTCAGGGGGGCGGTCGGCCCGGCCAGTTACACCCAGACGATCACGTTGTGGCGTGGCGTGCCACGTGTGGACTGCGTGACGACGATCGACGAGTTCACCGGCGCCGACCGGCTGCTGCGGGTGCGCTGGCCGTGCCAGGTGCCCGGCGCGCTGCCGGTCAGCGAGGTCGGCGACGCCGTGATCGGCCGTGGCTTCGGCGTGGTCGACGTCGACAGCGGTCTGGCGCCGTGGACGCTGGACAACCCGGCCTTCACCTGGTTCGGCCTGTCTGCCACCGCCAGGGTGCGGGTCGGCGACACGGTCCGCGCGGTTGGCGTGGCGGAGGTGGTCGCACCGAGCGAGGACACCACCGGCCCGCTCGGCCGCGACCTCATGGTGGCCCTCGTCCGGGCCGGCGTGACCGGGACCTGCTCCTGGCCGCAACGCCCCCGCTACGGCCACCTGACCGTCGACTCGAACCTGCCGGACTTCCGGGTCGCGCTCGGCTCGCCCGAGCAGAACACGTTCACCGCCGCCGTCCTGGCGGCCGCCGATCCGGCCTACGCCGACGAGGTCGGCGCCCGGCTGCGCGCGAACGGCCGGGCCCTGGTGTGGGTGCCGGCCGCGAAGCCACTGGTCGAATCGTGGGTTCCCGGCGCCGACCTGCGTGACGTCCGCGCGCTGCCGGTGCTGGTCATCGCCGGCGCCGACGACCGCTCGCTGCGGGCCGCGATCGCGCACGTCGTCGAGGACCTGGGCGACGCCGAGATCGTCGTCGAGCAGCGGTCACCGGCCGGGCCGGACCCGGCGTTCGCGGACCGGACGGTCGCCCTGCTAAACCGCGGCGTGCCTGGGTTCGCCGTCGACGCCGAGGGCACCCTGCACGCCTCGCTGATGCGCTCGTGCACGGGCTGGCCGTCCGGCGTGTGGATCGACCCGCCCCGGCGCACCGCCCCGGACGGCTCGAACTTCCAGCTCCAGCGCTGGACCCATCGGTTCGAGTACGCGCTGTGCTCCGGCGCCGGGGACTGGCGCCGCGCGGGCATCACCTCGGCGAGCGCCGACTTCTCCAACCCGCTGGTGGCCGTACTGGCGCGGGCGCAGGCCGGCCGGTTGCCAGGGCACGGCTCGCTGCTGCGCGTCGAGCCGGCCGGCTCGGTTGCCGTCGGCGCGCTCAAGGCCGCCGGCAACCCGCTCGCTCGCGGCAGCGCCGAGCCGGCCGAGCCGGCGGCCTCGCTGGCCATCCGGCTGGTCGAACTGCACGGACGGGATACCGAGGTCGTCGTCGACACCCCGCTCGGCGCCCTGACCGAGCAGCACGCCGCCGACCTGCTCGAACGCCCACTGGCCCGAGTCGACGGATCGTCGCAAGGGCAAGTGCGGCTGCCGCTCGGCGGATTCCAGATCGCCACGGTGCTGGCAGTCCCCGACCTGACCGAGCGGCCAGCCGCGACCGGCGAAGCCGACGTCCGCCTGGCGCCCGAGGCGGAAGCCGCCCAACCGCTGTACGCCAGGTACTGGCTGCACAACCGCGGCCCGGCTCCACTCGGCGGGCTGCCGGCCGCGCCGCACGTGCACCCGCACCGGCTTGCGCTGGCGCCCGCCGAGGTCGGCTCGCCGTTCGCGCTCCGGCTGACGGTCGCCAGCGACCGCACCGACGAGGACGGTGAGCTGGCCGGCACTGTGACGGTGAGCTGCCCACCCGGCTGGCGGGTCACGCCGGACGAGCTGCCGCTGCGCATTCCCGCCGGCGGCCACGCCGAGACCCAGCTGACCGTGTGGCCGCCAGAGCGTCCCGAACCCGGCGTGTACCCGATCCGGGCGTTGCTGGCGCTGACCGGCAGCGCCAGGCTCGGGTTGCCCGAGTCGTGGCGCCAGCCCGTCGAGGACGTCTGCCTGGTCACCGTGCCTGGCGAGCCGGCAGGCGACGTGCTCCGGCTGGTCACCGGGCCGGAGCCGGTCACGCTACGGGCCGGCAAGCGCGGCCGGCTGGAGGTCACGGTGGCCACCGACGCGCAGCTCGACCTGGCCGTGGAGGCGCACCTGATCAGCCCGTGGGGGACCTGGGAGTGGGCCGGCCCGGCCGCCGTCGGAGCGACGCTGCCGGCCCGCGGCCAGGCCGACCTCGGTTTCGACCTCGAACCGCCGCCCTGGGCCGACGCCGGCCAGTGGTGGGCGCTCGTGCGGGTAGCCGCCGCCGGCGAGCTGCGCTACAGCCCCGCGGTCCTGGTCCAGGTGGACCGTTGATCGCCGCCGAGGTGGCCGGCGAGCCGGTCCTGGTCGCCGACGTCGACCGCCGTGAGGCGCAGCTGCGCAGTTCCCCGGCCGCGGCCGCGCTGCCGGCGCGCGGCACCAGCGAGGGCCGGCAGCTGCGCCGCTGGCTCACCCAGGTGCTGGTCGCCGAGCGGATCGTGACGATCGAGTCGGCCAGGCGCGGCCTCACGGAGGCCGGCGCCCCAGCGCCGCTCGACGTGCTCCCGGACGCCACCGCGCGGATCGAGATCGGCAGCATCCCGGCCGCGCTGCTGGACTCGATGCCGCTGGCCAGGGCATTGTTCGCGGCCATGACCGCCGACGTCGAGATCAGCGACGACGAGGTGACCCGTTACCACGCCCGCAACCACGACCGGTTCGCCGAGCCGCCACCGGCCGACACCGCCGGTTGGTTGGTGTTCGACCCGACCCGGCCGGCGCCCCGGCGACCGCTACCCGACGCCCGCCGGCGGATCGAGGTGGAGCTGATCGGCGCCGCCAGGCGTCGCAGTTTCGCCCGCTGGCTGGACGCCGCCCGCGCCGACCTGGTCAGGCTGTGTCCGGGCTTCGAGCACCCGGCCGACCCCACCCAGCCGGACAACACCCACCGGCACTGAGCACGCCGGCACCGAGACGCCGGCCACGAGGACCCCACGACATGAGCGAGCTGATCCTGGCGTTGGACATCGGCGGAACGAAGATCGCCGCCGGTCTGGTCGATCACGACGGCAACCTGGTGCACAGCGCCCGCAAGCCCACGCCGGACGCCGACCCGAGCCAGCCCGGCGGCCAGGGCGTGCCGTCGGAGGCCATCTGGCAGGTCGTCGACGACCTCATCACCGAGGCCCTGACCATCGCCCGCGGCATGATCAGCGGGGTCGGGATCGCGGCGGCCGGGCCGATCGACGTGCACGACGGCACGATCAGCCCGCTCAACATCTGGCCGTGGCGCCGCTTCCCGATCGTCGCCAGGGTCGGAGCCGCGGTGCCGAACGTGCCGGTCAAGCTGGCCGGCGACGCCGTTTGCGTGGCGCTCGGCGAGCACTGGCGCGGCGCCGGCACCAGCAGCAACTTCCTGCTCGGAATGGTGGTCTCCACCGGGGTCGGCGGCGGCCTCGTGCTCGGCGGCGTGGCTTACCACGGCCGCGCCGGCAACGCCGGCCACGTCGGCCACGTCGTGGTCGAGCCGGACGGTCCGCCGTGCGCGTGCGGCGGCCGCGGCTGTGTCGAGTCCGTCGCCAGCGGCCCGCGGATGGTCCAGTGGGCGCGGCAAAACGGCTGGGACGCGCCGGTGACGGCCGGCGCGGACAAGCTCGCCGAGGCGGCGAACGCCGGCGATCCGACCGCCCGCAAGGCGTTCGAGCGCAGCGGTGCCGCGGTCGGCCGGATGATCGCCTCGGTGGCCGCCGTGTGCGACATCGACCTCGCCGTGGTCGGTGGTGGCGTCACCAAGGCCGGCCCGCTGCTGTTCGACCCGATCCGGGAGGCCGTGGCGACCCACGCCAAGCTCGACTTCCTGCACGAGCTTCGCGTGGTGCCGGCTCAGCTGAGCGAGGCCGGCCTGATCGGCGCCGCCGCGCTCATCGCAAGGGAACCGGCTGCTTGAACAGCGGGTCGCCGGCCTCGGTCACGCTGTCGGCGAAGTAGTCGCCGGTCTCGGTCGTGTCGGCCCCGTTGCGAACCCGCAGCGTGCGCACCACGACCGTGACCACGAAGGCCACCACCAGGTTGACCGCGAGTGCCACCAGCCCGACGTAGATCTGCATGCTGGACCCGGCGAACGGATGCCAGCCGAGCACGCCGAGTTCCTGGACGGGGAATCCGACGCCGCCGAAGTGCTCGCGCCGGGTCGCCGGGTTCGGGATCTGGTAGAGCATCCAGAACGCCGTGAGCATGCCGAGCGCCCAGCCCACGATCAGCCCATGCAGGTGGAACCACCTGGTGTAGAGCGCGATCGCCACCGCAGGCAGCGTCTGCAGGATGATCACGCCGCCGACCAGCTGCAGGTCGATCGCGTACTGCGGGTCGAACCCGACGATGAACGCGACCGCACCGAACTTGACCACGAGCGAGGCGACCTTGGCCTGGTGCGCCTCCTGGGCCGGCGTCGCGCCCCGGTGGACGTACTCCTTGTAGATGTTGCGGGTCCACAGGTTCGCCGCGGCGATCGACATGATCGCCGCCGGCACGAGCGCCCCGATGCCGATGGCGGCGAACGCCAGCCCGGCGAACCAGTCCGGGAACTGCTGGTCGAGCAGCACCGGAATGATCGTGTTGGTGTCCGGCCGGCCGGTGGCGTTGTTCGTCACGGGCGTGACGCCGGCTGCGATCGCCGCGAACCCCATCAGCGCCAGCAGCCCGAGCAGCACCGAGTAGGCCGGCAGCGCCGCCATGTTCCGCTTGATCACGCTGCGGTTGCCGGCGGCGAGCACTCCGGTCACCGAGTGCGGGTACAGGAACAGCGCCAGCGCCGAGCCGAGCGCGAGCGTGGCGTACTGCAGCTGGTTGTTGGCATTGAGCAGCAGGCCGTCGGCCTGGCTCGGCGTGCTGTCGAACTTCGCCTGGGCCGCGCTGAAGATCGACTCCCAGCCGTCGAGCTTGATCGGCAGATAGAGGATCGCCACGAAGATCACCAGGTAGATCAGGATGTCCTTGACGAAGGCGATCAGCGCCGGCGCCCGCAACCCTGACTGGTACGTGTACAGCGCCAGGATGACGAACGCCACGAACAGCGGCGCGTGACCCTGCCACCCGACGCCGTTGAGGCCCATCGTGCGGAACACCACCTCGAGCCCCACCAGCTGCAGCGCGATGTACGGCATCGTCGCCAGGATCCCGGTGATCGCGACGAGCAGCGCAAGTGTCGGCGAGCCGTACCGGCCGCGGACGAAGTCAGCCGGCGTGACATAGCCGTGCACCCTTGACACCGACCACAGGCGGATCAGCGGCAGCAGCACCAGCGGGTACATGACGATCGTGTACGGCAAGGCGAAGAAGCCCATCGCCCCGGCCCCGAACACCAGCGCCGGCACCGCGATGAACGTGTACGCGGTGTAGATGTCCCCGCCGATCAGGAACCACGTCACCCACGAGCCGAACCGCCGCCCGCCGAGTCCCCACTCGTCGAGGTGGAGCATCGTCTGGCCCGGCCGCCACCGGGACGCCACGAACCCCATGATCGTGACGGCGGCGAACAGCGTGCAGAAGACGGTCAGCTCCACCACCTTGACACCGCTCAACGCCAGATCCCCTCGTCGAGGTGGTCGACGTCGAGCAGGTCAGGCCGGTCGGTGACGACGTAGTCGCGCCTGGTCCGGCGCAGCACGATCAGCGTGCACAGGGAGCCGAGCACCAAACCGGCGAGCTGCACCCAGTAGAAGAACGGTATGCCGAGCATCTGCGGCTCGACCCGGTTGTACAGCGGGGTCAACAGCGCCACGAGCGGTACGAGCAGAAGCAGCGTCCAGGGGTTCCACCGCGCCCGCATCTGGACCGGGCGGCGGGTCGGCCCCGGCGGAATGCGAGGCGGCGACACGCTAGTCATCGGCCAGATGCTAGGGCGCCGCCGCGTATATCACACGAGTGATCTACATACCAATTCGTCTGGTCACCAACCGGACACGGCGTGTCAACCCGTCAGTTCGTGCGCAACCTGACCTTCAACGCCTCCAACTCGTCGCGCATCGCGGTCGGCACCTTGTCGCCGATCTTGTCGAACCACTCCTCGATGAGCGGCACCTCGGCGAGCCACTCCTCGACGTTGACCTGGAGTGCGGCGTCGACGTCGCGGGCCGTGGCCTCGTCGATGCCGGACAGGTCGAGCGCCTCGACCGGCGGCACGTGGCCGATCACGGTCTCCTCGGCGGTGGCCCGGCCCTCGATCCGCTCCACCATCCACTTCAGCACGCGGCCGTTCTCGCCGAACCCCGGCCACAGGAAGCGCTTGTCCTCGCCGCGGCGGAACCAGTTCACGTAGAAGATCTTGGGCAGCTTCTGCGCGTCGGCGCCCTTGCCCACGTCGATCCAGTGCGCGAAGTAGTCGCCGGCGTGGTAGCCGATGAACGGCAGCATCGCCATCGGGTCGCGGCGGACCTGGCCGGTCGCCCCGGCCGCGGCCGCGGTCTTCTCGCTCGACAGCGTCGCGCCCATGAACACGCCGTGCTGCCAGTCGCGGGCCTCGGTCACCAGCGGGATCGTCGACGCCCGGCGGCCGCCGAACATGATCGCCGAGATCGGTACGCCCTGCGGGTCGTCCCACTCCGGCGCCAGCACGGGACACTGCGACATCGGCGTGCAGTACCGGGAGTTCGGGTGCGCGGCCAGGTCGCCGGCCTCGCCGTCGGCCGGCGTCCAGTCGCGCTTGCGCCATGACGTCAGGTGCTCGGGCCTGTTCTCCATGCCCTCCCACCAGATGTCGCCGTCGTCGGTGAGCCCGACGTTGGTGAACAGCGAATTGCCACGGTCGACCGTGCGCATCGCGTTCGGGTTGGTCTTCCAGTTGGTGCCGGGCGCGATGCCGAAGAAGCCGGCCTCCGGGTTGACCGCGTACAGCCGGCCGTCCTCGCCGAACCGCATCCAGGCGATGTCATCGCCGAGCGTCTCGACCCGCCAGCCTGGGATCGTCGGCTGGAGCATCGCGAGATTGGTCTTGCCGCAGCCCGACGGGAAGGCCGCGGCCATGAAGTACGCCTTGTTCTCCGGCGAGATCAGCTTGAGGATCAGCATGTGCTCGGCGAGCCAGCCCTCGTCGCGCGCCATCACCGAGGCGATCCGCAGCGAGTAGCACTTCTTGCCGAGCAGCGCGTTGCCGCCATAACCCGAGCCGTACGACCAGATCGCCCGCTCCTCGGGGAACTGGCTGATGTACTTGGTCTCGTTGCACGGCCACGCCACGTCTTCCTCGCCCGGCCCGAGCGGCGCGCCGACCGAGTGCAGGCACGGAACGAAGTCGGCGTCGGTGCCGAACCGGGCCAGCGCCTCGCTACCCATGCGGGTCATGATCCGCATTGAGGCGACGACGTACTCGGAGTCGGTGATCTCGACGCCGAGCATCGGCGGCTCTGCAGACAGCGGCCCCATGCAGAACGGGATGACGTACATCGTCCGGCCGCGCATGCAACCCCGGTACAGCTCAGTCATGATCGACTTCATCTCGTCCGGGTGCATCCAGTTGTTCGTCGGGCCGGCGTCCGACTCCTCCAGCGAGCAGATGAACGTCCGCTCCTCTACCCTGGCGACGTCGTCGGGATCCGAGGCGCACCAGAACGAGTTGGGCTTGATCGCCAGCTGCACCAACGTCCCGGCGTCAACGAGTTGCCTGGTCAACCGCTGCCACTCCTGATCGGACCCGTCGCACCACACGACCTTCTCTGGCAGGGTCAGCTCTGCCACCTCTCGTACCCAGCTCAGCAACCGCCGATGGGTAGTCGGGGCCTTGTCCAGGCCGGAGGTCGTCGGCGCTGCCATGGAGGTCTCCTAGCGTCAGCTGACAACGGCTGAGTACCGCCCGGCGGGCGGCACGCCAGTGTTGGGATGTCTAGGAGGTTAACGAAAGGAGCCCCGACCTGCCGAGTAAGCAGCTTGTCGGCTCCCTCACAGGACCGATCCGGGAATCGATTCAGTACCCGACAGTAGGACCTTCCGCCTCACCATGGCCGCCGCTCCCGCACCGAGCGCCCCCGACTCGCTCAGCACCGCCAGCTCGACCACCGGCACCGGCCGCCCCGAGAACCACGATTCGAAATCCACCCTGACCAGCCGATTCCCCGGCAGCACCTCCGACTCAACCAGCCGAACCCGAGCCGCACCCACGTACAGGAACAGGTCACCGGAGTGGTCGTGACAGTCGGTGACACCGTGGTGAAACGCACCCGCCGCCTTCACCACGAGCCCGACGTCATCGGGCCGCACCACGATGTGGATGTCCGCGGACCGAACTGGCACACCCTGCAGGACCGCCGCGACCTCCCCGCCCACCACGAGCCCGGCCCCGTACTCGTATGCCAGCGCCGCGACCTCCAGCACCCTCGGCAGATCCGGGCCGAGCAGCTCCAACACATGGAAATCGCGGTCCAGCGCCTCGTCGAGCCTGGCCATAGTCGGCTCGACCTTGAGCACCAACGCCCAGCCCAAGGCCTCGAGCACCCGCCGCAGCGTGGCCAAGCTCGGCTCCCGCCGCCCCCGCTCGTACCGGTTCAGCTGAGCCCGCTCCAGTCCGGCGCGGCTCGCCAGCTCCTGCTGCGTCAACGACCGATGTTCACGCACCGAGCGCAGCAGCTCCGCGACGTTTCGATGATCAGCTTGCTCGACGGGGTCCATGAACTTTCTCTGGACGTATGTGTCTGTTGAGTCAACAAAACGCCGTTTTGTTGACTCAACAGACACATTGTTCGAATTGGGATCGGCGGCCGGGCCGGATCGGGCCGTGTCGGGTCGCTCTAGCCGCGGACCCAGTCTCCGGTGCGGGGGTCGACGCGGACCTCGTCGGCGTCCGTGCGGCCGGCGGCCCAGCTGCTCTCCTCGGAGATGGTGCCGGACTCGGTGTGGCCGCCGTCGCGCTGGTAGGTGCCGTCGTCGTCGAGGTGGCCGCGCTCGATGACGGTCCACTCGCCGTCGCCGGCGTGCTCGGAGACGGTGACCTGACCGTCCTCGGTGATCTCGGTGGCGTAGTCGGCGTCGCCGTCCTCGTCGGCGTCGGTGAAGATCACCGTGTCGCCGTCGGAGTCCTCGACTACGACGCTGTCGGCCTTGCCGTCGCTGTCGGTGTCGTGGGTTGGGGCGCCGACCTCGGTCTGGCCCTCTGGCGTCTCGACGACCATCTCGTCGCCGCCGCTCTCGGCGGCCTGTGTCAGGTCGTCGTCCGGATCGACCTGGACCCAGTCGCCGGTGGTCTCGTCGAACTTGGCCTGGCCGACGACCTCGCCGTCGGCGTCGAGCTGCGTCATCAGGTCGGCGTGACCGTCGGAGTCGGTGTCGGTGAAGGCGATCGAGCCGTCGTCGGTCTCGACCACGGCCGTGTCGTCGACGCCGTCCTCGTCGAGGTCGACGGTCGGCTCCGCCTGGTACTCCTGGCCTTCGACGGTGATGGTGATGTCCGCCGCGGATTCCTCGATGTACACCACGACCCCCTGACCTGGGTTCCGGTTCGTGCAGCTACGACTCTACGGCCGGTCGCGTAGTTCCCTGATGCGGGCAAGCAGCAGTTCGACCTTCTGCCGGCCCGCGGTCGCCTCGGCGAGCGTCTTGCGGGTGGCCTGCAGTTCCCGGTTGCGCTCGGCGGCGTCCATCCGAAGCGCCCGGTCCACCTCGCGCAGTTCGTCCTCGATCGCGGCGACCCGTCGACCGAGCGCCTCGTCGAGGGCCAGCGACAACTGCTGCTCGGCGTCGATCATCTGCTCGGCGACGACCTGGTCCATGGCGGAGCGGGCGTCGGCGAGGACGTCGGCGAGCCACTGCTTGAGGTGCTGCTTGTCGGCGGCGTGGCGCCGCACCCTGGCCATCCACCAGCCGGCGCCGAGCCCGAGCACGATGCTGGCCGGCAGCACGACGAGCCCGGCCGCGGCGCCGAGCCCGGCGAGCGGGAGGGCGGCCAGGCGGCCGACGCCGAGGCCACCGGACACGCCCATGGCTACGAGCAGCTTGTCCTCGTTCGCGCCTGGGCGCTTGTCTGGCGGCCGAAGCATGATCGGTGGGCGGCCGGCGGCGCCCCGCCTGGCGAACTCGGCATGCACGGCGCCCAGTTCGTCGGGCGTGAACAGCTCGGCGAGTGCCGTCTCGACCACCCGCGAGAGCCGCATCCCCAGCGCCGTGGCGACTCGCGCCGACAGCAGCTGCAGCGCGGCGTCGACCTGGTAGGGCAGTTGGGCCAGGGCGTTGCGGTCGGCCTCGTCGATCGAGCGGCGGAACCAGGTCTGGGCGGAACGGACCTGGCCGGCGACGTCGTGCAGCGACTCGACCCTGGCGCGCTGGATCTCCCCGCGCAGCCGAAGTTGCCAGCTGCGGCCGGAGGAGCGGCGCTCGGTGGTGAGCTCGTCGCGGCGCTCGCGCAGGCTGTCGGCCGACACCTGGCCGTGCTCGGCGCTGGTGAGCGCGCGCACGTCGGCCTCGAGCTTGGCGATCAGGCCGGCCAGCCCGGTCGACACGGCACGCAACAGGTTGGCCTCGCCGAGCATGGCGGCCCGGCCGGCGACCTGACGTTGCAGCGCGGTCTGCAGCTCGGCGATGCCGGAGCGTTCCCGCAGCAGGGTCGCGACGTCGGCGTTCGGCGCGCCGGCCGCGCTCTCGAACAGCCGGGCCGACACCGGGTGGAACTCCGCGCTTGCGAACCGGGGCCCGTGCTGGGCCAGCAGTGCCCGGTTGGGCTCTAGGGACTGCCGGCAACCGCGGCGCAGGTGGACCTTGGGCAACG
>OBLK01000273.1_pt1 | contig 14473 bp, 9 predicted proteins | sample 1518871 | NCBI WGS metagenome assembly OBLK01 (sample SAMEA2464837, study PRJEB22497) | soil metagenome | biome: Grassland; feature: Farmland; material: Clay | place: Australia | collected 2013-02-01 | depth 0.8 m
GGCGGGCCGGGAGCCGGAGGGCCCGGTGCCGGCGGGCCGGGTGCCGGTGTACGCGGGTGGGGAGTGGCTCGAGGTGCCGCTGGTGCGACGCGAGCAGCTGGCGGCGGGGGAGGCCCTGGCCGGGCCGGCCATCGTCGCCGAGGCCAACGCGACGACGTTCGTCGACAACGGCTGGCGCGCCGACGTCACCGAGGCCGGCCACCTGCTCGTCGAGCGCGTCGCCACCGCACCGGACGGGACCGGCGAGGAGGTCGGCACCGAGGCCGACCCGGTGCTGCTGGAGATCTTCAACAACCTGTTCATGTCGATCGCCGAGCAGATGGGCGCGGCGCTGGAGTCCACCGCGCAGTCGGTCAACATCAAGGAACGCCTCGACTTCTCGTGCGCGCTGTTCGACCCGGACGGCAACCTGATCGCCAACGCACCGCACATGCCGGTGCATCTCGGCTCGATGGGCACCAGCGTCAAGGAGGTGCTGCGCCGTCGCACCGGCACGATGCGCCCCGGCGACGTCTACGCCGTCAACGACCCGTACCACGGCGGTACCCACCTGCCCGACCTCACCGTGATCACCCCGGTATTCGACATGGGCGACACGGACGACCCGGGCGACAGCACCGACGGGAAGATCCTGTTCTACGTGGCCTCGCGCGGCCATCACGCCGAGATCGGCGGTCTCACGCCCGGGTCGATGCCGGCCAACAGCAGCGACGTGCACGAGGAGGGCGTGCTGTTCGACAACTGGCTGCTCGTGCAGGACGGCCGGTTCCGCGAGACCGAGACGGTCGAACTGCTAACCGGGGCGCCGTACCCGTCGCGAAACCCGGCCGCCAACATCGCCGACCTGCGCGCCCAGATCGCGGCCAACAACCGCGGCGTCGAGGAGGTCCGGCGGATGATCGACCACTTCGGCCTCGACGTCGTGCTGGCGTACATGCGGCACGTCCAGGACAACGCCGAGGAGGCGGTCCGCCGGGTGATCGACGCGCTGGACGACGGGGAGTACCGCTACGAGCTGGACTCCGGCGCGGTGATCTCGGTGCGGATCACCGTCGACCGGCAGGGTCGTTGCGCCACGATCGACTTCACGGGTACGTCGCCCCAGCTCGGCACGAACTTCAACGCGCCGTCTTCGGTGGCGACCGCGGCCGTGCTGTACGTGTTCCGCACGCTGGTCGACGACGACATCCCGCTCAACGACGGGTGCCTTCGTCCGCTGCGGCTGGTGATCCCGCCCGACTCGATGCTCTCGCCGTCATACCCGGCAGCCGTCGTCGCCGGCAACGTGGAGACCTCGCAGGCGATCACCGGTGCGCTGTACGCGGCGCTGCGGGTACAGGCCGAGGGCTCCGGCACCATGAACAACGTCACGTTCGGCAATGAGCGCCACCAGTACTACGAGACGATCGGGTCCGGGTCGGGCGCCGGGGACGGGTTCGACGGCGTGCCGGTCGTGCAGACCCACATGACGAACTCGCGGCTGACGGACCCCGAGGTGCTCGAGTGGCGGTTTCCCGGGCTGGTCCGCCGGCTTTCTGGCCGGCAGGGCCGCGGCGGCGCCCGCCGGTGGCGAGGCGGGGACGGCGCAGAGCGGCGGATCAGCTTCCGCGAACCGATGACGGTCAGCACCCTGTCCGGGCACCGCCGGGTGCCGCCGTACGGGCTCGCCGGCGGCGAACCGGGGGCGTTGGGGCGAAACCGCGTCCAGCGGGCCGACGGCTCGGTCGTGGAGCTGGCCGGCTGCGACTCGGTCGACGTCGAGGCCGGTGACACGCTCATCGTGCTGACCCCAGGTGGCGGCGGGTACGGCCGGATGTGACGAGCGCGACACATTCACGCCAACATCGTCCGGACAAGCGGTAATTCGGCGGAATTCTGTCGGTGGGTTGGACCAGCATGGGGGCATGCCAGAAGCAATAGTCGCCGAGGGCCTGGTGAAGCGGTACGGATCGGTCACCGCACTGGACGGACTCGGCCTGAGCGTGCAGGAAGGCACCGTGATGGCCCTGCTCGGGCCAAACGGTGCGGGCAAGACGACAGCGGTTCGGGTGCTCACGACCCTGCTTGAACCCGACGGGGGCCGGGCCACCGTCGCGGGACTCGACGTGGTGGCCGACGCCGCCAAGCTTCGGCACGTGATCGGCCTGTCCGGCCAGTACGCCGCGGTCGACGAGGAGCTGACCGGGTTCGAGAACCTCGACATGGTCGGCCGGCTCTACCACCTGGGGCGGCGCCGCAGCCGGGAGCGCGCGGAGGAGCTGCTCGAGCGGTTCGACCTGGTCGACGCGGCGGGGCGGGTGGTCAAGGGCTACTCGGGCGGCATGCGCCGCCGGCTCGACCTGGCCGCGGCGCTGGTCGCCCGGCCGACCGTGCTGTTTCTCGACGAGCCGACCACGGGCCTCGACCCGCGCAGCCGGTTCGGCATGTGGGACGTGATCTCCGAGCTGGTCGCCGGCGGCAGCACGCTGCTGCTGACCACGCAGTACATGGAGGAGGCCGACCGCCTGGCCGACCAGATCGCGGTGATCGACCACGGCAAGGTGATCGCCAACGGCACCGCCGACGAGCTCAAGGACATGGTCGGAGGCGAGCGGCTCGAGCTCGTGTTCGCAGACCTGCCGGCGCTGGAGACGGGCAGGTCGGTGCTCAGGCCGCTCGCCGTGGGCGACACGCAGGTCGACGAGCACGCCCGCCGGCTCACGGTGCCGGTGACCGGCGGTTCGAAGGTGCTCGTCGAGGGGCTGCGGCTGCTCGACGCGGAGGCCATCCGGGTGCTCGACGTTGCGTTGCGGCGCCCGACCCTGGACGACGTGTTCCTGACGCTCACCGGTCACGCCGCCGAACTGCCGACCAACGGCAACGGTCAGCCCAAGGACGGGGGCAAACGCCCGGTTGACGGTCAAGGCGGCGGTGCCACGGTGCCCGCCGGAGCCACCCTGTCCGAGGAGGAGAAGGTCCGATGAACACTCTGCTCACCTCGGTCGGCGACGGTGCGATCGTCACCAAGCGCAACCTGATCAAGATCAAGCGGGTGCCCGACCTGCTGGTGTTCTCGACGCTGTCGCCGATCATGTTCGTGCTGCTGTTCGCGTACGTGTTCGGCAGCGCCATCCAGGTGCCGGGCGTGTCCTACCGCGAGTTCCTGATGGCCGGCATCTTCGCCCAGACCGTGGTGTTCGGTGCCACGATCACCGGCAGCGGGCTCGCGCAGGACATCCAGCGCGGCGTCATCGACCGGTTCCGGTCGTTGCCGATGGCCCGCTCCGCGGTCCTCGTCGGCCGCACGACCAGCGACCTGGTCAACAACGTCATCGTGGTGATCGTCATGTCGATCACCGGGCTGCTGGTCGGCTGGCGGATCCACTCGTCGTTCTTCGAGGCGCTCGCCGGCTTCGGCCTGCTGCTGCTGTTCGCCTACGCGCTGTCCTGGCCGATGGCCGTGGTCGGCCTGTCGGTGCGCAGCCCCGAGGTGTTCAACAACGCCAGCTTCATGGTCGTGTTCCCGCTGACGTTCATCGCCAACACGTTCGTCGACCCGACCTACCTGCCGCCTCCGTTGCAGGTGTTCGCCGAGTGGAACCCGATCTCGGCGGTCACCCAGGCCGCCCGCGAGCTGTTCGGCAACACCAACCCGGCAGTACCGCCACCGGACGCCTGGCCGCTGCAGAACGCCGTGCTGATGTCGCTGATCTGGGTCGTCGTGCTGCTGGTGGTCTTCGTGCCGATGGCCGTCCACCGGTACAAGAAGGCGGTCAGCCGCTAGCGGCGGCAGGCTCTTGTCGGGCGAAGCGTCACCGTCCACCTCCAGGAGGTGCACGGTGACGCTTCGCTTGCAGCCTTCGGTGATGTTCGGGTTAGCGCCGGACGGCAATCCCGGAGAAGTTTGGACCATGGGGGTTTGTCAAGGTCGACGGACGCATCCGCTGCCCGACGCATGACGTCCGGGTCGATCTTAACCGAGGTGAACTGCATGTCGGACGAACTCGCATACGATCTGGACGGTCTCGCGGTCGATGTCTTCTCCCTCGACCGGGCTGGCACGGTCGTGGAATCGCTCACCGGGGCGCACGCCATGACCGATCTCGCGGCCTCCTGCCCCCTCGTGCACATCTGCTCGGGTAGCTGCTCGTTCGTCCCGGAGGCCTGAACGGCGGGAAGCTGCTCGCTGAACCCGAACTAGTGAGCGCAGGACGGACCTATTCGCTGTTCCGGTGGAATCCATCGTCGATTTCACCGGAACAGCGTGCTGCGTTATCGGGCAAACACCGGTGAACGGAATGACCAGACCACGGCTGCGCCGGGATGTGTACCTGGTCGCCACCGCCAACGGTGCGCGCATTCTCACCAATCGCGGCACCGAGTCGTTCACCGGCGCCACCATTCACGACTCGCTGCGCCGGCTGGCCGCGCGGCTGGACGGCACGTCGACGATCGACGAGCTGACCGCGGGGCTCGATCCGGAGCGCCGGGCCATGGTCGAGCGGATCGTCGCGCTGCTCATGCGGCAGGGGATCGCCACCGAGGGTGAACCGCTCGAACCGCGTGGCGAGCTGGGTTACCTGGACTCCTTCGTGCCCGACGCCGAGGCCGCGTACCGCCGCTTCCGGGAGGCCAACATCGTGGTCGTCGGCGCCGGCGCGGTGGTCGGCGAGTTGCTCGACGTGCTGACGTGGTCAGGAGCGACCCGGCTCGCCGCCCTCGTCACGCCCGAGCTGCCGACCGACCTGCCGACCGACCTGCCGACCGAGCTGTTGGCCGGCCAGCCGGGCGAGGCCGGCCGGAACCGGTTGGTCGTGCGGCGGGTCGAGCGCGATGAGCTGCCCGGAGCGCTGGCCGACCTGACGCCCGACCTCGTAGTGCAGGTCGCGGGCCCGGATCAGGCGCTCGACCTGGACCGTGTGTGCCGGGCCGGTGGCATCCGGATCGTGCACGGCGCCCGGGTCGGCGACGAGCTGTGGATCGGCACCGACTGGGAGTCGGCCTGGCGGCGGCTCGGCGCTGCTACCAACCTGCCGGCGACCGATCGGCCGGCGACCGACCTGCCGGCGACCGGCGAGTGGGAGCCGGAGGAGGCGGCGCTGGTCGCGGCCATGGTCGGGATGGCGGCGTTTCGCGAGCTCACCGGCAGCGCCGCCGCTGACGAAGGTCTGGTCTGCGCGAGACCGGGCGGGCTCGAGGCCACCGTGCACCGCTGCCTGCCGCACTTCGCCGCCCGCGCCGCCAACGGCCCGTACGACGCGCTGGACACGATCGCGGCGCTCGCTGCCGGGCCGGCCCTGCCGCCCGACCAGCTCGACGCCGCCGGTGCCCGGCTGGTCGACCCGCGCCTCGGCGTGATCCGCGAGGTGTCCGAGCGCGACTTCGCGCAGCTTCCGCTCAACGTCACCGCCGCCGTGCTGGCCGACGGCCCGCCGCGGCTGGTGACCGGCGCCGCGCTGAGCGTCCGGGAGGCTCGCTGGCGGGCGGTGCTCGGCGCGATCGCGGCGCACGCGGCGTCGGTGGTCGACCCGGCGCGGCTGGTGCCGAGCGAGGACGGTGGCCTCGCGATCGGCCAGCGGCTCGGCGGTGGCGACCGGTTGGTGAACGCCACCGACGTGTTCACGCCGCTTGGCCGCCCGCAGCCAGGAGTGGTCGCCGGTTTCGACTGGCCCAGCGCGGTGCTGGCGGGGCTGCTGGACTGCTGTGCGCACCGCACGGCCCTCACGGTCGGGCGGCGCGGCGCGCTCACCGTGCTCGACCCGTGGGAGCTTCGGCCCGACGACGAGGCGCGGGCCTACCTGGAGCTGCTGGAGCTGCTCGGCGTCCGGCCGGTGGTCCACGACGTCACGGGCCCGCTTCGGGCGCCGACGCTGGCATTCAGCGCCGCCGGGCGCACGATCGCCTACTCCAGCGGCCTGACCGCGTCGGCCGCACTCGCCGGTGGCCTGCGCGCGGTCGTGCTCGACGAGCAGTCCCGCCGCAACGCGCAGCCCGAGTATGCCCCGCCACCGGTGCCGCAGCTGCCTGTTCTCGCCCGGGCCGGACCGGGCGAGCCGCCGCCGGGCTGCACTCAGGCGCAGCTTGCCGACGCGTTCGGTGTGCTCGGCGACGACGTGCTGGTGGTGCCGTTGGACCACGACCGGGAATTGCACAAGATCATGCCGTACGTGCTGAGGGTGGTGATCGTCGATTCCTGAGACCCACGGGCCGGCGGTGCTGGTCTACGACGCCGAACTCGCCGACGCGGTGCGGCGGCGGTTCGCCGCGTCCGGGCTCGACGCGCCGGTGGTCACCGACCCGGCGGCGGACGCCGGGCTGCCGGACACAGCCGACCCGACCGGGCCAGCCGACCCGACCGGGCCAGCCGACCCGACCGGGCTCGCCGACCCGACCGGGCTCGCCGACCCGACCAGGCTCGCCGACCTGGCCGGTGCCGTGCTGCCGGTGCGGATCGAGCTCGGCGACGCGGTGATCGGCCCGCTCGTTGTAGCAGGCGAACCTGGCTGCCTGGACTGCGTGCGGATCCGCCGGGCAGCCGCCGACCCGCAGGCTGCTGCCGACCGCGCGGCGGTGCTGGCCGAGCACGCCGGCTCGTCGCCCTGGTTGACCGCGTTCGCCGGGCACGCGATCGCGGCCGTCGTCGCCGCCGAGGTCCGGGCGATGCGCGCCGGGCGCCGCCCGCGCAGCGAGCGGGCGTTGATTGTGGTCGACCTGACCCGGTTGACCTCCCGGGTGCATCCGTTCCTGCCGGACCCGCTGTGCCCGACGTGTTCTAGCAGGCCGGACGACGAACCCGAGCCGGTACGCCTGCGGCCACGGCGTAAGCCCGACCGGGACACCTTCCGGGTCGGGCGGCCGGACCTCGACCGGATCCGGGAGACGTACGTGGACCCCGTGGTCGGGGTGGTCACCGAGCTCCGGGAAACCGACGCGTGCGGGCTGCCGGTCGCCTACGCCCCGGCCGGCTGGCGCGACAGCGGCAAGACCGAGACCGGGATCGGGCGCGCCACCGACCGCGAGACCAGCCGGCTCGCCGCGGTGCTGGAGGCGGTCGAGCGCCGGGCCGGGATGGCGCCGTCCGGCCGCCGCCCGGCGACGCGGGCCAGCTTCGCGCAGGTCGAAGCGCACGCCGTCGACCCGCGACGGCTCGGCCTGCTGCCGCCCGGGGCGTACGAGGGTTCGCGGTACCCGCGGTTCGACCCCGACCTGCCGCTCGACTGGGTCTGGGGCCACTCGTTCGGTCGGGGCGAGCCCGTGCTGGTGCCGCGCACATACGCCTACTACGGCCACACCCTGGACACCCGCAGCGAGCCCCCGCTGGTGTTCGAGACCTCGAACGGATGTGCCCTTGGCAGCTGCTTCGAGGAGGCCGCGTTGCACGGGTTGCTCGAGGTGACCGAGCGCGACTCCTTCCTGCTCACGTGGTACGCGCGGATGCCGGCGCCGCGCGTGGAGATCGGCTCGGCGCGGTCGGTGGACGTCCGGCTGCTGGCCGACCGCATCGAGCGCGCCAGCGGGTACCGGGTGCTCGCCTTCGATACCACCGTCGAGCAGGGCATCCCGGCCGTCGCCACGCTCGCCGTCTGGCCAGGCCACCACGTCGAGGCACGGGAGCGCCCGGCAGTGCTGTGCACAGCAGCCGCCCATCTCGACGCGGAACGGGCCTGCTGGGCGGCGCTGGGCGAGCTGGCGCTCGTGGTCGAGCACCTCACCCAGGCCTACCCCCAGCGGCTGGCCGACGCGGCGGCCATGGTCGCCGACGCCGGCCTGGTGCGGGCGATGGAGGACCACGCCCTGCTCTACTGCCACCCGGACACGCTGCCGCGCTGGGAATTCCTGCTCGGCGGGCCAGGCGCGCCGGCGCCGGCGAGGACGTTCGCCGAGTCTTTCGGCAGACGGCCCGAACCGGCCGACGATCTGCTCGACGACCTGCTCGGCCTGGTGGACGGGTACCTGCGCACAGGGCTCGACGTGATCGTCGTCGACCAGACCGGACCCGAGCAGCGGGCCGCCGGACTGGTCGCCGTCAAGGTGATCGTGCCCGGCACGCTGCCGATCACGTTCGGCCACGCGAACCGCCGGGTGCACGGGTTGCCGCGGGTCCGGACGGTCCCGGTGCTGCTCGGTCACCGCACCGAACCGCTGGCCGAGGGCGACCTCAACCCGTTTCCGCATCCATTCCCGTGAAGGTGCCCATGACACACGTGGAGTCTCCGTTCGTGGCACGGGTTGCCGGGATGCCGGTATCGGCGCTGACCGGGCTGCGATCTGACCCGTTGGCCGCCCACCTGCGCGCGCTCCTGGCCACGGGAGCCGCATTGCGCCGGGACGGTGGCGCCCTTGCGGACGAGCTGTACAGCGTGATCGGCGCGCTCGACGAGTCGCCTGTCGGCTGCAGGCCGGCGCTGGTCGGGTTGCGGCGGGCGCTGTTCGGCGGGCGGCGCCCGCGGCCGGTCGAGTGGTCGGACCGGGTCCGGGCCTCGCTCGGTACCGACCTGGGCACGCGCATCGAGCAGTGGATGTCACGGCTGGACGCGCATTCCCGATCGGTGGCCGAACTGCCGGCGACCTACGAGCGGGCCGTGGCCGACACACAGCGGTCGCTGCTGGCGTCCGCCGCCGAGCCGGCGCTGCGGCACGGGATCGCGCAGAGCAGCCCGGTGCTCGCCGCGGAGCTCGACAAGGTTCTCGACAAGGTTCTCGACAAGGTTCTCGACAAGGTTCTCGACAATGCCTCGACCGCGGCCGGCGGCCCTCGGCCGCAGCGTTCGGTGCTCGCGCGGGTGGCGCGGTACGTGTCGCGGGCGGCTGTCAAGACCAGCCCGTTCAGCACGTTGACGACCATCGGGGCCGGCACCTGGACCGCCGGCCTGAGCCCGCTGGAGCTGCTGCCGGCACGACCGGTCGGCCTGCTCGAGCTGCAGGGCAGCCTGCAACCGCAGCTCGAGCGCGCGGCGGCGGCGAGCGCGCGGCTGCGCCCGGAACTGCTCGTGCGGGTGAATCCGAGCGTGACCGCCACCGGAGACGGCCGGCTGGCGGTGATCGGCCCGCCACCGGCCGAGCCGATCGCGACGGTGGCCGCGGTGCCGGAGGTGCTCGGGTGCATGCGCCTGCTCGGCGACGGCTGGCGCCCGCTGCGTGAGCTGCTCGACCTGCTGGCCGGCGACCGGGACCGGACGGCGCCGTTCGTGGACCGGCTGGTCGAGGTCGGCGTGCTGGAGCTGCGGCCACCGGTCGAGGACCAGAGCACCGACTGGTTCGGCGACCTCGCCCGGTGGCTGGTCGACGTCGGCGGCGACGAGTGGGTGGCGGTGGCAGGAGGTTGCGCCGAGCTGTCCAGGCTGCTCGGACTGCCGGCCGATCCCGCCGCGGTCGACGGTCACCTGTCGAGGTTGCGCTCGGTGTCGACCGCCGTTCGTGATGTCCGGTCGGCGGCGGGACTGCCTGACGTGGCCGGCGAGGACCAGGTGCACGAGCACGCTGTGTCCACCAGCCCGGTCGTGGCGGCCGGCGAGCCGGCCTGGCGGGACACACTCGCCGACCTCGACCACGTTCGCCGCTGGCTGGCGCTGCACGACCCCGGCCTTCCGCTCCGGCTGGCCCTCGGCGGTTACCTCGCGGCGAGGTTCGGCGACGGTGCTCGGGTGCCGTTCCCGTTGCTGCACCGCGCCGTGCTGGCCGACCTCGCCGGCGCCGCCGGTGTCGGTGACGCGAGCGGAGCGCGCTGCAGGTCGGCCGATGCGGTCGCCGACCTGCGTGGGCTGCTGCGCCCCGCCCGGTCGGCGGTCGCCGAGGCGCGGCTGCCAGCGCTCGCCGAGCTGCAGGCGTTGCGACGCAAGTCGCTCGACGTGCTGCTCGGCACCGGCCCCGACCCGGACGGCGTGATCCGCGTCCGGGCCGAGGCGCTCGGCGAGCACGACGTCCACCCGGGCTACGTTCGGGCGCCGGAGTCCGTCGCGTGGTACGTGCAGCCGTGCGGCAGTGTTGAACGCGGCGCGGCGAGGGTCGTGCTCAACACCGCGATCAGCGGCTTCGGCCGCGGCCGGGCCCGCGCGCTGCGGCTGATCGGCACAGCCGGCGCAGTCAGCGCGGCCGGCTCTGTCGGTACCGCCGGCGCAGCGCCGGCGTCTGACCGGTTGCCGAGCCAGCCGAGCCAGTCGAGCCAGCCGAGCTGGTTGGGCGGCCGGCTGGTGGCGGAATCGCCGGGCCGGTTCGGCCATGTGCTGAACGTCCGCGAACCGCTCGCCGGGTACGAGCTCGACTACCCGCACACGATGGTCCGCGACCGCACCCGGCCGCGCATCCTGCTTCGCGACCTGCTCGTCGAGCACGACCACGCGACCGGCCTCGCGACGCCCCGGACCGTGGCCGGCGCGCACGTCACCGTGGTGCACAACGGGATGCTGGCCGAGCTGCTGCTGCCGCCGGCCATGCAGCTGTTGGTCCGCGGCCTCGGCGCGACCCCGACGCTGTTTCACGCGGGCGTGCTGCTCGGGCCTGAAGCGCCGGCCGGCTTCGCGCCGCGAATCGAGGCGGGTCTGGTCACGTTGCGGCGCGCGGCCTGGACCCTGCCGCACGAGGAGGTGCCGCGGCGCCGGCGCGGCGAGGCCGACGCCGGCTACCTGCTGCGGCTGCACGAGTGGCTCGCCGGGCACGGGATCCCGGACCGTTGCTTCGTCCGCGCGGCGACGCGTGCGGGCGAGAACTGGCTCGCCTCGACGTTCACCAAGACCCGCAAGCCGCTGTACGTCGACTTCGCGAGCCCATGGCTGCTCGCCGGGTTCGAGCGGATGATCGCCGAGCCGGCCGAGCGGGTCACGTTCACCGAGGTACTGCCAGCGCTGCCGCAGGCCCACGATGCCCGCGTGGTCGAGCTGGTGATCGAGACGGGGCACCCGTGAACCGGCGGTGGGTCAGCGTGCACGCCTTTTACCACGGCGACCTGGACACGCTGCTGCTCGGCGGGGTGGCGCCCCTGCTGGCCGAGTTGCGCGCCGGCGGGCTCGTCGAGCGGTCGTTCTTCCTGCGTTACTGGGACGGCGGCCCACACCTTCGGCTCCGGCTCCTGCCACCGTCCGAATTGGACAGCAAGGAGGTCGAGCGGCTGGCGCTGGACCGGTTGCGGAGGTACCTGGCCGGCCATCCGGCGCCGGAGTCGGCGGCGGTCGCCGGCTACCCGCGGCTCGCGCCGAGGCTGGCCGGCCGCGAGGGCGTGACCGACTATCTGCGCCAGCCGCTGCCCAACAACACCGTGCACGCCATCGCGTACGCGCCGGAGACCGACCGCTACGGCGACGGCCCGGCGCTGGCCGCCGTGGAAGATCACTTCGCCGAGTCGAGCCGGATCGCGCTCGGGCTGATCTCGGCCGGCGCGACCAGGGGGCACCGGCACACCACCGCCCTGTGCGCGATCATGCTCGGCTGGCTCGCGGCCGGCCGGACGCCGGCCCCAGTCACCGATCCCGAGCTGGAGGAAAGGTACTTGGCCAGCCGGGCCGCGCTGCATACGCTGACGGTCCGCGTCGCGGAGATCGCCAACGGCACCTCGACGCTGCCTGCCTCCGGGGCGCTCACCGCATGGTGGCGCTCGATCGGCGCCGAGCCGGTGCGGCGCGTCGCCGATCTGTGCGCACACCTGCTGTGCAACCGACTTGGCCTGTCCTACCCCGACGAGCGGACCGTCCGCAGGCTGGCGGCCCGCGCCGTCGCCGATCACCCGGTGGGTGCCCGATGAGCGCCGAGCCGAGCTGGCACACCGCGAGCGTGTACTACTTCGACGACCGCGGCCGCGACGACCTGATCGTCGACGCGGTGCGACCGCTGTTCGCCGCCGCCGGGGTGCCGGCGCACTTCAAGCGGCACTGGCGGCGGGGGCCGCACGTTCGGCTCAACTTCCGGGCGACGCCTCGGTACCTACGCCGCGAGGTGCTGCCCCGGCTCGACAGCACGGTCGGCGCGTTCCTGCGCGAGCGGCCGTCCAACTCGACCGTGTCGGCAGTCGACGCCGCCGCGCTGCTGCCGCTGCACGTGCGCCTGCTCGACGTCGAGCGCGAGCACGGCCAGCTGTGGCCGTGGCGTGCCGACAACAGCGTCCACGTCGAGCCGTACGACTCGCGGGCGCACGTCTTCGGTGGCAAGCCGGCCGCCGACCTGGTCGCCGAGTTCTGCACCGCCTCCAACGACGCCGCGTTCGACGCGATCGACCTGGTGCGCCGGGGCCGGCAGCAGCGGCTGTGGCTGGCGTTCGACCTGATGGTCGCCACTGCGCACGCGTTCGCCGCCGGCGGGATCACCGGCGGGTACGTCTCGTTCCGGGCGCACGCCGAGGTGTTCATGGCCAGGTCCGACGAGCCGCAGCGGTGGCGCGCCGACTGGAACCGCCGCTACCGGCAGGCGGCCGGCGCCCTGCGCGACCGGCTGGACTCAGCGGTTGCCGGCAACGGGGTGACCGCGGCGCCGTGGCTCGCGGCGCTGCGCGGCATGCGGGACCGCGGCTTCGCCATGGTCGACTCGGGCCAGCTGCGGATGGAAGCGGCCGCGGCCGGCAAGCAACCGCCGCCGGATGCCAGCCCGTTCCTGCGCGAACTGATCACCAACGACGACTTCCACCACAGGCTCATGCCGTCCCCGGCGTTCCGGCGCTACCGGCTGCTGCTGAACCTGCTCTACCTGCACCTGACCCGGATCGGTGTGCGCCCGGTCGATCGGTACCTGCTGTGCCATCTGGTGGCGAACTGCGTCGAGGAGCGGTACGGGCTGGACTGCGTCGAGTCACTGCGTGCCAACAGCGTCAACAGCGCCAGAACGCCATGACCAGCGTGCGACGGCTGCGCCTGCGGCCGGATGTCTACCTGGCCTCCAGGCCGGACGGCGACCTCGCGCTGCTGCACGGCAGCCAGCGGGGGGAGCGCATCGGCAGGCTGACCGAAGGCCAGCAGGCCGCGCTTCGGCAGCTGTCGGAAGGCTGGTTCACCGAGGACCAGCTTTGCGCGACGATCGCCCGGCACGACGGCAGCAGCAGCGTCGCACTGCTGCGCCGGCTCGTCGCCGGCGGCTGGCTCAGCATCCGGGTCGAGATCGACGGCCGGCTACTGGTCACGATCCGGCCGCTCGGGCCCAACCTCGAACCGGCGCCGCGCCTGGTCGCGCCGCGGCTGTCCCGGTTCGCCGCGCTGCGCCGGGCGTCCGGCGCCCTCGTGATGGAGTCGCCCCTGGCCAGGGCGGCCGTCACGGTCCACGACCACGACGTGCTCACCGTCCTGCACCAGCTCACCGGCTCCGGCCCGAACCGCGACGAGGGCGCCGGCTCGCTGCCCCTGGAGGTCGTCGACGAGCTGGTGGGCGTGCTCGCCTGGTACGGCTTCGTGCACGAGGCCGAGGAGGACACCAGGCCCGACCTGGCGAGCGAGCAGTGGGCGCCGCACGAGCTGCTGTTCCACTCCCGCAGCCGCGGCGGCTACCACGACGAACCGTCCGGGGCGACCATGTGGGCCGCCGGCCGGTTCGACCCGCTGCCCGGCCGCCGCGAGCCGTTCGGTGGCACCGCGATCGCCCTGCCGGTGCCGGACTCGATCAACGACCCGCCGCTGACCGAGGTGCTCGAGGCCAGGCGTTCCATCCGGGTTCACGACGCCGACCACCCGATCACCATCGACCAGCTCGGCGAGTTCCTCTACCGCTCGGCGCGCGTGCTGCGCACCGAAGTCGACGAGACGCACGACGTGTCGCTGCGGCCGACCCCGGCCGGCGGCGCCCTGCACAGCCTGGAGATCTACCCGGTCGTCACCGACGTCGCCGGTCTGGCCGCCGGCATGTACCACTACGACCCCTTCGACCACCTCCTCGAGCCGCTGCCGCCGCGCGAGTTCCCCGTCAACCAGCTCGTCGCCAGGGCGGCCGCGGCGGCTGGCGGGTCACCACCGCCCCAGGTCCTGCTCGTCGTCTCCTGCCGCTTCGGCCGCGTCATGTGGAAGTACCAGTCCATGGCCTACGCGCTCGTCCTCAAGGACGTCGGCGCCCTGTTCCAGACCTGTTACCTCGTCGCCACCGCCATGAACCTCGCCCCCTGCGCCCTCGGTTCGGGCGACTCCGTCCTGTTCGCCAGGGCCACCGCCCTCGACCCCCTGGTCGAGGGCAGCGTCGGCGAGTTCATGCTCGGCAGCCGCCCGCCCGAGCCGCCTGCTCAGGCTGGTCGGCGGGGTCAGCCCGGTCAGCCCGGTCAGCAGTAGCCGTTGACCGGTCCGGCGAGGCCGGTCCACATGAAGGCGTCGGTGACCCAGGTGCCGTCGGTGAGGCGGTTCCACAGGCTCGTGGCGCCCCAGCGGCCGCTGTGGGTGGTGCCGTTGGCGGAGCAGGCGACGGTGACGGTGGTGCCGTCGACGACGCTGCCGACGATGGCGTAGCCGGAGCCAGGGCCGCTGCGCTTGTTGACATAGCCGCCGCCGTTGGCGTCGACGATGCCCTGGTTGAAGCCGAGGGCGCCGTAGTTGTACAG
>OBLK01000274.1_pt1 | contig 14420 bp, 12 predicted proteins | sample 1518871 | NCBI WGS metagenome assembly OBLK01 (sample SAMEA2464837, study PRJEB22497) | soil metagenome | biome: Grassland; feature: Farmland; material: Clay | place: Australia | collected 2013-02-01 | depth 0.8 m
CGTTTGCTGTGCGGGTGGTCACGGATGCGCTGCTGGTTGTTTATGCGGCACCGGCACCACTGGGCCTGCTGGCCCGGGGACCGCAACCAAGGGAGGGAGACGCAGTGCGAGTCGTGAGAGCCGCCATGGCCGCCTGCGTGCTGCTGGCGCCAGCGGCCGGCATTGCAGCCATCACAGCAGCCAGCACAGCAGCCGTCACCGTCGTCACGGCCGCCCCGGCGGGCGCCACGCAGGGCAACGCCTACCTGCGGCTGGCGCACCTGTCGCCGGACACCCCGCACGTCGACGTGTACGTGTCGTCGGCGGCCGATCCGAGCCGCAACTTCACGGTCAGGGGCGTCGGCTACGGCGCGATGTCCGGCTACCAGGTGCTGCCGACGGACACCTACACGATCAGCATGCGTGCGGCGGGCGCGCCGGGGGACAGCCCGCCGGTGATCGGCACGACGGGCGACGCCGCGAGCGGCGCCGCGGATACCGTGGCGGGGATGGGGCGCTACGCGGAACTGGCGCTGCGCGTGCTCGACGACGACCTGTCGATGCCGGCAAGCGGAAACGCCCGGATGCGGGTGATCCAGGCCAGCACCGCGAGCCCGACGCTCGACGTGTCGGTCCAGGGCGGCGGCGCCGTGGCGACGGGCGTGGCGTTCGGCCAGGCCAGCGACTACAGCGAACTGGCCGCCGGCGACGTCACGCTGGTGGCCGGCACCCCAGGGCAGCAGCCGGTGAGCACGCTGCCGGTGGAACTGGCCCCGAGCGGCGTCTACACCACGCTGCTGGTCGACAAGAACGGTGCACTGGCCACCGAACTGCACACCGACGCCATCGGCGCGAAGGTCGTGCCGGCCGGTGGCGTCGAGACCGGGTTCGGCGGCGCCTCCGCCCCGACGCCCGACTCACGCCTGGCCTTGGCCCTGCTGATCACCGCCGCGGCCGCGGCCGGCGCGCTGGTCGTCACGGCGCGCCGGTACGGCCGTGCCTGAGGTGGGCGGGCGATGAGCGGCCGGCACCGCCGCCCACCACGCGGCCCGTACCGCCCGTCGATCTCGGCGATGTGGACGATGACGCTCGTGCTGACCGCGCTCGCGACGCTGTCGGCATCCGTGGTGACGCTGAGCCGGCCGGTCGTGGTCAGCGGCCGAGCCGCTACCGGCTCGATCGCCGGCTCGGTCGACGCCCAGGATGCCGGCCAGCGGCACACGGCGGCGCAGCCGGCGGTGGCGGTGTCGGCGGTCCGCCTGCACATCGAGAAACTCGGCGTCTCGACCGGGCTGGTGGCGCTCGGCCTCGACCAGTCCGGCGCCCTGCAACCGCCGGACTCCCCCGCGGTCGCCGGCTGGTTCTCCGACGGCCCGGTACCCGGTGACATCGGCCCGGCCGTGGTCGCCGGGCACGTGGACTCCACGGCGGGGCCGGGCGTGTTCTTCCTGCTCAAGACGTTGCAGCTGGGCGACCGGATCGAGGTCGAGCGCTCGGACGGGCGCACGGTCGTGTTCGCCGTGACCTCGGTGCGGATGTTCGGCAAGGACCAGTTCCCGACCGACGAGGTCTACGGCCCGACGCCGGTGCCGGAGCTGCGCCTGATCACCTGCGGCGGGCCGTTCGACCGGGTCGGCGGCCGCTACCTGGACAACGTCATCGTGCACGCCGTCGCAGTTTCGTGAGCCGCCCGCCAGCGGCTACCGCCTGGGTCGCTGGATCGACTTGACCTCGCAGAACTCCTCGAGACCGGACCGGCCCAGCTCCCGGCCGATGCCGGACTGCTTGTAGCCACCGAACGGCGCGACCGGATTGAACGAGCCGGCGTTGACGTCGACCTGGCCCGTGCGCATCCGGCTGGCCACCGCGACCGCCCGGTCCTCGTCGGCCGAGAACACCGCGCCGGCCAGCCCGTACATCGACGAGTTGGCGATCTCCACGGCCTCGTCCTCGGTGTCGTACGGCATGACCGAGAGCACCGGCCCGAAGATCTCCTCCTGGGCGATCGTCATGTCCGGGCGGACGCCGCCGAAGACCGCCGGGCGAACGTAGTAGCCGCGGTCGAGGCCCTCCGGCGGCTCGAGCCCGCCGGTCGCCAGCTTCGCGCCCTGGTCGATGCCGGTGCGGATGTAGCCGAGGACCCGTTCGCGCTGTGCCTGCGACACCAGCGGGCCGATCCGGGTGCCGGAGTCGGTCGGGTCGCCGACGGTGTACTTGGCCGTGGCGGCCACCGCTAGCTCGACGGCCTCGTCGTGCTGCGCGGCCGGTACCAGCATGCGAGTCCAGGCGGTGCAGGTCTGACCGCCGTTGATGAAGCAGTTGGCGACACCGACCTTGACCGCGAAACCGAGGTCCGCGTCGTCGAGCACCACGTTGGCCGACTTGCCGCCGAGTTCGAGGGCGACCTTCTTGACCGTCTCGGAGGCCAGCGCGGCGACCCGGCGGCCGGCCCTGGTCGAGCCGGTGAACGACACCATGTCGACGTCGGGATGGGCGGCCATGGCCTCCCCGACGACCGGACCGACGCCGTGCACGATGTTGAACGCCCCGGCCGGCACGCCGGCGTCGGCGATGATCTCGGCCAGGATCGGGGCGGTCAGCGGCGCGACCTCACTGGGCTTGAGCACAACCGTGCAGCCGCTGGCCAGCGCGAACACCACCTTGTTCACGATCTGGTGCAGCGGGTAGTTCCACGGCGTGATCGCCGCGACCACGCCGACCGGCTCGCGTACCACCAGCGAGTTGCCGATCTCCTCGGTCCAGGCGAAGCCCTCCATCACGCCGGCGAGCCCCGAGCTCGTGGCGACCGGCAACGACGCCTGCACCTTGGTCGCGAAGGTGATCGGCGAGCCCATCTCGGACGTGATCGTCGCGGCGATCTCGTCGCGCCGCGCGGCCAGCCCCTCGGAGATCCGCCGCACCGCAGCGGCCCGCTCCTGCGGTGGCGTCGCAGACCAGGTGGCGAACGCGGCGCGGGCGGCGACGACGGCCGCGTCGACGTCGGCCGCGGTGCCGGCCGGCACGGAACCGACCGGTTCCTCGGTCGCCGGGTTGATCACGTCGATCCGCACGTCGCCACCGGGGACGTGCGCACCGCCGATCAGGTGGTCGGAACGAACGATGGCGGTAGGAACAGCCATTTCAACGACCTCCAGGACTTGTGACGCTCCGGGTGTGGCCTACCCCGAGCGTTACGGCTCACACCGAGCCTGGCACATCGACTGCCGTTCGCCGACGCCCGGTCAGCTGAAGTCCGGGTCCTCCGTCCTGGTCCGCTTGAGCTCGAAGAAGTGCGGGTAGCCGGCCAGCAGGCGGGCGCCGTCGAACACGCTGGCGGCCTCCTCGCCGCGCGGGATCTTGGAAAGCACCGGGCCGAAGAAGGCCACGCCTTCGACGTGGATCGTCGGCGTGCCGACCTCCATGCCGACCGGGTCCATGCCGCGGTGGTGCGACTCCCGAACGGCCTCGTCGTAGGAGGTGTCGGCGGCCGCATCGGCCAATTCGGCCGGCAGGCCGACCTCGGCGAGCGACTCGCGGATGATGGCCTCGATGTCCTGGTTGCCCTCGTTGTGGATCCGGGTGCCCAGCGCCGTGTAGAGGTCGCGCAGCACGTCGGGGCCCTTGGCCTGGGCCGCCGCGACCGCCACCCGGACCGGCCCCCACGCCTTGGCGATCCCCTCGCGGTACTCCTCGGGAACGTCGCGGCCCTCGTTGAGCACTGAGAGCGACATCACATGGAAGTGCAGGTCCAGGTCGCGAACCTTCTCGACCTCGAGGATCCAGCGGGAGCTGATCCACGCCCACGGGCACACCGGATCGAACCAGAAGTCCACGCGAGTCTTGGATTGCGCCGTGGCGGCAGTCATTGCGGTTCCTCCCGAAAGCTGGCGGTCTGCGACGTTGGCAACACCGCCGGTGGACGTGTTCTTCCCACTTTCCCCGACATGTCGTAAAGCGGAAGGCAGAGCCCGCTTTCGGCCGCGCCCGGACGGATCGGTTCGTGATTGGATGCGGGTGACCCGCCCGAACACCAGCCGAAGGTAGATCAACAGTGGCCGCCCCGAACCTAACCAGAGAGCAGGCACGCCAGCGTGCCGAGCTGCTCGGCGTCGACTCCTACCTGATCGAACTCGATCTGACCGACGGGGGCGGCAAACCGGGCGATACCACGTTCAGGTCGACCACGAGGGTGCGCTTCGAGTGCGCGACGCCCGGCGAGTCGAGCTGGATCGACCTGGTCGCGGCTGGCGTGCGCCGTGCCGTGCTCAACGGCGTGGAGCTCGACGTGTCTGGCTACCGGGAGCGGGACGGCATCGCGTTGCCCGAGCTGGCCCCGGTCAACGAGCTCCTGGTCGAGGCCGACTGCCGGTACATGAACACCGGCGAGGGCGTGCACCGCTTCGTCGACCCGCTCGACGGCAACGTCTACCTGTACTCGCAGTTCGAGACCGCCGACGCCAAGCGCATGTTCGCCTGCTTCGACCAGCCGGACCTGAAGGCGACCTACGTGCTCAAGGTGATCGCCCCGGCCGACTGGAAGGTCGTGTCCAACGCAGCGTCCGCGGTCATCGTCGACGCTGCTCCCGACCTGGGCGGCGCGGTGCTGCACGAGTTCGAGCGCACCCGGCGGATGAGCACCTACCTGGTGGCGCTGGTCGCAGGACCGTACGCCGAGTGGCGCGACGACTTCGACGGCATCCCGCTCGGCCTGTACTGCCGGGCGTCGCTGGCCGGCCACATGGACGCGGAGCGCCTGTTCACCGAGACCAAGCAGGGCTTCGGCTTCTTCCACGAGGCGTTCGCGACCCGGTACCCGTTCGGCAAGTACGACCAGTGCTTCGTGCCGGAGTTCAACGCCGGCGCGATGGAGAACGCCGGCTGCGTGACCTTCCTGGAGGACTACGTCTTCCGCAGCCGGGTCACCAGGTACTTCTACGAGCGCCGCGCCGAGACGCTGCTGCACGAGATGGCGCACATGTGGTTCGGCGACCTGGTCACCATGCGGTGGTGGGACGACCTGTGGCTCAACGAGTCGTTCGCCACCTGGGCCGCGGTGTTCTCGCAGGCCGAGGCGACCGAGTACGAGCACGCCTGGACCACGTTCGCCAACATCGAGAAGTCGTGGGCCTACCGGCAGGACCAGCTGCCGTCGACGCACCCGATCGCATGCGAGATCCGCGACCTGCAGGACGTCGAGGTCAACTTCGACGGCATCACCTACGCCAAGGGCGCCTCGGTGCTCAAGCAGCTGGTCGCCTACGTCGGGCTGGACAACTTCCTGGCGGGCCTGAAGGTCTACTTCGACAAGCACGCCTGGGGCAACGCCACCCTGATCGACCTGCTGGCCGCGCTCGAGGAGGCATCTGGGCGCGACCTTTCGCGCTGGAGCGCGCAGTGGCTGCAGACCACCGGGCTCAACCTGCTGCGGCCGGAGTTCGAGGTGGGCCCCGGCGGCACGTTCACCTCGTTCGCGGTGCTGCAGGGCGGCGCCCGGCCCGGCAACGGTGAGCTGCGCACGCACCGGCTGGCGATCGGCATCTACGACGAGGACCCGGACACCGGCAAGATCGTCCGCCGGCATCGCGTCGAGCTCGACGTCGCCGGTGAGCGCACCGAGGTCGCCGACCTGGTCGGGGTCCCGCGCGGCAAGCTCGTGCTGGTCAATGACGACGACCTGAGCTACTGCTCCGTGCGGCTGGACCCCGACTCGCTCGTCACGCTGGTCGACCGGATCGGTGACATCGCCGACCCGCTGCCGCGGACGCTGTGCTGGTCGGCGGCCTGGGAGATGACCCGCGAAGCGGAACTGAAGGCGCGCGACTTCGTCATGCTGGTGACCGGTGGGGTCGCCGCCGAGACCGAGGTCGGCGTCGTGCAGCGGCTGCTCATGCAGGCCCAGGCGGCGCTCGGCTCGTACGCCGACCCGGTATGGGCCGCCGAGCAGGGCTGGCCGGCGTACACGGCGCGGCTGCTCGAGCTGCTGCTGGCCGCCGAGCCGGGCTCGGACCACCAACTCGCCTACCTCAACTCGCTGTCGGCCGCCGTGCTCGGTGAGCGCGAGCTCGCGTTCCTGCGCGGCCTGCTCGAAGGCACCGAGACGCTCGACGGGCTCGAGGTCGACACCGACCTGCGCTGGCGGCTGCTGCACGCGCTGACCGCGCACGGCGCCAGCGACGACAAGGCGATCTCCGCCGAGATCGAGCGCGACCCGACCGCGACCGGGCAGCGGCAGGCCGAGCGGGCGAAGGCGCTGGTGCCGACCGCCGAGGCGAAGACCACCGCGTGGCAGCGGGCCGTGCACGACGACGACCTGCCGAACTCGATCAACGAGGCGATCATCTCCGGGTTCTCGCACCCGGCGCAGCGCTCGCTGCTCGAGCAGTACACCGAGCGGTACTTCGCCGACATCGCCGACGTGTGGTCGCGGCGAACCAGCGAGCGCGCCCAGCCGGTCGTCGAGCGGCTGTTCCCGTCGTGGGCGATCAACCGCGCGACGGTCACCGCCGCCGACGGGTGGCTCGCCTCCGACGGTCACCCGGATGCGCTGCGCCGGCTGGTCGCGGAGGGCCGGGCCGGCATCGTGCGAGCGCTCGCCGCGCGCGAGTTCGACTCGGTGTGACCGTGTCCGGGGTGCCGGCCGTGCCGACTGTGCCCGCTGGGTTGGCTGGGTGCGCGGAGCCGGCTGTGCCCGCTGAGCCGGCTGTGCCCGCTGAGCCGGCTGGGCTCGCGGTGCCCGATTTCGTCGACATCCTGGACGCGGCCAACCGGATCCGGCCGTACCTGCGGGCCACGCCGCTGTACCGCTACCCGGCGCTGGACCGGCTGGCCGGCGCCAAGGTGTGGATCAAGCACGAGAACCACCAGCCGGTCGGCGCGTTCAAGGTGCGCGGCGGCGTCAACCTGGTGTCCCGGCTGACCGACGACGAGCGCGAGCGCGGCGTGATCACCGCGTCGACCGGCAACCACGGCCAGTCGATCGCCTACGCCGCGGGCCTGTTCGGAGTGCGTGCCACGGTGTGCGTGCCGGAGAACGCCAACCCCGTCAAGATCGAGTCGATGCGCGGGCTCGGCGCCGACATCGTCTTCCACGGCGCGGACTTCGACGACGCCAGGGAGCACTGCGAACGGCGTGCCGCAGCCGAGGGCCTGCGCTACGTGCACTCCGGCGACGAACCGCTGCTGATCGCCGGCGTGGCCACCGAGACGCTGGAGATCTTCGCCGAGCAGCCGGCCGTCGAGGCGGTCGTCGTGCCGATCGGCGGTGGCAGCGGCGCCGCCGGGGCGTGCCTGGTCGCCAGCACCGTGGCACCGTCCGCCGAGATCATCGGTGTGCAGTCTGCGGCGGCCCCGGCCGCCTACGAGTCCTGGCGGTCCCGGTCGCTGCGGACCGCCGAGATGGCCACCTTCGCCGAGGGCCTGGCCACCCGCACCGCCTTCGAGCTGCCGCAACGCATCCTGTGGGAGCGGCTCTCCGACTTCGTGCTGGTGTCCGACGACGACCTGCGCGCCGCCGCCCGCCTGCTGATCGAGAAGACCCGCAACCTCGTCGAGCCGGCCGGAGCCGCCGCCCTGGCCGCCGTCCTGGCCGACCCGCCCCGGTTCGCCGGCCGCGAGATCGCCATCGTCTGCAGCGGCGGCAACCTAAGCCCCACCCAACTCGCCGACCTGTTCAACTAGGCGCATTAGTCCGGTCACTCTGCCGGACTGGTGGGCGGTCTGGTCTAGCGGTGGGCGCCGGCCTGGTCGGACAGCATGCGCAGACCCGAGACGAGGCCGCCGATGAGGTCACCCTCCTTGAAGGAGGCGACCATGCTCATGACGGCGAGGCGGCAGCTGCGGTCGGGCAGCCGGCGGGCTGCCTCGGCGCCGGTGACGACCTCGACGACACGTTGCGCCGGCGACACCGCGATCAGCACCGCGTGCGCCGGGTCGGGAGTCAGGGCGTGCAGCGCCTCGGCCTGCGCCCTGGTGTCGCCGTCGAGCGCACCGAGGTAGACCGAGAACGGTAGGCCCGTGGTGCGGGAGGCGATCGTCAGCGCCTCGTCCAGCGAGGACAGTTGCACGGGGCTGAACGGCGAGGGCGCGATGCCGTCGGTGACCATCCTGGCCTCCGAGATCCGGCCGCTGTTGGTCACGACCGCGCCGATCGGCAGCTCCCCGTCGGTGCGGACCAGCTCGCCGTGGTGGTCACCAGTTGCCACGAGCACCTCCCCTGGCGGTCGACCCGACCCGTTGCTGTGCGCGACCCGAGTGCTCGGCGTGGTGGGTGTTCCCGGCGCTCCCGGCGATGCCGGCCGGATTGCCGGTCCACCACATCGGCTCGTAGTCCCAGCTTCCGCCGGGCCGGTAGCGCGCCTTGTTGGCGAACCGCTGCCGCAGCGTCAGCAGCGCCAGCACCCCGTAGATCGCGAGCGGGATCAGCACGAACACCGCGATGGTCTCCCAGACGGTCACGGGCCGTACCGTAACTCACCCCGTGATCATCGAGGGTTACCAGGTGGGCGGTCGGCGGTGCGCCCACGGGCGGGCCGCTTCCAGCTGGCTGCCGAGCGCGACGAGCGTCGCCTCGGCGCCCGGCCTGCCGACCAGTTGCACGCCGATCGGCAACCCGTCTTCGGTCCAGTGCAGGGGCACGCTGATGGCCGGCTGACCGGTGACGTTGTAGACCGCGGTGAACGGCGTGAACCGCTTCTGCCGCTCGAAATCCTCGGCCGGGTCAGGAGCGCCGTTGAACCAGCCGACCGGACGCGGTGGCTGCGCGACCGTCGGTGTCAGCACCACGTCGAACCGCGCGTGCTCGAGCACGGCCGAACGCGCCACCTGCTGCAGCTGCTGCATCGCCTTGAGGAAGTCCGGTCCGCTGGTCGCCGCCCCGCGTCCGCGCAGCCACCTGGTCAACGGCAGCAGCTCGCCTTCGTGCGACGGCGCGACCGGGTAGCTGTGCGCGGCAACCGCCCACACCACCTCGAACATCGGGATGATCGTCTCGTTCACCGGGGGACCGGTGTCCTCGACGTCGTGTCCCAGCTCGGCGAGCAGTGCGCTCGCTTCCTCCCAGGCCCGCAGGCAGTCCGGTTCGACGACCGCGCCCGGCACGGCCGGCGTCGCGTACCGCCCGACGCGCAGCCGTCCGGGGTCGCGGCCGACGTGCCCGGCGAAGGTCTCGCCAGGTAGCAGTGCGGGCGCCCAGAACGGTTCCCCCGCCTGAGGCACCGCCAGCGCGTCGAGCATCGCCGCCGCGTCGGCCACCGTGCGGGTCAGCGGCCCGATCACCGACAGCATCGTCACGTCGCCCGACACCGGTCCGCGCGCCACCCGCCCCCGGCTCGGCTTGAGCCCGAAGAGACCGCACACCGAAGCCGGGATGCGGATCGACCCGCCGCCGTCGCTGCCCTGCGCGAACGGCACCAGCCCACCGGCGGTGGCTGCCGCCGCGCCGCCCGACGAGCCGCCGGCCAGCCGCCCGGTGTCCCACGGTGTCACCGTCGCCCCCCGCCCGGCCGGCTCCGTGTAACACGGCAGGCCGAACTCTGGCGTCGACGTCTTGCCCAGGCTGATCGTCCCGGCCTCCCGCAGCAGCCGCACCGAGTCGTCGTCGAGCGGCGAGACGAACTCGCCGAACAGCTCCGATCCGAACGTCGTCCGGACGCCCGCGGTCAGGTTCAGGTCCTTGATCGCCGTCGGCACCCCGAACAGCGACGGCAGCCCGTCCGGCCCCTCCATCACCAGCCGCTCGGCCTGCCTCGCCTGATCCAACGCGGGCTCCGCGGTCACCGTGACGAACGCGTTCAGCCGCCCGTCGAGCCGCTCGATCCGATCCAGGTAGTGCTCGACCAGCTCGACCGGGCTCACCCTCCGCTCCCGAACCGCCGCCGCCTGCTCCACCGCCGACAGCTCATGCAACTCCATGCCCAGACGCTATCGCGCCGACGCCGCGACCACGCTCAACGTGAAACCCACGCTCCCTGGACAGGTTGCCAGACCTGATTGCGAGCCGAACCTCCGACAATGGATCGGCAAAGCGGGCGATGTCAGCCGGAACGGCAGCGAAACGCTGGCTGATTCGTCCAACGCCTACGCGGCGGGCTCGCCCAGGTAGGGGAGCCAGAGCGGGTCGGCGTCGACGACGGCGGCGAGCAGGCGCCATTGGGGGCCGCGCGGCGCGGCCGGGTTGGTGCGTAATCGCCAGCCGAGCTCGGAGAGCAGGCGGTCGGCCTTGTGGTGGTTGCAGCGGGCGCAACTGGCGACGCAGTTCTCCCAGGAGTGTTCGCCGCCGCGGCTGCGCGGGACGACATGGTCGATGGTCTCGGCGCGGGAACCGCAGTAGGCACAGCGGTAGCGGTCGCGGTGCATGAGGGCGGCCCGCGTGAGTGGCACCCTGGCGCGGTACGGGACGTACACGTAGGTGTTCAGCCTGATCACCGACGGCGCCTCGACGCTGGATGCCGCGGAGTGAAGGACCAGACCCCCTGGGTCGCCGTGGACGATCTCGGCCTTGCCGCAGACGACGAGCACGACGGCCCGGCGGATGGGAAGGGCGGTCAGCGGCTCATAGGTGGCGTTGAGCAGGAGTACGCGACGACGGCCCCACTGCGGGGCGCCGTTCGGGACGACCTCCTGTACGAGCGATGGTGCGGGGTGTACGACCAACCGAGTTGTGGGCACACCAGCCTGAGGCGTCCGTTCGCGACGGGCGCCGGCTGGCCTCGGTTGTCGGTCTGGCACGCGACCACCTCCGCGCGGGTACTGACTCGGCATACCCGGTACAAGTCGACCACAAAGTGCCCCGTTTGCGCACCAGTGTTGCCGGACGTGTCGCACTGTTTGACAGATTCGCGGCAGCGCCGAGATCCGTAGGCTCGGATCCGTGGACACCAACCAATACCCGGCGGCACAACGGCTCGACGTCATCGACCGGCTGCACGGGCAGGACGTGGCAGATCCATACCGCTGGCTCGAGGATCCGACCGATCAGCGAACCGCGCAGTGGTCGGCGGCGCAGGACAGGTTGTGCCGCGAGCACCTGGATTCGCTGCCAGGGCGCGACGAACTGGCCGAGCGGGTGCGCGAGCTGGTCTCGATCGGCGCGGTGATGGCGCCGGTGTGGCGCGCCGGCCGGGCGTTCTTCACCAGGCGCACCCCGGGCCAGGAGCATCCGGTGCTGATGGTGCGCGACGCAGGCGGCGGGGAGCGGGCGCTGATCGACCCCAGCGCCATCGACCCGACCGGCAAGACCACGCTCGACGCCTGGCAGCCGAGCATCGAGGGCGGGCGGCTGGCCTACCAGCTCTCGGTCGGCGGCGACGAGGAGTCGCAGCTTCGCGTGCTGGACGTGGACACCGGAGAACCGGTCGACGGACCGATCGACCGGTGCCGCTACTCGTCGATCGCGTGGCTACCCGGCGGCGACGAGCTGTACTACGTGCGCCGGCTGCCACCGTCGGACGTGCCCGACGGCGAGGAGCAGTTCCACCACAGGGTGTGGCGGCACCGCGTCGGGGCCGACCCAGCGACCGACGTGCTGGTCGAGGGGCCCGGCTTGTACGACGAGCTGACCTTCTACTTCACGGTGCATGTCTCGCACGACGGGCGCTGGCTGGTGGTCAGCGGCTCCCCCGGCACGGCGCCGCGGGACTCGGTGTGGATCGCCGACCGGCACGGCACCGGCGAGCTGCGCGCGATCGTGGACCAGGACGACGCCATACGCTGCACGGCCCGGATCGAGCGCGACGGCCGGCTGTACCTGTTGACCACCGATGGGGCGCCACGCTGGCGGCTGTGTGTGGCCGACCCGGCCGAACCGGGTCGCCAGCACTGGCAGGAGCTGATCGCCGAGGACCCGGGCTCGGTGCTCGACGGGGTGCGCTGGCTGGACACCAGCACCGACGCTGCCGAACCGATGCTGGTGCTGGCGCGCACCAGGCACGCCGTGGCCGAGGTGCACCTGCACGACCCGGCGTCGGGCACACAACGCGGCACCATTCCGATGCCCGGCACCGGGTCGCTGACCGGTCTGTCCACAGTGGACAGCTTGACCACGGACGGCCGCGGCTCGGTGTGGATCGGTTACTCCGACTTCACCACGCCACCCGGCGTGCACCGTTTCGATCTGTCCACAAAGGACACGACGGAGGTCGAGGCGGCGCCGGGCGCCGGCGACCTGCCAGCCGTGCACACGCAGCAGGTCAGCTACCGGTCGGCCGACGGCACCGAGGTGCGGATGTTCGTCGTGGCCGGCCACGCGCGTCCGGACCACCCGAGGCCGGCCCTGCTCACCGGGTACGGCGGTTTCTCGATCACCAACGTGCCGTTCTTCAGCGCGATGGCGCTGACCTGGGCGGCCGCCGGCGGGGTATGGGCGCTGGCATCGCTTCGCGGCGGCGGCGAGGAGGGCGAGGACTGGCACCGCGCCGGCATGCGCGCGAACAAGCAGAACGTCTTCGACGACTTCCATGCCGCAGCGGCGTACCTGGTCGAGGCCGGCTGGACGACGCCTGACCAGCAGGCGATCCTCGGCGGTTCCAACGGCGGGCTGCTGATGGGCGCCGCGCTCACCCAGCGACCGGCCGCGTACCGGGCCGTCGTCTGCTCCGCCCCGCTGCTGGACATGGTGCGTTACGAGCGCTTCTCGCTTGGCCGGACCTGGAACGACGAGTACGGCACCGCAGACGATCCGACCGAATTCGGCTGGCTGCTGTCCTACTCGCCGTACCACCGCGTGCGCGACGGCGAGGACTACCCGGCGGTGCTGTTCACCGTGTTCGAGTCGGACACCAGGGTCGATCCGTGCCACGCGCGCAAGACGTGCGCGGCGCTGCAGCACGCCTCCCGCTCCGGCCGTCCGGTGCTGCTGCGCCGCGAGACCGACGTCGGCCACGCTGCACGCGCCGTGTCGCGCACGGTCGACCTGCTCGTCGACGAGGTGGCGTTCCTCGCCGCGCACACCGGGTTGGAGCTGCGGGGCCTGGGTCACCCTTCGTGAGGGAAACCCCTGACGTGGCCGGCGGCGGGCGCAACTAGCATGGCCGTTCGTGCTCGCCGCCCAACCCATCCTCGAACGACCGGCCTGCGCCGACGACCAGGGCACCTGGTGTCAGCGGGTGTACGAGCTGACCAACAACGACTGGGTGTCCCAGTCCGCGGACTGGCTGATCGCCAAGCCGGCGAAGATCCTGCTGATCCTCGTGGTGGCGCTGGTGGTGCGCTTGCTCGTGCACCGCGCGATCGACCGGCTGACCAGGACGACCACGGAGGCCGGGACGCCGACGCTGCTGCGCGGCCTGAAGGAGGCGCCAGGCGCGGTGCGGGCCGCGGCCGCCCCGCTGCTGAGCGAGCGCCGGGCGCAGCGGGCCCGCACGATCGGCTCGGTGCTTCGCTCGCTGACCTCGTTCGCGGTGCTGAGCATCGCGTTCGTGCTGATCCTCGGCGAGCTGGGGATCAACCTGGCGCCGATCATCGCCTCGGCCGGGATCGTCGGACTCGCGCTCGGGTTCGGCGCGCAGAACCTGGTCAAGGACTTCCTCTCGGGCATCTTCATGGTGCTGGAAGATCAGTACGGGGTCGGGGACGTGGTCGACCTCGGTGAGGCCACCGGCGTGGTCGAGGGCGTCGGCCTGCGGGTGACCACGGTCCGGGACGTCTCCGGCACCGTCTGGTACGTCCGCAACGGCGAGGTCATGCGGGTCGGCAACAAGAGCCAGGGCTACGCGATGGCCGTGATCGACCTGCCGCTCGCGCACACGGCGGACATCGCCAAGGCCACCGAGGTGGCCGGCCGGGTCGCGGCGCAGACGACCGCGTCCGAGCCGTTGGCCGAGCACGTGCTGGCCCCGCCCGAGGTGCTCGGTGTGGAGTCGGTCACGGCGGACACGGTGACCCTGCGGCTGACCGTGCGGGTGCGCCCAGGGCAGCAGTTTGCGGTGCAACGGGCGCTGCTGGCTCGGCTCAAGGAGGCCTACGACGAGGCCGGGATCCCGGCCCCGTACCCGACCGGCCGGCCGGTCTCCCCGCCGGTCTCCCCGCCGGCCTGACCGGGCAGACCGGCCGTCTACCCGCCGGCCTCACCGGGCGGGCCGGCGGCTCCAAGTAGACTCGCCACGATGAGCACACGGGACGCTTCGGTGCTGTCGGTGGGATCGCGCGGGTCGACGCTGTCGGCCGGATCGCTGGTCAGCGCCGCCTCGGCAGGGTCGATCCTGTCCGTCGGCTCTGCCGGGTCCATCCTCTCGATCGGCTCGGCGGCCTCGATCCTGTCTGTCGGCTCGGTCGGCTCGGTGCTGTCGATCGGCTCGTTCGGCTCGGGGCTGTCGGGCCGCTCGTACTTCGCGGGGCTGGGCAAGGGCCGCCCGCTCTGGGTCGGGAAATCCCAGGCGGCAGAGCCCTCCGAGCGGCGCGGGGCCACGCCTCCGGTGCTGAGCACGCTGGCGATCGTCGGCATGTGC
>OBLK01000275.1_pt1 | contig 14410 bp, 22 predicted proteins | sample 1518871 | NCBI WGS metagenome assembly OBLK01 (sample SAMEA2464837, study PRJEB22497) | soil metagenome | biome: Grassland; feature: Farmland; material: Clay | place: Australia | collected 2013-02-01 | depth 0.8 m
CCGCTGACGACCGGGGACGGCCTCGAATATGTGTTCGGCTGTTTACGGTCATATCGGACACTACTGCCAGTTACTGTGAGTGATTGCCGTGATGATGATTACTGTGCGTAACAATTGCCTAAGATTGCACTTTCAGATATGCAATCCTGTTCATTTAATAACGGTGGCTGGCGCATTAACTAATAGCTGAGGCAGCACTAGTCACGGTTATCGGTGGCCACGCGCCAGCCACCGTGACCACCCTAGCCACGCTGCACGCTGGCGCACCAGCGGACACGCGCAGCAGCTAGCATGGCCCCTGGTCAGGGTGACCGGGGCCGCCGCCCCGCCAGGGACCGTGCGCCTGGCGGGGCGGCACCTTCCCATGGGAGGTACAGCGATGATCCGCGTAGCACTCGATAGCGACAGGCCAGCTGACGTGCCGCCGGTAGGTGATGTGCTGCTGACCTATGCGGACCTGGCCACGCCTGCACTGCACGCCCAGCTGGCCGCCAGCTGGCCTGACGTGGCATGGATTGATCGCGGACTCGGTGACCCCATGAAGCTGGCCAGTATCGCTGACGCAGAGCCTGGCGCGCTGTCGGCAGAGGCCGCAGCAGCGAAGATCCGCCAGTGGCAGCAGGAACATCGGCCTTACGTGACCGCCTACGCGGCCAGGTCGCTGATGCCGCAGGTCATCGCGCAGCTGGGCGGCATCACACCGTTCCGCTGGTATGCGACTCTTGACGGTACTGCCTATATCGCAGGTATGCCGGCCGGTCACCAGCCAGCTCTGGTGCAGTGCCTGACCGCCGCTGACCTGGGCATACACGCGGATCTATCCCTGGTCTATGAGAATAACTGGAGGCCAGATCCTAGAAGGGCTCGTGCCCGCCAGCTGGCTGACCACATCCTCACGCAGTCGCGTACCGCCGCCGCATCGTGCAGCCACATTGACGCCGATGTTGCTGACCTGCTGGCCATGGTCAGTCATCTCCGCTAGGTGCTGCGGCGGCCTGGCCGCTGACTGGCGTTCCCTTTGCGGCCATGGCCGCACAGAATCGGTCCCATGCCGGACCTGACCTGGCGTGCATCTGGCGGGCCGCGTTTGCGGCGGCCTCCTGGCCGCAGCTGAAACACATCGGCTGGCGGCCTGCTTTCACCCATTTACGTATCTGTGAACCGCATTTATGGCACGTCACTGTTCTGTATGACACGCTCATAGTGTGGGGTCACCCCCATGCCTATGGCCAGCGGAAACTAACAGCTGTTACATTGGGAACCTGACAGCGGTTATGATCCGCTACGTACAGTCGTCACTAGTCAGGAGAAGCTAGATGGCTAAGGCTCTGCCGACGCCCCAAGACGTCGCTACCAAGTGGAAGTCCAATTTTGGCGCTGCCGGTCAGGCGTGGGCCAACGGCATCAGCAGGGTGGATCGTGCGCCTGGTCTCGATGCTGCCGCCGCAGTTGACAGGTACGTAAGTGGTGTCCAGAACAACGCGCAGAAGTTCGCTTCCAGGGTTGGCGCGGTCACCCTGCAGCAGTGGCAGGCCGCCGCCAACGCTGCCCAGGGCAGGCTGGCCCAGGGCGCGACCAAGGGTGAGCAGAAGTACCTGTCGGGCATTACCAAGGTGCTGCAGGCCGAACAGAGCATCCTGTCTACCCTGCCGCCGCGTGGCGATGTGGAAGCGAATATTGCGCGTTCTTCCCAGTTCCAGCGCGCCATGCACCAGGCGTTCACCGGCTGATATCCGGCACCTACCGGCTACTAGTGCCCGCCTGGCGGGCAGAACGGAATATGCGTTATGGGTGTCGCTATGGACACTATTGGCCTTACGGCTACCCAGGCGGCCACGCCTGCCAATCCGCTGCAGCTGGCAGCTGTCAGCGGTGATTCACTGACGGTCAGGAACTATGCCGTCACTGATAAGGCGTGGCTGGAAGCCATCGGACTAAACTTTGCCACTGCTGCCAGCGGCGACAATTTCCAGCTGACCAGCCCAATGCTGCACGATGATGTGTCTGGGATCAATTTCCAGACTGCCGAGAATCCTGCAGCGTTCCTGATGCCGCGCGAGGTGGGCCAGCTGCTTACGCCTGGCGACACCCTGGCCGCAGAAGTCACTGACGGAACGGCCAGTGACGTGGCCACCGCCAGTCTGCACGCCTACTATCAGAACCTGCCTGGCGCGTCGGCCCGGCTTGCCTCCTGGTCAGACATCAGCGGCAACATTCGCTATCTGAAGCAGGTCAGGGTAGCGGTCACGCCTGTTGCTGGTGCATGGGTAGATACCCTGCTTGGTAGCAACGCCGATGTGTTGCACAGTAAGGCGGACTACGCCGTACTTGGCTACGTGGCAGACGCCAACGCCACCGCGATTGGCGTCAAGGGACAGTTCACGAGCAACCTGCGAGCATGCGGGCCAGGCGTAGACTCAACCCTCAGCATCAGTGACTACTTTGTCGCCATGGCAGACAAAATGAAGATGCCGCATATCCCGGTATTCAATGCTGACGACCGCCTGGCCGTCTATGTCAGCCTGCTGGCGGCGGCAACGGGCGCTGTCAACGTGACCCTTAACCTGGCGGAATTGTCAACGCCATTCCCTAAGTAGGGCAGTGGCATGACCACCTTTGCAAAGTCACAGGTGGTATCCCTGCTGCCGATGGCGTACAGCGCGGTGCCTGGCTGGCAAGAGCCAGTTGAGGTAACGCCACCGGCAGCAGGGTCAGCCAGCTGGAACTATACGGTTAAAGGTCCTGAGTATGCCCTGCTGTATGCCGTCGCGTTTAAGCTAACAACGTCGGCAACTACGGGCACGCGCTACCTTAATCTGACACTGACTGATGCTGCAGGCCGGATCTTCCAGAAGGATGACCTATCCCTGGGCGTTGCCTTGAGCACTACCATTCACTGCTATGCGGCTATCGGCAAGCAGCAGTCAATAGAGGCATCGGGCACGTCTACTACTCCGATTCCTGCGTATTTCGTGCCGCCAGGGTGGCAGTTTGGCGCAGAGGTAGCAGGCGTGCAGGCAGGCGATGTATTCTCAGAAATCTATCTTCTGCTGCATAAGGTGCCTAGTGATAATGCCCGCCAGATAATGCAGATAGGCTGACACATGAATAGCGCGGATATTGCATCGCTGGCAACATCTGTTGCTGCGATCATCAGTAGTGCGTATGCCATCTGGAAGGTGCTTAGGCATCTGCGGCCTGGCGGCGGTCACGCCCAGGCCGCCCCGCCCGGCAAGCCAGGCGGCACGCCCAGCGGCAAGTGACATGGCCTCTGAGGTTCGGTCATTCGATGTGACGATACCGGCAGGGACAGCAGCTGATAGCCCTGCCAGTATCGCTACGTCGTTTCCGCCTAGGGTGGTTACCGGCCTGCAGGTGAAAGTGCCGCCAGGGCCATCAGGTCTAGTTGGCTTCAGGTTCACCATGGCCGGTAACCCTGTTATGCCCAGGAATGTGGGCGCCTGGATCATCACTGACAATGAAGCGTTTAGCTGGCCGCTGACTAATCTGCCACAGTCTGGTGAATGGGTTATCGAGGGTTACAACACAGATATATATGACCACACAATCTACGTGACATATCTTCTGGATCAGATAACTGCCCAGGGTGCTGTGACGCCTGCAGAGTCAGCGGCCAGCACGAGTAACGCCATCCTTGCATCTAGCGGGAGCATCAGTGGCTGATATCTATGCGATGATCCTGCATAAGATCAATGCGCCAGTGAACAGTGTCACGTATTCCGCGCTGACCGATTGGGGAATATCAGAAGGCATACCTGCTGACTGGCATAATCCGCTGGCAACTACCGAGAACTGCTGCGGCGGTATCAGCATGAACAGTGACGGTGTTAAAAAATATCCATCTGATTCTAATGGTGCAGAGGCTACCGCTATCACTCTGCTATTCCCTGCCTATGATGCTGTTGTTCATGCCCTGCAGGCTGGCACCAGCATGTTTGATATCTGGAAGGCTATCAATCAGTCGCCATGGTGCAAGGGCTGCCAGAAGGGCAAGTATCCGGTAGTGCTATATGACCATCTGGGCGTGACAATACCGCCGCCAGGCGGCGGCGGTGGCGGCGGCGGCGGCGGCCACGGTCCCAGGTCAGGTAAACACTGGTCAGCACTTATAGATCAGTGGTCAGGCGTGCAGCATACGATTAACAACTGGTCCCCTGGCGAGTATCAGCATCTGGTAGACCAGGGCCGACGTATCAGAAAGCTGGCGAGGGAATGACTACACCTAACGTCAACATGCCGTTCACCTGGGAGGTAATCGGCATTGATTCAGGCCAGTATGAGCCTGGCCCGAACAGTACGCCAGTGCTGGGCAAGCGCGTAACCTTTAAGCTGGGCGGCGGAACTACCGACAGTGTATTTATTCCTGATAGCCAGTGGGGAACTGAGGTAGCCCAGCAGATCATCGCCAGGCGAGCAAAGATCACGTATGAAATCAGCCAGATGACGTCATCTGCATCTGGCAGCTGATATGCGGCATCAGGCGTTCGTGGAACTGCTGCCGGTAGTAGAGCTACCTGCAGTAGTAATTGCCATGCTGGCTATCATCGTTCTGGCTGGCCTGTATCTGATTATCGAGTTGTTGCATTCCTGGTTTGGCAGGATACCGTGGATAGGTCCGATCATCGGGCCGGCACTCGATAGTGCAGCGCACGCTATGCGGACAGCGACGCTATGGGTATGGCACGGTACGCTATGGGCACTGACGCATACACTGCAGGCGATTATGTGGACCTGGCGTAACATGGTCGCTGGTATTAGGGTTGCAATTGACGACATTGTAAACGCTGTAGAGAATCAGGCGTATGTCGTCATTCCGCGTAAACTCAAGTATGAGCATAACTGGCAGATCAAACATACGGGCAGGGCACTGTTTACCGCGCTGCAGTACGGCAGGTATGTTCTGCGGACAGCGCAGCAGCTGGCAGCGCATTCTATCTGGTTTACTGGCCAGCAGATCATCAGGGAAGATGCGCGAATCCGCAGCACTATCAGGGCTGACACGCAGCAGCTGCAGGCAGAGATAGGACAGGTGGCCAGGGCGGCCCAGGCAGGCATCAGGCACGCTGACCAGCTGGCGCAGAGTCTGCACGCCCAGGCGGAACATGACCTGCAGTATGGCGACAGGCAGGCGGTTAGCCAGGCGGTCGCGCTGGCGCTGCATCAGGTAGACGCAGAGGCCGCCCAGGCAGCTACTGAGGTATGGGCAGGAATCGAGCATCAGGTAGCAGGTCTGGAAACTGTGCTGGGCAGTGACTTTGCCGACGTAACCAGGCTGCTGCGGCAGGTTCCGACAGTGACGCCAGGTGACCTGACCCTGGCCCTGGCGGCGGGCATGTCCGCGCTGCCGCCGCTGATGCAGCTGGCGGCGGACTGCACTGTGCCGACGTGCCGTGATCTGGGTCCAGCGCGCCAGCTGACACACCTTCTGGCAGATGCGGCATTCATGGCCGCCATGCTCGCATGGATGATCTATGCGATAGCAGATCCGGCCAGCGCGGCACAGGACACTGTAGATGTGACTAATAAGATAGCTGGCCCGGTCATGGACCCGCTTAAACTGTTGCTAGGGATAATCTGATGGCCAGCCTGGAAGATATCATTGGCGCTGGCGATGCCATTAAGCAGCTATTTCTGTATGGCATGCTGCAGCAGGTGCTGGGCCAGGCGTTCCAGCCGTATTTCCTGCAGATAAGTCAGATAGTAAATGCTAAGCATCCTGACGTAGTGCTGTCGCCTGCCGACGTTGCAACTGCCGTTAACAGGTCATTCATGACGCATGATGAAGGCGTCACAGAGGCAGCAAAGTCAGGCGTCAAGTCTGATAGGTTCCAGACTTTGCGTGATCTGGCCGGTACAGCGCCAGGTCCGCAGCAGCTGGCTGCCGCGCTGTTGCGTGGCAAGATCAATGAGATAGGCAAGGGTGCTCACAGTACATCCTTTGAACAGGGCATAGCTGAAGGCAACCTAAACGATAAATGGGCGCCTATCATTAAGGATCTGGCAGTTGCGCTGCTGTCACCTGCTGATGCGGCCTCTGCCGCTGTCCGTAACTTCATGACGCATGATGATGCTGCCGCAGAGGCCGCAAAGTCAGGCGTATCGTCTGATCTGTTTGACATTATGGTTAGCCTGTCTGGTGACGCGCCAGCACCAGGCCAGCTGGCAGAGGCACTACGTCGCGGTAAAATTAACCTGGAAGGCAGCGGCAAGGACAGTACGTCATTTAATCAGGGAATAGCAGAAGGCAGGCTAGCCGATAAATGGGCACCTATTATTCAGGAACTATCGCGTGCCTGGCCAACGCCAACTACTGCTATTGACGGAACGCTTAAGGGCCAGATAACGCCAGAGGCCGGTAAGGCACTATATGAGAAATTGGGTGGTGATCCTCAGTTCTACCAGTTCCTGGTAGACGTTGCCGGTAACGCGCCAACGCCACTAGAAGCACTAACAATGGCGCACCGCGGTGCCATTCCCTATAACGGCAAGGGACCAGATGTAGTTAGTTATGAACAGGCATTCCTGGAAGGTCCATGGCGCGATAAATGGATGGCGCCATATGAAAAACTGGGCGAATACATGCCGCCCGCTGAAACTACCAGGGTGCTACTAGAGCAGGGTGCTATAAGTAAGGCAACTGCAGCGAAGTTCTGGGCTGCAGCTGGCATGAGCCCTGAAACAATACAGGAATACATTAAGGCGGCAGATTTCAATAATACTGCAGCTACACGCGGACTTACTGTCACCAGTGTTCTGGATATGTATTATGCTCAGCTGCAGAGCAGGGATGAATCTGCCAGGCTGCTATCCGTGTTCGGCGTTCCTAAAGAGAATGCTGATATGCTGCTGGCCTATGTTGACATGCGGCGTTCTATAGCAGCTGTCAACAGCGCGGTCACACGTATTCAGACACTGTTCATTACTCATAAGATCACAGAGCAGACAGCGCGTGACGCGCTGGTCAGGCTAAAGATACCGGCCAGCACTATCAGCGATATTCTGCAGACCTGGCTGCTGACCGAATCAGCTAACGTCAAGACACTGACCGAATCACAGATAACTGACGCATTCTATTATCAGATCATGCCGTATGAAACGGCACTGCAGGAACTGCAGAATATCGGATATACGCCTTACGATGCGTATGTGCTGCTGTCTAATAAGGCAAAGGGACCGCTGCCTAATCCGCCGCCCCGCATAGTCGGCACGCCTGCCGGCCAGATCATACCTGGACTGACGTAATGACAACGCCTGTAGAGAAATTGGCAGAGGACGCCCGGCGGATCATAGGCGCGCAGGTCGCGCAGCAGGAGGCAGCCCGTAAGGTCGCCAGTGACCTGGCCGCCGCCAGTCAGCAGGCGGCGGGCGGCCAGGGCCAGGCTGGCGCTGCAGAGCAGCATCCTGCATCATGATCGTTATGCGACGTGCCCAGCTGGCTATCCTCACGATGCGACTCGACAGGCTGCATGATGACGTGGCCAGCCTGACCGCCGCCCATGAACAGCACCTAGCCAAGCATGAACGCGATACGCAGATGGCGATAACTGCCCGCCGCTGGTATGTCGGCACGCTGCTAACAGTCATCAGCGTTGCCACGCCTATCAGCATTGTTCTGGCGCACATCATGACGCATTAAGGATCATTGAATGGTTACAGGAACGCCTGACTGGCAGAAGGTCACGCAGGTTACAGATAATCCTATCCTGAATCTGCGTGGCATAGCGTTTAGCGGCGGTCAGGAACGCGATAGCGGCTGGATAGCAGTATCCTCCTGGCAATCTCTTAGGCTTGCATGTTCGTTTGATGGCGGATACGGCACTGTACTAGTAGAGTTTGCTGAGGCTACAGTTGGCCCTAATACGATATACAGTAAGACATGGGATATTATAGTTGGCACTGGCGTTAACGTTCTGATGCCAGTGTTCGGTAAGTATGTCAAAGTGACCGTAACCAATACGTCATCCGGATCTGGCATTGTCAATGCACTGGCCGGAATGAACATGCTACCCGTTAGGAATATAACGTATCTTGACGAACCTAGCGCGTTCATATCGGTAAATAGCAAGTCCCTGGCGCATAGCACATCTATACTCTACTTCCCGCCTAATATCGTGGCCGGTCCCGCATTTCTCGATATTCACCTTCAGGACACATCAGGCAAGCTAAACTTTGCCGTTAACCAGTATGACTATACGCAGGGCGAGGTTACCGGAATAGGATTCTGGCCTGGTCCGACTAGCGATATCTGGCAGACAATAGCGCTTCCCAGTGTGCTATGGGCACTGCACGTCACGAATACTGACACATCTAGCGGCCATACATTCAGTGCCTATATCGTTCCCGCCGGCCTCTGACCGGCCAGCCTGCAGGGTGTCGCTGTCATGGGGATACCCACCCGCCCGTCTGCAATGCTACGATGCCGCCTGTTAGGCACGGTCACCCATGACAGGAGGCACCAGTGACCAAGCAGCACGCAGACCTGATGACACCCAGACAGGTCGCTGACATGTTCCACGTCGACCCCAAGACGGTCACGCGCTGGGCAAAGGAGGGCAAGCTGCCCAGCTTTCGGACGCCTGGCGGGCACCGCCGCTACCGTCGTGCCGATGTGCAGGCGTCCATGACGCCAGATGGTGAGGCATAGGCCATGGCGCCGGTCATCCAGGCACCGCCGCTGATGACACTGCCGCCGCTGGATCTGACACTGCTGTCGGATATGCAGGCACATCGCCTGATGAACATGCTCCGCAAGACGGCAGATGACCTGTCCGCCGCCATGCAGGATCTGCCGATGGCAGATCCGCTGCTGACCAAGCTGCAGCAGTTGTTCATTGACACAGAGGCACTGGTCAGCGACGTTATCCATGATCTGCTGGACCGCTACCAGGCCGACAGTCAGCCACCGTTCTGATGACAACGGCAGCGATGCCCGTGCCTGCCCGCGTGGTCAGGCAGGGCATCGCTGTCTGTCATCGGCAGGGGCTGACCACTGACCAGGCGTGCCAGATCATCATGACCGCCGCCGCCGCCGCCATGCGCCAGGCGGCGGCGGCAGGATTCCCTGACGTGGCGTGGCTGCAGCAGATCAGCGATGATGCAGCCAGGTATCAGGCCAGGGTCACCCGGCCCGCCCGCCCGCCTGGCGGCGGCCATGACCAGAATCGAGAGCAGGAGACATGACAGCACCTACCAGCGGCCAGGGCGCGCCAGGCGTGCCCGCCCAGCCTCAGAAGCTGGGCACAGAGCGCACGGAACTAGGCCAGGGCTGGGTCAGCGGAAACGTGACCCAGGATGTTGAATTCCGGTATACGAATACCGGGCGGCCTGTCGCCAACGTGCGCGTAGCTTACTCGCCACGCATTAAAGATCCGATTACAGGTGAATGGACAGAGGCAGAGACACAATTTTTTACCGTCACGGTATGGGGCCAGCTGGCAGAACGCGCAGCAGAGCATATCGCCGTAGGTGACCGCGTTATCTGCGGCGGCACGTTCTACAGGGAAACGTGGGAATCCAAAGATGGTAACCCGCGTGAGGATATAAAGATGACCGCCACTGATTTTGGCGCGTCCATGCTATTTACCGATGTTCGGATTACCCGCCGCCGCCGCCCAGGCAGCGCCAGCAGGCGTGCCGCCGCCGCCCCTGACCTTCCGCCACCGCCAGATGAACCGCCGTTCTGACCCTGACCATTCACCAGGAGGTAACCCGGCATGGCCGGATATCAGTGCGCGTTCTGCGATACAGAGCAGGGCGCCGTCTTCATTCACCAGTGCCTGCAGCCAGTCAGTGTCATCGGGACCTGCAGGGACCATGACGCGCTATACGCCATCGGATCAATCGCCCAGCAGCTGGGCATAGATCCTGACGTGCTGTATGAGCAGGTCTACACGATGCAGCAGGCCGCCCAGGAGGCCGCCAGGCCGCCCGCCCCGCCAGAGCAGAAAACTGCATCGGCAACAGAGGTAATCGAGCACTACGCGCTGCTGCTGACCAGCGACGGCTGCCAGGCGGTTGACCTGTGCAGGTGCGCGAGGGGCGTTAACCATGACCAGACAGGGCGTGACGTGACCGACGTTACGCCAGATGGCATCATCAGCGTGTCCTGCCCGTTTTGTGAATCGATCGTGTTCGGCAAGGATGCCGGCCTGGCCAGGAACCTGACCAGCCACGCCAGATCGCAGCATGAAGGATTCGGTGGCACGTTCACCTGGCACGGCATGGATGGCGGGACGCCGATCATCAGGCTGTCTCCGCCGCCTACCGCTGGTGACCAGGAGGCCGCCCAGGAGGCCGCCCAGGAGGCCGCCCAGGAGGCCGTCAGCGCGGCGGACAGCGACGGTGCGGCATGATGGCGCACTGGCTGATAGCCCTGCTGTGCGCTGGCCTGGGCACGCTGCTGTTCATGCTGGGCATGGCCGCTGAATATTACCGGGCGCGGTCAGCGCGAGGTATGCAGGCAGATGCCGAGTATGCGCGTGGCTGGGAAGATGGGCGCCACATCGCTCAGCTGTCCGATGACCGCCCGCCGCCGCCGCCGCCAGCGCAGCTGCCGGACAGTCAGCTGGCCCTGCCGGTCACGACAGGCGAACTCCGCTTGCACGGTAAGCAGCTGGCCGCAGACCTCGCCGCCATCGAGGATTGGGGGTCAGCCGTAGCACTGGACCTTAACCGCTGGTACCTGGCCCTGACTGGCGCATCGGCACCGCCCGCCATAGAGCAGGCTATGCGGCAGGTGATCTGACAGCAGAGGCCGCCGCCGCCCGCCCCTAGCCCGGGCGGCGGCGGCGGCCATCGTGCATGACTGGCCTATGGAGGGTTGGACCAGTGCCACTATCAGCTACCGCACAGGCAGCATATAGCAAACTCTGGCAGTTTGTGCAGGAGGCCGCCAGCGTAAAGACGGACAGCGGCCAGTATGCGTATACGTCGCGGGACGTAGTGCAGGCAGCGAACGCCATCTATAAAGAGGCAGGCCAGGCTCTGACGTTCGCAGAGTCTGCAGGCATACCTGGCCTGTTTGGCATGGCCAGAGCACAGTATCGGTCAGCTGATGCCCTGTTCACTGCCGATGCCATGACCAGCATAGACGCATCAATGATCGCGGAATGGCCAACAGCGGCACCGCTGGCAGTACAGGCCGCCCAGCCCCAATACATGGCTAAAGGCGAGTTTACCTATACCAACGCCATTGGCGAGGTAACGACTGGCTGGGTCACTATCACTGGCATAACCCAGCTGCCTACTACTGTAGGAAATCTGCGTCTGCGCCTGCAGGGCAAGGCTATTTCCAGCTATTCAACTCCGCCAGACCAGAACGGCACACCTAAAACTGATGCTGAGGTAATGACCGCATTCGGATCATTCACGAGTATCCAGCTGTACGCTGTCTAGGCGGTGCGATATGCAGGCAGGGAATGATGGCCGCTACGGTCACTATCTACGGCCTAATGACAGAGTGTGGACGCCACCGGCAGTGCTGGTCATTGATAGTGAGGCATACCGTCACCGCCGCGATCATGGCGAAGATCAGACACTGAGGCTCTGGTGCGCCAGAATGGATGACCGCCGCCGCCAGGGCCAGAGCAACCCTGGCACGCGCTGGCAGTGGGGAACAACAGCGGCCAGCCTGGCGGCCACTGTAGACGACTGGTGCAAGGGCAGGGAAACAATCTGGCTCTATGCCCATAATCTTGGATATGACCTTACGCTGACCAGCCTGGTAGAACAGCTGTGTTCTATTGGCTGGAATGTTGACCGATGCTCTACAGAGCCAGCGTACCTATTCCTGTTCATGTCCAACGGCAGGAAACGTCTTACCCTGACAGACTCACATCACATTCTGCCTATGAGCCTGGCGCAGATAGGCAGCCTGTCAGGGCTGGATAAGATGACCATGCCTGATGATGACGCGCCAGATGATATCTGGCAGGAATACTGTGCCAGAGATGTTGACGTTCTATCTAATGCCCTGCTGCTGCTGATGCAGCATTGGGACGATTACCAGCTGGGCACATGGTCAGTGACTGGCGCTGCCTCTGGCTGGCACGCCATGCGCCATATGCTGTCCAAAGGTCAGATCACGCTGTTCGCTGACCAGGAGGCCGCCGCCCATGACCGGCAGGCCATCTATGGCGGCAGGCGGTACTGCTGGCGTCACGGTGAGCAGCCCATAGGACGGTACAGCGAACTGGACTTTACCGCCGCTCATGCCACTACCGCCGCCAGCTATCCGATGCCCGTCAAACGCGGGCCATGGTTTACCAGCCTAGATCCAAACCATTCAGCTATTGATTCACGACTGGCCATCGTCATAGCGGAATGCGAAATTGATACAGACGTTCCCAGGTTCCCTGTCAGGTCTGGTGACAGGGTGTGGTATCCGGTAGGCAGATTTAAGACTGTCCTGGCATCGCCGGAAATAGCATATGCGCGTGACCTGGGCTGCCTGATATCCATAGGGCCAGGACAGTTCCACTACACCTCACGAGCCCTTGCACCATTCTTCGCCAGGGTGCTGGATATCGGTAACCCAGCTAACGAATCATGGCCGCCGCTGGTGCGCGCCATGTGGAAACAATGGGGGCGGGCAGTAGTCGGCAAGTTCGCCCAGCGCGGTTACGACGTGCAGGACACTGGCATGATGACAGATAAGGCATGGCACTATGAACGCGCATTCGATGACAACAGCGGCGAAGAATACTGGCTGGTCCACTATTCAGGTACCATACATGCCGCCCGCCAGGATGGTGATGGCGCCCAGGCATATCCAGCTGTACTCGCGCTAGTAGAGTCCTATGAACGTGTCGCGCTGGCAAAGGCAGCAGCGATGCTAGGCGATAATGTCATCATCCAATGCGACACTGACGGACTCTGGGCAGACGTAGGACAGCTGGAAGCTGGCACAGATACCGGCCTTGGATTCAATCTGTCGGAATGTCCGCGTGAGATACGAGTTGACCTGGCCATTGAATGCGTCGGACAGCAGACAGGCGCGCTGCAGCTACGGCAGAAGCATCATGTTAACCGCATAGCTGTATGGGGACCGCAGAACTATGATGCAGGGCCATACACGCGCCAGTCCGGCAGGCCAGCGCGCACCAGGGAAATACGGCCAGGGATCTGGCATGGCGACGTATTCCCAGCTGTCGCCTACCAGCAGCAGCGATCAGCGCCAGGCGTCTATAAGACAGAGGCCATCACATGGACCAGACCAGCGAATGCCGTACCCGGCTGGGTACTCGATGACGGCAGAGTCAGGCCAGTTGAGATGACCCAGGATGGCAGCGGCGGCCAGCAGCTGCTGCCATGGCACCAGACACGCTGGCACGCTGCAGGCTGCATCCTGGCAGCCACCCAGCATGACGCCCTGATAGGGCTATACGATCCGGTCACCCACACCCAGGAGGCTGAAACATGGGAAACGAATACGAGTCCGACTGCCCAGCAGGCGGCGCTCATGACTATCAGCGCGACGGAATAGACGATCATGTAGTCACGTATATCTGCAGTAAGTGCGGAGACGTGCAGAGGTTCATAAACAGATAGGCACGGTCACCAAAGTTCTGGTGCTGACCATTGACGGTGCCGACTCGGACCCTACGAGGGACGCCACCGCGGGACTTGACGAGGAACGTTCATCGCCTGTAGTGTGTGGTTATCGGACCACACACAAGGGAGTCACAATGAACACCAGCCGCACCCCCCGCGTCGGATACACCATGTTCAACGTACTGCTCTACGTCGCCGAGCACCCCAGCTGCACCCAGCAAGCCGCGGCCATCTACGCAGGCCCGAACGGCTCCCAGGGCTACGGTGCCCGCTCCGTTCAACGGTGTCTGACAGCCGGACTGATCGAGGATGACAGGAGCCGAGGCAAGCGCGGCTACAGCCTGCGTCTCACCGAGGCGGGAGCGGCTGTACCGGGAGTGCTTCCGCGCTAGCGGGCCACCCAGCGATGCCTAGCGGCCTAATCGAGCTGGGCTATGCCGCACCGGCACAGCACTGGCCAGAGCTGGTCAGGTGGCCGGACACCTGGCGGCATCAGTGCCCCTACTGCACGCTGACGACACAAGGCGGGCATGGCGGCCTGGCCGCCCACATCGTGACCATTCACCCTGACAGGAGGATTCCAGCCCGTGCCTGATGACGATTCCCTAGACCAGCTGCTGCAGCAGGTGCTGATACAGGCAGCTAAAGCCTGGTCAGCTAGTATGCAGCAGCTGTACGACTCGATTAATCGCGCTGCCCAGGCGTCTGGCACGCTGCTGGGCATGTATGGCGCTGCTAGCGGTATGTCGGAGAATGGCTGGCCGCCTATAGAGCAGGCAGAGGCAGCCATTAAGCAGCTGGAGAAGGCGTATGAATCACTGGCTGAAACGGTTACCAG
>OBLK01000276.1_pt1 | contig 14388 bp, 7 predicted proteins | sample 1518871 | NCBI WGS metagenome assembly OBLK01 (sample SAMEA2464837, study PRJEB22497) | soil metagenome | biome: Grassland; feature: Farmland; material: Clay | place: Australia | collected 2013-02-01 | depth 0.8 m
AACGCGACCGGGACTTGGATGTTCTCGGCGGTGTCGGCCGGGCCTGCCTCGAGCAGGCAAACCTTGACGTCGGGGTCCTCCGAGAGCCGGGCGGCCAGCACGCAGCCCGCGGATCCCGCGCCGACGATGATGTAGTCGTACACCTGCTCCTCCTAGATGGTGGTGCGGTTGCGTGCGTGGCGGGCCGGGTGCCGCCGGCCTGCCCGTGCCCCGGCTGGCGGGACAAGCGGGCAGGCTCGGCAGGGCAGGGAGTCCCGCGTCCCGCCCCCCTGGCCCGGCGCTCGTCGGGGCCGCCGGCGGCGCCATCCGCCCCAGCGGCACCTTCGGGGCCATCGGCGCCGCCCGTCGTCTCGGGCGCCGCGGTCACGGCTTCACCGCCGTCGGCGGTCGCGGCCAGCTCGTTGAGGGTCTCGGCGATGTGCCCGGCGAGGGCCACCACGGTCGGCTTGCTCCACAAGATCGTCGGCGGCAGGTCCAGGCCGTAGCGGCGCTGCAGCCGCACCCGCAGGGCCACTGTCAGCACCGAGTCGACGCCGAGCTCGACCAGCGGGCGCCGCAGCTCCACGTCGGCGGGAGCCAGGTTCAGCTCGGCACCGACCTGCTCGCAGACGTCCGCGGTGATCCGCTCCTGGCGCTGCTGCTCGTCCAGACCAAGCAGCTCGGTGACGATGTCGGCCTGGCCGTCCTGGCCGGCGTCGCCGTCGGTCGCGCTCAGCTCGCGGAACATCGGCAGCCGCGGGCTGTGCGGCGGTGTCGGCAGCACCCGCAGGACCGCCTGGTACGAGCTGTTGAACCGGTCGGCGAACGACCAGGCGCGCAGCGCCTCGGACGTGGTGACCGCCTCCAGGCCGCGGGAGTTGGCCTCGAGCATCGTGGTGCCGATGTCCTCGGACATGCCCACGCCACGCCACGCCGTCCAGCCGATGCTGGTGGTGTCGGTGTGGCCGCCGGCGTTGCGGTGCGCGGCGAGCGCGTCCATGAACGAGTTGGCCGCCGCGTACGTCGTCTGGCCGGTGAGCCTGGCGAACTGGCCGCACGAGGAGAACAGCACGAAGAAGTCCAGCGACCCCGGCGGGAACAGCCGGTGCAGCACCATGCTGCCGACGACCTTCGGCCCGAACATCGACCGCAGGCCGTCCAGCTCGACCTTGTCCACGAGCGCGTCGTTGACCACGCCGGCGGCGTGCACGATGCCGCGGATCGGTGGCAGCCCGTGCGTCGCCGGGTCCAGCGCCTCGGCAACCTGGTCCTGGTCGGTGACGTCCATGGCCACGGTGCGCACGGTCACGCCGAGCGCCTCCAGGGCCAGCACGCCGTCGATCTGGCGCCTGACGTCCACGTCCTCGACCGTGTCCCACTTCGAGCGCGGCGGCAGGCCGCGGCGTCCGGCGAGCAGGATCCGGCGGGCGCCGTGGTCGGCCAGCCAGCGGGCGACCTCAAGCCCGAGCGCGCCGAGCCCACCGGTGATCAGGTAGGTCCCGGTCGCCCGGCATTGCAGGGTCGGCCGCTCGGCCGGGCGCTCGATCGGGCTCAGCCGGGCCACCGCGGTCTCCTCGGCGGTCAGCGAGATGATGTCCTCCTGGCCGGCCGAGCACCGCAGCAGCTGCAGCAGCCGCTCGCCGATGGTGCCGTCGAACTCGTCGACGTCGACCACGCCGCCCCACAGCTCAGGGTGCTCACCGGCGATGATCCGCGAGATCCCCCACAGCGGGGCGTGCCCGAGGTTGACCTCCTCGCGAGCGGAGCGAACGCCGCTGGTGAGGCTCCAGACGCGCTGCGGCGACATGTGCTTGCCGGCGGTGGCCTGCAGCTCACCCAGGCGCTGCGCGGTGCGGATGAGCGTCCACGCGGTGCGCTCGGCGGCCTGCTCCGGGCCCTCGTCGTCGCGCACCAGCGACGGCGCCACGACGATCGCGCCCGGCTGGGACAGCAGGTCTGGCCCGAGGTCGACCGAGCAGTCGCAACGGTGCGGCAGGTGCGTGTGCGGGGCCGGCGAGCAGACCTGCGCCCAGCCGACTCCGGCGTGCTCGAGCTGCTCGCCGAGCGGTCCGGTCACCGCCGGGTCGCCGATCAGCACGACCTGGCCGACCGGGGTCTCCTCGGCGGTCGCCTCGGCGCCGTCGCCGAGGTCGAGCTGCCGCCAGACCACCTCGTGCACCAGGTCCCGCGGACCGGTCGTGCTGCCGAGGTGCTCGACCGCGGCGAACCGCAGCCCGGTGACCTCGCAGACGATCCGCCCGGTCTCGTCGGCGACCCGCACGTCGACGGTGTCGACCGGCGAGCGCGGCGAGCGGCGGCTGTGCACGACGATTCGGGCCGGCGGCTCGCCGTGGAACGCGACCTTGTCGATGCCACGCGACATCCACAGCACCGGCGCGTCCTCGGGGGTGACGACGACGGCGCTGATCGTCAGCGCGCCGTCGATCACGTGCGCCCAGCTGGTCGCGTGCTCGGCCGGCGGCGGCACGATCTGCATGATCGCCAGCTGTTCGGCGTCGGTGCGGCGCAGCTCGTCGAGGTCCCAGGGGAAGGCGTAGCCGCCGACGCCCATCCGGCGGAACATCTCGTCGACCCTGGCCCACGAGCCCTCCGGCAGCCGGGCGCGGATGGCCTCCTCGTCGACGGTGCCCTCGGTCAGACCCGTCTCCCAGTCGATCGACGCCGTGGTGTGCGTGATCCACTCGTGTTCCTCGTCGTCGGAGCCACCGCCGTCGGCGATCCGGGTGGACAGCCGCAACGTGTTCTCCGACAGCACGATCTGCACCACCCGCGGCGGCACGACGGCCAGCGGGGTGCGAAGGACGATGTCGGTGATCGCCGGCACCTGGCCGTCCCGCTCACCGGCGAGGGCGAACGTGTTGATGATCGACGCGGCTGGGGTGATCTCCACGCCGACGACCTCGTGGCTGAGCGGGTACGGCCGGCAGTCCATGTCCAGGTGGGTCTGCCAGACCTGGCGCGGCGGGGAGCCGCTGACGGTCATGCGGCCACCGAGCAGGCTGTGCCGCTCCGGGTCGTGCCCGCCGCCGAGGCCGGAGTCGGCCGACGAGTCGGGGAAGATCCAGTACGGCCGGTGCTGCCAGGCCATCGGCGGCAGCTGGACCCGGTCGGCGGTCGGGTGGACGCGCGACCAGTCGACGGTCGCGCCGCCGCAGTGCAGCACCGCCAGGTTCGTCAGCAGCGTCTCGATCTCGTCGGTGTTGCGGCGCATGGTGCACGCGACCACACCGTCCTCGACGTCGACGTGGTCGAGCGTCTCCTTGATCGAGTGCGCGACCACCGGGTGCGAGGACACCTCGAGGAACAGCCGGTGACCGTCCTCGATCGCGGCCTGCACCGCCTGCGCGCAGCGCACCGGCTGGCGCAGGTTGGCCACCCAGTAGTCGCTGCCGCGTGCGGCGTCCGAGCGCGGGTCGACCAGCGCAGTCGAGTACAGCGCGACCGACGGCGGGCTGACGGTCAGCTCGGCTGCCGCCGAGGCGACCTCGTCCGCGGCGGCGTCGACGTGGAAGCTGTGGAAGGCGATGTCGCTGTCGACCTGCCAGACGCCGAGGCCCTCGGCGCGCCACCGGTCGCAGAGCCGCTCGACGGCCTCCCGGTCGCCGGAGACCACGGTCGAACCGGGGCTGGCCGAGATCGCCGCCTCGACGTCGCCGCGGCCGGCGATCCGCTGCCGGGCCTCCTCGAACGGCAGGCTGATCAGCGCCATGCCGCCGCGCCCGGCCACCGGTTGCAGGGCCGCCGCCCGGCGGCACGCGAACCGCGCGGCCTCCTGCGTGTCCAGGCAACCGGCGACGACCGCGGCGGCGATCTCGCCGACCGAGTGCCCGATCACCGCCTGCGGCTCGACACCGTGCTCACGCCACACCGCGGCCAGGCCGATCTGCACGGCGAAGGTCATCGCCTGCACCTGGGCGGCCGACCACGGTCCGCCCTCGATGATGGCCTCGCGCGGGGTCCAGCCCAGCACCTCGGCGAACACGCCGGAGAGCGAGTCGATCGCTTCGGCGAACGCCGGCTCCTCGGCGAGCAACTGGCGCGCCATGCCCGACCACTGGGCACCGTGGCCGGAGAACACCCACACCACGCCGCCGGCCTGGTTGGCCCTCGCCTTGGTGACGCCGAGGGCGGGCTGGCCGTCGGCGAGCGCGCCGAGCCGCTCGACGAGCTCGGTCGCCGAGCCGGCCACGACCGCCCCGCGCTGGGTCAGGTGCGAGCGGCGCACGGCGAGCTCGTGCCCGACCGAGGCCGGCGTGGCGTCGGGGTTGGCCTCGATCCAGTCGGCCAAGGCCCTGGCCTGGGCACGCAGGCCCGCCTCGGACATCGCCGAGACCGGGTAGACCGACTGCGCACGTCTGGCCGTTGCGGGCTCCCCGCCAGCGGCGACGTCCTCGGGTGCCTCCTGCAGGATGAGGTGGGCGATCGAGCCGCCGACTCCGTAGCTGGAGACGCCGGCGCGCCGCGGCGCTCCGTTCGCTGGCCACGGTGTGCGCTCGCCGACCAGGCGCAGGCCCGAAGCCTCCCAGTCGAAGTCCGGGTTGGGTTCGCTGTGCAGGCTGGGCGGGATCTCGCCGCGCTGCAGCGCGAGCACGGCCTTGATGACGCCGGCGACGCCCGAGCCGGCCTCGACGTGGCCGATGTTGGGCTTGAGGGAGCCGATCAGGCAGTGGTCGCCGGCCTCCCGACCTGGGCCGAAGACGTTGGCCAGCGCCGACGCCTCCTCGCGGTCGCCGACCGGGGTGCCGGTGCCGTGCGCCTCGATGTAGCCGACGCTGCTCGGCGCGATACCCGCCCGGTCGTACGCCTGGCGCAGCATGTGCTCCTGGGCGGAGCTGTTGGGCGCCATCATGCCGTCGGACTTGCCGTCCTGGAACACGCCGCTGCCGGCGACGACCGCCAGCACTGGGTCGCCGTCACGGCGGGCGTCGGCCAGCGTCTTGAGCACGACGACGCCTGCGCCCTCGCCGCGGCCGTAGCCGTCGGCGTTCTTGTCGAACGCCTTGCTCTGGCCGTCGGGGGCAAGCGCGCCCGCGCCCTCGAGCGCCACGTTCAGCGCCGGCGTCGCCATGATGTTGCCCCCGCCGACGATCGCCACCGGCGACTCGCCGATCCGCAGGCTCTGGCAGGCAAGGTGCAGCGCGGTCAGCGAGCCGGCGCAGGCGGTGTCGACGGCCAGGCTTGGGCCGCGCAGGTCGAGGAAGTACGAGATGCGGTTCGCGATCCCGTAGTAGGTCGTGCCGTTGACGGCGTAGGCACCGGTGCGCGGGATGTCCTCGAGCAGCCTGCGCCCGTAGTCGTTGGAGTTCGCGGCGACGAAGACGCCGGCCTCGGTGCCGCGCAGCGAAAGCGGCGGGACACCGGCGTGCTCCAGAGCCTCCCATGCCAGCTCGAGGACGATCCGCTGCTGCGGGTCCAGGAAGTCGGCCTCGCGTGGCGAGATGCCGAAGAAGTCAGCGTCGAACCCCTCGATGTCGTCGAGGAACGAGCCCTTACGGGTTGTCTGGCGCAGGATGTTCGTCGCCTGCGGGCTGCTCGACGCGTACGGCTCCCAACGCTTCAACGGCATATCGGCGACCGCGCTGCGGCCGCCTGCCAGGAACTCCCAGAGCTTGTCCAACGAGTCGAGGTCAGGGGCGAACCTGCAGCTCATCCCAATAATGGCGACTGCGTCGGCGAATTCCGCGTCCTGACTCACATCCCGCTCCTCTCGGATTCACCACCCGGCCGGAGGTAATCCCGGGGGTGTGTACGTTGCATTTGTCTTTCGGCGGTCACTGGCCAGCGAAGGGGGCAGCCATCCGGCCCTGATCAGGAGCCGGTCGAGTGCTCGTTCATGCATGCGGACACCGACCTCGGCTCGCTTATCCTCACCCTCTACACATTCGTGGGCATCTCTTGGAATGCGCTTGGAGCGCGGTCCGCAGCGGGCCGAACCCGGCGCACTCAGAGAAATAGCTTGTGAGTGCCGACCCCGCATTTGTGGAGAAGCGGCCCGGTCGACAAGGCTGCGACGCTGCCTCGATAGCCAACCAGTGAAACCGCTGCCCGGAGGAGGCACGAGCGTGGTAGCCACGCCGATCGAGCCAAGCGCTGCTGGCACCGTCCCCTGGCCGGCCGACGCGGCCGCCCGCTACGTCGCGAAGGGCTACTGGGACGGCCGGTCGATCGCGGCGCACATCTACGCCGCCGCCGACCGTGACCCGGACGCGATCTGCCTGGTCGACGACCACGCGAGGCTGACCTTCCGCGAGCTGACCGAGCGCGCCGACGGCGCCGCCGTCCGCCTGCGCGAGCTGGGCCTGCGGGCCGACGACCGCGTCGTGCTGCAGCTGCCCAACTGCTGGCAGTTCGTGGTGCTGACGGTGGCGTGCCTGCGGCTCGGCGTGATCCCGGCGATGGCGCTGACCGCGCATCGGCGGCAGGAGATCTCCGGCGTGGTGGCGCTCACCGATGCGAAGGCGCTGTTCGTGCCTGGCGACGACCCGGACTTCGACCATCAGGCGATGGCGACCGACCTCGTGTCGAGCGCGCCGAGCCTTGACCACGTGCTGGTGCTCGGCGGCAGTGCCAGCCGCAGTGCCAGCCGCAGTGCCAGCCGCAGTGCCACCGACATCGCGGGCCTCTGCGCGCCCGCGGAGCACCCCGCCCAGGTGCGCGCGGAGCTGGACGCCACGGCGCCCGACGGCACGGCGATCGCACTGTTCCTGCTCTCCGGCGGGACCACCGGGGTGCCCAAGGTGATCGCCCGCACCCACAACGACTACGGCTACATGGCCAGGCAGGCCGCGCGGGTCTGCCGGGTCGGCCGCGACGCCGCCTACCTCGCCGTGCTGCCGCTCGGTCACGGCTTCCCCATGTCAGGGCCGGGCGTGCTCGGCACGCTGATGGCCGGCGGCCGCGCCGTGATCGCCCCGTCGCCGGCGCCACAGCGCGCGTTCGCGCTGATCGAGCGCGAGCGGGTGACGATCACGTCGGTCGTGCCGGCGATCGTGCAGCGCTGGCTCGACTACCGCGATGCCACGCCGGATGCCGACCTCGGCTCGCTGCAGGTGCTGCAGGTCGGCGCCTCCAAGCTGACCGAGCAGCTCGCCCGCCGGGTCGGCCCCGAGCTGGGCTGCGCGCTGCAGCAGGTCTACGGGATGTCCGAGGGGCTGCTGTGCCTGACCAGGCCAGATGACCCCGAGGACGCCATCCTGAACACGCAGGGCCGGCCGGTGTGCCCCGACGACGAGCTCATGGTCGTCGACGAGCAGGGCCAGCCGGTCGCCGACGGGGAGCCCGGCGTGCTGCTCACCCGTGGCCCGTACACCCCGCGCGGTTACTACCACGCCCCCGAGCTCAACGCCCGGGCGTTCGTGGACGGCTGGTACCGCACCGGCGACATCGTGCGCCGCCGCCCGGACGGCAACCTCGTCATCGAGGGCAGGGACAAGGACGTCATCAACCGCGGCGGCGAGAAGATCCCAGCCGAGGAGGTCGAGGACGGCGCCTATCTGCTCGACAGCGTCCGGCAGGCCGCCGCCGTCGCCATGCCGGATCCAGTGCTCGGCGAGCGCATCTGCCTCTACGCGGTGCCGCACAAGGGCCGCAGCGTCTCCCTGGACGAGGTGCGCGACGCCATGCTCGGCTCCGGCGCCGCCCGGTTCAAGCTGCCGGAGCGGCTCGTTCTCGTCGACGACCTGCCACGCACGCCGATCGGCAAAATCGACAAGAAGGTGCTCCGCGCCGACATCGCTGCCCGGCTCGCCGACGAGGCCGGCCCCCTGGCCCAGGCGTCCTGATTCGTCACACCCCAAGGAGGTTTCCGGTGACGGCGCAGCCCAACCAAGACCACAACGAGCTGTCCCAGCAAGAGCTGATGGCCCTGCCCCAGGGCGACCTGAGGCTGCTGCAGACCGACCTGGCGCAGCGCCTGCTCGCGTCGCGAGAGCTGGCCCGGTTCGCCTACGTCGCCAAGGACGGCACGCCGCGCGTGGTCCCCGTCATGTTCCACTGGAACGGCACCGAGGTCATCGTCTGCTCGTTCGCCGAGGCAGCCAAGCTGCCCGCGCTTCGCGTCAAGCCCGACGTGGCCATCACCATCGACACCAGCTCGCATCCCCCGGAGATCCTCCTCGTGCGCGGCCGCGCCGAGCTCACCGACGTCGACGGGGTCGCCGAGGAGTTCAAGCTCGCCAACTACCGCTACGGCGGCCCCGAGTTCGGCGCCTCCCGCATCGCCGAGGTCGACCACCCCGGCACCAAGATGGTCCGCATCGCCATCAGCCCCACCTGGGTCGGCGTCCTCGACTTCAAGATCCGCTTCTCCGGCGGCCGCAACGCCAGCGACTTCCTCGAGCGCGGCCGGCAGGAACGCAAAGCCAGCTGAGCGCCTGGTCACCGGCGTCGCGCAGTCACGCCGGTCCACAGGTCACAGGGGCGAGCGCGCGATCGAACACTCCATGATGGTTTCGGAGCAGCTGCCCTGATTGTCTCCACCCACGCTCTGGGTCACCCGCGACCACAGGTAGAGGCGGCCAGACCACGAGCGCCGGCGTTGACCTGAGGCGGCCTCGGTCCCCGACGATGGCGGGCGGCGCTCGCGGCCGACCGTCGCTGTTAGCGTGCCGGTCAGTCGGGTGGAAGGCAGGCGCGCCGGTCGATGGACGGCTATTGGGTCAATCTGTTGTTGGTCGGGGTGTTGGTGCTGCTCAACGCCCTGTTCGCGGGGAGTGAGATCGCGTTGATCTCGCTGCGCGAGGGGCAGCTTCGGCAGCTGGAGCGGCGCGGTGGGGCCAGGGCGCAGAGGTTGGTGCGGTTGGCCCGTGATCCGAACCAGTTCCTGGCGACGATCCAGATCGGGATCACACTGGCCGGGTTCCTCGCGTCGGCGACCGCGGCGGTGTCGCTGGCCGAGCCGTTGGTGGAGCCGTTGAGCTTCCTGGGGGCCGCGGCCGAGCCGGTGGCGATCGCCGCGGTGACGCTGGTGCTGACGTTCGCCACGCTGGTGTTCGGGGAGCTGGCGCCCAAGCGGCTGGCGATGCAGTACGCGCGGCCGTGGGCGTTGCTGGCCGCGCGACCGCTGAACGCGCTGGCCGCCATCTCCAGGCCGGTGGTGTGGGCGTTGGGCAGAGCGACCGATCTGACCGTGCGGGTCTTCGGCGGGAACCCCCGGGCATCCAGGGAGCAGCTGAGCCCGGACGAGCTGCGCGACCTGATCGCCGTCCATCGTGGCCTGACCGGCGAGCAGCGGCTGATCATCACAGGTGCGCTGGAGATCCACGAACGGCTGCTGCGCGAGGTGCTCGTTCCGCGCCGCGCGGTGTTCATCCTGCGGGCCGACCTGCCGGTGGATCGGGCCCGGGTGGAGCTGGCCGAGTCCGGGCACTCCCGGGCTCCGGTGACGCGTTCCGGGCACCTGGACGACGTGGCGGGCATCGTGCGGCTGCGCGATCTGTTCACCGCCGCCGGCACGGCCGCCGACGTGGCCCGCGAGGCGATGATGTTTCCGGACTCGTTGCGGGTGTCCGACGCGCTGCGCAGGTTCAAGGCCGAACGCGAGCAGTTCGCGCTCGTCGTCGACGAGTTCGGCGCGGTGACCGGCATCGTCACCCTCGAGGACCTGCTCGAGGAGATCGTGGGTGAGATCTACGACGAGACCGACGCCGACATCATGGCGGTGCGCCACGAACCCGACGGCTCGCTGCTGCTGCCCGGCACGTTCCCGATCCACGACCTGCCCGACGTCGGGGTCGAGCTCACCGACGCGCCGGACGGCGACTACACCACCGTCGCCGGTCTCGCGTTGGCCAAGCTCGGCCACATTCCCGCCGAGCCCGGCGAGCACATCGACCTGGCCAGCTGGCGTCTGGAGGTCACCGCCGTCGACGGCAACGCCATCACCGAGCTCCGCTTACGCCCACGACCGGCCAGGAGCGACGTGCCCACCTGACGCCAGGCAGTGGTGCGGCTCCGGAGAAAGGAGTCGTCCCGGACACCTGGTGGGTGCCCGGGACAACTACCGGGGGTGGAACTACGCCGCCTGCTGCTCCATGAGCGGGCTGCGTGGCTGGCCCACCACCTTCTGCAGGAGCACCCCGACCAGCACGGCACAAACGATCATGATGATCGTGGCGGTGCCGAGCGCGAGGCTGTAGCCGTCGGTCAGCGCCGCCGCGCTGGGTTGGTCGCCGGCTGGAGTGTTGGCGTGGGCGTGTCGCAGCGCCAAGGTGACCAGGACGGCCAGGCCTAGGGCCGAGCCGACCTGCTGGACGGCCTGCTGGACACCGGAACCCAGGGAGGCGTCCTGGCCGGTCACCTCGTGCAGGGCCGCGTTGGCGATGGCCGGGACCACCAGGCCGGACGCCAGGCCGAACAGGAGCATGCCGGGCAGGATGCCGCTGGCGTAGCCGGTGCTTGGGTCCAGCGACAGGGCGGTCAGCCCGAGGCCGACGGCGGCGATCAGGAACCCTGCCACCAGCATGGGCTTGACACCGAGCTTGGCCATCATGCCAGTGCCCACACCGATCCCGACGCCCATGATCAGCCCGAACGGCAGGTAGGCGAGACCACCCTCGAGCGGGCTGAACTGCAGGATCTGCTGCTGGAACAGCGTCAGGAGGAAGAAGTAGGCGATGAACGCGGCCAGGAACAGCAAGCCGACCAGATTGGCGGTCGTGCGGGTGCGGTTGGCGAAGAACCGCAGCGGGATCAGCGGATCCGCGGTACGCGACTCCACGACGATCATCAGGGCCAGCAGCGCCAGCCCGGCCAGGACCGGCAGCCACACGTTGGGCGAGCTCCAGGGGTGCTCGGCAGCCTGCAGCAGCCCGTAGACCAGCGCGATCAGACCACCGGTCGCGGTCACCGCACCGGCCACGTCCAGCCGCGGTCGACGCCCGGCGGCGCGGGACTCGTCGACCAGCCGCGGCACCGTGATGAGCGCGAACAGCGCGATCGGCACGTTGATGAAGAAGATCCATCGCCACGACGCCAGATCGGTGAGTACGCCGGAGATCACGACGCCGGACACGCCGGCGATCCCGGCCACGCCACCCCAGATACCGATCGCCTTGATCCGCTCCTTCATATCCGGGAAGATCATCGCGATCATCCCGAGCGCCGCCGGCGCGGCCAGTGCCTCGCCGACACCTTGCACGAACCGGCCTCCCACCAGCACACCGGCGGCGTTCGCCGCGCCACACACCGCGGACGCCAACGCGAACACCGCGACACCAATGAGGAACAACCGGCGCCGGCCGAACAGGTCAGCCAGCCGGCCGCCGAGCAGCAGCAGCCCGCCGGCCATCAGCACGTACCCGTTGACCACCCAGGCCAGGCCCGACGCAGAGAACCCCAGATCGGCTTGAATGCGCGGGAGCGCCACGTTCACCACAGTTACATCCACGACCTGGATGAACTGAATCAAACACAACACCACCAAGGCCCGCCACCGCCGCGGATCCAACTTCACTTCCGGCGACACCGAACCTTGCGCCTGTCCAGGCACAGCTTCAGCACTCACGACAACCACTCCTCCATACAACGCAACGGCGGATAGAGCGCGAGACGCCCTGGCCGCGATGCTCGATGGCGATCCTCTTGCTCTTATGTTGTGTTTGTATCGATGAATGAAGCGGTGACGACGTTACAAGGATGGCCTGGGTGCGGCTTCTCCAAACGTGCGTACGCAATCACTCATCACTCTCTGTGACAGAAGGCGGGCGGGTCAGCCGCCGGCGATCGGGTCGGAGACCGGTCCACGCCGGTCAACAGGGCTCTGACCAGCACGAACGCTGCCTTCGCCGGCCAGCTTGCCGCGGCCCCGCACGACGACCGAGGCCAGCACGATCGGGACCACGAACACTAGGCCGTTCGGGTCGCCAATAGCCGCGTGCACACCGATCGCGACCACCGCCAGGACAATCAGCGCGATCGCGCCGCGCCGGGCGTACCTGGGGATCAGCAGCGGGATCGCCACCGCGATCTCCAGGACGCCGACCACGTATTGGAACCAGTCGCCCCAGCCGACCCGGTCGAAGATCTCCGCAGCTGCCGGCGCGTCGACCAGCTTGGAGTACCCGAAGCTCAGGTAGGCCAGCGCGAGCAGGATCTGCAGGACCCACAGGGTCGCGCGCAACGCCCGGTTGCCCTTGGGTTGGCTCATGGCTCGGTCCTCTCCGGGTCGTCGGTCCTCTCCGGTACGTCAGTCCCGTCCGGATCGTCACTGACCAGCCGCAACGCGCCGGTCGGGCACAGGTGGTGGAGAGCGTGGGCGTCGCCGTCGGACACGTGAGGGTCCTGGGTGCGCGGCCGCACCCGGCCGTCCGCCTCGTCCTGGTCGAACAGCTCCGGGAGGGTCAGGACGCACTGCCCGGCGCCGATGCACAGGTCACGGTTGACAGCGATGCGCATGGCTGGCTCCGTTCACCACGTCACGGGTAGCCGGTCGAGGCCGTAGATGTTGGAGTCGTCCTTGAACGGCAGCTCCTCCACCGGCTCCGCCAGCTGCAGCCCTGGCACGCGGGTGAACAGCGTGCGGAACACGATCTGCAGCTCCTCGCGCGCGAGGTTCTGGCCGAGGCACTGGTGGACGCCCCAGCCGAACGCCACGTGGTGGCGGGCGCCCCGGGTCAGGTCGAGGCAGCCGGCCTCGGGGAAGGCGTCCTCGTCGTGGTTGGCCGCGGCGAACGCGATGAGGATCCCCTCGCCCGCCGGGATGGTGACCCCGCCGACCTCGATGTCCTCGGTGGCCACCCGCGGCAGCGCGTCGACCACGGTGAAGTAGCGAAGCAGCTCCTCCACGGCCATCCGCAGCGCCCCGGGGTCGGAGGTGATCTCCTCCTGCCGCTGCGGGTTCAGCAGCAGGCCGAGAACCCCGAGCGAGATCATGTTGGCGGTCGTCTCGTGCCCGGCGATCAGCAGGAACATCGACAGCCAGACCAGCGTCTCGTGGTCGTACACCTGCGTCTCGCGGTTGTGCAGGATCAGCCGGCCGAGCAGGTCGTCGCTCGGCTCGGCCTCCTTGGCGGTGACCAGCCGGTCCAGGTAGGCGCGCAGCTCGGCGGCGATCGCCTGCCGCTGCTCGGGCGGGATGCTGCGGCGCAGTTGCGAGTTGGAGGCACGCTCGAAGAACGTCCGGTCCGACTCCGGCACCCCGAGCAGCTCGCACAGCACGAGCGAAGGCACCTGCAGCGCCAGGCCGTTGACCAGGTCGGCGGGCTTGTCACCGGCCAGCACCTGGTCGATGCAGCGGTCCACGACCTGCTGGATGTACGGGCGCATCGCCTGCAGCCGGCGCACGGTGAACTCGGCGATCAGCATCCGCCGGCGCACCCCGTGCTCCGGCGGGTCGAGCCCGACCAGCGCCCGGCCGACCGCTGCGATGTTGCGCCGGCTGGCCGGCGTGACCGGCTCGGTCAGCGGGAGGTTCTCGTACCGCCGGTCGGAGCTGATCCGGGCGTCGGTGAGCAGCCGGCGCACGTCCTCGTACCTGGTGATCAGCCACGCGTGCTGCCCGGACGGCAGCTTGACGCGGGCGGCCGGCCGGCGTTCGCGAAGCGCCGCGTACTGCTCGGGCGGATCCAGCGGACAGCGACGCGCCATCGGAAAGGCGAACGGCTCGCCACCGAGTTGCCCCTGGGCCACCGCGTCAGCCCTGTCCTGCGTCATGACGATTCCTCTCCACGAAACGACGGACCTGGCCCACAACCGATTTCGTCAACCGTTCTGCGAGCCTGCCAACCAGTCGCTGACCTCACATCTCCTTGAGTGCGTACCGGATTCGGTTCGGCCCCGACCGGACGCCAGTGGGCACACGAGAAGAAGCCACCGGTCGCCGATTCGCCGCACACTTGTGGTTCCGGCCAGCCGGCGATTCTTTGTGCCCCGGCATTCAGACGAGATCCAGACGAGGCTTCAGAACGAGGAGATGGACGGTTTGACCGAGCTGCAGCATGTGGTCTCAGCGCTTACCGCAGATGGCGACGACGTCGACCGTCTGGTCGCCAACCTGGACGACTCCCAGTGGGCCCGGCCGACGCCGGCGCCCGGCTGGACGGTCGCCCACCAGATCGCGCACCTGGCGGCGACGTTCCGCCTCGCGACGCTCGCCGCGTCGAATGCCGAGGCGTTCACGTCGGTGGTCTCGCAGCTGAGCGAGGACTTCGACGCCAACGTCGACGCCGCGATGTCGCCGTTCCTGGCCGCGCCGCCAGCCAAGCTCCTGGAGCTGTGGCGGGCCGAGCTGACCGCGGCCCAGCAGGCGCTTGCCGCCGTGCCGGCCGACCAGCCGGTGCCGTGGCTGGTCCGCCCGTTGCCCCCGTCGGTGCTCGGCTGCGCCGGCATGATGGAGCTGTTCGCGCACGGCCAGGACATCGCCGACGCGCTCGGCGTGCAGCGCACGTACAC
>OBLK01000278.1_pt1 | contig 14283 bp, 14 predicted proteins | sample 1518871 | NCBI WGS metagenome assembly OBLK01 (sample SAMEA2464837, study PRJEB22497) | soil metagenome | biome: Grassland; feature: Farmland; material: Clay | place: Australia | collected 2013-02-01 | depth 0.8 m
CCGTCAAGGCCCCCGGCTTCGGCGACCGCCGCAAGGCGATGCTGCAGGACATCGCCACCCTCACGGGTGGCCAGGTGATCAGCGAGGACATCGGCCTCAAGCTGGAGAACGCCGACCTGTCGCTGCTGGGCCGCGCCCGCAAGGTCGTCGTCACCAAGGACGAGACCACCATCGTCGAGGGCGCCGGTGACCCCGAGTCGATCCAGGCCCGGGTCAACCAGATCCGCGCCGAGATCGAGAAGAGCGACTCGGACTACGACCGCGAGAAGCTCCAGGAGCGGTTGGCCAAGCTGGCCGGCGGCGTCGCCGTCATCAAGGCGGGCGCCGCGACCGAGGTCGAGCTCAAGGAGCGCAAGCACCGCATCGAGGACGCCGTGCGCAACGCCAAGGCGGCCGTCGAGGAGGGCATCCTGCCCGGCGGCGGCGTCGCCCTGATCGGCGCGCTGGCCATCTTCGAAAAGCTCGACCTCGAGGGCGACGAGGCCACCGGTGCCAACATCGTGCGCGTCGCGCTCGAGGCGCCGCTCAAGCAGATCGCGATCAACGCCGGCCTCGAGGGCGGCGTGGTGGCCGAGAAGGTCAAGAACCTCACGCCCGGTCACGGTCTGGACGCTGCCACCGGCGAGTACGTCGACATGATGAAGGCCGGCATCGTCGAGCCGGCCAAGGTCACCCGCTCGGCGCTGCAGAACGCCGCATCCATCGCCGGCCTGTTCCTGACCACGGAGGCCGTGGTCGCCGACAAGCCGGAGAAGGACAAGGCCCCTGCCGCCCCCGGCGGCGGTGACATGGACTTCTAGTCCACGCCGAAAGGCCGAAGGGCCGGCACCCGCACCATGGGCGCCGGCCCTTCGCGCATCTCTACGCTCCGCCGGGTCGAAGGGTCACTCGCCCATGACGGTGTCGGCCGTGGACAACCCGAGCTTGCGCCAGACGTCGATGAGTCGGCGATCGCCCGAGGCGGCGACGAGATCGTCGTCCTCCAGTTGCTCGGCCGCGGCGCACTGGACCGCGCCGTAACCTCCGAGGGCGAATTCGTGGGCAAGCTCGGCGGCGCGACGTACGAGAGTGTCGTCGACCTCGACCACCTCGAACTCGGTCCACAGCCGTTCGAACAGCCGCATGGCGGCGCGTTGCTGGTCAGGCTCGATGCGGTCCATCCGTTGCGCCTGTGCCAGTGCGGCCGCGGTTTCGACATAGGTCAGCCGTGATGTGCTGACCGCGTCGCCGTCATCCCACAGCCGCCGGCAGAAGTCGCTGGCCGGCTCGGTGACCAGCAGCGGGACGACAGCCGAGGTGTCCAGGTAGACCATCACCGCCGCTGGTCGCCGACAAGGCCGCTGACCTGGCCGCTGACCTCGACCGGTTCAGGTGAGGGCCGCTTGCGACGGCTAGCCGGGGTCACCCGGCCCTCGGCGATCAGGCGTTCGAGCGCGGTCGGCGCCTCCACCGGCACGATCCTTGCGATCGGCTGACCGTGATCGGTGACCGTGACCGTGCGGCCACGTCGTACGTCCGCCAGGTGGCGGCTGAGCTTGTCCCGGAGTTCCTTGATGCCGACGTTCATCCATACCCCTCCTAGTGGCCACTTTGATGCTAGTAGATGTAGCCACCTTTGGCTGTCTCGACTGGTTGGTCTGCGTTGCCATTCGGGCTGATTACGTGCGAGGGTCGCGGGCGTGACTGGTTACCCGGGTGTGCTGCTCGTCGGACGGCGGCACGTCGACCTGCTGCGGGTCGCCGGCGCCTCCTGTCCGGCTCGCTGAGACGTCCACCAGCAAGTTTGGAGCGAACAGGAGCGCACGCCCATGCCGTTCTGGAAACCTGACCCGACGTTCTACCCGTCGCCGCGGGATGCCGCGGCCGCGCCGCCGGAGACGCTGGCCTACGTGGCGGCATTCGACCGGCAGGCGGCGAAGCCGGATGCGATAGCGGTGCTGGACGTCGACGAATCGTCCGGCACGTACGGGCAGGTCGTCGGCTGGACCGACCTGCCGAACCTGGGCGACGAGCTGCACCACTTCGGCTGGAACGCGTGCAGCAGCGCCCTGTGCCCGTACGCGCCGCACCCGCACACCGAGCGGCGCTACCTGGTCGTGCCGGGCCTGCGGTCGTCGCGCATCTACATCATCGACATCAAGGACGACCCGCGCTCGCCCAAGATCGTCAAGACCCTGGAGCCGGAGGAGCTGGGCAAGCGCGCGGGCTACTCCCGGCCGCACACGATCCACTGTGGACCCGAGGGGATCTACGTCTCGGCCCTCGGCGGCTACAACGGCAACGACGGGCCCGGCGGGATCGCGCTGCTCGACCACACCTCGTTCGAGGTGCTCGGGCGCTGGGAGGTCGACCGGGGCGACCAGTACCTGGCCTACGACGTGTGGTGGCACATCGCCCACGACGTCGCCGTGACCAGCGAGTGGGGCACCCCGTCGATGATCGAGGACGGCGTGGTCCCCGAGCTGCTGCTCGGCAACAAGTACGGCCACCGCGTGCACTTCTGGGACCTGCGCCGGCGGCGCAACGTGCAGACGATCGACCTCGGCGAGCAGTACCAGATGCCGCTGGAGCTGCGGCCGGCGCACGACCCGACCAAGCAGTACGGGTTCGTCGGGGTGGTCGTCAGCACCGCGGACCTGTCGGCGTCGGTCTGGCTGTGGCACCGCGAGGGCGACGGCCGGTTCGAGATCGAGAAGGTGATCGACATCCCGGCCGAGCCGGCCGCCACCGAGGACCTACCGCCGGCGCTGCAGCCGTTCGGCGCGGTGCCGCCGCTGGTGACCGACATCGACCTCTCGGTGGACGACCGGTTTCTTTACGTCTCGGCGTGGGGCATCGGCGAGCTGCTGCAGTTCGACGTCAGCGATCCGTACCACCCGCGCAAGACCGGCTCGGTGCACCTCGGCGGGATCACCCGGCGCGCGGCGCACCCGGCCCGGCCCGACCTGGCGCTCGCCGGTGGCCCGCAGATGGTCGAGGTGAGCCGGGACGGCCGGCGGGTGTACGTGACGAACTCGCTGTACGGCGCGTGGGACGACCAGTTCTTCCCGGACGGGGTCGGCGCCTGGATGGCCAAGCTGGACGTGCCGACCGACGGTGGCCTGGAGATCGACGCGAGGTTCTTCCCCAACGGGGACGACTTCCGTGGGCTCCGGGTTCACCAGACGAGGCTGCAGGGCGGCGACGCGTCGTCCGACTCGTACTGCTACCCGTGAGCTGGGCCGAGGCGGCCGCCCTGCTCGGGCTAGGGGCGTTCCACGGCCTCAACCCCGGCATGGGCTGGCTGTTCGCGGTGGCGATCGGCCTGCAGGAACGCAGCCGGGCCGCGGTGCTGCGGGCGATCGGACCGATCGGCGCCGGCCACCTCGCCTCGATCGCGGTGTTCGCGGTCGCGGTCAGCGTCGGGGCGTCGGCGCTGACCACGCGGGTGGTGGCCGTCGGCGGCGGCGTGGTCCTGGTGGCGTTCGGCATGTGGCGGCTGCTGTCGAAGCGGCACTTCCGCTGGGTCGGCATGCGGCTGACCGCCGTGCAGCTGGCCGGGTGGTCGTTCCTGATGGCCTCGGTGCACGGCGCCGGCCTGATGCTGCTTCCGGTGCTGGTGTCCGGCTCCGGTGGCCACGACCATGCCGGTCACGCGAGCGCGGCCGGCAGCGGGGTGCTGGCCGCTCTCGTGCACACGGCCGGCATGGTCGCCGTCACCGCGATCGTCGCGATCACCGTCTTCGAGGTGCTCGGCCTTCGCGTCCTGCGGACAGCCTGGGTGGACCTCGACCGGGTCTGGGCGTTCGCCCTGGTCGGCGCCGGCGGCGCGACGCTTGCCGCTGCGCTGATTTGACCTCCCCGCCCCGATGTTTGACGTTCCTCGCCGGCACGATCCGACGTCAGGGGACGTAGGCGAGCAGGACGAGGCCGTCGCCCGGCGGCGCGGGTGAGCGGGCCACGAGGTCGAGGTCGGCGTCGAGCCGCACCAGCTCATCGGTTGCCTCCGAGATGCCGACCAGGCCGCCGTCGGCGAGGAACACCGCGGAGGACAGGCCGCCATCGACAGGCAAGTCCAGGGACCGGCCGGTCGAGGTATCGACCACCGCACCCCGCCATGGGCGGCGCCCGGGTCCGTCGCCGCACGCGGGTTCGGGGATCGGTACATCGACGAAGGCGCGCCCGCCGCCGGGTGCCACCGCGAAGATGGCCATCCCGCACGGCGCACGAATGCCGTCGACGGGTGGAACGGTGCGCGCATTTCGGCCGAGTGCGTCCGTGAGGGTCGCGCCGGAGCGGCCGCTGTACCAGCCGATCGTGCCGCCGTCCGGGGCCCAGGTCGGGTAGCAGCGGCCTGCCGACGCCAGCGTCGTTCGCTCACCACTGGCGATGTCGACGGTCATCCAGGGCTGCTCGTTCCCCCCGCTCGGAGGGAACAGGATCCGCCGCGAGTCGGGAGACCAGGCCGGCACGTTACACAACCCGCCCATGTCCCGCGCGTCAGCGACGGCTCGCTGGTTGCCGCCGTCGAGATCGCTGACCATGACGGTCGCCGCCGGGTCACCGTCCGCGACACCATCGATCCACGCGAGTTTCGTGCCGTCCGGGGAGACCGTGACGCCGGGGCTCGTGCCCGAGGCCACCAACTTCGGGCCTTCTCGACCGCTCCAGGAATAGAGCGACATGCTCGATCCTTCGAACCTCAGGTAGTAGGCCGTCCCGCCGGGCGTGGCGGGCGGCGGCGGTTGACCGACGGTCGGATGCTCGGCTGGCGTGGTCGTCGTACTTGCGGAAGGTGCGGGCGTCGAACTCGGTTGGGGCGCCGAGGTACCGGTTGCCGGCGGCGCGACGGTGCCGTCCGGCGAACGCACGACGGCGACGGCGACGGCAGTTGTGACCAGCACGACGGCGGTGGCGGCCGCCCCCGCGGCGACCCGACGCCGGCGTATGCGGCGCGAGGTGGCGAGCGCGCGGTCCAGCAGGTCGGGGACGCGGGCCTGCTCGCCGAGGTCGTGCAGGGCGGAGCGAAGGTCTGGTCCGGTCATCGGGTCGCCTCCTCGAGGCCGAAATCGGCCAGCTCGGGCGCGGTCTCACGCAGGCGGGCCAAAGCCTTGGCGGTCTGGCTCTTGATCGTTCCGACCGAGCAGTCGAGCGCCTCGGCGGCCTCCCGCTCGCTGCGGTCCTCGTAGAACCGCAGCACGAGGACGGCTCGCTGCTTGGGGGTGAGGCGGCACATAGCGCGATGCAACGCCAGCCGGGTGGCCACTGCGTCGATGCGGTCGGTGCCGGGAGTGTCCGGAGGTGCCGCGGTGACCACCTCGGGTGTCCGGCCACGGCGACGCCACCAGCTGACCTGCTGGTGGTACATGATCTTGCGGGCGTACGCCTCTGCGTTGCCCAGAGCGTGCAGCCTGTTCCACGACAGGTGGGTGCGGGCCAGCGCGGTCTGCACCAGGTCCTCGGCGAGGTGCTGGTCCCCGGTCAGTAGGTACGCCGTTCTGAGCAGCGCCGCGGATCTCGCCCGGACGAAGGACACGAAGTCCGTTCCAGACAGGTCGACTTCCATGCGCCCCGCCCTCTCCTCGTTGGTCGGCGGCCGACGCCTTGCATGACGCCGGCCGGCTCCACGAAGTTGTCGGCGAACGGGGCAGGTGGGTAACGAACGGGCTACGGGGTGTCGGCCTCCGGCATGAGCAGCCAGCAGGCCAGGTAGATGACGGCGCCGGCGCCGAAGCCCAGCAGCGTCGCGGCGACAAGGGCGATGCGCAGGATCGCGGCGTCGACGCCGATCTGCTCGGCGATGCCGCCGCAGACGCCACCGAGCATCCGGTCGGTGCGGCTGCGGTACAGCGTACGGGTGGTCTGGACGGGTGCGTTCTCGGTCATAGCTCAAGCGTGCGTGGCAGCAGCGCCGAAGGCATCGGGGTCCGCCCCTGATCGCTCCCGGACATTCGACCCTTCCGGGGCGGCACGGGGCGGGTGGCCCGGCCTAGCCTTTGTGGTCATGAGCGTGGCTGGGTTGCTGCTGGCGGCCGGGGCCGGGCGCCGCTTCGGGGGGCCGAAGGCGCTGGCCGAGGGCGGGGCGTGGCTGCGGCGAAGCGTCGACGTGCTGGTCGAGGGCGGGGGCTACCCGGTGCGGGTGGTGCTGGGGGCGCGGGCCGAGGTGGCGGCCCGGCTGCTGCCGGGCACCGACATGGCGGTGGTGGCGCAGGACTGGAAGGCGGGCATGTCGGCGTCGCTGCGGGCCGGGCTGCGGGCGGCCGCCGCAATCCGGCCGGAGCCCGACGCGGTGCTGGTGCACCTGGTGGACCTGCCGGACGTGACGGCCGGCGTGGTCGCCCGGCTCAGGGCCGCAGCCACCGGGCCGGACAGCCTGGCCAGGGCGACCTACCAGGGCCGGCCCGGGCACCCGGTCGTGCTCGGCCGTCACCACTGGGCGGACGTCGCCGAGGCCGTGCACGGCGACGCCGGCGCGCGGGCCTGGCTGGACGAGCGGTCCGACGTTGCGCTGGTCGAGTGCGCCGACCTGGCCGGCGGGCGCGACGTGGATCACCAGCCGGGGCCCTGAGCCGCGCGTAGCCTCCAAGGTATGAGCCTGCCGATGGCGCCGAACTCGCCGGCCGAGCTGAGTGCGGCGATCGAGCGCACCGGCTACCTGCCGGACGAGGGCATCGCGACGGCGGCGTTCCTGGCATTGCGCATGCACCGTCCGCTGTTCTGCGAGGGCGAGCCCGGCACCGGCAAGACCGCGCTGGCGGTGGCGCTGGCCAAGGCGCTTGGCGTCGAGCTGATCAGGCTGCAGTGCCACGAGGGCATCGACGCCGGGCAGGCGCTGTACGACTGGGACTTCCCGCGCCAGCTGCTGCACCTGCGCGCGCTGGAGGCCGGCGGCCAGGTCGACGTGCAACAGGCAGAGGCCTCGCTGTTCACCAGGCGATTCTTGCTGGCCAGGCCGCTGTTGCGGGCGCTGGAGGCGTCGCCGTGCGTGCTTCTGGTCGACGAGATCGACCGCGCCGACGACGAGTTCGAGGCGTTCCTGCTCGAGGTGCTCTCCGAGCACGCGGTGACGGTCCCCGAGCTCGGCGAGATCCGGGCCAGCACGCCGCCGCTGGTCGTGCTGACGTCCAACCGCACGCGGGAGGTGCACGACGCGCTCAAGCGGCGCTGCCTCTACCACTGGCTCGACCACCCCGAGCTGACCCGAGAGGTGGCGATCCTGCGCAGGCGGCTGCCCGAGGTGTCGCAGCGCCTTGCCGAGCAGGTGACGCACGCGGTGCGGCGGCTGCGCGACATGGAGCTGCTCAAGCCACCGGGGGTGGCCGAGTCGCTGGACTGGGCCGCGGCACTGCTGGCGCTCGGCCGCGACGAGCTCGACGCCGACGCCGCGGCGGTGACGCTGGGCGCCGTGCTGAAGTACCGCGAGGACGCCGACCGGGTCCGCGACGCCGGCCTGGCGGTCCTGCTCGTGGCGTCATGACCGTCATGACCGTCGACCTGGCCTTCGACATGACCGGCGGCGATCCGCTGACCGGGCTGGTCGGGTTCGCCCGGTCGCTGCGGCACGCCGGATGTGCAGTCGACACCGAGCGCACGGCGGCGTTCCTGAACGCGCTCGACGAGGTCGACCTCGGCAGCCCGTCGCAGGTGTACTGGGCCGGGCGGCTCACGCTGTGCGCGGAGCCCGACGACCTGGTGCGCTACGACGCGGCGTTCGCGGCGTGGTTCCACGGCGGGCTGACCGTCCGCGAGGCGACGCCGGCCCAGCCGGTACCCAGGGTGTCCAAGATCGCGCCGCTGACCACCTCCGGCGAGCTGCCGCGGACCGAGCACCTCGGGTCGACGGAACCGCTGGCCACGGCCGCGAGCGACGTGGAGCGGCTGCGCCGGCGCGACCTGGGCGAGCTGACCAGGGCCGAGCGTCAGCACCTGCGCGCGGTGCTGGCCCTGCTGCGGCCGGACCCGCCGACGCGACGATCGCTGCGCCGCCGGCCGGCCCGGCGCGGTGACCTCGACCCGCCACGAACCATGCGTGCCGCGATCCGGGCCTACGGCGAGCCTGCGAGCCTGCGCCGGCGGGCCAGGAGCAGCCGCCCGCGGCGGGTCGTGCTGCTGATCGACGTGTCCGGCTCGATGAGCCCCTACGCGGATGCGTTGCTGCGCTTCGCGCACGCGGTGGCCAGGCGGATGCCGGCCGAGGTGTTCACGCTTGGCACCAGGCTGACCAGGGTGACCCGCCAGCTGCGCCAGCGCGATCCGGAGCGGGCGCTGGCGGCGGCGACCAATGCGGTGCCGGACTGGTCAGGCGGCACTCGTCTCGGCGAGTCGGTCAAGGCGTTCCTCGACCGGTGGGGCCAGCGCGGGGTGGCCAGGCGCGCGGTCGTGGTGGTGTGCTCCGACGGCTGGGAGCGCGGCGACGCGGCACTGCTCGGCGAGCAGCTGCAGCGGCTGCGGCGCCTGGCGCACAAGGTCTTCTGGCTCAACCCGCATGCGGGTCGGGCCGGGTACGAGCCGGTCCAGTCCGGCATCGTCGCCGCGCTGCCGGCCACCGACCGGCTGCTGGCCGGTCACAGCCTGGCCGCGCTCGAGGAGTTGCTGTCGGAGGTGCGTCGTGCGTGAGCTGCTGGACCAGATGCAGGGCTGGTGGAGCGCCGGCGAACCGGCCGGCCTGGCCACGGTGGTCGGGACGTTCAGGTCGGCGCCGCGAGCGCCCGGCGCGGCGATGGTCGTCGGCCCGCACGGGGCGGTGGCCGGCAGCGTCTCCGGCGGCTGCGTCGAGGGCGCGGTGTACGAACTCGCCGGCGAGGTCGTCGCGTCGCAGAGCCCGAAGCTGGTCCGCTACGGCGTGAGCGACGACGACGCCTTCGCAGTCGGGCTGACCTGCGGTGGCGTGATCGACATCTTCGTCGAGCGGGTCGACCGGACACACTGGCCCTGGCTGGCCGAGCTGGCCGAGGCGGTGCGCACCGGCAGCCCGGTCGCCGTCGTCACCGTGATCGCCAGCCCGGACCAGGACCGGGTCGGCGCGCACCTGGTGGTGTGGCCGGACCGGGCGCAGGGCACGCTCGGCTCGGACCGCGTCGACGACGCGGTGACCGACGACGCGCGCGGCCTGCTGGCCGCCGGCCGGTCCAGCGCCCTGGAGTACGGGCCGGACGGGCAGCGCCGTGGCGAGGGTCTGCGGGTGTTCGTCAACTCGTTCGCGCCCCGGCCCCGGATGCTGGTGTTCGGCGCGATCGACTACGCGGCCGCCGTGGCCAGGATCGGCTCGTTCCTGGGCTACCGGGTGACCGTGTGCGACGCCCGCGGCGTGTTCGCCACGCCGCAGCGGTTCCCCGGCGCCGACGAGGTGATCGTGGACTGGCCGCACCGGTACCTGTCGACCGAGGTCGACGCCGGCCGGGTGGACTCGCGGACCGTGGTCACCGTGCTGACCCACGACCCGAAGTTCGACGTGCCGCTGCTGGAGGTGGCGCTTCGGCTCGACCTGGCCTACGTCGGCGCCATGGGGTCGCGCCGCACCCACGACGACCGGTTCAAGCGGCTTCGCGAGGTCGGCCTCGGCGAGGCGGAGCTGGCCAGGCTGTCCTCACCAATCGGGCTCGACCTCGGCGCCCGCACCCCGGAGGAGACCGCCGTGTCGGTCGCGGCCGAGATCATCGCCTTGCGCTGGGGCGGCCGCGGTGACCGGCTGTCCACTGTGGAGGGGCCGATCCACCACCCGGCCGATCGCGCCGTCTACCAGGGGCGTTGATCCGGCCAAGCCGTTCGGACACCGGCGGGACACCGGTTGGAACGCTCCGTATCGATCTTGCGTGATCGTCACCGGCCGCGCACGGCCGGCGGTCACCTTCTGTAAATCACGTCCGCCTTGGGTCTTGTTCTGGGTGCTGAACAAGAGTGTCATGGACTGTCGTTGACGAGTCCGCTCGACCACCACCGCGGAGTTAGGGGTGAAGCTTGTGACTGTCGTTCGCATCAACGTCGATGGCGTCAAGTACGAGGACGATGTCGAACCCCGAATGCTGCTGGTGCACTATCTGCGCGAGCGGCTAGGGCGGACCGGCACCGTCGTCGGCTGTGACACGAGCAACTGCGGAGCGTGCACGGTTCACCTGGACGGCCACAGCGTGAAGTCGTGTTCGGTGCTCGCCGTCCAGGCCGACGGCGGCGAGGTCACCACCATCGAGGGCCTGGCCAGGGACGGCAAGCTGCACCCGATGCAGCAGTCGTTCAAGGACAACCACGCGCTGCAGTGCGGGTTCTGCACCCCGGGCATGATCATGCAGGCGCTCGACCTCCTCGCGGACAACCCGGACCCCGACGAGCAGGCGGTTCGCGAGGGCCTGGAAGGCAACCTCTGCCGCTGCACCGGCTACCAGAACATCGTGCGCGCAGTGCTCGACGCGGCCAGGCAGATGAGCCCAGGCGCCGGTCCCGAGCTCGAACGAAGCGGCTCGGTCGAAGGCAGCACGGTCGAGGCCAGCACGGTCGGAGGTGGCGAGTGACCGCGACGATGGAGCCGGAGATCGGCAAGGCCCGCCTCCGCAAGGAGGACGGCAGGCTGATCACCGGCCGGACCAGGTGGACCGACAACCTCTCCCTGCCCGGCATGCTGCACATGGCGATCCTGCGCAGCGCGGCCGCGCACGCGAGGATCACCAGCATCGACGCGTCGGCGGCCAGGGACCGGGCCGGCGTCGTCGCCGTGTTCACCGGCGCCGACCTGGCCGACGAGCAGGGCAGCCTGCCGTGCGCGTGGCCGATCACCCCAGACATGAAGGCCCCGGCGCACCCGCCGCTGGCCGTCGACACCGTCAACTTCGCCGGCGAGGCGGTCGCTATCGTGATCGCCCGCAACGCCTACGCGGCGGCCGACGCGCTGGAGTCGATCGAGGTCGAGTACGAGGACCTGCCGGTCGTGCTCGACATGGAGGCCGCGCTCGCCGACGGCGCCGACCTCGTGCATCCGGACCTCGGCACCAACCGCAGCGCCCTGTGGGTGTTCGACTCCGCCGAGGCCGGCACCGGCGGCAACGTCGAGGACGCGATCGGCTCGGCCGAGGTCGTCGTCACCCGCCGGTTCCGGCAGCAGCGGCTGATCCCGGCGTTCATGGAGCCGCGCAGCGTCGTGGTCGACCCGACCGGCGAGCAGCTCGTGATGTGGTCGGCGACCCAGATCCCGCACGTGCTGCGCGTGATGCTCTCGCTGACGCTGTCGATCCCGGAGCACAAGCTGCGCATCATCGCGCCGGACGTCGGCGGCGGCTTCGGCGGGAAGCTGCAGGTCACGCCGGAGGAGGTGCTGACCCTGCTGTGCGCCCGGCGGCTCGGCAAGCCGGTCAAGTACACCGAGTCCCGCTCCGACTCGCTGCTGTCGGCGCACCACGGCCGCGACCAGATCCAGGACCTGACGATCTGCGCGACCCGCTCCGGCGAGGTCACCGGGCTCAAGGTCGAGCTGATGGCCGACATGGGCGCCTACCTCGGTCTGGTCACGCCGGGTGTGCCGATCCTCGGCGCGTTCATGTTCAACGCGATCTACAAGTTCCCGGCCTACCGGTTCGCCTGCACCAACGTGTTCACCAACAAGACCTGGACCGACGCCTACCGCGGCGCCGGCCGGCCGGAGGCCACCTTCGCCATCGAGCGGATGATGGACGAGCTCGCCGCGGAGCTCGACATGGACCCGATGGAGCTACGTCGCAAGAACTGGATCAAGCACGAGGAGTTCCCGTTCGACACGGTCGCGGGGCTGACCTACGACTCGGGCAACTACGAGGCGGCGACCGACCGGGCCATGGAGCTGTTCGACTACGCGGGCCTGCGCAGCGAGCAGCAGATGCGCCGCGACAGCGGCGACCCGGTGCAGTTGGGCATCGGCATCTCCACCTACACCGAGATGTGCGGCCTCGCGCCGTCCCGGGTGCTCGGCGCGCTGTCCTACGGCGCCGGCGGCTGGGAGCACGCCTCGATCCGGATGCTGCCGACCGGCAAGGTCGAGGTGATCACCGGCTCATCCGCACACGGGCAGGGCCACGAGACGGCCTGGAGCCAGATCATCGCCGACCGGCTCGGCGTCGGGTTCGACGACATCGAGGTGCTGCACGGCGACACCCAGATCTCGCACAAGGGCATGGACACCTACGGCTCGCGGTCGCTGACCGTCGGCGCCATGGCCGCGGTCAACGCAGCCGACAAGGTGATCGAGAAGGCCCGCAAGATCGCCGCGCACATGCTCGAATGCGACGAGAGCGAGCTGGACTTCTCCGCCGGCAGCTTCACCGTCCGCGGTACCCAGTCCAGCAGGTCCATCCAGGACATCGCGCTCGCCGCGTTCGCCGCGCACGACCTGCCGGACGGAGTCGAGCCCAGCCTCGACTCCGATGCCACCTTCGACCCGGAGAACTTCTCGTTCCCGCACGGCACGCACCTGTGCGCCGCCGAGGTGGACACCGAGACCGGGTTCGTCCGGCTGCGCAGCTACGTCGCCGTCGACGACGTCGGCAAGGTGATCAACCCGTTGATCGTCGACGGCCAGGTGCACGGCGGCCTCGCGCAGGGCATCGCCCAGGCGCTGTACGAGGAGGCCATGCACGACGAGAACGGCACGCTGCTGACCGGCACGATGGCCGACTACCTGCTGCCGTCGGCCGCCGACCTGCCCTCGTTCACAACGGACCGCACCGAGACGCCGGCGACCAGCAACCCGCTCGGCGCCAAGGGCGTCGGCGAGGCCGGCACGATCGCCTCCACGCCGGCCGTGGTCAACGCGATCGTCGACGCGGTGCGCCACCTCGGCGTCATCGACGTCGAGATGCCGTGCACGCCGCGGCGGGTGTGGACGGCGATCCGAGGGGTCGCTGACCGAGCCCCGGAGGAACCGGGGCCAGGTGGCGGCCTCGGCTCGATGGATTCCACCGAGGCCCAGGGAGGTGCCCTGTGATTCCGGCCCCGTTCGACTACCTGGCGCCGCGGACCCTCGACGAGGCGCTCAGGGCGCTCGCCGACGGCGGCGAGGACGTCAAGGTGCTCGCCGGTGGGCAGAGCCTGCTGCCGGTGTTGCGGCTGCGGATGGCCGCCCCGTCGCTGCTGATCGACCTCGGCCACATCGACGAGCTGCGCGGGGTGCGCGAGGACCAGGACTCGCTGACCATCGGCGCGATGACCACGCACTACGACATCGTGCGCGACCCGCTCGTCGACGCGCACACGCAGCTCATCGCGCTCACCACGGCGACCGTGGCCGATGCCCAGATCCGCCACCGCGGCACGTTCGGCGGCTCGCTCGCGCACGCCGACCCGGCCGGTGACCTCGGCGCCGCGGTGACCGCCCTGGACGGCGAGATGATGATCGTCGGCATGGACGGCGAGCGCACGGTGCTGGCGTCGGAGTTCTTCGTCGACCTGTTCACCACGGCCCTGGCGCCCGGTGAGCTGCTGGTCGGCGTGCGCATCCCGAAGTTCACCGGCTGGGGCGCGCACTACGAGAAGTTCCAGCGCACCGCGCAGGCCTGGTCGATCATCGGCGTGGCCGCCGCGGTGCGGATGGACAACGGCACGATCGCCGAGGCCAGGGTCGGGCTGGCCAACTTCGGCCCGACCCCGGTCCGCGCCAGGGCGGTCGAGCAGGCGCTGGTCGGCGGACCGGCGACCAGCGAAGCGATCAAGGCCGCAGCGGCGCACGTTGCCGACGGCGTCGACCCGATCGTCGACGGCAACGCCGACGCGAACTACCGGCGGCACCTGGCCACCGTGCTCACCGGGCGCGCTCTGGTCTCGGCCGCCAGCATGGGCTGACCTGATGCAACTCGAACATCGCTTCACCGTGCCGGTGCCGCCGGACGTGGCCTGGGAGGCGCTGCTCGACCCGGAACGGGTCGCGCCGTGCTTCCCCGGCGCCACGCTCCAGAGCGTGGACGGACCGGCGTTCACCGGCACGGTGAAGGTTCGGCTCGGTCCGATCGCCCTGCTCTACAAGGGAAAGGGTGTCTTCAGCGAGACCGACGCCGACGCCCGCCGCACCGTGATCGAGGCCACCGGCAAGGACTCGCGCGGCAACGGCACCGCGGTCGCCAACGTCGCCGTCCAGGTCAGCCCGGACGGCGACGGCACGGCGGTCGACCTGGTCACCAACCTGACCATCACCGGCCGCCCCGCTCAGCTCGGCCGCGGCATGATCGCCGACGTCGGTGGCAAGATCGTCAACACCTTCGCCGAGTGCCTCGCCGGCCGCCTCACCGACGGACCCGCAGACTCTGCCACCACCCAACCGGCCGACCAGGCTGACCAGCCCGGTCACGGTGA
>OBLK01000279.1_pt1 | contig 14194 bp, 10 predicted proteins | sample 1518871 | NCBI WGS metagenome assembly OBLK01 (sample SAMEA2464837, study PRJEB22497) | soil metagenome | biome: Grassland; feature: Farmland; material: Clay | place: Australia | collected 2013-02-01 | depth 0.8 m
GAATGCGCACGTTGTAGTCCACAACGCGCTTGATACCGACCAGTATTCGCTTCATCTCTCCGCCCACAGCCTTCAGAGTCCGGGCAATATAGCAGAGCTTCGCGCTAGAATTTTCCCCCGCGCGCCGCGCGCATGGGCGGGCCAAAAGGCGAACCCCGTCCATGCAGCGGCGCTTCGCGCAGGTAAGATCGCACGAGAATCGCCAATGCGAGCGTCGAGGCTTTCCTGATGCTGGGGTACGCGGCACGTCGCATCGCCGGGATCGTTCCGGTCCTGCTGATCCTCGTCACCATTTCGTTCTTCGTAGTGCGGCTGGCTCCCGGCGGGCCGTTCGACCAGGCTCGCCCCCTGCCGCCGCGCATCCGCGCCGAGCTCGATCAACTCTACGGCCTGAACCGGCCGCTCGCCGTGCAGTACTGGCGTTACCTCGAGGGTCTGGCCCACGGCGATCTCGGGCCCTCCTACAAGCTGCGCGACGACACGGTCGCCGGGCTCATCGCGCAGGGCCTGCCCGTCAGTCTCGCGGTCGGCCTGAGCGCGCTCGTCCTGGCGCTGCTGACCGGAGTGCCGCTCGGGTTGTGGGCCGCGCTCCGGCGCGGCGGAGCGATCGACTACGCCGTCACCACGTTCGCGGCGCTGAGTCTCGCGCTGCCGAGTTTCGTGACCGGTCCCCTGCTGGCGCTCGCCTTCGGGCTGTGGCTGCACTGGCTGCCGGTCGCCGGTTGGCAGCCCGGCGAGCTGCGCTACCTGATCCTGCCGGCGGTCACGCTCTCGCTGCCCGTATGCGCCTCGGTGGCCCGGCTGATGCGCGGCGGGGTGCTCGATGTGCTCGAGGCGAGCTTCGTGCGCACCGCGCGCGCGCGGGGTCTGGGACACTGGCGAGTGCTGCTGCGCCATGCGCTGCGTCCGGCGCTGGTACCGGTGGTGAATTATCTGGGCCCGGCGGTGACGTACCTGGTGACCGGCTCGCTGGTGGTCGAGACGGTGTTCGAGCTGCCGGGCACCGGACGCTACCTGGTCCAGGGCGCCCTCGATCGGGACTACACCCTGGTGATGGGCATGGTGCTGCTTTACGGCACGCTCACTCTGCTGTCCAACCTCACCGCGGATCTGATCCATGCATGGCTCGACCCTCGCGTACGCGATGAGCACATCTAGGCGGACGCGGGGCCGGCGCGCGGCTCTCATCGCCGCGGCGGTGATCGTTCTGCTCGCCCTCTGGGCGATCTTCGGACCGGCCGCCAGCGCCTACTCGCCGAACGCGCTCGACTGGCGGCACCTGTCGGTCGCCCCGAGTTTGACCGACGGTCACTGGCTGGGCACCGATCCGCTGGGCCGGGACCTGTATGTGCGCACGCTGTACGGATTGCGCCTGTCGCTCGCCATCGGTGTGCTGGCCACGGGCGTGAGTGTGCTCATCGGCCTCGCCTGGGGGGCGGTGGCCGGATTTGCCGGCGGGCGGGTGGATGCGTGGATGATGCGCGTGGTGGATGTCCTGTACGCACTCCCGTACCTGTTCATCGTGCTCATCCTGGCGGCCGTGTTCGGCCGCGACAGCATCACCATGCTGTTGATCGCCATCGGGGCGGTGGGCTGGCTCACTCTGGCGCGCGTGGTGCGGGCCCAGACGCTCTCGCTGAAGCGGCGCGAGTTCATCGAGGCGGCGCGCGCGGCGGGATTGACGCCGGCGGGTGTAGTGGTGAGGCACATCCTGCCGAACCTGGCCGGCACGGTCGCGGTGTACGCCACCTTGATGGTGCCTCAGATGATCACGTTCGAGAGCTTCCTCAGCTTCCTCGGTCTGGGTGTGCAGGAGCCGCGCGCGAGCCTCGGGAGCCTGATCAGCCAGGGGGCGCGCGAGATGCTCGCCGCTCCCTGGATGGTGCTCGTGCCGGCCGCCGTTCTGGTCGTGCTGTTGCTCGGTTTCAACCTGCTCGGCGACGCGTTGCGCGATGCGCTCGATCCGGCCGCCCGCTGATCCGCCGGCACGGCAGGCCTCGACGGCCGCCGCGACCGACCCCGCCGCCGTGCTCGCCATCGATGAGCTCAGCGTTGCCTTCCGGGGCACGGAGGACCTCGCTCCGGCGGTCGAGCAGCTCTCCCTCGCGGTGCGCCGTGGCGAGTGCCTGGGTGTCGTCGGGGAGTCCGGCGCCGGCACGAGTCAGGCCATCCTCGCCGCGCTCGGACTGTTGTCCTCGCCGGCGCGGGTCACCGGCCGGGTACGCCTCGGCGGGCAGGACTTGTTGGGACTGCCCGAGCGGGCGCTCGACCGCATTCGCGGCGCCCGCGTGGGACTGGTCTTCCAGGATCCGATGACCTCGCTCACTCCGCACCTGCGCATCGGCGATCAGCTCGCCGAGCCGCTGAGAAGGCATCGCGGCATGGGTGCGCGCGAGGCGCGTGGCCGGGCCCTGGAGCTGCTCGAGCGCGTGCGCCTCGCCGATGCCGGGCGGCGGATGCGCCAGTACCCCCACGAGCTCTCCGGCGGCATGCGCCAGCGCGTGATGATCGCCATCGCGCTCGCCTGCGATCCCGAGGTGCTGGTCCTCGACGAGCCGACCACCGCGCTCGATGTCACCCTCCAGGCGCAGATCCTCAAGCTCCTTGCCGAGTTGAAACACGAGCGCGGCATGGCGCTGGTGTTGATCACCCATGATTTCGGGGTGGTCGCGGGCCTGGCCGACCGCGTGGCCGTGATGCGCGCCGGTCGTCTCATCGAGCAGGGCAGTGTCGCGGAGGTGCTCAAGACACCGCGCGATCCGTACACCCGGCGGCTGCTCGAGCCCCTGGCCGGACGCAGCGACGCGCCCGTGCGCGGCAGTGTCCCCGGTGCGGCCGTGCTCGAGCTCTCGGGGCTTGGTGTGAGCTTTAGCGTGGCCCGGGGATGGCGGCGCCAGCCGCTGCGGGCGCTCGATGACATCGAGCTGACCCTGGGTGCCGGCGAGGCCCTCGGCGTGGTCGGCGAGTCCGGCTGCGGCAAGTCGACCCTCACCCGTGCGGCGCTGCACCTGATCCGCCCGAGCGCAGGGCGGGTGCTGTGGATGGGGCACCCGCCGGCCGGCCAGTCCGGCGGCGAGCTGCGCCGCCTGCGCCGCGATCTGCAGATCGTCTTCCAGGATCCGCTCGCCAGCCTCGATCCGCACCTGACCGTCGAGCACCTCGTCGCCGAGCCGTTGGAGATTCACCGGCCGGATCTCGATGCGCGCGGCCGGCACGGGCAGGTGTGCCGCATGCTCGAGCGCGTCGGCCTGGACCTCACGCTCCTCGGCCGCCGCCCGCACGAGCTCTCCGGCGGCCAGTGCCAGCGAGTCGGCATCGCCCGCGCCATGATCCTGAAGCCGCGCGTGCTGGTGTGCGACGAGCCGCTGAGCGCCCTCGATGCGCCCACCCAGGCGCAGGTGCTGTCGCTCCTGGCGGAGCTGAAGCGCGAGCAGGGAACCAGCCTGCTGTTCGTGAGTCACGACCTCTCCACCGTCCGGCACCTGTGCGACCGGGTGCTGGTGCTGTACGTGGGACGCATGGTGGAGCTCGCCCCGGTACGAGAGCTGTTCTCGGCGCCGCGCCATCCCTACACCCGGGAGCTCCTGGCCGCCATTCCGGTGGCCGATCCGGATCTGCAGCCGGGTAGGCTGGCGCAGGTGCGCCTCGGCGAGACGCCTTCGCTGCTCGATATCCCGCGGGGATGCGCCTTCCGGACGCGCTGCCCGCATGCGAGCGCCCTGTGCGCCGAGCGCGTGCCCGTCTGGGAGCGGACCGCCGACGAACAGTGGGTCGCCTGTCACCACTTCGGCGCGCTCGCCGATGATATGCTTCGAACATGACTTCCGAGCCCAGCATCCGTCCCAGCAACGGCCTGCGCCAGGTGCGCTACGAGATCCGCGGCCGACTCGCCCGGCGCGCGCACGAGCTCGAGCGCCAGGGCTACGAGATCGTCTCGCTCAACATCGGCAATCCGGCGGCGTTCGGCTTCCGTACCCCCGAGACCATGCGTCTCGCCATGATCGAGAACATGGCCGCGGCCGAGGGGTACTGTCACCAGAAGGGCATCTTCCCGGCCCGCGAGGCCGTGGTGATGCAGCAGCAGGCGAGGGGTGTCGCGGGCGTCACCGCCGAGGAAGTGTTCATCGGCAACGGGGTGAGCGAGCTCATCGACCTGGTGCTGCGCGGGCTGCTGAACGACGGTGACGAGGTGCTGGTGCCGAGCCCGGATTACCCGCTGTGGACGGCGGCCACGACACTCAACGGCGGCCGCGCGGTGCACTATCCGTGCCGGCCGGAGAACGGCTTCGTGCCGGACCCGGAGGAAGTGGCCCGGCTCGTCACGGCGCGCACCCGCGCCATCGTCGTGATCAACCCCAACAATCCCACCGGCGCGGTCTATCCGCGGGCGGTGCTCGAGGCGCTCGCGCGGCTCGCCGGGCGCCACAACCTCGTGGTGTTCAGCGACGAGATCTACGACCAGATGGTCTACGACGGCGCCGGGTTCGTGCCCATGGCGACCCTGGTGCACGAGACGCTGTGCGCGACGCTCTCCGGACTGTCCAAGGTCTATCGGGCATGCGGCTACCGTGTCGGCTGGGCGGTGTTCTCCGGCCGCACGCGCTCGGCGACCGAGTACCTCCATGCCATGGACCTGCTGAGCTCGCTGCGCCTGTGCAGCAACGCGCCCGCGCAATGGGCCGTGCAGACCGCGCTCGGCGGCTACCAGAGCATCCGCGACCTGGTGACCCCGGGCGGGCGGTTGTACGAGTCCCGCCGTGCGCTGCAGTCGGCGGTGGAGGCGAGCCGCTTCCTGCGGCTCGCGCCCCCGCAGGGAGCCATGTACGGGTTCATCGGCGTCGACACCCGTGAGCTGCCGGACTTCGACGACCAGCGCTTCGCGCTCGACCTGCTGGAGCACAAGCACGTGCTGGTCGCGCCGGGTGTCAGCTTCAACGTCCCGTACCGCAACCACTTCCGGGTGACGACGCTGCCGGACAGCGCGACGCTTCAGGAGGTGTTTGCCCGGATCGAGGACTTGCTGGCGGGCTACGCGGCCGCTGCCAAGGCGCCCGCCGCGCACAACGTGGTCGAGGCCGGCACCCGCTTCAAGTGACTTATTGCGAGCAATCAATAATATCTCGTAACAAATTGATTTGATAAGACTTCCGTCCCATCTCGGCGAGGTCATCCAGGCGGGCGGCGCGGTGGTGGTGCCGTCCCGCCAGCGTGCCCATGCCGTGAGGCTGGCGCACGCGGCGGCCCAGCTCGAGCGGGGCCTCACGGTCTGGACGAGCGCCGATGTGCTGCCGCTTTCGGGCTGGCTGACGCGGGAGATCGAGCGCTGCGCGGCCGGCCCCGAGTCCGGCGGCCTGCCGAGACTGCTCTCTGCGGCGGAGGAGTGGCTGCTGTGGCGGGAGTGCACGGCCGAGGCCGCCGACACCCTGGAGCTCGTCAACCGCGCGGCGCTCGCCAGCGATCTGCGCCGCGCCGCCCGCCTGGCCGCGCAGTTGAGGCTCGATCTTCATGCACTGCGCGCACCGCCCGGGACCGAGACCGCGCTGCTGCTGACCGTACACCGGGCCGTCGAAGCGCGCTGCCGTGCCTTGGGAGCGGCATCCCTGCCGGCCTGTCTGGCGCGTCTGCCCGTATTGGGGGATGAGCGCACCGTGGCCTTCGGCGGATTCCAAAGCGCGCCGCCCGAGTTGCGCTCGCTCACTGAGGCGCGACTCGACCGCGGCTGGCACACGCTGCTGCCCGCCGCGCCTCCGCCGGCACAGGGCGAGCCTCGGGTGGTGATGCCGGCCGACGAGCCCGAGGAGCTCGACCGCATCGCCGACTGGTGCCGGCGATGCCTCTGGGCGCAGCCTCAGGGACGGCTGCTGGTGGTGCTGCCGGGGCCGGCCGGCCGGCGCGAGCGCCTCGCCACCCTGATCCGCCAGGCCCTCGAGCCGCGAACCGCGCTCAGCGTCCGGCCGCAGGAGCAGGATGCGCAAGTGGCCATCGAAGGCGGTGAGGCGCTGCCTGCGCGGCCGGCGGTGGCCCATGCGCTCACGAGCTTGGGTCTGCTGTGCGGCGAGACCCTGGCGCTCGAGCGCCTCACCGAGTGGCTGCTGTCGCCTTTCTGGAGCGAGCCGCTCGCGGCGCGGGCACGGCTCACTCTGTGGCTGCGCGAGCGCGCCGGAGTGACGCTCGATCGGCAGGCGCTGCTCATTGCATTGACGGGCGCGCCGGCGCCGCTCGAGGCGACTGCGCGCTCCGTGGCGAGCCGGGTCGAGCAGGCGGCGGCGGTGCTGCGGGACCCGAGCGGCTCGCCCCGACATTGGTCTGAGCGCTTCCACGGGGCGCTCGAGGCGCTGGGCTGGCCCGGCAACCGGACCTTGGGTAGCGCCGAGCAGCAGACCCTGGTGCGATTTCGGGAGCTGCTGGACGAGTTCGGCCAGTTGTCCGGGGCGCTCGGCGTCCTGGAACGGGGCGCCGCCTTCCAACGGCTGCATGAGCTGGCCGCCCAGACCGCCTATCGCCCCGCAGACGAGGATGCAGCGGTCACTCTCACCGCGGCGCTGGCCGATCCGGTGGTGCGCTATGACGGGCTTTGGGTGGCAGGCCTGCACGCGGAGGCATTCCCCCAGCCGGCGGCGCCCGATCCCTTCGTGCCGCTCGCCGCGCAGCTCAAGGCAGGCTGGCCCGCGGCCTCCGCCTCGGGCAGGCTTGCCGAGGCGCGCTCGCTTCTCGGCGCCTGGCGTGCCGCGGCGGCGGAGCTGGTGCTCTCCGCGCCGCGCCGGAGCGAGGATCTCGACCTGCTGCCCAGCCCGCTGCTGTCGGCCTGGCGGAGCTCGCAGCAGCCGGATGCGCCCGGGACGATCGCCTGGCTGCCGGTCCGGGTGCGCCGGCCGGATCTCACCGAGCCGTGGGAGGATGCCGGACTGCCCTTCCCGGAGGGCCAGCCGCTGCCTTCCGGCACCCGCAGCCTCGAGCTGCAGAATCAATGTCCGTTCCGGGCCTATGCCGAGCTGCGCCTCGGGGCCTGCGAGCTCGCCTCGAGCGAGCCGGGCGTCGCGGCGGATTTTCGCGGCCAGCTGCTGCATGCGGCCTGTCAGCGGCTGTGGGACACGCTGCGCGACTCGCGCGCGCTCGGCGCGCTGCCGCCCCCTGAGCTCATCGAGTTGATCGGCCGGAGCGTGGAGGGTGCCGTGCGAGAGCTGTCGGCCGAAGCGGGCGTGCTGCCGTCCCAACAGGCGCTCGCACGGGAGCGGCGCCGCACCGAGCGTCTGATCCTCCAGTTGTGCGACCTCGAGCGCAAGCGGCCCGCCTTCAGCGTGCGGCACACCGAGCACAAGTCCCACGTCGAGGTGGGAGGGCTTCAGCTTCGCGTACGCATTGATCGCATCGATGCGCTCGAGAGCGGCGGTCTCGCCATCCTCGATTACAAGAGCGGCAGACCGGTGAGCGGCGACTGGTATGGCGAGCGTCCGTCGCATCCGCAGCTACTCACGTATCTGACTGCTGTTGGAGATGACGTTCTCGCCCTGGCCACCGTCAACATAACGGCGCGCGAGATCCGGTTCCAGGGCATTGCCGCGCAGGAGGGCCTGTTGCCCAAGGTCGGCGCCGCGAAGGCGCCGCCCGGCGCGCAGGAGGCCTGGCCGGCACGCGTACGGGAATGGCGCGAGCGCGTGGAGCATCTGGCACGGGACTTCGCGGCGGGACAGGCACGCCTCGACCCCAAGCCCGGAGCCTGCGACTACTGCCACCTCGGCAGTGTGTGCCGCATCGGAGACGCTGACTCGGACTCGGGTGACACCGGGGACGAGGCGCCCGGAGGCTGACCGAGTGCGCGATCAACCCCCAATCGGGCGCGCCACGCCCGCGCAGCCCCAGGACGACGCGGCGCGCGAGCAGGCCACCGATCCGCGCGTCTCGGTCGTGCTGCAGGCACCGGCCGGCTCCGGCAAGACCTCGGTGCTGACGCAGCGGCTGCTGCGCCTGCTGGCCGAGGTCGACGAGCCGGAGGAGATTCTCGCGATCACGTTCACCCGGCGTGCGGCGGCGGAGATGCGCGGCCGCGTGCTGAAGGCGCTGCAGGGCGAGGTCGGCGCCGGCGCTCTGGCGGAGCGCCTGCGGACTCTGGCCGCCGTGGTGCTCGCCCGCTCGGCCGAGCGAGGCTGGCGCCTGGAGCAGGACCCTGGACGGCTGCGCATCCAGACCATCGACTCGTTCAACCTGAGCCTGGCGAGCCGCCTGCCGCTCGCGGCGCGCGCCGGCGGCGGCCTCAACATCAGTGCCCGGCCCGAGGAGCAGTATCGGCTCGCCGCGCGCGAGACGCTGCTCGCGGCCGAGGCCGATCCGCACCTGGGCACGGATGCGGACCTGTGGTTCGAGCGTCTCGATAACCGCTGGGGCAACGTGGAGCGCATGCTCACGGACATGCTGGCGGTACGGGCGCACTGGCTGCCGCATCTGCTGGGGCACCGGCCCGAGGCCTTGGGGTTGAGGGTCGGGGAGAGCCTCGCCCACATCGTGGGTGATCGCCTGGCGCAAGCGCATGCCCTTCTTCCCGGGGGGCTGCGGGCCCAGGCTGCGCGGCTGCCGGGTGTCGGGCCTCTGGAGTGCGAAGCGGGCGCGCTCCCGGCCTGGAAGGCGCTGGCGCGGCTCGCGCTCACGGACAAGGGCGAGTGGCGGCAGCGGATCGATTGCAGGCTGGGCGAGGGCTTCGAGACCCCGGCCGGCAAGCAGGCGCTGCGCGAGTGCATCGGTGGCTTGAGCGCCGTGGCCGGTGCGCGCGAGCTGTTGCTCGAGGTGGCAGCGCTCCCGCCCGCGCAGCTCGATGCGGCGGACGCGGCGGCGCTCGCGGCCCTCGCTCGCGTGCTGCGTCATGCGGCAGCCCAGCTCGAGGTGCAATTCGCGAGCGACGGCCAGGTGGATCACACCTGCATCGCGGGCGCGGCGCGCGCCGCCCTCACCGAGGACGGGCAGCCGACGGACCTCGCCCTGCGCGCGGGTCTTTCGCTGCGGCACATCCTGGTCGACGAGTTCCAGGACACCTCGGCGGCGCAGACCGAGCTGCTCGGCGCGCTCACGGCCGGCTGGGAGGAGGGCGAGGGGCGCACCCTGTTCGTAGTCGGCGATCCCATGCAGTCGATCTATATGTTCCGCGAGGCCGAGGTCGGCTGCTTCCTCAACGTGCGCGACCAGGGGATCGGCGCGATCCGGCTCGAGGCGCTGCGCCTGACACGCAACTTCCGCTCGATCCCTGAGCTGATCGAGTGGGTGAACGGGCGGTTCGAGCGGTTGTTTCCGGACCGCGATGCGCTGCGCGAGAGCGCGGTGCGCTTCACATCCAGCACGCCCGCACGAATCGGCGCGGGCGCGGCGGAGCCCGTGGAGTTGCGCCTGTTCGCCCGCGGGGACCGCCAGGCCGAGACCGGGGCCGTCATCGAGCGCATCCAGGCGCTCAAGGCGCACGAGCCCGGCGCCGAGATCGCCGTGCTGGTGGCCGCCCGCACCCACGCCCGGGGCATCGTGGCGGCGCTGCACGAGCACGACATGGATGCGATCGGTGTCGACCTGGTGCCGCTGCGCGAAGTGCCCGTGGTACGCGATCTCGTCGCGCTGGCGCGGGCGCTGTACGACCTCGGCGACCGCACCGCGTGGCTGGCGGTGTTGCGCGCGCCGTGGTGCGGCGCCTCGCTCGGGAGCCTCACCTGGCTCTCGCGCCGCAACGACACGCTGTTGGTCTGGGAAGCCCTGCGGGACGAGGCGCGCCTGGCGCAGTGTCCGCCTGAGGACCGCGTCCGCATCGAGCGTGCGCGCGAGGTGCTCGCCGCGGGCGTCATGTCGCGCGAGCGGCTGGCGGTGGCCGATTGGCTGGAGCGGACCTGGCTGGCGCTCGGCGCGGCGGATTGCTACACGACGGACGATCTGCGTCATGCGCGGGCGTTCTTCGACGCGGTGAGCGAGCGGGCGGCCTCCGGCGAGTGGCACGGCCCCGAATCGTTGGATTCGGTGCTGAAGGGACTGTTCGCCCGGCCGCGCGCGCGCACCGCGCACCCGGTGCAGATCCTGACCATCCACCACGCCAAGGGGCTGGAGTTCGATCACGTATTGATTCCGGGTCTCGACCGGCGCCTCAACAGCGGCGCGGAGCCGCTGCTGCGCTGGCTGGACCTGCCGCGCGGGGACGGCGGAAGCGATCTGCTGCTCGCGCCGGCGGCCGCCGTCGGCGAGGACGCTCCCGGCCGGATCGGCCCCTACGTCAAGCGGTTGCAGGAGCGCAGGGCCGCGAACGAGCAGGTTCGCCTGTTGTATGTGGCGGCGACGCGCGCCAAACGATCGCTGCACCTGTATGCGGCGCTCAAGGCGAGGGCGGACGGGAGCTTCCGGCCGGACCGGGGGACGCTGCTCGACACCCTGTGGCCCGCGCTGGGCGAGGATTTTCTCGCATCGCTCCCGCCGGAGAACCAGGCGGATGAGTCGATGGAGACCGGGAAGCCGCCGGTGCTGCGCCGGCTGAGCGGCGAGTGGCGGCCGCCCGAGCCGCCCGCGGGCCCCGAGCTCGCACGTCTGCCCGTCGGCCGCCAGTCGCTCGAGCCCCCGGAGTTCAGCTGGGTGCAGGAGACGGCCCGACACATCGGCACCGTGGTGCACGCGGCGCTCGAGTCCTTCGCGCGAGCATCCGATCTGCCGACGGCTCAGTGGATCGAAGCGCGGCGTGACTTCTACCGCGAGCAGTTACGCCGCCACGGCGTGCCGGCCCAGGAGTTACCCGAAGCGACCGCGCGCGTGCTCCAGGCGTTGACCCATACCGTCGGGGACGAGCAGGGCCGCTGGATCCTGTCCCGCGATCACCGCGAGGCCTCGAGCGAGCTCGCCCTGACCGGGCTCGTGGGCGGACGGCTCGCCAATATCGTCATCGACCGGTGTTTCGTGGACGGCGAGGGCACGCGCTGGGTGATCGACTTCAAGACGAGCGTGCACGAGGGCGGAGGGCTCGAGGCGTTCATCGAGCGGGAAATCGAGCGCTACCGCGGGCAGCTCGCCGCGTATGCAACGCTGGCGCGCGGGCTGGGACCGCAGCCGGTGCGCGCGGGGCTGTATTTCCCCCTGCTGGGGGTGTTCCGGGAGATTTGACTCTCATGTCAGTACGTCCCGGACAGCCCGAACGGCCGCCAGCCGTCGGCGTCGGGGCTGCCGAGATACTGAAGCGCCTGAACGAGCGAGGGCGCTGCTCCGGAGCGTGTGGCCACTTTGGCCTGCAGGTCGTAACCCGGCTGGGAAGTCAGGCGCACGGTGCCCTCGACGGCCAGGGGACCGCCGAGATCGCGCAGGCGGCCCACCGGCTCACCCGGGCCGCCGGGAAACGACACGATGAAGCTGCCGAGCGGGGTGACCTGACCGGTGCTGTCGACGAGGTTGCGCACCTCGATGCGTCCCTTGATCCGCTTCACCACGCCCGCGCGGGTGACCTCCAGCTGACTGAGATCCACGTGGGCCTTGCCGGTGATCTGCGGGGGCAGCGCGGGCAGCAGGGACGGCTCGAGCGGCAGGTCGATCACGACATTCCTGGCGAACAGCGTGCCGTCGAGGCCGAGCGCCACGTCGGCGCGCGCCGAGGCATTGGAGCGCCTCGCCTGCACGTGTGCCGCCAGCCGGCCCGTCAGCAGCCGTCCGGGATGCAACTGCCAGGCGAGATTCCCCAGGGAGGTGCCGCTCACTTCGGCCCCGCCGCAGTAGCCGTTCCAGACCGACCCCGCGACGCTGGCGCAGCGCAGCTCGTGACCGCTCATCGCCAACACCCAGCTTGCCGGCAGCCTGGCCACGACGACGGCCGCGAACACCGCCACGGCGAGCGCGATGAGCGTCAGCGGACGTTTCCAGGATTTCCGGGGAGGCGCACGCCTGCCCGGTCTGCCTCTGACCGGTTGCGGCACTCAGGACGTCCCGAGGACCAGCGAGGCGTCGACCTCACCGTCTCCGGCCGAGCGGCTGATGGTCGCCGACTCAACCTGCACGCCGTATTGCCGGTGCAGGCGGGCGAGCCAACCGATCAGCGTGTCGAACGGCGCGCTCCGCAGGCTGACGTTCAGACGGTGGTTGCCGTCAGGCGTACTGCCGGAGAGCGCACCGCCGAGTCCGGCCCGGTGCGCCGACTGATCGACCAGGACGATCAGAGGCTCCGAGGAGGAATGCCCGGGTCCCGCCGCGGCGAGCTCGGGCGCCACCCGGCGCATCCAGGTGAGATCGCTTTGCTTTTGCGCCACCTGCTGGTGCAGCCGCGAGACGCTGCGATCGAGCGGCAGAACGACGGCCAGCAGGAACAGGAGCGCGGCGATCGGGGCGCCGATCAGCAGCACCCGCCGCTCCCGCTCCGACAGCGTCCGCAGTCCACTCAGACTCAGTGCCGTCATGCGCTCAGGTCCCCCGGCTCATGCGGATGCTGCCCTCAAAACGCGAGCCGTGAGGGGTGCCGCTTTCCAGGTGTGCCTGCCAGCCCCGCCGCGCGAGCTCGCGGGTGAGACGGTCGAGCGTCCCGATCGAGGGCGCCGAGAGCTTCAGGTCCAGCACGCCCGAGCTGAAACTCACCGCTTCCACTTGAGTCCCCGGTGCGGCCTCCCGGGCCTGGGCGATCGCCCCGAGCGCCGTGAGGAATCCGCCCGCGGCCTCTCCGGCGCGCACCTGCTTGAGGCGCAGCTCCATCCGGCGTCGAGCCTCTTCGGTGTCTCGGGTCCCGGGCATGGCGGTGCGAAACACCTGGTCGATGGCGGCATCGAGCTTTCCGTTGCGGTGCCTGAGGGTCACGAGCTGCACGCCCTGGCTGACCAGGTGCAGCCCCACCAGGGCCACGAGCAGCAGGGCGGCCACGCGCCAGGCGCGCCAGCCCGAGGCCGCCGCGCTGGCCGGCGCGTACGGGCCCTGCAGCAGGTTGATGGCGGAGGTCCCGGGTAGCTGCTGCGCGAACAGCAGCAGCGGACCGCCGGGCAGGAGCTGGACCTGGATGTCCTCGAAGCGCTCGCGCAGAGCCTCCACCTGCGCCGCGTGCCGGTCCCACTCCGCCGAGCCGGTGTACAGGATCAGTCCGTGCACGCCGGCATCGCTGCCCAAGCCGCTTTCGAGCGCCTCGTCCAGGGCGTCGGCGGGGAGGATGAGCACGCCTCCCGAGGGCGCGCGCACGGTCACGGACTCCTCCTCCAGCAGCGCCACGGCCTGCGTGGGGTTGGCCGGCAGCAGCTCGCTGTCGGCATACATCGCAGCGGGCTCGATCCCGTTCTCCTTCAGGAGCGAGAGCCATTCGTCCATCTTGCGCTGCGCCACGACCGCCGCCGGCGTGCGCGTTCCCGAGCGCCGGCCGATCGCGAAGTGCAGCTCGTCGATGTCCTCGGCAAGCTGCTCCTCGAGCGCATAGGGCACGAGCTGCTGGGCTTTCATGCCGGATCGGGCAGGAGGCAGTTCCGCCTGCGTGAGCAGCACCTCCGCTCCCGGCACCAGCACCACTACCTGCCGGCCGGCGGCGCGCGCCGCGACGAGGCCGAGCGGTCCGCTCTCCGGGGTTGGCTCGACTCCGGGTCCGCCGTTGGCGAGGAGCCAGGTCGCGTGCTGTTGCGGCGCGCGGGGGAGCCTGAGCAGGAGCGAGTCGGCCATGGCGCAATAGTATCAATTGGGGGTGTCGGTGAGCAGAAGCGGACGCACCATGCCGCTGCCGTCCCGATACAGCAGCGAATAGAAGGCGAACTCGGTGGAGCCGGCGCTGACGTAGGTGCTCAGGCGGAAATAGCTCGATTGCTGGCCGAGCAGCGCGTTCAACAGAACGCTCCCGTTGGGGATGGTAGCGATGCGCGCGCCGGGCGTGGTGAGAATCTCCTGCGTGAACTGCTGCGGCTTGGGCGAGCATTGGCCGGCGGCCTCGCGGACCTGGGCGAACTGCTTGGGATTGACGCTGTACTGCCTCGCGCCGAGAAACGCATCCAGCACTATGCCGGAGGCCGAGCAGACGTTCACCGATGCGCCCACCGGCAAGGCGGTGATATAGGGCGCGATCCTGTCGAAGCGCTTGCGCCCGAACCCCGGCAGCGCCAGCAGCTCGCTGGTACTGGTGATCGGCAGGTTCGGCGTGTGGTAAGGCGGGGTCCGGTTTCGGGTGGGGGTGGTTGGGGGTGGCGCGGGGGGGGAAGGGGGTGGGGCGGCTGTCGTTCACGTGTTACCACGCCTCGCCCCAGGG
>OBLK01000280.1_pt1 | contig 14192 bp, 14 predicted proteins | sample 1518871 | NCBI WGS metagenome assembly OBLK01 (sample SAMEA2464837, study PRJEB22497) | soil metagenome | biome: Grassland; feature: Farmland; material: Clay | place: Australia | collected 2013-02-01 | depth 0.8 m
GGGTCGTGCCAGGTGACCGCGCGCGTGGGCTTCATCGGCCTCGGCGTGATGGGCCGGCCGATGGCCATGAACCTGGCGCGGGCCGGGCTGCCGGTCACGGTCCACAACCGGTCACGGACCGCGGTCGACGCGCTCGCCGCCGAGGGCGCGTCGACGGTGGACTCGCCGGCCGACGTGGCCCGCCGCAGCGACGTGGTGATCACGATGCTGCCGGACGGGCCCGACGTCGAGCAGGTCGTGCTCGGCGCGGACGGCGTGCTGACCGGGGCCGAGGCGGGTCTGCTGCTGGTGGACATGTCGACCATCAGGCCGGACACCGCCAAGGCCATCGCGGCGGCGGGTGCCGAGCGCGGCGTTCGGTTCCTGGACGCGCCGGTCAGCGGCGGGGAGCGCGGCGCCGTCGACGGCACGCTGTCGATCATGGTGGGTGGCCGCGAGGAGGACTTCCTCGATGCCCGGCCGCTGTTCGAGGTGCTCGGCTCGTCGGCGACGCTGGTCGGTCCTACCGGCGCCGGCCAGCTCGTCAAGGCCGCCAACCAGATCATCGTCGCCGGCACCATCGAGCTGGTCAGCGAGGCCATCGTGCTGCTGGAGGCGGCCGGCCTCGACCCGGAGCCGGCGCTGCGAGCGCTGGCCGGTGGGCTCGCCGGCAGCCGGGTGCTCGAGGTGAAGGCGGCGGCCATGGTGCGGCGCGAGTTCACCCCTGGGTTCCGCGTCGATCTGCACCACAAGGACTTGCAGATCGCGCTGGCCGCCGCTCGCGACTCCGGGGTCGTCGTGCCGGTCAGCACGGTGGTCGCCCAGCTGCTCGTCGCGCTACGCGCGAACGGCCGCGGCGGCCTCGACCACGGCGCGATCCTCACCATGATCGACGAGCTGTCCGGTCGCGGACACTAGCCAGGCGAGCCGCGCGAGGTTGCCGGGCGCGTCGGTGCCGAGCGCAAAGCTGATCAGCAGTTACGTTCACCGCATGGGCAGTGGCCAGGTCGGCTGGGCTTCGCGGCGCCGCCCCGTGGCCCGCCGTTCCGACCCCGCCAGCGCCCGCCGGGTCACCTATCCGATGGCCCGCCAGGTCGCCCGCGCGCCGTACCGCCGCCGATGGCTGGCGCTGGTTGCCGTGGCGATCACGCTGACCTGGCTGGTGGTCAGGCAGGTCGGGCCGGAGGCGACCGGCGAACCCGTCGACGCCGTCGCCGGGAGCGGGGCCGAGGCGCCGCAGCCTGCCCCGCCACCGTCGGACCTGCTTACCCGCGTGCCCGGCGACGGCAAGGTCGTGGCGCTGACGTTCGACGACGGGCCGCACCCGGACTACACGCCACGCCTGCTCGAACTGCTGTCGCGCTACCACGCGGTCGCGACCTTCTGCATGGTCGGCGCCCAGGTGCGCAAGCACCCCGAACTGGTCCGCCAGGTGGTCGACTCGGGCATGCGCCTGTGCGCCCACACGATCAACCACGACGCCGACCTGCGCACCCGCGCCGCATCGGTGATCGAGGGCGAGGTGGCCGGCGGCCGGTTCATGCTCGAGGCCGCCGCGCCGGACGGCGCCACGGTCGAGTACTTCCGCGCCCCCGCCGGCAACTGGTCCGAACAGCTGCAACTCACCGCGGCCGCCAACGGAATGCGCTCACTGTCCTGGACGATCGACTCCCGCGACTGGTCCCGGCCCGGCGCCGAGCACGTCGTGTCGACCGTGCAAGGCGCCATGGTGCCGGGCGCGATCGTCCTGCTGCACGACGGCGGCGGGCGTCGCGAGCAGACCCTGGCCGCGCTAGAGATCCTCCTGCCGTGGCTGGTCGAGCAGGGCTACGCCTTCACCACGCCGACGTGAGCCGGCATCCTCGCCTTTGTGCCGATCACTATCCCGCCGGTGCTGGCCCGAAACGTCGCCGAGGCGTGGGCCGGCGAGGGCGAGCGCTGGCTCGCCGGGCTGCCCCACCTGCTCGACGAGATCGCCCGCGACTGGGACCTGACACCCGGTTCGCCCTACCCGCTGAGCTTCCACTGGGTCACGCCCGTGACGTGCGCGGACGGGTCGACCGCCGTACTCAAGCTCGGCGTGCCGGCCGAGCACCTGTCCGACCAGGCGGAGGCGTTGCGGATCTTCGACGGGAACGGGGCGGTGCGGCTGCTCGCGCACGACGTGCGGCGCGGCGCTCTGCTGCTGGAGTGCGCAGAGCCGGGGACCCCGGTGGCGGCGCTGGTGCCCGAGCGCGACGCCGAGGCCACCGCGGCGCTGCTCAGGGCCGGGCGTCGCCTGCACCAGGTGCCGCCCGCCGGTTGCACGCTGCCTGACCTGCGCCACGAGAGCGAGTCGTTCCAGGCGCACCTGCGCCGGTTCCCCGGCGACGGCCCGCTCCCCCGCCACCTCGTCGAGCGCGCCGGCGCGCTGTTCGACGAGCTGTGCGCCGACGCCCCGGACCGGCTCGTGTTGCACGGCGACCTGCACCACGACAACGTCCTGCGCGCCCAGCGCGAGCCCTGGCTGGCCATCGACCCGTTCGGCATCGTCGGCGATCCCGGCTACGACTGCGGCGCCTTGCTCTACAACCCCGAGCCGTGGCGGCGTGAGGACGCGCTCCTGCGCCTCGTGCCGGCCAGGATCGAGCAGCTCGCCGACGGCTTCGCGATCCCGATCGACCGCGTCATCGCCTGGGGCTTCGTCATGGGCGTCCTGTCGGAAGTCTGGACCGCCCAAGGCGGCGGCACCGTCGGCAGCCGCGCGCTCGACGTCGCCACCATGCTGCTCCCGAGGTTGAACTAGCCCTCCTGACCAGCCACAGCGACCACGTCTGTCGCCTCCCTGGTCATGATCGCCGTGCCTCGACGGGACTAGTGGACGGGTTCGAGGGATCGCAGCCGGCGGGCCGGGTTGCCGACCCAGACCTCGAACGGCGGGACGTCGTCGAGCACGACGGCTCCCATGCCGAGCAGGGCGCCGGCGCCGATCGTGAGCCCCTCGCGGACCAGGGCGCCGTTGCCGAGATAGGCGGTCTCCCCGACGGTGACGCCGCCGGAAAGGCTCACCCGGCCGGCGAACGTCACGTAGTCGCCGACCTGGTCGTCGTGGGTGAAGATCGTCTGCGGCATGGCCACTACGTGGGCGCCGACGACCTGCGGCGCGGTGATGGTGACGAAGGCGAGCAGCGTCGAGCCGTGGCCGAGCTCGGTGCCGTGCGCGATGGCGGCGCTTGGGTGCACGACGGTGGCGTAGCGCTCGGCCGGCAGGCCGAGCCACTCGACGACTCGCTTGCGGCTGGCCTGGTTGCGGGCGCTGGCGGTGCACACGACGACGGCGGCGTCGGGGTGATCGTGGACGAGGTCGACCGGTCCGAGCACCGGGCGGCCATCGAGCTCGGTGCCGTGCATGGCGGGGTTGTCGTCGCAGAACCCGAGGACGTTCCACCGTGGCGACACGCTGTTGGCGGCGGTCACCGCCGAGAGCACCTCACGGGCCAGGCCACCGGCGCCGACGATGAGCAGCGGGGTGGCGGTCATCGCCCGTCCTCGACGTCGTCGTGGCCGTTTGCGATCGTGGGCAGCACCGGGTCACTGTAGACACCAGTGCCTCGGGCGAGGTCCGCTGGTGCGGCGCGTAAGCGGCGCCGGGGCCAACGACTTGGGGTCGAGGGCGGCGTATCCGGGCGCCGCGGGTTATATGGCAGCCTTTGCCAGGTTCGCGGTTCTTGTCGGGGGTGGCGGGCACTCTGGTAGTGGTAGGGGGCTGCGGTCGAGGTGGAGGCGACGGTGGACGAGCCGGCTCGCGTCCTGGTCGGACGTTATGAGCTGCTGGGTGAGCTGGGTCGGGGTGCCATGGGGGTGGTCTGGCGCGCCAGGGACCCCGTGCTTGGCCGCGAGGTAGCCGTCAAGCAGCTGCTGTTGCCGGCCGGGCTGGCCGAGGCGGCGGCCGAGCAGGCCACCGCGCGCGCCATGAGGGAGGCGCGGACCGCCGCGCGGCTGCACCACCCCAATGCCATCTCGGTGTTCGACGTCGTGACCGAGGACGGCCAGCCGTGGCTGGTGATGGAGTACCTGCCGTCGCGCAGCCTGGCCGAGGTGCTGGCCGATGGGTCGCTCGCGCCGGCGGAGGCAGCGCGGGTGGGCGCCCGGGTCGCGGCCGCGCTGGCGGCGGCCCACGAGCTGGGGATCGTGCACCGCGACGTCAAGCCGGGCAACATCCTGCTCGGCGACGGCGGCACCGTGAAGATCACCGACTTCGGCATCGCGCGGGCCGGCGACGACGTGAAGGTGACCGAGACCGGCCTGATGGCCGGCACGCCGGCGTACCTGGCGCCCGAGGTGGCCGCCGGCGCCGCGCCCAGCCCGGCCGCCGATGTCTTCTCTCTCGGCGCGACGCTGTACGCGGCGATCGAGGGTGCGCCGCCCTTCGGGCTCGACGAGAACCACCTCGCGCTGCTGAACCGGGTCGCTGCCGGCCAGTACGCGCCAGCGCAACGAGCCGGCCGCCTGGTCGTCGTGCTCGACGCGCTGCTTGCGACCGATCCGCCGTCGCGGCTCACCGCCGCGGAGGCAGCCGAGCTGCTCGCCGAGGCGGCCGACCTGCTTGCCGGCACCGGTCCCTCGGCGCACACCGCTGCGTCGGCCGCCGCCGGCACCGTTACGGCCACCTCGGCCCAGCCAGCGGACTCCATTGCGGCCACCGCGAAACTGCCGGCGGACACCACCGCGTCGACGGGCGCGGCTCAGCCGGCGTCAACACCGCCCACCGCCGATGCCGGCGTCCGGAACTCGGCGCTGCCGCCGTCAGGGTCGTGGCCCAACCCCCAGCCCGACCTCCTGTCCGGCCCCCTGCCGGTTACGTTGTTCGACTCGCCCGCGCCGCGGCCGCCGTCGCGGCGCTCTCGGTGGGAGCTGCTGGCCGCCGTGGCGGTCGGGCTCGCGGTGCTGGGCTCGATGGTGGGGATCCGGGCTGTGAGCACCGACGGCGACGGCGGCGACAGCCAAGTGGTCGATCCGGCGCGGGTTACCTCGTCCGACATCATCGAGTTCGTCGACGACTACTACGACGCCCTGCCCAACCACCCCGAGGCCGCTTACGACGACCTCGCGCCCGACAGCCGCCCGGCCTTCAACCAGTACGCCGACTTCTGGGAGGACTACCAAGACGTCGACCTGGACGGCCGGCCGACCGTGTCCGGCGGCGGGTCGACCTACGAAGTGGACGTCCGGCTGGAGCTGGAGCGTGACGACGACAACGACGACTCGGAGGTCCGCCAGCACCACATCCAGGTGGCCGTCCAGGGCAACCGGCTAGTGATCACGGAGGGCGCCCTGCTCAACGGCTGACGCCCGCTTCCAACCTGGTATCGACCGGCTATCGGCGGCCGAAAGCCGACCAAGAGCCGGTCGAAAGTCTGCTCGCGTCCACTAGTGCCAGACAAGAAAAACGGCACCGTAGAAGCGAGGGACACCATGAAGACCTCCCAGAACACCACCGCCCGCAAGGTCCTCGCTGCCGCCATCGGCATCATCGGCCTGACTGCCATGGCCGCTACGGGCGCCACCGTCCTCGACGACGACATGCACTGGAAGTCCGGCCCCACCTCCATCGTCGCCGACGGCGAGCCGTGCCAGAGCCCCGAGTGCGACGACGACATGCACTGGTGACCCCAGGTCTCTCCCTCCCGCACCAGACGATCCGCGCTGCTCCCGCGAGACCCGTGGGGCAGCGCGGATCGTCCTATGTGGAGGCCGAACTTCCGATCGTCACCGGATGCACGAGCGCGGGAAGAACGCCCATTCGATGCCGGCCGTGAGGCTGCCGGAGTTCCACTTGGCCATGACCCACAAGCGGTTGCGCGTCACATACCGCAGCGCCATGCCCTGCCCCGCCGGCACGAAGCCGAGCGGATGGACCGGTACGGCCGACCCGCTGCCGTACGCGGCGCGAGCGCCGATATTGCCGTACGCGTTGCAGCCTCGCGACGTGACCGGCTTCGGCCCGGGATTCCCGGGTGGCTTGCCATCACTCCACACGCCGTCCGGGCTGCACACGGGGTCGATCCCGTTGGCGGTGCAGAAGACCTCCTCGCTGTGCCACCAGGTTCCACCCGATCCCGCGTTCGGTCCGTCGGCGCAACTTGCCGACGAGAAGTCCCGACGCACCAAGGCGAACTTCGACGTCCCGTAGGCATACGCGCACAGATGCGCACCGGTCTCGGCTACCGACCAGCTCACCCGCTCCAACGGCTGGCCACCGTCGGGCAGCGCTCGCAGCAGGTCGCCGACCCTCGCCGTGGTGTCGAGGATGTGCTCACGAAGCTGTGGCCACCGCACCTCGCGCACCCGATCCGGTCAGAAGTCGACGAGCTCGACCCTAACCGTGGTGACGTCGCCCTCCCCCAGGCCCTCGGCCCTTCGCACCGCCTTCTTGATCGGCAGCGAATACGAGCCGAGCTTGCTGTCGGGGAAGATCGACGTCGACCAGGAGCTGCCGCCGATCTTGACCTTCACCCGGAGCGACCCGAAGCCACGGCGTGGCACCGCACCGGACAGCTCGCGGACCTGCTCGGACGCCTCCTCGGGCAGGCTCACGAACGTCCAGCCGTCGTCCTGCCGGGCATCCCAGGTCCACAGCTCCGCGTCGAACGTGAACACCACGGCGTGAGCATCACACACAGGTCAGACAATTCCGGGTTCGCCCTTGCGGGTCTTCGACACCTGCCCGCGACGGGCCCGACTAGCCTGGGTCGCCGTGAGCGTCCATCAGCTCTCACCACTCGACGCGCGGCGGATCGCGGTGCGCGCTCAGCTCTTGGACCGCCGGCGGCCGGCCGCGCTGCTCGACGTGGTGCGTCACCTGACGATGCTGCAGATCGACCCGACGGCCGCGGTCGCACCGAGCGCGGACCTGGTGGCGTGGAGCCGGCTCGGGTCGTCTTACGCCCCGGCCGCGCTGGCCACAGCGCTGCAGGACCTGACGCTGCTGGAGCTCAGGGCGATGATCCGGCCGCGGGAGGATCTGGCGCTGTACCGGGCCGAGATGGCCAGCTGGTCCGAGGGATCGGGGCAGCGCGGCGGCTGGCGCCGGAGCCAGCTTGACTGGGTGCGCGCCAACGACGCGTGCCGGCGCGACATCCTCGACCGGCTGAAGGCCGCTGGACCGCTGCCGCTGTCGGCGCTTCCCGACACCTGCACGGTCAAGTGGGGATCGTCGGGGTGGAACAACGACCGCAACGTGTCCATGCTGCTGGAGTTCATGGTGAAGCGCGGCGAGGTCGCGATCGCGGGCCGGCGCGGTCGCGAACGCCTGTGGGACCTGGCGGAGCGGGTCTACCCCGACGAGGTCGTGCCCAACGACGAGGCGCAGCGCCTGCGCAACGAGCGGCGGCTGCGCGCGCTGGGCATCGCCCGAGCGCGGGGACCGGAGTGTCCTGTGGAGCCGTCGGACGTGGGCGACGTGGGTGAACCGGCGGTGGTCGACGGGGTCAGGGGTGTCTGGCGGGTGGACCCCGAGCAGCTGGGTCAGCCGTTCGCCGGACGGGCGGCACTGCTGTCGCCGTTCGACAGGCTGATCCACGATCGCAGACGCATGATCGAGCTGTTCGAGTTCGACTACGCCCTGGAGATGTTCAAACCGGTCGCCAAGCGGCGTTGGGGGTACTACGCGCTGCCGATCCTGTACGGCGACGGCCTGGTGGGCAAGATCGACGCGACCGCCGACCACAAGGCCGGGGTGCTCAGGGTCGACGCGATCCACCAGGACGTCCAGTTCGACAAGGCGACGACGGCCGCGGTACACCGCGAGATCGACGACCTCGCCCGGTGGCTCGACCTCGAACTGCGACTGCCACGCTGAGCCACGAGCTGCGACCTCGACCAGCTTGTACCTCGGGCTGCTCAGACCTCGACGGCCAGCCGCACCGTCACCACGTCGCCGACCTCGAGCCCTTCGGCCTTCCGAACCCAGGCCTTCACCGGCACGATGTAGCGCCCGTCCTTGGGCCACAGCGACGTCGTCCACCCCGTCCCGCCGATCCGCGCCACGACCGGAATCATGCCCCAGCCGTACGACACGAACGCGGACGTCGCCTCCAGCTCACCGCACTTCTCGTCCGGAACGGTCACGAAGTGCCACGGCGCCGGGCCCTTCCAGAACCACAGCTCACCGTCGAACTCCACTTCCACCCGGTCAGAATAGGAGCGGCCGCTCAGGCCGGTGCAGGGTGCGGGTGCTGGTCGGCGTGCGCGATCCGGGTGAGCTGGCGCCAGAGCAGGACGAGGAACACGACGGAGCCGGCGAAGGCGAACCAGAAGGGCGCGGTCACGCCGTAGTGGGTGGCGAGCAGGCCACCGATCGCCGAGCCGGCGACCAGACCGCCGAAGACGCCGATCGTATTCACGCCGTTGACCCGGCCCTGCAGGTGCGTTGGCACAGCCCGCTGTCTGATCGTGAGCGACGTGGTGCCCCAGATGAACGCGTGCGCGCCGAAGACGAAGAAGATCGTGGAGGCCAGCCAGGGCGAGGTGGTAAGGGCGAGGCCGAGGTGGGTCAGGGTCTCGATCACCAGCCCGACGCGCATGATGTTGCCGAGGCTGACCCGCCGCGTGAGCCAGCCGTACATCGCCGTACCGACCAGGCCACCGGCCGCCGAGATGGTGGTGAGCAGGCCGAACCCGACGGCGCCCAGCCCAAGGCGTTGGGTGGCGTAGAGCACCAGCACCGACCAGGCGGCCCCGAACGTGATGTTGAAGATCAGGATCGTCAAGATCAGGGTGCGGACCGCGGGGTGGCGCATCGTCCACCGCAGGCCCTCACCGATGCCGTGCCACACCCCACTCGGGCTGCCCCGGCCGCGGCCGTGGGCGGGCAGCACGATCCTTGAGACCAGCAGGACGCCGGCGACGACCAGAACCGCCTCGGTGACGAACGGCCAGGCGGTGCCCGCGACGAACAGCGCCGCGCCGATCGGCGGCCCGGCCAGCTGGTCGAAGGTGATCAAACCGGCCAGCAGCCTGGAGTTGGCGACCGGCAGGTCGTCGCGATGTACGAGCATCGGGGCCAGCGTCGTCGTGGTGTTGTCGGCGAATACCTCGGCCGTGGCCAGCAGGCCCAACGCCACCAGCGCCACTGCAACCGTCACCGTGCCGGTGACCACCGAGACGACCAGCGCGACCAGCACGACGACGCGGGCCAGGTTCGCCGCGATCAGCACCAGCCGGCGGTCGAGCATGTCTGACAGGACCCCGGCGTACAGGCCGAACACCAGCGGCGGCGCCCATCGCAGCAGCGCGGCCAGCGAGACCAGGAACGCGTCGTCGGTCAGCGACGCCACCAGCAGCGGTCCCGCGGCCATCGCCAGGCCGTCACCGAGATTGGTGGTCCACGACGACGCCAGCAGCCAGCGGTAACCGGAGCCCAACCGGGAAGGGACCAGCGTCTCGACAAGGCGGCTCACGATCACATGACCCTACGACCGGCATACTCCGCTGTCGCGCCAAATACGACTCTGCCCGCAGCTGCGGCCGGACATAAGAGCTGGTCAGAGCTGGTGAGAGCTGGTCAGAGCTGGTCGTAGTCGAGCATGAGCACGCCGGTGCTGGTCGGGGTGCAGCCGGCCAGCCGCAACCGCCTCGGCTGTTCCATCTGGCGGAACAGCCGCTTGCCGGTGCCAAGTAGCAACGGGTGCAGGAACAGGCGGTAGCCGTCGACGAGGTCGTTGGCGATCAGGTCCTGGACGAGCATCCCGCTGCCCAGCACGGCGATGTTGCCCTCGCCCTGTGCCTTCAGGTCGCCAACCGCGGTCACGAGATCGCCCTCGAGCACCTGCGCGTTGGACCAGCTCAGGCTGGTCAGCGTCCGGGTGGCCACGTACTTGGGGGTCACGTTGAGGTGCGCGGCCATCGGGTTCTCGTCCGGCTGGTCGGGCCAGTAGGCCGTCATCTTCTCGTAGGTGCGGCGGCCGAACAGGTACGCGGTCGTCGACTGCAACCCTTCGACCGCGGCGGCCGCCTGCGTCTGGTCGAAGTACGGCGCCGACCAGCCACCATGGTCGAAGCCGCCGTCACGGTCCTCGTCCGGCGATCCCAGGCCCTGCATGACGCCGTCGAGGGTCACGAACTCGATGACCAGGAGTTCTCGCATGGCCACATCCTCCGCCTTCGGCGGCTGGAGCGGCACCACGGGCTCCGGTCGGTTGTCCGGCCGGTCTGCGGCCGGTCGTCAGGCGAACCAGGGATTGCCGGCCGGGAAGAGGTAACGATCGGCCATGAAGTTCAGCGTGCGCCGGGCCTGCCGGAACCGCGCCGCGACCTCGTCCACGACCATCAGCCGGGCCGAGCGGGTGGAGGCGAGCTCGCAGGCGTGGCGGTACCAGTGCCCGCCCAGCCGCTCGAACAGTTCGATCGCCGGCTCGTCGACCATGTCGGTGTCCCACTCGCGGTGCAGCCCGGCGGCCCGCAGCAGCCGAGCCGCGTCGAGCGGGCCGAGGCCGTGCCGGCGCGCGTAGTCGGGGAACACGCCGCTCAGGAACAGCATGACGTCGCCGAGCCGGCGGTAGGCGCCGGGGCGCTCCTCGCCGCGGATCGCGTCGAGCAGCCCGACCAGGCGCACCGGGTCCAGCTCGCTGAACCGCACCGTCCGCCAGCCGCGCGAGGTCTTGATCTGGTACTGGCCGCTGGCGACGCGGGCGAACGAGGAGAGCAGCTCGGCAAGGAACAGCCGCCTCGCCTCAGAGTCCATGAAGTCGGCCAGCTGCGGCCCGTCGAACACCGGCACCCGGTCCCTGGCCCCCGAGCGCTCCACCACGTGGCTCACCGACGACAGCTCCGCCGCCGCCCGGTGCACCATTGCCGCGAAGGCCATGAACGGGCTCACCCCGAGCATCTGCTTGGCGGACGGCCCGAAGATCGCCAGAAACACCTCGGGCCTGTCGAACATCCGGGGTACCTGCCCCGGCGCCGAGCGCAGTTCGGACGGCCGCGCCGGCACGCCGGCCGCGAGCGCAAGAACCTCGAGGTCCTTGTCCGTCAGGTGCTCGACGTACTCAGCTCCAACCGACCTGCCATACATGTATCTACGTTAGGCCGTGACGGGCAATCTGGCTCGCTTTTCTTTCAGGAGCGGTCAAGCCACGCCGCCGCGGTGGACCGTCCGCCGGCGGCCTGCACCAGAGGTGTGCGCCCGCGGCACGGCGGACGCGGCACGGCGGACGCGACCGCCGCCGCCCACCTTCGCGGACTCTGCCCGTGTTCGCCGGTCCGTGCCGGACGGGCTCATTTCACGACATGGATGGGTCGGTCGTAACTAGCGAATGGGTGCGGCGGTGCCGCCGATCGGACGTTGCCTGATTCGGCTAATGACGAACATTTGCGTTCCGAAGTAGCCTCGGTCAAGGTATGCATTCCCCGGCCGGTGACGGAGGGTTCGATGGCCGCCTCGGCGAACCAGCTCATGGAGGAACTGAAGCGGTTGCGTCGCGGGCGTGGGCTGCACGCACCACATCTTGATCGGCTTATCGGACCGGCTCTTAGGGAGCTATGTGAAATTGATCAGACGGCCGGTGCAGAGACCGCGCGCGAGCGGATCCGGGACTGGGTGATCGCGGCCACCAGAGCGCTCCCGGAAGACCTGCGGATGGTGACCCTCACCTCTCTGGGCCTGAATCCAAATGCGCAGCACGCATTCCTCACCGACCGGGTGAAGTGGCTGGCCGCACACCTCGACAGGGATGTCCGGACCATTCGTCGATGGCTCGACATCGGCCTGACCAGGCTGGTGGAGGCGGCAGTGGCCAGCGCACCTACGAACCTGCCGGACGAAGAGTCGTGGCGTGTGCGGCACTTTTCCGCATTGCTACGGCTGGACGGACCGACTCCGGTCTGCACCGAAAGGCGCACGATCGTGGCCACTGCGGACGGCGTGCGTGTCATTCCGTGGTCTCTCAGCCTGCCCCGGACCGGGGAGAACACGCCGGCAAACCTCGACGTGCAGGTGCTCCAGGGCGCCGTGCTGTTGCACATGGAACGCCCATCGGCCCGTCGGTTCCTACTCCACTTGCGCCTCCCACAGGTGTTGCGCGCCGGGCAGGCGCACACCTTCTCGTTGGATGTTCGGGTTCCACAGGGCCAATCGATGCGCCCGACCTACGTATTCTGGCCCGAGCGCCGCTGCGATCGGTTCGACCTCGTCGTGCGTTTCGACCCCGAGCGAATGCCGAGGCTGGTGTGGCGCGTGCATGACGTTTTTCACCGGGACGCCGACGAAATCGAGCCCAGCCCGGACCTGCTCACCTTGGACAGCGTCGGCGAAGTCGCTGTTTCCTTCATTGATCCGAGGGTGGGTCGGGGCTACGGCATCCAGTGGATCCCGTAGCCCCGGCCCGAACGCGGACCGGCGACACGGCGGCCGGCGTATCGCGTCAGAACACCAGGATGGTCAGGAGATAGATGGCGATCCTGACGAGGACGTGTGGCTCCATTTGAGGTTTCCCTTCCGAATAGCCGGACTGGTCAGTGACCCCGCTGGCCGTGACCGTCGAGCTCGACTATTCAAGGGTCGCTCACCGCCGCGGAGCACGGAATGGGTTTCCCGTTGCCGCCGCGAAAGGAAACGAGGAAACTACTCGACCGCCCGGTCCAACGCGATTCGCAACAGCCATCAACGAGTACCGCGGCATCTTCGATACCGGTCAGATCGTGCTGATCGGCGGCGAGGCGAACATGGTGGACTTCGCCCTAGCCAAGCTCGTGCAGTACGACGAGGGTGGGGAGCGCTTCCGGAAGTACGAGGCCATCCTGTCCTCGACCGCCACGACGCCCCCGTTCCGCACCCGTACCGGCTCGGCGACCAGAGATATCACGGCGGCCTGGCTATCGCGGCTGAACGACCTGTCCGAGATTCTCGACGGCCTGCCGGTCGACGCCTTCGGCAACCTCGAGACGAGATGGGCCGAGGTGCCGCAATGGCTGCGCGGGAGAGCTTTCACCCCGGAGTACGCGGTACGTGGCCTGTTCGACGATGCTCAACTGAGCACGCCCGAGCACATCGTCGCCCGGAGGGCAGGCTCACACGTCAACAATGCCTACTTCGGCAGCTACACGGAAGAGTTGGGCGCCGGACTGGTGACCGACCTGGTCTACCTCCAGAGCGGGCACCGTGGCAGCGAATCCGTCGACGTGCCCTACCTCCGGCTCGTCCGGGAACTGACCCGCAGGCGCGTTCTGGATCAGGTGAAGAGCGCCCGACCTGAACGCCTCGCCGAGATCCGGCACGACGAGTAACGGTTGATCAAATTGTGATCGGTTCGATTGTTGCATTTGATCAATGTGAAGTTAACTTTGACACGCGGGCATTGACAGAGCAACGGCCCATTCTGCCGATTGACTGCGGCCTCTCGGACCCGTGATCGCAGCGCGAACCACCGGTAAGATCGACGCTCTCAGGATGAGTTGTCCGCTCCACAGCGGCCGCCCCTTTCATATTCGGCCGCCGGCAGCGGTGGGTTGATTACCCATTCGGGTTGTCTTGCGCTCGGCCTGCCGGCCCGCCGTGCAGCCGGCCTAGCCAGCGAGGATGCGGGTCTCGGCGCTGGGCAGCCGGCTCCACCAGTGGGCGTAGCGGCGGTAGACGGCGGGGTCGCGGTCGGCCAGGAATGCCACGAGGGCGCGGGCCTCGGCTTCGAGGTGTTGCCAGGTGTGGTCGGTGAGCCGGTGGAACGCGGTGGCCTCGATTCCGGCCTCGGCGGGGAGCCACACGCCGGCGACCCGGCCGTCGACGAGCAGGGTCGGCAGGACGTCGCCGTTGTTGCGGATGACGAGCTTTCGGTAGTCGGGCGGGATGACCCGGCTGCGATCGGCGTAGGCGAGCAGGACGCTGTCCCACATCGCCATCAGCCGCGGTGGCGCCGCGGTGTCCTCGGCCGGCAGCGGCGCCTCGGGTACGTCGAACAGCTCGGCTCCGTCGGGCCCCTCGAACCGCCGCAGCTCGGCGCCCAGGAAGCGCAGGGCCTCGCGGGCCCTGGCCCGCGTGAGCCAGGAGAACTGGGCGAGGTCTGCTGCGGTGGCCGGGCCGAACGCCTCCAGGTAGCGCCGGGCCAGCCTCGACACCGCCTCGTCATGGCCCAGCGGCGCGGTGTGGCCCAGCGGCGCGGTGCGGTCCGGCGGCGCGGTGTGGTTGGGGGCGGGGAGGTAGGACGGCACCACGCCGAATGACCACGGCCCGCCGGTCGGAG
>OBLK01000281.1_pt1 | contig 14027 bp, 13 predicted proteins | sample 1518871 | NCBI WGS metagenome assembly OBLK01 (sample SAMEA2464837, study PRJEB22497) | soil metagenome | biome: Grassland; feature: Farmland; material: Clay | place: Australia | collected 2013-02-01 | depth 0.8 m
GGACTGGTCGGCGACCTGTTCCAGATCGTCCCGGAGATCGAGAAGCTCCTCGCCTAGCCGCAACGAACGAGGCCCGCTGCGCTCTCGCACAGCGGGCCTTCATCCATCCAGCGGTCGTTGGCTTACAGTTGTCGGCTTAAAGCTGCGCGAGAACGTACTCGGCCGCCGAGACCTTGAACTGCCCCGGCGCCTCGACATCGACGTGCTTGACCACGCCATCGTCGACCACCAGCGCAAAGCGCTGGCCGCGCAGGCCCATGCCGAAGGCACGAGCATCCAGCTCCAGGCCGAGCGCCTTGACGTAGTCGCCGTTGCCGTCCGAGAGCATCAGCACCTTTTCACCGACGCCCGATGCCTTGCCCCAGGCGTTCATGACGAACACATCGTTGACGGCGAGGCAGGCGATCGCGTCCACACCCTTGGCGCGTAGCTGATCGGCCAGTTGCACGAACCCGGGCAGATGCTTGGCATCGCACGTGGGCGTGAATGCACCGGGCACCGAGAACAGCACCACCTTCTTGCCCTTGAAGAGCTCGTCGGTCGTGACGTCCCTCGGACCCTCCGCACTCATGGTTTTCAGCACGCCGGAAGGCATGCGATCTCCGGCTTTGATGGCCATTTCGATCTCCTTGACTGGTCGAAGCGATTCGTGCGGCTCAGGCGGCTCAGGCCGCCGAGCGCGCCTTCAGGCTCCACAGCGAGGCCAGTCGCTGCAGCACGTCATTACCCTTGACGTCCTTGAATGCCTTGAGCGCGGCACCCTTGTTGCCCGCCTTGAGCTGGGCGATGCCGAGCAGCAGCTGGGCTTCGGCGGGGTCTTTCAGCCCGCCCTTGGCGATGCCCTGGGTGAACTCCTTGACGGCCTTGTCGTACTGCTGATAGCCGAAGTAGGCCAGCCCCACGCGCACGTCGGACTCGCCGGTCGACTGCCTGGCGGCCGCGGCGGCCGTCGAGGCGAGTGCTCCGGCCAGGTCCTTTGCCGCCTTTTTCTTGGCGTCCTCCAGCAGGCGCTTGGCCTTGGCCTTGCTGTTCGCATTGACGAACACGTTGGCCTTCAGCGCCTTGGTGAGCACGGTCTGCGCCTCGCCCGGGTCGTTCGCTTCGATCGCGAGCTCCGCGTAGTCGGTGAACTCGTGCGGCTGCTGCATCACACCGACGTCAAAGGCCAGGCGATAGGCCTGCAGCAGGTTCTTGTCGCTCTTGATGGTCTTGAACGTGGTGTAGAGCAGGTATTGCCAGTACTTCGGCTGGGGGTAGTACAGCACGAGCTGCTGCATGGCATCCAGCAGGCAACTGTCGTCATGCAGGCGCATGCACGAGCTCTGGACCAGTTGAAGCGAGCGCTGCGAGGGCTTGGCGCCGCTCTTGACCGCCGCTGAGATCCGCTGCTTCTCGAACCGGATGGTGCCCCGCCAGTCGCCCTTCAGGTAGTACGCCTGACCGACCAGCGTCGACATCTGCTTCCCGCCCCAGCCATTCTGGATGCAGACCGTGCCGTACTTGATCGCCTCGTCGTAGTTGTGTAGCTGATAGTGGAGCTGCGTCAGCTCGACCGTATACTCTCCCGTCAGCTTCGGCGTCGCCCACGGATCGGACTTCAAGATCTCGATCTCGGGGATCAGCTTCTTGTACTGGCGCGTCTTGGCGTAGAGCGAGTAATACAACGCATGAAGGACATGAGTCGCATACGGGGACTTGTCCTTCGCGGGCAGCGCCGAGGCCGCCTCCAGGTTCTTCAGCGCACTCGCGTTGTCGCCCTTCTGCAGAGCCTTCTGCGCCGCTTGCAACTTCAGGGCCACCGGACGGCCCATCGTCTGGGGAGGAACCTTCGCGTACGCGGGCGCCGCCCCGAGGAAACCGCCGCCGAAGGCCAGCGCGGCGCCGAGCGCCACAGCCGGCGCCAGAGCGCCTTTGAGCTTCATTAGACTGTCTCGCATTGCTTATTTGATCCGGGAGTCGGGGTCCGCTACTGAGCGAACTCCGAGGTGTTGACGAAACCGATCTTGGTCATGTGGTTGCGCTGCGCGTCCGCGAGCACCTTGGCCACGACGCCGTACTTGGACATGCCGTCGGGATTGAGGTGAATCTCCGGCTGCGGGATCTGCTGCGTCGCGCTGGCGAAGTAGCCGTCGAGCGTCTGCATGTTCGGCACCACGGTGCCGTTCCAGGTGATCGTGCCGTCGAAGTCGATGGCCAGATTGATGACCTGGGGCTTGACCGGCGGCGGCGGCGGATGGCCCTGGGGCAGATCCAGCTTCACCGAGTGGGTCATCACCGGCAGCGTGATGATCAGGGTCACCAGCAGCACGAGCATGACGTCGATCAGCGGCGTCGTGTTGATATCGACCATGGGTCCCGCGCCGGACCCGACATTCATAGACATGGGTTCAGGACTCCTCGAACGCGCTCTCGCGGGAGAAAGCGTTAATCATTGTGTCGCGCCCGCCACCATTTCGTTGGCGCTCGGCTGGGTGATGAAGGCCACCTTGATCATGCCGCCGCGCTGCAACTCGTAGAGCACGTGCCCGATGGACTTGTAGTCCGTATTACGGTCGCCGCGGATATGCACGTTCGGCTGCGGAACCTGCACCGCGGCCTCCTCGATCTTCTGCAGCAGCGCCGTGTTGTCCGCGATCTGCTGGTCATTCCAGAAAATCGTGCCGTCCTGATCGACGGCGATCACGATGGTGTTCGGCTCCGTCTTGGTCGGAATGTTATTAGCCTGCGGCAGTTTCACCGGCACCGTCTTGGTGATCACCGGAATCGTAATCAAAAAGATGATGAGCAGCACCAGCATGACGTCGACGAGCGGCGTCGTGTTGATGGTCGCCATCACACCCGGCTCTTCTTCCGACTCTGTTCCGACATTCATCGACATTTTCGAAAGCTCCTTAAGCTCTCAACTATGTGCGGCACGGAGACCGCCGTTACGCGCCGTCGCACCGCGCCTCTCGAGCACTCCGCCGGCCACCGGGCGGAACGCTTCGCTTGCCCGACCCGGCCCGGAGCCGGGCTCGCGGCCCGCCCGTTCCCGGGCGGGCGTGACGCCAACGCGGCTCGCCCGACGACCGCCAGGGTACATCGAGCGAGCGGCCGGTTACTTGCGAACGGCCGCGGGAGCGGCCGCCGGACGGGCCCCACCACCTGTGGTGCCGCCGGTCTCGACGCGCGCGCCGCTTACCAGGTAGGCATGCACATCGCTCGCGAAATTACGCAGCCCATCCTGCAACACCTTGTTGCGGCCCAGCAGCCAGTTGTAGCCCCACACCGCGGGCACGGCCGCGAACAGGCCGAGCGCGGTCGTGATCAGCGCGCCGCCGACGGGGCCGGCAACCTTGCCGATGCTCGCCTGGCCGGCAAGTCCGATGTTGATCAGGGCGTTCATCACGCCCCACACCGTGCCGAACAGGCCGACGAACGGGGCCGAGGAGCCGACCGTCGCCAGAGTCCCCAAGCCCTTCTGCAGGCCGCTGTTGACCTGCTCGACCGAGCGCTGCAGCGACATGGTGATCCACTCGTGCAGGTCGATGCGGTCGGTGAGGCGTCCGTCGTGGTGCGAGGCCGCGCGCAGGCCATCCTCGGCGATGGTGCGGAACTCATTGCCCTTCTTCAGCTTGTCGATGCCTTCCTTGATCGAGGCAGCGGACCAGAACTGCTTCTCGGCCTGGCGCGCCGACTGCTTGAGTTTGCGCTGATCCCACAGCTTCGTCAGGATCACGTACCACGAGAGCAGTGACATGATTAGCAGCAGGACCATTACGAATTGGATGACGACGCCGCCATGGTTCCACGTACCGGAAATACCGTAGGGATTGCTGACGGTCGCAAGATTTTGGGTGGCCATAGATTTCCTCAGATCACAAAATAACCGCGTTGGACGATGCGGCGTCGGAAGGCAAAGGATTGCGAAGCATTGAATTCAGGAATCAAAAATCGTTGAGCTGGAACTTGATGGGCAGCTGGCCGCAGAAGTTGATCGGCACGCCGTCGCGCTTCTCCGGCGTCCAGTGACCGGACGTCGCCCTCGCATAGCGTATTGCGGCCCGGTCGAGCCGCGGGCTGCCCGAGGAGCGCACGACTCTCGGCTGCCTCGACAGCCGGCCGTTGGGACCGACGCAAATATCCACCACCGCGGTCCCCTCCTCTCCGAGGCGCTGCGAGGCCTGCGGATAGAAGGACTGCGTGTCGGGGAAGTCGTGCCCCCGGCCCAGCGGTGTGTACGTGTAGTGCACCGGGCGCGGCGGAGCTTTCACCACGTGATGGGTCACGGTGATCGCATGCGTCTGCTCGGCCGCCGGCACGTTGATCTGGATGGCCGGAGGCGGCACCTGCACCTGCTGGTGTTGAAGCTGAGGCGGCGGCGGCGGCGGCGGCTTGAGGTGCTTCACGTGTTGCTGCACGATGGTCGTCTTGATCGGCGGTGCGGCGATCTCCACGGCCCGTTCGGCCAATCCCGTAGCGAGCGCCCAGATGAGGGCAATATGCGCCGCGACGATGACGGCGAGCACTGCGGTGCGGCGCGTGAAGAACTGGGTATCGTGTACGTATGCACTCATATGTAATTGCTAGAAGCGTCGCTGTGACCTGTCCGAAAACACCGGATCGAAAACTAAGCTGCGCAAGGTAGCGATCTTTGCACTTGCTCGCAAGCAGCGTGATCCGGACCCGAGCCGGCCGGCAGAGCTTCCCGCCGGGCACTCATACTATATAGGACACGCGCGCGACGCCCTCCTCGGGCTGGCGCACGTATGGCTCAATCCCCCTCACTGAATTGAATGAACTCACGGCGATCCGAGGGCAGACTGCCAAAGGCGCACGCCATGCGCATCCTTAGGACGCGGGGCCGAACTGTAACCGCTACCTTGCCCGCTGACAACTGCTTGACGCGTGGGTCCAAAGGCCATGACGCAATAGGATAACGCCCAAGGCCCATCGTAGTCTCGACCGGAACGGCACATGCTCGGCCACCGCACCCCTCGAGGCGCCGCTCGCCCCCTTGGGCCAATCCGGCGAGCCCGCCATTCACGCCGCGTCCGCACCGTGTTGACGCGGCGCGACACCCGGGCAAATTCGCTGCCGAACGCTCGGTCCAGACGTGTCGCTTGAGCGCATCAACGATTATCCGGCTACGCATTTTTTTAGACACTGTCGCTCGCCATGAGTTCGCTCATCCGCCGGGACCCGCCCAGCTCGAGGCCGGCCCGCATCGGCCGCGACGGTCGGCCCGGATCCCTCGCCCGATTCAAATTGTGTTTCCGGGCCACGCTCGCATCTTTGCCAATTGTCTCACGACTGTAAAAATTCCCGCGCCGGGCCCGTCAATAAACCCGGCACGTGACACTGTGATGACACTTTCAGGGATACCGCGCTCTGATCAGCCGGTACAGGCTCCTGATGCACTGGGCCTCGGCACCCACGGGACGCCCGGGACGCTCCTTGGCGTTCCAGGCATACAGGTCGACGTGCATCCAGGCGGTCGTATCCACGAAGCGCCCGAGGAACAGCGCCGCGATGATCGAGCCGGCAAACGGCGTCGCCGCCACATTGCCGACGTCCGCGTTCTTGCTCGCGAGCTCCTCCTCGTAGCCCTGCCACAGCGGCAGCGGCCATACCGGATCGGCCTCCTGCTCGCCGAGACGGCGCAGTTGCTCGGCCAGCTCCGGACGGTTCGAGTACACGGCCGGCAGCTCCGGACCCAGCGCCGTGCGCGCCGCTCCCGTGAGCGTCGCCAGGTCGATGATGAGCTCGGGCCGCTCTTCCTCGGCCGCCGCGAGCGCATCGGCCAGCACCAGCCGGCCCTCGGCATCGGTATTGCCGATCTCCACAGTCAGGCCCTTGCGCGAGCGAAGCACATCCCCCGGCCGGTAGGCCGCCCCGCCCACAGAGTTCTCCACCGCCGGGATCAGCACGCGGAGCTGCACGGGCGCCTCGAGGCGCATCAGCAGATCGGCCAGCCCCAGCGCGCAGGCCGCTCCGCCCATGTCCTTTTTCATCAGCACCATGGCCGCCGGGGACTTGAGGTCCAGCCCGCCGGTATCGAAACACACACCCTTGCCCACCAGCGTCACCCGTGGCGCATTGCGCTCGCCCCAGCGCAGATCGATGAGCCGAGGCGCACGGGCGCTCGCCGCGCCGACCGCCCGCAGCAGCGGGAAGCCCGCAAGCTCCCCGCCCGTCAGCACCTGGCAGCGCCCGGAGTGCTCGCGCGCCAGATCGAGCGCGGCGTCGGCGAGCTCCTCGGGTCCCATGTCGTTGGCGGGGGTGTTGATCAGGTCGCGCGCCAGCGCCGCGGCCCGCGCCGCCGCAACCGCATAGGGCAGGTCGGCGCCCTCCGGCGGGATGAGCGCGGCTCCGGGTTTCTCCGAGACCCCCAGACGGTAGCGGCCCATGCGATAGCCGCCCATCAGCCAGCCGAGCACGAACTGCGTCGCCGCCCGAGGCGGCAGGGGAGTGGCCAGACACCAGGCCATGGCCGGAAGCCGCTCGGTGAGACCGGCTGCGTGCCACAGCGTGAGCGCCTCCAATCCCGGCAGTGGCCCGAGGCCCAGCACCGCGCCCCCGAGGGCGCCTCGTGCCGGCAGCGTCAGCACGCGGTGGCGCTCGGCCTGAAAACCGTGCGCGCGCACCCAGCCGGCCGCCTCCACGCTCTGGCGATCGAGCCAGCCGGCGAGCTGCCCTTCCGTCACGACCCACAGCGGCAGGCTCTCTCCCGGGTCGGTACTCAGTAACATCTGGTGCGACACCGGCCGAGCATAGCGCCGTAGGCGCCCATTCCCAAGATGCGGCGGCCGGCACGGGCGAAAATGCCGATGGACCGGCCGCGCAAGCCGCCGCGGGCGTCGTTACAGGGCCCATCCCAGGCCTCGCCCCTAACGGGGACCGGCGCTCCGCGCCGCGCGAAATCGCTCCAGGCGATTTTGTAGGCCAATTGACAACATGGCCGCGGATGTGCTGACATCCCTGCATATACTCTCCAAATTTTGCACCCGCCCCGCCCAAAGCCGTGGTATCCGCAGCCGACAAGCCGTTCAGCCCTCCGGGATCCGATACACCGGGGGTCTCGCTCGCCCCGCTGCCGGTACTTCTTATTGGACTGCCGCTCCTTACGAGCGGCCGGTGCGGGGCCCTCGCGATTCCTTAAGGACTCAAGGCAGAAGCGAGAGAAGACACCAGAACCCCGCACCGGCCCACCGCCGCTGCGGGGTTTTTGTTTGTGATGGGCCGAACGGGCCTGAGGACGTTCGGTGTCGCTGTGATTTAGACCTGACATCGGGGCCAGAGGGCCAATTTGGAGAAGTTCAGATGAAGTTGTATTCGCACAAAGACGTCGACAAGAAGGCTCTGCGCGGGGCCCGCATCGCGGTGATGGGCTACGGTAGCCAGGGCCGCGCGCATGCGCTGAATCTCAAAGACAGCGGCTTCGATGTGGTCGTCGGCGTGCGCAAGGGGGGACCGAGCTGGAAGAAGGCGAAGAAGGACGGCCTGGAAGTGGCCGAGCCGGTGCGCGCGGCGCGCGGGGCCGACCTCGTCGCCCTCCTCGTCCCGGACATGGCGCAAAAGTCGCTATACAAGAGCATCGAGCCGGCGCTCGAGCCCGGTGCGGCGCTGCTGTTCGCACACGGCTTCAATATTCACTTCAAGCAGATCAAGCCACGCAAGGATCTGGATGTGGTGCTGATCGCGCCAAAGGGGCCGGGAGACCTGGTCCGCCGCCAGTACCAGCAGGGTCGCGGCGTGCCCTGCCTGATCGCGGTCGACCGGGACGTCACCGGTAAAGCGCACGCCAAGGCGCTCGCCTATGCGCACGGCATCGGCGGCACGCGCGGCGGGGTGCTCGAGACCACTTTCGCCGAGGAGACCGAAACCGACCTGTTCGGCGAGCAGGCCGTGCTGTGCGGCGGGGCCACGGAGCTCGTCGTGCGCGGCTGGGAGACCCTCGTCGAGGCCGGCTACCAGCCGGAGGTGGCCTACTACGAGTGCCTGCACGAGCTGAAGCTCATCGTGGACCTGCTGCACGAGGGCGGCATCACGAAGATGCACCAGTTCATCAGCGAGACGGCCAAGTACGGCGACCTCACGCGCGGGCCGCGCATCGTCGATGCGCGGGTGAAGCGGGAGATGCGCAAGGTGCTCGGGGAAATCCAGAGCGGCAAGTTCGCCCGGCAATGGATCAGGGAGAACGCCGGCGGGCGCAAGCGCTACGAGAAGCTGCTGAAGCGCGACATTCACCATCCCATCGAGAAAGTGGGCGGCGCCCTGCGTGCGCGCATGCCCTGGCTGAACGACAAGCGCGCCTGAGCCCATTGCGCTCGAGGCGCGGAAGGAGCATTCCCATGGCTGCCGAACCTGACCGAGTATTGATCTTCGACACGACGCTGCGCGACGGCGAGCAGGCCCCCGGCTGCAGCATGACGCGACCGGAAAAGCTGCGCGTGGCCCGGGCGCTCGCCGAGCTCGGCGTCGATGTGATCGAGGCGGGCTTCCCGGCCGCATCCAAGGGTGACTGGGAAAGCGTGCAGGCCGTCTCGCGCGAGGTGCGGGGTCCTGTCATCTGCGCCCTGGCGCGCTGCACACGCGAGGACATCGAGCTCGCCGGAAGCTCGCTCGCCGATGCGCCGCGCAAGCGCATCCACGTGTTTCTCGCCACCAGCGCCATTCACCGCCAGTACAAGCTCAACATGGCCGAGGAGGAGATCCTGCGCGCGGCCGTCGAGGGCGTGCGGCGCGCCAGGGAGCTGTGCGAGGACGTGGAGTTCTCGCCCGAGGATGCCTCGCGCACCGAGCTGGAATTCCTCGCCCAGGTGGTCGAGTCGGCCATCGAGGCGGGCGCGAGCACGGTCAATATCCCCGACACGGTCGGCTACACCGTGCCCGACGAGTTCGCCGAGCTGTTCCGCTATCTGCGCAAGAACGTGCGCGGCATCGAGCGGGTCCGGCTCTCGGTACACTGCCACGACGATCTCGGCATGGGGGTGGCCAACAGTCTGACGGCGGTGGTGGCCGGCGCACGCCAGGTCGAGTGCACCATCAACGGCATCGGCGAGCGCGCCGGCAACTGCTCGCTCGAGGAAGTGGTGATGGCGCTGAAGACGCGCTCGGCGTTCTTCAACGTCACCACCGGCATCCAGACCACGCGGCTCTACCCCACCTCCCGCCTGGTCTCGAGCATCACCGGCATGCCGGTGCCGCGCAACAAGGCGGTGGTGGGCGAGAACGCCTTCGCACACGAGGCGGGCATCCACCAGCACGGCGTGCTGCGCCACTATTCGACCTACGAGATCATGCGCCCGGAGGACGTGGGGCTCTCGCGCAGCCACCTGATCCTGGGCAAGCACAGCGGCCGGCATGCCTTCCGCGACCGCGTCCGGGCGCTGGGCTTCGAGCTCGAGGAAGCCGAGCTCAACCAGGTGTTCGAGGAATTCAAGGCGCTGGCGGACAAGAAGAAGGAGCTGTTCGACGGGGACATCGAGGCGCTGGTACTGCGCGCGGAGGGGGCGGCGGCAGGCCCCTGGACCCTGCTCGGCCTGGAGACGCATGCCGGGACCGAAGGGCCGGCCAGCGCGCAGGTGCGCCTGCGGCACACCGACGGCCGGCAGGTCGAGCGCAAAGCGCAGGGCGACGGACCGGTGGATGCGGCCTTCAAGGCGATCGAGGCGGCGACCGGTGTGGGTGTGATGCTGAGGAAATTCGAGGTGCGCGGCGTCACGGAGGGCGAGGATGCACAGGGCGAGGCGCTGGTATACGTGGAGTACAATCAGCGCACGTACCGGGGCTCGAGCGTGAGCACCAACATAGTAGAGTCCAGCACCAAGGCTTTTCTCGAGGTCATCAACCGCGTCGAGCAGGCGGCGGCGGGCACCCGCTCGCGCGAGCGTGCCGGCGGCACCGAGGTCAAGGCGGTCTGATCGTCCTCCAGGGCTTTCAACGGAGAAACCCCATGCCCATACCGGCGACCCAGTTCATATGGTTCAACGGCAAGCTCGTCCCGTGGGAGAAGGCCACGGTCCATGTGTTGTCGCATGCTCTGCACTACGGCTCCTCGGTCTTCGAGGGCCTGCGCGCCTATGAGACCCCCCAGGGGGTGGCCATCTTCCGCCTGCGCGATCACACGCGGCGGCTGTTCGACTCGGCGAAGATCTACCGCATGCCGATACCGTTCACCGCCGAGCAGATCAACGATGCCTGCCGGCAGGCGGTGGCCGCCAACGGCCTGTGCCGCGGCGCCTACATCCGCCCGGTGGCCTTCCGCGGTTATGGCGAGATCGGCGTCACTCCGAAGAACGAGCCGCCCACGGTCGTGGCGGTGGCCGCCTGGGAATGGGGCAAGTACCTCGGGCACGACAGCGAGGCCCAAGGCGTCGATGTGTGCATCTCCTCCTGGCACCGCGTGGCCCCCAATACCCTGCCGGCGCTCGCCAAGGCCGGCGGCAATTATCTGTCGAGCCAGTTGATCGGCGCCGAGGCACGGCGCCTGGGGTTCGACGAGGGCATCGGCCTGGCGCCCGACGGCACCCTGAGCGAGGGCTCGGGCGAGAACCTGTTCGTAGTGAAGGACGGGGTGCTGCTGACGCCGGCGCTCGCTCACTCGGTGCTCGGCGGCCTCACCCGCGACGCCGTCATGCGTCTGGCGGGCGAGCGGGGCCTGCAAGTGCGCGAATGCGCCATCCCGCGCGAGCTCCTTTATCTTGCCGACGAGGCATTCTTCACCGGCACCGCGGTCGAGATCACCCCCATCCGCTCGGTGGACCGCCTGCCGGTGGGCTCGGGTAAACGCGGCCCGATCACCGAGACGATGCAGAAGGCGTTCTTCGGGCTGTTCAGCGGCGAGACCGCCGACAAATGGGGTTGGCTCGATCACGTGGACATGAGTATGAAGGCGCCGGCGGCGGCGGCAGGCTGATGAGTGCGATCGCGCAAACGCTGTTCGAGAAAGTCTGGCGAGCGCACGAAGTGGCGTCCGAGACGGCCGACACGCCGGCCGTGCTGTACATCGACCTGCACCTGGTCCACGAGGTCACCTCGCCGCAGGCCTTCACGGTGCTGCGCGAGAGGGGACTGAAAATCCGCCGGCCGGAGTTGACGTTCGCGACCATGGATCATTCGACGCCCACCCGGACCGAGCAGGTCTTCGGCGGGGCGCCGATCGCCATCGAGGCCGCGGCCCGCCAGGTGCGCCAGCTCGAGACCAACTGCGCCGCCTTCGGCGTCGAGCTGTTGAACCTGCGCAACGAGCGGCGCGGCATCGTGCACATCATCGGGCCGGAGCTGGGCCTGACCCAACCGGGCAAGACCGTGGTCTGCGGCGACAGCCACACCAGCACCCACGGGGCGCTCGGGGCGCTCGCCTTCGGCATCGGCACCACCGAGGTGGGGCATGTGCTCGCCACGCAATGCCTGCTGCAGCGCAAGCCGCGCACGCTCGCGATCAACGTCAAAGGCGCGCTGCCCGCGGGCGTCGGCGCCAAGGACCTGATCCTCGCCATCATCGGCCGGATCGGAGTCGCCGGCGGCACGGGCCACGTCATCGAATATCGCGGCGAGACCATCCGCGCCCTGGACATGGACGGTCGCATGACGGTGTGCAACATGTCGATCGAGGCCGGCGCCCGCGCCGGCATGATCGCCCCGGATGAGACCACCTTCGCCTATCTCGAAGGTCGCCCCCACGCCCCCCGGGGCGCCGACTGGGAGCGGGCCGTCGAGCGGTGGCGGCAGCTGCCCACCGACCCCGGAGCGAAATTCGACAAAGAAGTCGAGATCGACGCCTCGGCGCTCGAGCCCATGGTCACCTACGGGACCAACCCCGGCATGGTGATCCCGATCGGCGGGGCGATCCCGGAGCGCGCGGGCGACCCGGTGTTCGAGAAATCCCTCGCCTACATGGGCTTCGCCGCCGGCCGGCCGATCCGCGAGCACCCGGTGAACGTCGTGTTCGTCGGTAGCTGCACGAACGGACGGCTCTCGGACCTGCGCCTCGCCGCCTCGCTCCTGCGCGGGCGCAAAGTCGCCCCCGGCGTGCAGATGCTGGTGGTACCGGGCTCCCAACAGGTCAAGCGCGAAGCGGAGGCCGAGGGGCTGCATCGCGTCTTCCTCGAAGCCGGCGCCGAGTGGCGCGAGTCCGGCTGCTCGATGTGCCTCGGCATGAACGGCGACCTGGTCGGCAAGGGCCAGTACGCCATCAGCACCAGCAACCGCAATTTCGAGGGCCGCCAGGGCGTGGGGGCGCGCACCCTGCTCGCCAGCCCCCTGACCGCCGCGGCGAGCGCGGTGCGCGGCCGCGTGACCGATCCGAGGGAGTTGCTGTAGTGGAACCGATCAAACAACTGCGCTCGCGCACCGCGGTACTCGCGGTGCGCGACATCGACACCGACCAGATCATCCCGGCGCGCTTCCTGACCACCACCACGCGCGAGGGCCTGGGCAAGCACCTGTTCGCCGACTGGCGCTACGGGCCCGACGGCACGCCCAAGGCCGATTTCGCGCTGAACCGCCCGGAGGCCGAGGGCTGCGCCATCCTGGTCGCGGGCGATAACTTCGGCTGCGGCTCCTCGCGCGAACACGCCCCCTGGGCACTGACCGATTACGGGTTTCGCGCCGTGGTGAGCACCCGGATCGCCGACATCTTCCGCAACAATTCGCTGAAGAACGGCCTGATTCCGGTGATCGTCGATGCCGGCACGCACCGCTGGCTCATCGAGCATCCCGGCGCCGAGGTGGTCATCGACCTCGAGAGCGCCACGCTGCGTTTCCCCGCCGGCGAGGCGCGTTTTCCGCTCGAGCCCTTCGCGCGCTACTGCCTGATGAACGGCGTCGATGAGCTCGGCTTCCTCCTCGGCCGCGAGGCAGAGATCGCCGCGTACGAGGCGCGGAGGACGATCGCTTGAAGGCCAGGATCGCGGTGCTGCCCGGCGATGGCATCGGACCGGAAGTCATCGCCGAGGGACTGCGCTGCCTGCGCGCTCTCGAGGCGCGCCACGGCCACGAATTCCTCCTCACCGAGCTGCCCTTCGGTGGAACCGCCATCGATCTCACGGGCAATCCCCTGCCCGATGACACGCTGAAGGAGTGTTTGCACGCCGACGCGGTGCTGCTCGGGGCGATCGGTGGACCGAAGTGGTCGGCGCCAGAAGCCAGGGTGCGCCCCGAGCAGGGACTGCTCGCGCTGCGCAGCGCCCTCGGCGTGTACGCGAACCTGAGACCCGTCAAGGTCCACCCCGCCCTGCTCGGCGCCTCCACCCTCAAGCCGCACGTGCTGCAGGGAGTGGATCTGATCTTCGTCCGCGAGCTGACCGGCGGGATCTATTTCGGCGAGAAGCGTCGCGAGCCCCAAGCCGCCACCGACGTCTGCACGTACACGGTGCCCGAAATCGAGCGCATCGTGCGCGTCGCCGCGCGCCTGGCACAGGGTCGCCGGCGCAAGCTGGTGTCGATCGACAAGTCCAACGTGCTGGAGACCTCGCGCCTGTGGCGGGAAGTGGCCACACGGATCATGCGCACGGAGTTCCCCGACGTCACGCTCGAGCACATGCTGGTCGACGCAGCCGCCATGCACCTGATCCGCCGGCCCCGCGACTTCGACGTGCTGGTGACCGAGAACATGTTCGGCGACATCCTCACCGACGAGGCCTCGATGCTCGCCGGCTCGCTCGGGCTGCTGCCGTCGGCCTCCCTCGGCCAGGGCGCCCGGGGCCTGTACGAGCCCATCCACGGCTCGGCCCCGGATATCGCCGGTAAAGGCATCGCCAATCCCTGCGGAACGTTGCTCAGCGTCGCGCTGCTGCTGCGGCACTCGCTGGGACTTCAAGCCGAGGCGGCCGCGCTCGAGCGCGCCGTATCGCAGGCGATCGAGCAAGGCGCGCGCACGGCGGATATCGCCGGCAAGGACGAGCGCGCCGCCTCGACGCGGGAAGTCGGCGAGGCGGTGTTGGCGCGACTGAAAGAACTCTGACCCGGGGGGGGGCCCCATGTCCTGGGGCGTTCGGGAGGGAAACAGGGCCTCCCCGGGCGGACTGAGGCGCTCCAGCCCG
>OBLK01000282.1_pt1 | contig 14017 bp, 10 predicted proteins | sample 1518871 | NCBI WGS metagenome assembly OBLK01 (sample SAMEA2464837, study PRJEB22497) | soil metagenome | biome: Grassland; feature: Farmland; material: Clay | place: Australia | collected 2013-02-01 | depth 0.8 m
CGACGCACGCCTCGAGGGACTCGCCGGCCTCGACGAACCCGGCGAGGACGGAGAACCGGCCGGCGGGCCAGGTCGGCTGCCTGGCGAGCAGGACGTGCGAGGCTCCGTCGTGTACGAGGCCGTCGTGTACGAGGCCGTCGTGCACGAGGCAGATCACGGCCGGGTCTGTGCGCGGGTACTCCTCGAGCGAGCAGTCCGGGCAGATCCGGGCCCAGCCGGCGCGGGCGGACGTGCTGCGGTGGCCGCAGCGGGGGCAGAACGGCGCCCTGCGGTGCCAGCCGACGATCGCGACCGCGGTCACGGCCAGGCCGGCCGCGGTCGCGTCCAGCAGGGCGCCGCACATTCGCAGGTCGGCCCAGCCGGGGTCGTCGTCGGGGGCCACGTGCTCGGTCAGCACGGCCCAGTACGCGACCTCGTCCTGCTCGCCGAGCAACGCGGCGCCGTCCGGGATGGACGGCGACAGCTCGGTCGCCGGCGTGAGGTCGAGCGAGTCACCGGTGAGCGGCACGCGCCCGCGCCGGTCGACCCGGAGCACGAGCGCCTTGGCCCACAGCGAACGCTGCCGCTCGAGGTCGTCGCGCAGTGGCTCCTGCCGGTCCACTGTGGACCGGGACAGCACCGGCAGGCCGTCCAGCCGGAACGAGCTCACGACAGGCTCACCTGGGAACTCACGCCGGGTCGGAGCCGCCCAGGTCGACGCCGCCGAGCGCGCGCAGCGGTGCGGTGAGCACGTCGGCGTCGCCGACAACGACTCCGGTGAACGCCGACGGCGCGAAGAACGTCGCCGCGGCCTCGGCCACCTGCTCCCGGGTCACCTTGGCCAGCCGGCCCGGGTGGGCGCGCAGCCAGTCCAGGTCGAGGCCGTAGCCCACGATCGAGAACAGGGTGGACGCCAGCCCGCTCTGCGACGACATGCCGATCGACAGCGCGCCGATGGCGTACCGGCGCGCCGAGTCGACCTCGTCCTCGGTCGGCGGCACGACACACAGCCGGCCGAGCTCGTAGCGGGTCTCCAGCAGGGCCGCCGCGGTGACCTCGGTGGCGGTGTCGGTGTCCAGCACGAGGGCGGCGCCGTCGGGGTAGAACTCGATCCAGGAGTTCGCGCCGTAGGTGTAGCCCTTGTCCTCCCTGATGTTCTCCGGCAGCCGCGCGGAGAAGTAGCCACCGAAGGCGAGATTGGTCAGCTGCAGCGCCGGGTAGCGCTCGTCGGTGCGTGGCACGGCCTGGCCGGAGAGCCGCAGCTGCGACTGCACGGCGCCCGGCCGGTGCACGAGCAGCAGGTCGTCGCCCTTCACCTCGGGGACCGGCGGCAGCTCGGTCGCGGCGCGCTCGGAGCGCCAGCCGGCCAGCGCCTCGGCGACCGCCGCGACGGTCCTGGCCGGGCTGAGGTCGCCGACCAGCACGAGCACCGACCCGCGGGGCACCAGCGCACGGCGGTGCAGCGAGCGGACCGCGGCGGGGGTGACCTCGGCGATGTCCGCCTCGTCGGGCAGCTCCCTGGTCACCGGGTGGTCGCCCCAGCGCCGGCGCTGCAGGGCGATCCGGGCGATCGTGCGCGGCTGCGAGCGGGCCATCGCGATCCGCTCGACGAGCCGGTCCTTCTCCCGGCGCACCTCGTTGGTGCGGTGGGTGGCGGCGGTGAGCGCGTCGGCGAGCACGTCGAGCAGCACGTCCAGCCCGGTCGACAGCGCGCTGCCGGACAGCATCAGGCGCTCCGGGTCGACCGCGGCGCTCAGCTCGCCACCGACCCTGGCCAGGTCCTCGTCGACCTCGGCCCGGCTGCGCCGCACGGTCCCGGCCAGCAGCGTGGTGGCCAGCACCTCCGAGCGCGCCGGATGGGTGCGGTGGGTGCCAGCGAACGGCACCCGCATGCGCAACTCGACCATCGGCACGCCGGTGCGCCGCACGGCGACCACCCGCAGGCCGTTGTCCAGCACGGTGTCGACCTGCGTCGGGGCCCGGCCGGCGCGCTGCTTGGCCAGTGGCGGCAGCGGGCGCGAGCCGAGCTCGGTGCGGCCGATCTGTTCGGCAGTGCGGGTCACTTGTCTCCTCCGCCGGGCGTGATGGTCAGGACGGCGCGCGAGTCCGCCCGAAGCGCCTGCGCCGCCTCGGCCACGTCGTCGGACGTCATGCCGGCCAACAGCGCCGGCAGCTCGGCGGCCAGCTCACCGCGGCCGTGCAGCAGCTCGCACACCCCGACCGCCCTGGTCCTGGTGACCAGCCGGTCGTGGTCGCGGAACATCGAGGCCGACCAGCGCGCCGCGGTCCGGGACAGCTCGTCGTCGGACACACCGTCCCTGGCGACCGAGGCGATCTCCTCGTCGACCGCGGCCAGCACCCGGTCGGTCTCGATTCCCGGCGGGTAGACCGCGGTCACCGTCATCGTGTCGGGGTCCCTGGCGTCGTAAGCGGAGAAGAACCCGCAGCCGGCGCCGATCTCGGTGACGATCGCATCGCGGTGCACCAGCCGGCTCGGCAGCCGCGAGGCGTCGCCGTCGGAGAGCACCGTGGACAGCAGCACGGCGCGGGTGTAGCCGGGCAGGTCGGCGTCCGGGTCTGGCAGCCGGTAGCCGACCGCCACTGCCGGCAGCGGCGCAAGTGGATCGGCGTGGTCGGCGCGGCGTTCCCGGTCCGGCGGCGGCTCGTGGAACGACGGTCGCTTGGGCACCGCGCGCTTGGGCACGTCGCCGAAGTGCTTGGCGACCAGGTCCTTGGCGGTGTCGACGTCGAAGTCGCCGCACACGGTGAGGACCGCGTTGCCCGGCGCGTAGTAGGCATCGAAGAACGCCGCGCAGTCCTCGACGGTGGCCTGCTCCAGGTCGGTGAAGTCGCCGTAGCCGTTGTGCGAGTTGGCAAAGGTGTCGTACAGCACCGGCGGCAGCAGGATCCACGGGAACCCGCCGTACGGCCGGTTCAGCACGTTGAGCCTGATCTCCTCTTTCACCACGTCGACCTGGTTGCGCAGGTTCTCCTCGCTGATCGTCGGAGCCCGCATCCGGTCGGCCTCGAGGAACAGCGCCCGCTCCAGTGCCGCCGAGGGCAGCACCTCGAAGTAGTCGGTGTAGTCGAAGTGGGTCGAGCCGTTGAACGTGCCGCCGGAGCCCTGCACGTGGCGGAAGTGCGCGAGCTTGGGCAGGCTCTCGCTGCCCTGGAACATCAGGTGCTCGAACAGGTGCGCAAACCCTGTCCGGCCGACGGGTTCGGAGCGGAACCCGACGTCGTAGTGCACCGACACGGCGACGACGGGCGCGGAGTTGTCCGGCCCGAGCACCACACGAAGTCCGTTGTCCAGGGTCAGCCGGTGCAGATCGAGCACCGGGGCGGGGATACGCGGCATGTCACGAACCCTACGGGTTGATCGGAGTTGATCGGATCAGCCAGGGGCGGCGGCGAGCGACCGCAGGTGACCCGCCTCGGCAAGGGCGCCGTCCAGCGCCGCCACGAACGCCGGGAAGCGGTCGGCGAACTGGCGCAGGTCGCCCGCGGCGCCCGTGCCCCCGGCGCCGTACCAGTACAGGCCCGGCGTTCCGTCGACGGCCGGGTCCAGGTCGGCGAACGTGGCGAGCCAGCGGCCGGTCTCGCCGAGCACGACCGCGTACGGCAACGACCGGGAGAACACCACCTCCCGGTCGGCGTCGGGCAGTGCGTGCGCGTCGACGGTGTGCAGGTAGTCGCGCAGCACGACGAGCTGGCCGAGCAGCCGGCTGCCGAGCGCGGTGCGGGCGGGCAGGTAGCGCGCGCCGAGCCACAGCGCCACCCCGGCGACCACGACTGCCAGGCCGAGCAGCGCGACCGTGGTGAACGCGGCGAGCAGCACGGTCAGGGCCACTCCGGCCACCGCCACGCCGAGGCCGACTCGACCGAGCACGGTGAGGTTCGAGTCGGGGCGGCGACGGAGCCAGCCGGCGTGCACGACGTCGGCGTAGAGCTCGTCGCGGATCCCGGGCAGCGCGGGAGCGGCCGACTCGCGCAGCCGGCCGACCCGGACCCGGTCCCGGCCGGCATCCTGGTCGGCGTTCCGGTCGGCGCCCTGGTCGGCGTTCCGGTCGGCGCCCTGGTCGGCGTTCTGGTCGGCGTCCTGGTCGGCGCCGCCGAGTAGGGCGTCGTAGACGGCGCGCTCGTACTGGCGCAGCGACTCGTCCGGCGGGTTGCGGCGCACGATGAGCCAGTCCTGGCCGGGCCCCTCGGCGAGCCACAGGTAGTTGCGCACCGCGAGGTCGACGACCGTGGCGGCGACATCGACCACGTCGACGTGCCCGTCGACGATGGTGCCGATCTGGCCGGGCAGCACACCCTCCGGTGAGGCGAACTGCACCCGATCGCCGGTGCGGACCAGCGGCTCGTACCCGGTGGCGGCGGTCCCGGCCGCCTGCAGTGCGGCGGCGTCCCGGCGGCGCGCCCGCCACAGCAGCGCGAGCCCGGCCAGCAGCGCCAGGACAAGGCCGAGCAGCACCAGCCCGATCGCCGGCGTCAGCCTGAACGCCCTGGCCAGCGAGAAAGTCTCGTCCAGCCGCAGGTTCGCCGGCACCGTGCCGGCCGGCAACCCGACCACCAACTCGACGCGCTCACCGGCCGCCAGCCCGTCCTCGCGAGCGGTGGTGAGCTGGGTATGGCTGATCTGGGCGAGCGTGCACGCGGTGGACGAGCCGGCCGGTCCGGCGAAGCAGGTCAGCGACGCCGACGGCGCCGGCGCGGCGAACCCGACCGTCACCGTGCCGACCTCCACGTCCCAGCCACCGGAGGCCACCCAGCGGACCTCCTGCGCCTGGCCGACGTCGGCCACGGCACCGTCCACTGTGTACCGCAGCGCCGACTCCCCCGGCCGGAACGTGACCTGAACCGAGTCGCCTCGGATCCCGACCGTGCCGCCGTTGTCGACGGTCGTGCCGGTGACCTCGAACGTGCGGTCCAGGTCGTCGCCGACCGGCTGGCGCAGGCGGATCTGCCTGGTGGCGGTAGTGCCGTCGGGCACGGTGACACGCTCATCGACGGTGAGCCGGCCGTCGCGCTCGACCTTGATCGTGACGTCCGCGGTGGTCGTCTCGGTTTGGGCCGCCAGCAAGGGTTGCCACACCGGCGCGGCGATCACGACGGCGCCCGCGACCACCGCGACCACCGCGGCCCCCCATCTCGGCAACACGGCCGCGGACGATACCGGGTGAGCCGTAAGCTGCCGGGCGCAAGTTTGGAACCGAGGGGGACCCAGCCCACGTGAACGCGCCGCGACCGCCGGGTGGCTTCCGGCCGCCGCCCGGTCGTAGGCCTCTGCCACCGCCGGTTCCCGCACCGCCATTCGCCATTGCGCCGCCCGGTCACCCGATGCACTTCGGCCGCCCGACCCCGCCTCGCCCGGCTCCAGCTGTCCCGGCACCGGCTCGCCCGGCCGCAGCTGGCCCGCCCCCGCCTCTGCCGGCGCCAGCTCGCCCGGCGGCAGCTCCCCCGGTCCCGCCTCGCCCGGCCCCGGCTCGCCCGTTACCGCCGCCCGCAGCCAACCGACTGCCACCCGGCGCATGGCCCTCACCGCCGGCCGCAGAACCATTTTTCCCGCCGGTGACACCGATGCCGGCGCCTGGCGTTCCGGGCGCACCGCGTACACCGTTCGTGGCGGCACCGTTGCCCGCGGCTAGGCGCCGGTCGGGCTCGGGTGCGATCGTGGCCCTCGTGGTGGTGGGCCTCCTCGCGCTCGGTGTCGGCGCGATCGGCGCGATCGGCTCCTGGCTCGCCGACACCGGCCGCACCGCCGAGCCCGGCTACGAGCGATACCGCCCGCCGGCCACCCCGTCGCTGCCGGTGATCCCCACCATGACGACCGAGCAGCCGCCGCCGACGACGCAGCCAACCGGCGAGCAGACGCCACCGAGCGGCCCGACCACCACCAGCCGGTCCGCCCTGCCCCGGCCGACGCCGGTGCTGCGGCTGGGCGACCATCCGATCAACAGGGACATCGGGGTGGCGGCCATCACCTGCCCGCTGCCCGGATTCAGCCAGGACCCTGCCGGCCAGGAGCGGTTCTACCGGGCCGCGTTGCCGTGCCTGGACGCGGCGTGGGCTCCGGTGCTGCGGGCCACGAACCTGCCGTTCGGCTCGCCAGTGCTGCTGGTGGTCGACGGGCACGTGGGCACGCCGTGCGGCGGCTTCCCGACCTCGGCGGCCTGGTACTGCTCGGCCAACTCCACGATCTACATGTACGCCGGCTTCTTCACGCAGGTCGAGCAGTTGGGCGACGAACCGGGCCGCTACCTCGACGTGCTTGCCCACGAGTACGGCCATCACGTGCAGGGCCGGGCCGGCATCTCGCAGGCGGCCTGGGAGGCCCGCTACGAAGCCGGGCTGGACTCACCGGCCGGGCTGGAGAACTCAAGGCGCACCGAGCTGCAGGCGTCCTGCTACGGCGGCATGTTCCTGGCGGCGGTGGCCGGGCGCGGCAGCGTCGACCAGGTCATGGTCGACCAGATGCTCACCGACGCGGCCTGGCGCGGCGACCAGCCGAACCAGCCCCGCGACCACGGCAGCCCGGCCACCAACGGAGCCTGGACCAGGCACGGCGCCCAACTGAACCGCACGTTCCAGTGCAACACCTGGGTGGCCCCGGCCGAGAGCGTCCAGTGACCGGGCCGCGTCGCCCGCCCGCCGGGGGCTCGCCGCTGCCGCCGCCGGTCATCCGGCCGGCCGCCCCACCGTGGACACCGGCCGGTCGACCGGTCAGGTTCGGACATCCGTCCGGTCCAAGGACGGCGCGCCAGCCTGGCCACCAGCAGCCCCACCACCACCACCCGGCTTCCCGGCCGGCCGGTCACGTCTCGCCGCCGGGAGTGAGGCGCCCGCTGCCGCCGCCACTGCCCAGCCACCTGCCGGCGCCAGGCACCCGCCAAGCGCCAGACACCCGGCTAGTGCCAGGCACCCGCGCGGCGCCGGGTATGCGGCCGGGTGTGCGGCCGGCGCCGGGCCAACCGCCGGGCCACCGGCCGCCGAGGCGCTCGAGGGCCGGGCTCGCGTTCGCCGTGGTGGGTGTCGCGGTCATGATCGGCTTGGTTGCGTTCGTCGGGCTGGCGGCCCGCAACGGCTCGACCCGCACCGCCGCCGGCAACGGCCCGCAGGCACCGACCGCGGTGCCGGCCTCGGGCCAGGCAACCGGGTCTAGCTCCGCGCCGGCCACCGCGACCGCCACCCGGATGCCGCCGCTGCCGCAGAAGGTGGCCCGGCTCGCCGACAACCCGGTGTTCACAGCCGGCGCCCTGCCGGCCGTTCCGTGCGCGCTGCCCGCGTTCGGCGCCGACCCCGGCGTGCAGGCCGTCTTCTACCTGGCCGCGATCGACTGCATGAACCGGGCGTGGCTGCCCGTGCTGACCCGCGCTGGGCTACCGGCCGACCTGCCGGAGCTGTTGGTGCCGACCGGCCCGTACAACACGCCGTGTGGCAACAAGGCGGCGACCGACAACCCGAACTACTGCGAGGGCGTGATCTACATGCCGCCGCGGTACTTCGCCGAGGTCGAGCGCGCCCCGTCCGACCGGATCGTGGCGTACCTCGGGGTGCTGGCCCATGAGTACGGGCACCACGTGCAGGAACTGGCCGGGGTCATGGACGCCGCCTGGGCCCAGCGCTACGAGGCCGGGCTGAACACGCCGATCGGGCTTGAGGTGTCGCGGCGCAACGAGCTAGGCGCGTCGTGCTTCGGCGGCATGTTCCTGGCCGGCGTGGCCGGCCAGGGCTCGGTCAGCCGGGAACTGGCCGAGCAGATCCTGCGCGACCAGGGCCGGCGGGGCGACCGCCCCGACTCCGGTTTGCCGGCCGACCACGGCACCCCGGCCAGCAACGCCGCCTGGTACGCCGCCGGGTACCAGCAGAACAGCGCGGCGGCGTGCAACACCTGGGTGGTCCCGGCGCCAAGCGTCAGCTAGACCAGTGAGTCCGGACTCTGATGACCTGCTGGTCGGGGCTCTCTGGCCGGGACGATGATCGTGAGGAGCGCTCCGGCCAGGCCGGCGAGCACGAGCAGCAGCATGCTGATGCGGTCGGCCAGGCCGCCGTCGGCGGGTTGACCGGTGCCGGCCAGCCGGGCCGGCGATCCCTCGCTCCACAGCTCGACCTGCAGCTCGGTGCCGACCGGGTTGCCGCAGCCGTCGAGCACGAGCCGCTCGCTGCGCCCGTCCATGATCACCTGGATGGTGTCCCTGGCGTCCTGTGGCCCGCACGGAGTGGTGTCGACGACCTTGGCCGGCATGGTGTCCGGCAGGGACGCCGGTCGCGGCGAGAACCCGGCAAAGAAGATCAACAGTGCACCGACCAGCAGCCCACAGGCGAGTACCAGCAATGGCAGACGCCATCCCGTCGCGCCGCGGGGGACCACGGTCGGCAATCGTAAGGCTTCGGACAAGACACGTCGGTGGCGCACCGTCGCTCGTCGATGACAGAGACGGCGGTGCGCCACCGGACACGAGTCAGCCGATCGTGGGCAGCTCCCTGATCTGCTCGACCTTGAGCGTGGCGCCGCCGTCGGTCGCGGTGCCCACGGCCACGACCACGGTGCCGACGGCCGGGCGTTCGGTCACGCCGGACAGGTCCAGCTCCTTGGTCATCCCGCCGGGACCGACCACGGTGGCCCGGTCGCCCTCCAGCTTGGTCACGGTCCCGCCGGCGTGCGCACGCACCGCGAGCACCCCGTCGGCCTTGCCGTCGGCACCGGCCTTGACGATCACGCGCTCGCCGGCTTCGAGGTCGGTCAGCGCCCGGTTCTGGTTGCCGCGGACCTTGGTGTCGCCATCGGTCGGCACCGTGACCTCGGCGCCGTCGTCCTTGCGCACGACCAGGGTGCCCTCGCCGACCGAGGTGACGGCGCCGATGACCACCTTCTCGCCTTCCTTGAGCCGGGCCGGCCCGCGCCGCCAGTGCCGGCCGCGCTTGTCGGCGTCCGGCGTCGGGTCGGTCTGCTCGCCGGCTTCGGCGGCTTCGAGGCCGGCCGGTGCGAACAGCAGGTCGAGGCTCTCGTCGCTGCCGGCTGCGGCGCTCTCGCCCGACCGGTCGCCCGTCACTAGAGCGGCGGCAGCGACAGCTACGAGCAGCGCGGCGAACACCCCGGTCAGCACCAGGGCGGTCCGGGGCCGGCGCCGCGGTGGGATCTGCTGGGTCGGTTGGTCCATCTCTCCTCCTCGTAAGGCCTGTACCGACCAAGGTGCCCGGGCAACCTGATCAGAAGCTGAAGCCGGCCTGCCTTCAGCGACCGCTCAGCCTGCCGGCCCCCAGAATGGGCCAATGCGTAGCCAGGCCAGGGTGCTCGTGGTCGAGGACTCCGAGGCGATCCGGACCGCCGTGCTCGCCGCGCTGCGCGACGCCAGGTTCACCGTGCACGGCCTGCCGGACGGGGCGAACCTGGAGCGCGAGCTCGAGTCGTTCCGCCCTGACCTCGTCGTTCTCGACGTCATGTTGCCTGGCCGGGACGGCTTCGCGCTACTGGACGCCGTTCGCGCGCGAAGCGACGCCGGCGTGGTCATGCTCACCGCCCGCGACGGTGTCGCCGACCGGCTCCGCGGCCTGCGCTGCGGCGCCGACGACTACCTGGTCAAACCGTTCGTGCTGGCCGAACTGGTCGCCAGGGTGACCGCGGTGCTGCGCCGACTGGGCCGGGCGCCGTCGACGGTGGAGGTCGGCGACCTGGTGCTGGAGGCCGAGTCCGGCATCGCCGTTCGCGCCGGGCAGCGCCTCGACCTGACCGCGACCGAGCTGCGGCTGCTGGGCTACCTGGCCGCGCAGCGCGGGCGGGTGGTCAGCAAGACGCAGATCCTCACCGCCGTGTGGGGTTACGACGCCTACGACCCGAACCTGGTCGAGGTGCACGTGTCGGCCCTTCGCCGCAAGCTCGAGGCGCACGGGCCGCGGCTGCTGCACACCGTGCGCGGGCTCGGTTACCTGCTCCGGGCGGACCCGCCGTGAACCGCCTGCGGACGGCGTCGCTTCGCCGGCGGGTCACCGTGTCCAGCGTGCTCGTGCTCACCGCGGTGGTGCTGCTGCTCGCCGTCGCCACCGACCTGCTGTTCGGCGCCCAGTCCGGCCGTGACCTGCGCGCCGCGCTGATCGACCGGGCCAGGCTCGCCGAGCAGCTCGCGCGCGATGGCGTCGGGCCGCGCGAGCTGGTCGCCAGGGTCGAGACCGACACCGTCAAGGTCCGGCTGACCACGCCGTCCGGGCAGGTGTTCGGCAGCGCCGACCAACCGCCGCCGCCCCCGGCCGACCTCGGTCAGCGGCAGCTCTACCGGAGCGGTGACGACCTGGTGGCCGTTCGCCGGCTGGCCTCGGGCGGGGAGTTCGTGATGGTCGCCGACGGCGACCAGAGCACCGCCGCGCAGCGCCGCCTGCGCCGGCTGCTCGTGATCGTCGGGCTCGCCGCGATCGGTGTCGCCGCGCTCGTGCTGACCGGCGCCGTGCGGGTCGCGCTCGCGCCGCTGGACGCCATGACCGCGCTGGCCAAGTCGATCACCCGGGGCGACCGCGGGCGACGGCTGGCCCCGGACCGCGTCGACACCGAGCTCGGCCGGACCGCGCACGCGTTCGACGAGATGCTCGACGAGCTGGAGGGTATCGAGCGGCAGGCCCGCCAGGCCGAGTCCGCGGCGCGCGCGTCGGAGGGTCGCACCCGCCGGTTCGTCGCCGACGCCGCCCACGAGCTGCGCACGCCGGTCGCCGGCGTGCAGGCCGCCGCCGAGGCCGTGTTGCAGGCCGGCCCGGCCGCCGACCCGGCCGAGCGCGAGCGCCTGCACCTGCTGCTCATCCGGGAGGCCCGCCGCGCCGGGCGGCTCGTCGAGGACCTGCTCTCGCTGGCCCGCATCGACGCCGGCCTCGAACTGAACCTGGAGCCCGTGGACCTGCTCGCCCTGGCCCAGGCCGAGGCCGACCGCACCCGGCTCCTCGCCCCGGCGCTCGCCGTGACCGTGACCGGCGGGACCGTGTTCGTCCCGGCCGACCCTGGGCGGATCGCCCAGGTCCTGGCCAACCTGCTGGACAACGCGCGCCGCCACACCCCGATCGGTGGGAGGGGCGACATGCACGTCACCACGGCCGGGCCGTGGGCCGAGGTCACGGGCGCCGACACCGGACCGGGGGTCGCCCCCCCCGACCGCGAGCGGGTCTTCGACCGCCTCGTCCGCCTGGACACCTCGCGCGAACGCCCGCCTGCAGGCGGCGCCGGTGCTACCGGTCAGGCCGCGGGCGCCGGGCTGGGCCTGGCGATCGCCCGCGGCATCGCCCGGGCCCACGGTGGCGACCTGCGCTGCACCGACCCGCGCGACCGTGGCGCTCAGTTCGTGCTGACCCTGCCGCGGTCGCTGGACGGCCCGACGCTGCCGCTGTTCCGCCGCCCGCCGGCCGACGGCGCAGCAGGTGCGACCGGCTGAGAGCGGCTGAGCGGCTGAGCGGCTGAGGGCGGGCTCAGTCGCGCGCGCCGTTGGCCACGGTCTCGCTGGGCAGGGTGACCTTGCGGACGTAGAGCAGGCGGTCGCCCGGCTCGATCGCGTCGACCTCAGGGGCGTCCACCCGGTTCAGCTCCCCGCCGCGGACGACACCGAGGACGATGTCGGACAGGTGCCGCGGGGAACCGCCGACCTCGCTCGGCTCGACGTCGCGCTCGGCGATCGCGAAGCCGGCGTCCGGGGTGAGCAGGTCCTCGACCATCTCGACCACACTCGGCGTGGTCGTGGCGATGCCGAGCAGGCGGCCGGCGGTCTCCGAGGACACCACGACCGAGTGCGCGCCGGACTGGCGCAGCAGGTGGACGTTCTCGGCCTCCCGCACGGCGGCCACGATCTGCGCCTTCGGCGCCAGCTCGCGAGCGGTGAGCGTGACCAGCACGGCGGTGTCGTCCCGGTTCGCGCCGATGATCACCGAGCGGGCCCGCTGCACGCCGGCCAGCCGCAACACGTCGGAGCGGGTGCCGCTGCCGTGCACGGTGACCAGGCCCAGCGACGCGGCGGCATCCAGCGAGGCGGTGTCGGTGTCGACGACGACGATCTGCTCGGGCGGAGTGCCGTCGCCGAGCAGCGCGGCGACGGCCGACCGACCCTTGGTGCCGTAGCCGACGACGACCACGTGATCGCGCACCCTTGACCTCCAACGTTGGATCCGAAGCGCCTGGCGCGACCGTTCGGTCAGCACTTCCAGTGTGGTACCGACCAGCACGATCAGGAACAGCACCCGCAACGGGGTGATGATCAGGATGTTGACCAGTCGCGCGGTCGGCGAGACCGGCGTGATGTCGCCGTAGCCTGTCGTCGACAGCGAGACGGTCGCGTAGTAGAAGGCGTCGAGCACGGACAGGCCGTCCCCGTTGACGTCCCGATAGCCGTCGCGGTCCAGGTAGACGACCGCGACCACGGCGCACAGCACGACCAGCGCGCCGATCACCCGCTTGCTGATCGCGGCGATCGGCCCGACCGACGTGACCGGCATCCGGATGACGCCGACCAGCGCGTGGTCCGGGCGGTCGGTGAGCCGGTCGGCGCGACGCAACGCCTTCATGCCGGCCGACGGACCTGTTCGGCGCGCTCGCCGAGCAGCCGCCACAGGCAGGCGGTGGCCTCGGCGCCCTTGAGCAGCAGGTCGACCTCGACCTTCTCGTTCGGCGCGTGGATCCGGTCGTCGGGCAGCCCGACGCCGAGGAACGCCAGCGGCGCCCCGGCCAGCTCGGCCTGGATGATCGCCTCGGGCCCGGCGCCGCCCTCCCGGGAGAACAACACCTCCTGGCCGAAGGTGGCGGTCATGGCGTCACGCACGGCGACGACGCCGGGATGGTCGACGTCGGACAGGCACGCCGGCACGCCGCCCTCGCCTTCGACGGTCGCCTCGATGCCCGCCGGCGTGTGCTCGGTGACGAACTGCCGGATGCCGGCGACGATCTTGTCCGGCACCTGGTCGGGAACCAGGCGGAACGACAGCTTGGCGAACGCCTCGGTCGGCACGATCGTCTTGCCGCCGGGGCCCTGGTAGCCGCCGGCGAAGCCGTTGACCTCGGCGGTCGGCCGCACCCACAGCCGCTCCAGGGTCGACCAGCCGCGCTCGCCGGTGGTGCCGCGGGCGCCGCCGGCCGGCCCGGCCAGCCACCCGGCCTCGTCGAACGGCAGCTTGGCGAACGCCTCTCGCTCCACCACGCTCGGCTCGCGGACGTCGTCATAGAAGCCAGGCACCTGGATCCGGCCGTCGTCGTCGTGCAGCGCCGCGACGAGCCTGGCCAGCGCGGTCACCGGGTTGGGCACGGCGCCGCCGAACTGGCCGGAGTGCAGGTCGACGCCCTGCGCGCGGAAGGTGACCTCGGCCCCGGCCAGCCCGCGCATGCCGGTGCAGATGCTCGGCACGCCGTCGGCGAACATGCCCGTGTCGGACACCACGATCAGGTCGCACGCCAGCTCGGCTGCGTGCACCGCCAGCAGCCCGGTGATGTGCGGCGAGCCGGACTCCTCCTCACCCTCCACGAGCAGCTTGACGGTGACCGCCGGGGCGGTCCGGCCGCTGGCGGCCAGGTGGGCCTGCATGCCGAGCAGGTGGAAGGCGATGTGGCCCTTGTCGTCGGAGGCGCCCCTGGCGAACAGCTGGCCGCCGATCACGGTCGGCTCGAACGGCGGGTGCTGCCACTCGGCGAGCGGGTCGACCGGCTGCACGTCGTGATGGCCGTACACCAGCACGGTCGGCGCGTCCGGGTTGTCGCAGGGCCAGCACGCGTACACCGCCGGCAGCGCCCCGGCGTCGTCCCACACCTGAACCTCGGGCCAGCCGTCGAGCCGCAGCTGGTCGGCCAGCCACTGCGCGGACGAGGCGATGTCCTGGTGGTGCGCCGGGTCGGCGCTGATCGACGGGATCCGCAACCAGTCGGTCAGCCTGGCCAGGAAGTCCTCGGACCTGGCCGCCACCTCGGCACGCTCCCGTGACGAGTCGACCTGGGTGCCGGTCAGGTGCAGGTCCGGCGAGTCGGGCGAGTCGGGCGAGTCGGGCGAGTCGGGCGAGTCGGGCGAGTCGGGCGCTGTCACGGCGCAGC
>OBLK01000283.1_pt1 | contig 13933 bp, 11 predicted proteins | sample 1518871 | NCBI WGS metagenome assembly OBLK01 (sample SAMEA2464837, study PRJEB22497) | soil metagenome | biome: Grassland; feature: Farmland; material: Clay | place: Australia | collected 2013-02-01 | depth 0.8 m
CCCGGGTCTGGTCGCGTAACTTCACGCCACGGATTGTGCGGACGCGCATCTCCGAGCCGCCTTCGGTGAAGTTGCCGCACGCTAATGCGATGAAGCCGGAACCGAACATGAGGCTGCGCACCTGAATCGGAACGCCGCGATCATCGTCGCTGAACGCGTTGACGCCCTCGTTGAAGTGCAACGCAGTGGGCGGGCACGGCTGACCGGGTGCCGGATCGATGTCGCAGCCCGACCATCGGACGGGACTGCCGGGTTCGACCGTCTTGTACCCCTCGGGCGCATACCAGAGGAAGCTCGCGCTGAATCCGCGCGCCTCGTAGTAGGCCCGGTGCTGGAGCACGCCGGCCCGCGTAAGGACCTGAAAGCGGCCTGGGTCGAGGACGAACGTCCCCCGCCCGCAGGTCGAGTCGATCATGTCGTCCCCGTTGTGCCAGTCGAGGCAGGGATCGGCACCAGCCGGTGGAGCGGCGCCGATCAGCGGCACAGCCGCCGCCACCGTGACGGCCAGAACCAGCGCGAATCGTCGTGCCAACTTCATGCAACTACCCCTTTGGATTCGGCGCAGCCCCCCGCAGCCCCGCACCATCGGAGGTACCGGCGCAATCCGCCGGCACCGCGGCCCGGCTCAGTCCGCCGGGTATCTCGACGGCGTATTCCCGTTCGATATCGGGATCGCCTTCCACCGGCATGTCGTGGGCGATGCGACCGGCGTTACGCTCAACTATTGGACAACATTGTCTTCACACTTTCGAATGACCGGCCGCTGTCCGAACGGGTCGCTCCACCTGCGGACTCGCCTGCTCGATACGCCGAATGGCTGACTGCTCTGCCAGCGTTCGTCGTAGGGCAGCCCAGTCGAGTCGCCGAAATCCTTGCCGGCCGAACCGCCAACAGCGGCGTGGCAAACTCATCGGGCAGGCGGCAAGCTGTGTATCCAGTCGCCAGAAAGCGCATATGCACCCTCACTCAAAGGATAGCGACTCGCAACATAGTGTTACAGTTGGCTGACGCGATTCTGCGGACTGGGTGATGGCGTAGCCTTCACCCGCTGGCGGGCCGAGCCCGGCTGAAGTCCTCGGGGGGCGCCCGGATCGCGACGAGCAACTCATACATCGTCGACGAGGGGTTGTCTCGCGGGAACGCGGTCTGGTTCTGCTCGTGTCGATGGGTCAGATCGGCGGCCCGCTGGGCGGCGACATGTCGGTCCGGTAGGTAGGACGCAGCGTCGATGCGTTTGCCGTCACGCCCGTCCAGCCTCCGGCTGCGGCGCTCGGCGTTCTCCGTGTAGAGGAACGCCGTCTGCGACTCGCGGTGGAGAATCAACCAGAGTTCGAAGCACGGGTTCGAGATGGCGAGCGAGATGCCCTTGGCCTTCGCCAGCTGGACGGCATCGGTGAGGTTCGGATGGTTCCGCGGCCACTCGACGTCGAACACGCACCAGCATTCGTCCACCTCGTCGTCGCAGAGCTTGCGCTCGACGGCCCGCTTGACCAGCGTGAGCGGCACGCCCTGGTCCGGGTCGATCTCGATGTTCAACCAGGTGTGTTGGCGCACTTCCGGCAACCGTTTGAGGGCGTAGATGTAGTCCGGCTCTGAAGCGACCCCCTCGCAGAACACCACCACGGTCCGCCGCTCCGCCCGCGTGGCGACCCTGCGCGTCAGGTCCTTGGCCTTGTTTCGCCGTGCCATGGTCAGCCGATCAGCCCCAGCGCTCGCAGCAGTTCGGTCCGGTCCACGTCCGGCAGGGCCCCGAATCGGCCGTGGAGGTAACCGCGCTCGAGGTTCTGGGACCTGCGGACCCGTTCACCGGCAAACTCGGCCAGCGCGCCGAGCCTCGTCGCGCCCGACTCGGTCTTCTCGGTCAGCCACACCTCGTCCCGGTTGAGCTGGTTCAGCAGGCTGGTGTCGTGCGAGGTGAACACGAGTTGGGCGTTGTTCGGGTTGGTGTCGGGATCCTGGAACAGTCGGATGAGCTGCATCGACAGCGTGGGGTGCAGGCTGGCGTCGAGTTCGTCGAACAGCAGCAGAGAGCCTTGCTTGAGTGCGTTGAGGACTGGGCCGATGAGCCGGAACCACGTCCGGGTGCCGGCTGACTCGGCGGTGAAGTCGAAGGGCACTCGCTCGTTGGCCGTGCGGTGGATGAGGCGCACGCGGTCCCTCGGCCGGTCGGCGCGCTGGTCACGGGCGGGTTCGGGCTCGATCAGCACGTCGTCGATGCCGAGGTCCGCTAGCCGCAGCAGCGCCAGCGCTTGCGCCCGATCCTCGTCCGAGATCCCAGCGGCCTTGCTCAGCGTGGCGCCTCCGAGGCTGACCCCGCTGAGGTCACCGCCGGGGGCGAGGGTTTCGAACAGTTGCCGCGTCGAGTACCTGAGCGGGGGATGACCCAGGAGGTGGCCCAGCCCAAGCGCCTGCATGGCCAGGAGGTGTCGGGAGAACCGCGTGACCAGCGGTTCGTCGAAGCGCCTGCCGGCGGACAGGGCCAGTGTTCTGGGCGTTTGCAGTTCGCGGATCCCGGAGAGATTGCCTAGGCCGCGCTGCAGCTTAAGGGAGTCTGCCTCACGCTCGAAGATGCGGCGACGCTTCTTCTCCGGGTAGTGGAACAGGCCTTCGTAATGGACGGCGGTCCTGTCCAGCTCGAGGACGTACTCGAACCGAACCCCGTCAATCATCGATTCGATCGCGAAGTCCGTCGACCTGCCGAGACCCTCGGCGAACGCGAAGGGCTCGACGGGGATCTCCTCGTCCCACCGGTACAGCGACTCCCTGACCGCCGACGTCAGCCAGGCCATCGCGGCGATGATGTTGGACTTGCCGGAGGCGTTGGGCCCGTAGATCGCGGCGACTGGAAGCAGGCTTTCACCCAGCGCCGGGACGTCGCGCGCTTCGACACGGTCGCGGTCGACGGCGACCATCGACAGCTCGACCGGCTCGAGCGCCGACCGGAAGTTCGCCACCTCGAACCGGATCAGCACAGCCCACCTCGCATCCGAGATGTCAACATACCCCGAAATCCGTCAAGATCGTACGAGATTCGCCCTCTGCCGACACCCCCCGATGTAGATCACGCACGAAGGGTGATCGTGCTGGACCGGCGACGCACATGAATCACGAAGGCATCGACACAGTCGAGAGATGCTGAACCGGGCTGCGCCGGGGGCCATACAGCGCCCAAGCAACTTGGCGGGTGTGATCCGGACGTCGACGCAGCCCCGGCGACTCACCTGCTTCCGCTGTACCGGCCATGCCGGGGACTTCCGATCAAGGTCAACGCCGTTGAGCCTGCTGGCGTCGCGGGTGGCGGCGTGAGTAGCGTTTCGACATGCCGTGACGCGACGGCGAATGTGGAACTCGAAATTCGAGCCTGCGGTCCACACGATTTCCCAACTCGCCATTGTGCTCGACCTGCGGAATTGGGAGGCTGCAACAGCGCTGGAGCTTGCTGGATTTCCAATCGTGCGCCCTAGGCCACTAGGCGAATCCTCCGCCTGGGAGCCTACCGAACGGCCGCTGACCAGGCAAAACACCTGGTAGGGGGTCCGACGGGGTGGGAAACAGGCAGGAACAGCGCTCGGTGACAACCCACCGACGACGGTGCGCCGGGTCGTGTCACCCGGCGGCGAAAGCGATTCAGTTTCACCTACCTTGCTCTGGCGTGTCGACCCGAGTTGATCATGGTGCGCGGCAACCGAGTACTTGCTGTCGGCGGAACCTGCCGGTGAAGACAATTGCCGAGGGTCTCCTGGGCTCGGCGAGCACGATCGCTGTGCGGGGCATGAAGTAGCTGCAGACGGGGTCGCCTCAGGGTGCGCATCCTCAGCGCACCGACTCGCCGTTCGGAGTTCTGGTGAAGGTCACGCCGAGGCGACGCGGTGGCACAGGTCGGGCAGCCAGCGTGTTCGGCCCAGGTCGAAGGATCTTGCTGGAGGCTCCGGCTCCCTGGGACCGTCTTTCGGCGATGCCGCGGCCCGAAATCGGCAGTCTCAGGAGGCACCTTGAGAACGTCGACCTGCGGCGGCATCGTTCTGCCGACGCCACCGCGGCCTACCAGCACGCCCTGCCGCCGCCCGCCCGCCAGCCCACCTGCCAGCACCGCCGTGTGGCTCATGCTCGCCGAACGGTGGCGCATGGCCCTGCGGGCATAGAACTCTCCGAGCTGACCGAGCGGTCCGACCTGTACACGGCCCGCTGCTGGGCGAACTGGCTCGCCCAGCAGGACTACGACCTCGAGCCGGGGTGCTGGCCACGTGCGCCGGCCGTAACTTCGTGTCTCGCCGTGACACCGCGATCGTCCTGCTGTTCATCGGCACCGGGTTGCGGGTCTCGGAGGTCGCCGGGCTTCGGGTCGACGAGATCGACCTGCACACCAAGCAGTTCATGGTGCGGGGAAAGGGGCGCAAGGTCCGCACCGTCGGGTTCGGCAACTCCGCCGGCCTTGCGCTGGCCCGTTACCTGAAGCTGCGCGCAGCCGGGCGCTTCAGGCTGGGCGTAGCACGCCGATCCGCACGAGGGTCTGGGCGGTTCGGGTGGACAGCTCGTCGGACGCGCCGGTCAGCAGCGACGCGGCGGGCAGCGTGCCGCCGGCCGGTAGCGCCTCGATGGCTTCGACCACCTGGCTGGGCAGGGTGTACACCGCGCCGTTGATTCGGGCCCTGACCTTGTCGCCGGCGTGCGCGATGACCTGCACCGGGACCGATTCGGCGCGGGCCAGCAGGCTCTGCGGCCCGATCGCGTCGGCCGCGGCAGCCTCGCTCAGGTAGCGCACCACCTCGACGCCGGTGTTGCGCGGCCCCGTGGCGATCAGCCGCTCGAGCTCGGCCGCGGCGTCGACCTCGCGCAGTCGCTGTCCGAGCGCGGTCATCATGTCCGACAGTCCGGCGGCCGTGTCGCCGCCACGCATCCACGGGTTGCCCCAGAACGCCGGGTCCTCGGTGACGATTCTGGTCACGATCTCCTGCAGCAGGCCGGTCCAGCGCCTCGGGGCCACCGTCGCCGACAGGTGCAGCGACATCCGGTCGCCCGAGGTGGCCACGTGCGCGCAGTTGTACGGCATGTAGAGCACGTCACCGGGGGTGAGGGTCGCTGAGATTGCCGGCTCGCCGAGCTGTGCCTCGTCCAGGTTGCCGAGGTCGTCCCCGCGCCGCTGCTGGGGCACCGGCCAGACCCGCCACGACTTGGTGCCCTCGAGCTGGATGACGAACACGTCGACGGGGTCATAGTGCGGGGCCAGCCCGCGCCGGCTGGCCGGGGTGAGGAACGCGATCACGTCGCTGGGCGCCGCGAACAGCGTGCCGAGCCGCCCGGCCAGCGCCCGCAGGTTCGCCCGGTGATGGTTGATCGAGTTCCAGGTCAGCGTGGCACCGGCCCGGAACAGCGCCGCGACCCGGTCCGGCACGACGCGGTCGGTGACGTATTCGCCCTGCACCACGATCGGCTCGGTGTAGCTGGCGGTGGGCACCTGCCTGCCGTCCTTGGCGATGTCAAGGTACGGCGGGCGGATCGCCTCCGAACTCAGCACCTCGTCCAGGTCGGCCACCGACAGCAGCCGCCGCGGATCGTCGCGCAGCGCGGCGCGCCGCAACATCGGGCTCGCGTTGAAATACCGTTCGAAGAACGTCTCCCGGTCGCCGAGCAGTTCGTCCAGGGTCGGTACATACACGCGACTCGCCTCCGCGGCGGTGGCCACCCTCGCGGGCGGCCACCGCGGATCAAGGGCGGTTATTTGATCAAACGAATCCGCACCCACACGAACTGTTCGGTCTCGGCGGGTTCTTCGACCAACTCGATCTCGACATCGTTGATCTCTTCGAGCGGCGTTTCGTCCACATTGCCTCCAATGTCGGCGACCACGGCCTTCTCAGACCTTCGGCTCGCTCCGAACCGACTCAGTCAACGCCGCATACGGCCCGTGGTCAACGCCCCGACCGGGCCACCGGACCGACGGCACCCGACGGCTCGGCGATGACGTGACCGGCGATACGATGACTGCCGTACAGGTGCGGGGCCTAACGCGGCCAACCACGGATTGAGGCGCCGGAGGCTACAGCGCAGGCTTGACGCTATTGAGCAGCTGGCGGACGTCTCTGCGGGACTGGATTCGAACGAACGTCAGGTGGCGCCACGTGGGTTCGTTCGCCATGGCCAGATACCGTTCCCGGTAGGTGGAGTGCCGGTGCCAGGCCCATGCGATGACCGACTCCTGCGGGTCGCGGGCGAATAGGTTGCGCCACCGTTCACGATTGCCGTTCCACAGTTCGACCCGAAGTGCGACCCGGCGGACGGTACGCCAGATGACCTGGCGCATGACCGTGCGCCGCGGCAGGTCGAGGACGATCACGGTGTCGGCTCGCGTCCACACCAGGTCTTGGACCGCCGACGAGTAGTTGCCGTCCACGACCCAGCCGCCAGTCGCGGTCGCCGCCTCGACCTGCGCCCGAAACTGCGCGGTGGGGACGGGTTGCCAGCCGGGCTGGTGATAGATGGCATCGAGTTCGACGAACGGAACGCCGAGGCGGGCGGCGAGCGCTTGGCCCAGCGCCGACTTGCCCGAGCCGGAGTTACCGACAACCGAAACGCGCATCATGATGGGGTCACGGTAAACGACCACACGCGACCAACCGGAAGGCAACGGCCGCAGTCCGGCGACGGCCATCAGCACTGACATGCCGCTGCCGGATCGTTTGGGCGGCGCTCCAGTAGTGCATCTCGCCGGAGCGCCATTGACCTGGCGCGTAGGTGCCAGGAACTGTCCTCTGGCCGCGTGTGCCGACGGTCGTGTGTCTTGATGTTGCCCGTTCTTGTGGTGCTGCGGGCTGTTCGGCCGCGCCCTCCCGGCGCCGAACCCGCTAGCTGCGGCATCGAGATCTGCGTCGGCGACAACGCCACGGATTTCTCCCCGACGAGATCGCCGAACTCATCCGCGAGCTCGTCGACCGAGCCCGGCAGGACCGATTGAGAGAGTGACGTGCGGTACCGTGCCGCGGCCATGAAATGGGGGAGGTTGGCGCACTCATGCCCGTCAGAGCCCGAGTCGTGTTCGGCTGCCTCGTGCTGGCCACGCTATTGGCCGGCACCGCCTGCGCCCGTGGGGAGCCCGGCACGCCGGTCCCTGTCTCCTCGCCGGTGCCCACGACCGCCGACGTGCCGCAGGTCGAGCATCCGCTGGACCTGAGCACGTTCGTCGATCGCTTGTGCGATCTGCTGCCGCCGCGTGACCTGGTCGCGCTCGACCTCGAAGAATACGGCCGTGCCACCGTCTCGACCGGCATGTGTTTCCTCGAGGACGGCCTCGGCACCGGGGCCATGGCGCTGCAACTGGAGCTGGACCGGTCCCCGGTCGCCGTCGCCTACGAACACCGCGAGGAATACGAGGTGTTCAAGCCGTCGCAGATCCGAGGTCTGCCGGCCGTCGCACAGGCGCGAATGGCCAGGGAGAAGGCCTGCACGGTGGTCGTCGGCACCGCCTCGCACGAGGGCCTCACGCTCATCCGCTACCCCGACGTCGGGCAGGAGCATGGCGCCGCCGCCGACATGTGCACGCTGATGAACGACGTCATGGACACGATTCTGCGCAACGCCGGCGCCTGACCCATTCCCGATGTCACGGCCGAGATCCAGCAGGAATGCGGGTCGGCGCCGGGGCGAAAGCGGCTGCTGATGCGATTCGCGCGGCTTCGGCGAGTCCCCAGGCGAGCGCGATGGCGTCGTGGGCGGATCGTCAATCGGTGCGGGTGTGGAGGCTCCGTGCCAGGGTGGGGATCATCACCGCCGCGGCGACGAGGTGTAGTCCGAGCAGGGCGGTGGTGGTGGCGGTGTTTGCCCCGGAGATGAGGGGCGGGGCCAACGAGATCGCGGTCAGCGACACTGCCGTCCATACGAATCGCTCGGTGGGGCGAGCGCTCCAACGAAGAAGAGCGACGGCGATGACGGTGCCCACGACCGAGAAGAGGGCGGTCACCACGGCGATCCCGGACAACGGGATCGGCTGGCCACCATCGGGGATCTCGAAGTCGACGCCAGCGGTGCGGGCAAGCGCGGCGGCGAGGGTGGTGGCCACGCTCGCTGCGAGCGTGGCAGTGAGGCCGGTGCCGGCGAGCCCGCGGAGTCGGTGGGTGTGGCTGGTCTGGCGCGATGTCTGGCCTGCGGCGACCCCGGTGTCGTTCCTGCTGTTCATGTCGTTGCTCCATCATTCGGTAACGCCGTGACCACCGCGGCACGCGGCACCGCGCGGGCGTGTGTACCGGGACTACTTCGTGTCGTCCGCCGGCAGCCGCTGCGGCAGTCCGAGCTGCGGGAACTGGTCGTCGTGGAAGGTGACGATCTCGGTGATCGCCCCGCCGGTGACGCGCAGGACGTCGATCGTCAGCGGCAGGTACGCGCCCTCGCGCTGCCGCCGGTGGTAGAAGGCGACGGCGGGCTGCCGGTTCACCGAGGTGAAAACGCCGCGCAGGGGCGTCAGGCTCTCGAAGCCGTCCTCGATCCAGCTGTTCACGACCGTCTCGCGGCCGACGTACAGGCCCGGCGTGGGTGGCATCGAGCAGCGGACGTCGTCGCGCAGCAGTGCGGCGAGCCCGTCGACGTCGGTGGCCGTGCCGGCGTCGAGGTAGCGGCGCACCAGCTCGCGCGTCCCGGCGTCCTGCTCGCCGCCGGTCCAGTCCTGCCGCTCGGCGGGCAGGTGCTCGCGCATGCCGGCGCGGGCCCGCTGCAGCGCACTGTTCACCGAGTTGACGGAGTCCCCGAGCAGGTCCGCGACGTCCTTCGCCGGCCAACCGAGCACATCCCGCAAGATCAGCACGGCCCGCGGGCGCGGTGCGAGGTGTTGGACTGCGACGAGATACGCCAGCTCGATCGTCTCCCGGGCGACGGCGACGGTCTCCGGCTCGTCCGCGTCGCCCGCGGGCAGTTCGTCGAGCAGCCGGTCCGGGTAAGGCTGCAGCCACGGCACCTCGCCGCCGGTGGCAGGCTCCGGGCGGCGCTTGGCGAGCAGGTCCAGGCAGGCGTTGGTGGCGATCCGGTACAGCCAGGCCCGCAACGTCGACCGCCCCTGGAAGGTCTCCCGCCGCCGCCAGGCCCGCAGCAACGTCTCCTGCACGGTGTCCTCGGCGTCCTCGAACGACCCGAGCATCCGGTAGCAGTGCACGTGCAGCTCCCGCCGGTGCCGCTGCACCAGCCCCGAGAACGCGGGCTCGTCAACCTCGCCCAGACCGCTCCCGCCCAGACCGCTCACGTCCAGCTCCTCCAGCCGCGTGTCCGCACCCATCACGTCATCCTTCCGCCTCGTCGTGTCCCGTCGTAGATGTGACGGGTGCGGGCGCGACAACTCATCACCAGGGTTGGTCGGCGTGCGCCGGCTGACCCAATCGGTCAGGCGTGCGGGCCAGGCCGGGCGTAACACGAGGAGCTGGAATAACGACTGCAAGGGCAGCTTGGCGGGGGGTGGGCCGATGCTCACGAATTTCACGGCGGTGCCCGGGTGGTCCGCGGCTGCGAATGCAGATGGTGGGGTCGCGGTGGGCGACCTGTCCGGCGACGGCCAGCCGGATCTGGTGGTGTTCGCGATTGACGCGCCGGCCGGGCGGAACACGGGCCGGTACCGGGTCGGGCGCGGGTTCGGCGGCGGTGTGGTGACGGGTGGGTGGGGCCCGTGGCAGACGGTGCCGGGCTGGCCGTCCTTGGAGAACCAGGGCGGCGGCATCGCGCTGGCCGACCTGGACGGTGACGGATCGCTGGACCTGGTTGTGTTCGTGGTCGACGCGCCGCCGGGGCAGAACGTAGGTCTGGTGCGCGTCGCCCGTGGGCTCGACGCCGAGGGGGTGCCGACCGGCGGGTGGGGCCCGTGGCAGACGGTGCCGGACTGGCCGTCCTGGGAGAACCAGGGTGCGGACTGCGCGGTGGCCGACGTCAATGACGACGGCGCGCTGGAGTTGGTGCTGCTGGTCATCGACAACCCGGCCGGGCAGAACGCCGGGTTGTACCGGACGGCCGCGATCGCCGCCGACGGGACGGCGAGCGGATGGAGTCCGTGGGCGGCGGTGCCGGACTGGTTCGGCTGGGAGAACGCCGGCGCGGGGCTGGCGGTCGGTGACCTCGACGGCGACGGGACGCCGGAGCTGCTGGTGCTCGTCGTCGACTCCGCGGCGGGCAAGAACGACGCCTACTACAGCGTTGGCTGGCGGCTCGACGGGCGCGGCCGGCCCGCCGATGGGTGGGGTCCGTGGCGCAAGGTGCCCGGATGGCAGTTCCACGAGAACCAGGGCGGCGCGGTGACCCTGGCTGACCTGGACGCCGACGGCTCGCTCGATCTGGTCGTGCTCGCCGTGGACAACCCGGCTGGGCGCAACGCTGGCTTCGTCCGTGTCGTGCCGGTGGAGACCGACCTGGACGCCGCCGCCGAGCAGGGCGTCTGGCGGATCCTGGAGATGGACTCCGGGGTGCTCGCCGTGCACGCCGCGCTGCTGCCCACCGGTGACGTGCTGTTCTTCGCCGGATCGAGCAACGACCCCGACGCGGCGGCCACGCAGCGCTACGGGACCCGGGTCTGGCATTACCCCGCACCTGTGATGAGCGCCCCGCACACCCCGGTCGACCTGTTCTGCTGCGGCCACGCGCAGTTGCCCGACGGCAGGCTGCTGGCCGCGGGCGGCACCGAGCGCTACGACCCGTTCATCGGGCTACGGCAGAGCGTTGCGTTCGACCAGGCGGCGGGTCCACCGTCGGCGGCGAGCCCGACCGGGCGCACTGGAGCATGGATTGCCGAGCCGGTGATGGGCCAGGGTCGCTGGTACCCGACCCTGGTCGCGCTGCCCGACGGCGACGTGCTGGCCGTCTCCGGGCTCGGCGCCGATGGCTTCCTCAGCCTGGTCCCGGAGCGCTACGACGGGACCGGATGGACCGCCTTGCCGGAGTCGCCGCCCTGGCCGATGTACGCGCACCTGTTCCTGCTCGCCGACGGCAGGCTCTTCTTCAGCGGTGGCCAGTACGGGACGAACAACGGCCAACGGCCCGGGATCTGGGATCCGGCCGCGAACACCGTGGTTCAGGTGGACGGGCTGCCCGAACCGGGCTTGCGCAACCAGTCCACGAGCGTCTTGCTGCCGCCCGCTCAGGACCAAAAGGTGATGATCACCGGAGGTGGGGGCGCAGACATCCACGCGATCGGCACGACCGCCAAGACGGCGATCGTGGACCTGACCGCCGCCGCACCGGCCTACACTCCCGGCCCGCCGATGCACCACCCCCGGATGCATGCCTGCGCGACGCTGCTGCCAGACCGCACCGTGCTCGTCAACGGTGGATCGGGCATGGAGGAGAGCCACGAGCACGTCTCCCCACACGCCGAGATCTACCACCCGGACACCAACACCTGGCGCGGCGCGGCGGCCTCCCGGGTGCACCGGCTCTATCACTCGGTCGCACTGCTGATGCCCGACGGCAAGGTCATCACGGCCGGCTCGAACCCGCACCGCAAGAACGAGGAACTGCGAATCGAGGTGTTCTGGCCGCCATACCTGTTCACCGGACCACGGCCGTCCGTGGTACCTGCCTCTACGCATACGCGCTTCGGCGACACCCTGGTCGCGAATGTCACAAACCCGGCCGACCTGCGCGAGGCGAGCCTGCTCCGACCCGGCGGCACCACCCACTCCTGCGACGTCGAGCAGCGGCTCGTCGATCTCCCGATGCAGATCACCGGCACCGACACCGTCGAACTCACAATGCCGTCCACCGGCCGGCTCGCCCCGCCCGGCTGGTACCAACTCGTCGTCGTCAACTCAGCAGGCGTCCCCTCTGAAGGAGCCTGGATCCACCTATCCTGACCGGCCGAAGATCAGCGTGGGCGCCGGACGGTGCTGGCAGCGGCGTGGCCGGCACAACGTGAGCCGGCTGGGGCGGTCATCGCTGTATAACTGACCACTCAAGCGCGGGCGCGGGTGGTGGGTGCGCGTAACCGGGTTGCGCGACCCGGTAGGCAGGTGACATGACGCTGCGCGCCGTCCGCCCCACGGGGCACGAGTACGCAGCGGCGGCGCACGAACTCGCGGCCGCGTCGATCGAGATGGAGGTCGACGCGACGAGCCCGGTGCGCGCGGCTGAGGCGGTCCGGGCCGGCTTCACCGAGCGCGTCGAGACCATTGCGGTGAGCTGGCTCGACGCCGGCGACCGAGCCGGGGTGCGGGCGCTGCCAGATGGGTACGCGCTGGTCGCTCGCCCGGACCAGGACGGTCCGCACCCGATGATCAAACGCAACGGCGCCGAGGTCGAAGTGCGCCTGCGCGACTGCTCCCTCTACGACCCCGAACTGGACCTGGCGCTGCTGACCGACGACGGCGCGGTGGCCGGCTACGCGATGTTCTGGGCCGACCCTCGCACGCGCGTCGGACTCGTCGAACCCATGCGTAGCGGGCCTACCTCGGCGCGGGCTTCCGCACTCGTCAGCACGTCGGGGTCTACCGGCGCACGACCGGCCGATCCGGGCGCCGATCCCGGTTCAGGGGATCGACAGGTCGAACGGATGGCCGGCGGGGTCGGCCATCGTGATCCAGGCGGCGCCGTCGCCGAGCCGGGTGGCACCCAGCTCCTCCGCCCTGGCCCCGACCGCCTTCAGGTGGTCGGGATCGTCGACGATGATGTCGAGGTGCCCCTGCTGCGGGTGCGCCGGGTCCGGCCACTGCGGCGGGGTGTAGTCGCTGACCTGCTGGAACATCAGACTCTTGCCGCCACCGGCGACGAGCGCGCCCTCGGCGCCGTCGTAGGTCACCTCCATCCCGAGCAGGTCGGCGTAGAAGCGGGCCAGTGCCGACGCGTCGGGAGCGTCAAAGGTCGCCGCGAACAGCTGCAGCTGCGGGCCGACCCCCTCCCGCTGGCACAGGTCGAACGGATGGCCGGCCGGATCGGCCAGCGTGATCCAGGTGGCGCCGTCCGCGAGTCGGGTGGCACCGAGCGCCACCGCGCGCTGTGCCGCCTCCTCGTGCCCGTCGACCAGCAGATCGAGGTGGACCTGCTGGGGGCGTTCCTGCCCCGGCCACTGCGGTGGAATGTGCTCGGCAACCTGCTGGAAGGCAACCTCCTGCCCGTCACCGGCCCGCAGCGTGATCCAGCCGTCGACGTTCCGGACGGTCTGCCAGCCGGTCAGCTCGGCGTAGAACGAGGCGAGCCCCACGATGTCCGTCGCGTCGAGGGCGACGAGCTCCAGGCGTCCTGTCACGGTCATGCGGGTCATGCTGCCCGGCCCCTCCGACAAAACCCCGCTGCGCGTCACGTCGCTGTCGCGTGGCCGGCGTGAGGCCGGAACGAGATGACCCCGGCGGTTCAGCTGTGGGCGGTTCAGCTGTGGGCTCTGGGGAATTGGTGGTCGAGCGCCTCGAGGTGGGCGTGGATGGTTGCCGTGCCGACCTGCGGGTCGTAGGTGTGGTCGATGTGGTGGTCGGTGAGGATCTGGAAGGCCGTGTGCCAGTGGTGGTGCGCTTGGTGGTGGTGGCCGAGTGCGCGGTGGGTGTGGGCGAGGCCGTCGTGGGCACGGGCCTGGTCGGCGGGCTGGCCCAGTTCGGTGGCGAGGTCGAGGGCGGCCTGGTGGCGGGTGAGGGCGTCATGGTCATGGCCCAGTGCGTGGTGAGTGCGGCCGAGGCCCTCGTGGGCTTCGAACTGGCCGTTGCGGTCGCCGATCGTCTCGGCGATGCGCGATGCCTGGGTGAACGCGTCGATGGCGTGCTGATGGCGGCCGTGTAGCCGGTGGATGTGGCCGAGGCGGGTGAGCGCGTTGGGTTTGCCGTTTGGGGTGCCGGCGGGCCGGGGGGTGGGGCGGGGGTGGTGGTAGGGCGCGGGGGGGGCCGGGGGGGGGTGGTGGTGGCGGGTTGTGTTTGCCTAGCCGGTTCGGGGCTGGGGGTTGCCGGTTGGGTTGCCGGGGGGCTGGGGGTGGTGGGGGCCCCTCCCGGTACCG
>OBLK01000284.1_pt1 | contig 13919 bp, 10 predicted proteins | sample 1518871 | NCBI WGS metagenome assembly OBLK01 (sample SAMEA2464837, study PRJEB22497) | soil metagenome | biome: Grassland; feature: Farmland; material: Clay | place: Australia | collected 2013-02-01 | depth 0.8 m
CCCGGCCACACTGCCGCTCCACCAGCCAGGCCAACCGTCACCCCACCAGCCCGGTCGGCCGTCACCCCCCCAGCCGGCCGGTTCGGGCCAGCCGGGCTCGCCGCCGCCGTGGAAGGTCCAACCGCTGCCGGGTGAGCCGCCGCTGACCCTGTACCGGGACAAGCGGATGGTCATGCTCCCGGCCGGCACCGAGGTGGACCGCTACGGCGAGCCGGACGGCAACGTCACCTACGCCGCGCGCACCCAGTACCAGCACCGGTCACTGCCTGCCGAGTGGGGCGAGAACTCGTACCACGTCTACCGGGTGCAGCGGCCGATCGAGGCGCTCACCGGTCTGGCGGTGCCGTGGTTCGAGCAGCCGGGCGGCGGCACGGTGTTCGTGCTGCCGAACTCGGTGCAGGACCTGGTCGCCGACGGCACGCTGGTGGAGGTGGGCTAGCCGTCAGCGGAAGTCGCGCGACTTGGACACCACCTGGATGTCCAACTGCTCCAGCTTGTCGGCCACGAGGGTGACCACCTCCTCGGTTCGCTCCACCTTGCCGCGGACCAGCAGCGCCGGGCTGGTCCGCGCGACCCGGCTGTAGCGCGTCCAGACGCCGACCGAGCACACCACGTTCACCATGCCGGTCTCGTCCTCGATGTTGAGGAACGTGACGCCCCCGGCCGTCGCCGGCCGCTGCCGGTGGGTGACCGCACCGCCGACCAGCACCCTGGTCCCTGCCGGCACCTTCATCAGCTGGTCGGCCGGCACGACGCCCCGGTCGTCGAGGTAGTCGCGGATGAACTGGGTCGGGAAGCTGTCGGCGGACATCCCGGTGGCCCACACGTCGGCCACCGCCAGCTCCAGCTCGCTCATGCCCGGCAGCGCCGGCGCGTCCACCCCGACCACGAGCCCCGGCAACCGGTCGGGTCGCTCCTGCGCCGCGGCGCCGGCAGCCCACAGCGCCTGCCTGCGGTCGATCCCGAAGCAGTCGAACGCCCCGGCCGTGGCCAGCGCCTCGGCCTGCCGGACGCTGAGTTCCACCCGCCTGGTCAGGTCGATCATCGACCGGTACGGGCCGTGCTCCCGGCGCTCCTCGGCGATGCGCTCGGCGAGCTTGTCCGACACGTAGCGCACCGAGCCGAGGCCGAGCCGGATCGCCATCGACAGCTCCGGCTCGGTGCCGGATCGTGGCGGACCGAACGCCGGCACCGGCGGCTCGCGCCCTGGCTTGACCGGTTCGAGGGTGGCGGGGGCGAGGCTGGCGTTCACGTCGGGGCCGCGCACCACGACGCCGTGCCGGCGGGCGTCGGCGATCAGTGACTGCGGCGAATAGAACCCCATCGGCTGGGCGCGAAGCAGCGCCGCGCAGAACGCGGCCGGGTAGTAGTACTTGAACCAGGCGCTGCAGTACACCAGGGACGCGAAGCTGATCGAGTGGCTCTCCGGGAACCCGAAGTTGGCGAAGGCCATGAGCTTCTCGAACAGCCGGTCGGCCAGCTCGCCGGTGATCCCGTTCTCGGCCATGCCCGCATAGAACCGGCCACGCAGCCGTTCCATCCGCTCGGTCGAGCGCTTGGCCCCCATCGCCCTGCGCAGCTGGTCGGCCTCGGCGGCGGAGAACCCGGCGACATCCACCGCGATCTGCATGAGCTGCTCCTGGAACAGCGGCACCCCGAATGTCTTCTGCAGCGCCGGCTTGAGCAGCGGGTGGTCGTAGTCCCACTTCTCCTGCCCGTTGCGCCGCCGGATGTAGGGATGCACCGAGCCGCCCTGGATCGGTCCCGGCCGGATCAGCGCGACCTCGACCACGAGGTCGTAGAAGTGCTTCGGCTTCAACCTGGGCAGGGTCGCCATCTGAGCGCGCGACTCGACCTGGAACACGCCGACCGAGTCGGCCCGGCCCAGCATCTGGTACACCAGCGGGTCGGTCGGCTGCAGGTCGGCCAGCTCGATCCGCCGGCCGTGATGCTCGGCGAGCAGGTCGAGGGTGTAGTGCAGCGCCGAGAGCATCCCGAGACCGAGCAGGTCGAACTTGACCAGCCCGGCGGCGGCGCAGTCGTCCTTGTCCCACTGCAACACGCTGCGCCGCTGCATCCGGGCCCATTCGACCGGGCACACCTCGCCGACCGGCCGGTCGGCGAGCACCATTCCGCCGGAGTGGATGCCAAGGTGCCTGGGGAACCCCTCCAGCTCGGAGGCCAGCTCGAGCACCGCGGGCGGGATGCCGTCGACGTCGGCCTGCCGAAGCGGGCCCCACCGGTCGATCTGCTTGCTCCACGCGTCCTGCTGCCCTGGCCCGTGGCCGAGCGCCCTGGCCATGTCCCGCACCGCCGACCTGGACCGGTAGGTGATCACGTTCGCCACCTGTGCGGCGCACTCGCGGCCGTAGCGCTCGTAGACGTGCTGGATGACCTCCTCACGGCGGTCCGACTCGATGTCCAGGTCGATGTCCGGGTAGCCGTCGCGGTCCTCGGCCAGGAACCGCTCGAACAGCAGCCCGTTGCTGACCGCGTCGACCTGGGTGATGCCCAGCGCGTAGCAGACCGCGGAGTTGGCGGCCGACCCCCGGCCCTGGCACAGGATGCCTGCCTTGACGCAGAAGTCCACGATCGAGTGCACGATCAGGAAGTAGCCGGGGAAGTTCTTGGCCTTGATGATCTTCAGCTCGTGCTCGATCTGGTCGAACGCGATCGGGTACTCGGCGAACGAGCCGTACCTGCGGGTTGCGCCGTGCCAGGTGAGCTCGGTGAGCCAGCTGGCCGGGGTGTGGCCGGCCGGGACGTCGAACGGCGGCAGGTCGGGGGCGACCAGGCGAAGATCGAACGCGCAGTCCCGGCCGTAGCCGGCCGCCCGGTCCACCGCGCCCGGGTAGCGGGCGAACCGGGCGGCCATCTCCGCGCCCGAACGCAGGTAGGCGGTGGCGGCCGGCGGCAACCAACCGTCGAGGTCGTCCAGGCTGCTCCTGGCCCGCACCGCGGCGATCGCGGTCGCCAGCCGCCGGCGGCGCGGCGTGGCGTAGTGCACGGCGTTGGTGGCCACCGTGGGCAGCCTGGTCCGCTGCGCCAGCGCGGCCAGCGCGTCGTTGTGCTCGGCGTCGGTCGGCAGGCCGTGATCGGTCAGCTCGACCGCGACGTTGCCGGGCCCGAACAGGTCCACCAGCCGGTACAGCTCACGCTCGGCCGTCTCCGGCCCGTCCGGTCCCCTGGTCAGCGCCCGCCGCACCGCACCCTTGCGGCAGCCGGTGAGGACCAGCCAGTGCCCGCCGGCCTGCTCGGCGATCTCCTCCAGGTCGTAGACCGGGCGGCCCTTCAACCCGCCGGCGATCTGCCCGTTGGTGATCGCCCGGCACATTCGCCGGTAGCCCTCGGTGTCGCGGGCAAGCAGCAGCAGGTGGCTGCCGGTCGGGTCCGGTGAGCCGGTCCGGACCTGTTTGGGCGTCAGCCCCAGGTTCAGCTCCGCCCCGTAGACGGTGCGCACGCCCAGCTCCCTGGCCGCCTCAGCGAACCGCACCACCCCGTACATGCCGTCGTGGTCGGTGATCGCGATGGCGTCCAGCCCGAGCGCCGCTGCCTGCTCGACGAGTTCCTCGGGGTGGCTGGCGCCGTCGAGGAAGCTGAAGTTGGAGTGGCAGTGCAGTTCGGCGTACGGCACCCGCTCGCCGGTCAGCCCCGATCCGATCTCGGGCGGCACGTACTCGCCACGGCGCCTGGTCCACGCCGGGCTGTCCCCGCCGTCGCCGGGGTTCTGCTCCTCCCGCGGCGCCCGGCCCGACAGCACGCGTTCCAGGTCGGTCCAGCGCACCGGCGGGTTATTCCAGCCCACCGCCCGGCCTCCTACCACCGACCCCCGTTCCCGGACTGCCGGTCTCCGGGGCCACTTGTCTACGGCCCGACAGTTCCCGGGCGACAGTTCCCGGGTCGCCGGTCCCCGGGCGGCGGTCGCTAGTCATAGACGCCCTCCCCCCGCCAGCGGCCGCCCTCGCACGCCAGCAGCAGCGCCGCGTGCCCCTCCTCCGCCGCGTCGAGCACGACCTGCAACCTGGCCCGCCGGCGGCCGCCGCCCGGATCCCACCAGCGTTCCTCGATCGGCCACGGCCCGGCCCACGCAAGCACCTCCCGCGGCGGGTCGCCACCATGGACCACCTGGCGCGGCGGGCCGGTGAGCGCCCCTCGCCCGGTTACGCCCACCCCGTGGCCACCGTCGTCGAGCACCTCCACCAGCGGTGGGTCGGGCGCGACGGTGCCGGGGAACGGCGCCGGGATCCGGCCCGGCCACGGCGGCTGTGCGGGATGCTCCGGGACGAGCTCGTCGCCCCACGGCACGAGCGTGATCCGCTGCGCCGGGTCGCGCCCGCCGCCGGGCACCGCGGTGACCACCGCCTCCGGCCCGAGCAGGCCCTGCACCCGGACCGTCGCCCGGCCGGCCCGCTCGTCGCCGTGCCCGGTCTCGCCCCACAGCTCCTGCTGCAGCGTCCCGACCGGCACCACCTCTTCGGGGATCAGCCGCAGCAGCACGATCCCGCTGGCGGGCTGGCCTGAACCGCTGGTGTGCCAGCGGGCGGCACGACCGGTGAGCCAGGCGTCCAGCTGCCAGCGCACCCGGTCGGCGATGCCGGCCGGGGTGAGCGGCTCGGCGCACCGCCACACCCTGGACAGTTCCTCGCCGCGGTCGGTCTGGGCGTACACCAGCAGCCGGGTGCTGGCGAACCCGTGGGCGGCCAGTAGATCGTGCAGCTTCGCCGCGGGCTGCTGGGCGGCGAAGGCGACCGCCTCCACCCGGTCGACCGGCGGATCGAGGCGCCGCTCGACGACCAGGTCGATCGGCGGCCGGCGCCGGCCGACCGGACGCTCCTGCGCGCCGCCGGCCAGCCGGTGGGCGTACACGGCCGCATCGCCGAAACGGGAGGCCACGTCGCGCACCGGCAGCGCGGCGAACGAGCCGAGCGTGCGCAGCCCGAGCCGGCGCAGCAGCTCGACCAGCTCGGCCCGGTCCCGGGTGGTCGGGTCAGCCGGCTGGCACAGGTCGGTGACCGGCAGCGGGGCGAGGAACTCGCGGCTGGCCCCCGGCTCGACCGCCACCCCGCGGTACGCGGCCAGGGTTGCCGCGAAGATCCCGTCGGCTATCCCGACCTGGCACTCGACGCCGGTCTCGCCCGAGACCGTGTCGATGAGCTGCTCGGCGACCTGGAACTCGCCGCCGAAGTAGCGCGCCGGCCCGCGGGCCTCCAGCACCACCAGGCCGGGCCTGATCACCTCCACACCGGGGACGAGCGCCTCGATCGCGCACACCACCGGTTCGAACGCCCTGGCGTCACGGTCCGGGTCGTCGGCGAGCAGTACGAGCTCCGGGCAGCGCGACTGCGCCTCGCGGCGGCGCAGCCCCCGCCGGACCCCGTCGGCCCTGGCCGACGCCGAGCACACCGCCACCCGGTTCGCGGTCAGCACCGCCACCGGCTGGTGCGGCTCTAGCCCGGCCGCGGCCGCGGCGGCGATCACCGGCCAGTCCGGGCACCACACCGCGATGGTGCGCATCGCGTCGCCCACTCACCCCACCGCCTTGGGGCTCGCGACGATCCGCGGGCTGTCCTCCATCGTCCGCCCGGCCAGCGGTCCGGCCATCTGCCCGGCCGGCTGCTCGAGCGCCCGGCTGCCCGCCAGTTCGACCACGGCCACCCGTGGCCGGGCCGAGGCGCCCCGGCCGACCGCCCGGACCGTCATCCGCATCGACCGCAACCGTCCGAACCCGTCGCCGAGCCCGGACCACTCGATCCGCTCGCACCGCAACCGGACGTCGGCGCCCGGCCAGTCGCCGAGCGGCAACAGCACCGAACCACGCTGGCGCGCCCGGCCGGTCAACCGCCGCACCTCGGCCTGGGTCAGCCGCTCCACGCCGGCCAGCGCCACCAGATCCATGCCGTCGAGCAGCGCGTTGGCCACCGCGGCCAGCTCGACGCCAGGTCGTGGCACCAGGGCCAGCCTCCGCAACTCGACCCCGGCCTCGGCCGCGGCCAGCAACCCCAGGTCCTCCCGCCCGACCACGGCCGCCCACGAGCCGGCCGCCGACGCCGTGGACATCAGCGCGAACAGCAGCGAGGCCGACCCCTGCACGCTCACCACCGAGCCGCGACGCATCCCCTGCCACGGGAACAACCCGGCCAGCGACTCAGGCACCGGCACGATCCGCGGCGCTGCCATCGTCCCCGGCACGGCCGCCCTGCCCGACCTGGCCAGCCTTTTCGGAGCCCCAGCCTGATCATGGGGCTCAGCGACCAGCCTCAGCTCCGGCGCACCAGTCGCCGAAGGCGTCACGGCCGCCGACGTGGACATCGCTACCCTTCCCCTCGCAGCTCCAACCCCTCCGCCGTGGGAAGTCGGCGGGCGGCGGCCGGGCCCGAGGAACCGGCCGCCTTACTCGACACCAGCGCGTTCGAACACATGTTCGAGTAACTCCAGTAAACCTCGCTCCCCCACCCGCGTCAAGCCGCCCGCCGGGGCCATCCCAGCCGCTCCAGACGCAGGTGATCGGGGTTGATCGCCGTCCGTGGAACAACCGCCATCGCAGGTGCGGGTCGATGTTCCATAAACAGCGATCACGGCCCGACGCCGGGCATGCGCCCGGCCCAAAGCAACGGCGCGGTCAGTGCGCGAAGTGGCGGACGCCGGTCAGGTACAGGGGGACACCGGCCGCTGCGGCGGCGGCGATCACCTCGTCGTCACGCACCGAGCCACCGGGCTGGACGACGGCACGGACGCCGGCGCCCAGGAGCACCTGGAGACCGTCAGGGAAGGGAAAGAACGCGTCGGAGGCGGCGACCGACCCGGAGGCCCGGGAGCCGGCGCGGTCGACGGCCAGGCGGGCGGCGTCGACGCGGTTGACCTGGCCCATGCCGACACCGACGGTGGCACCCGCGGCGGCGAGCAGGATGGCATTGGACTTGACGGCGCGGCAGGCCCGCCAGGCGAAGGCCAGGTCGGCCAGGGTCGCGTCGTCGACGGGATCGCCGGCGGCCAGGGTCCAGGCGGCGGGGTCGTCGCCGTCGGCGTCGATGCGGTCGGGCTGCTGCACGAGCAGGCCACCGGTGATCGGGCGCAGCTCGAGGCCACGGCCGGGCGGTGCGGCCACCAGGATGCGGACGTTCTTCTTGCGGGCGAGCACGTCGACCGCACCATCGTCGTAGGCGGGCGCGACGACGACCTCGGTGAACACCGCGGCGACCTGCTCGGCCATGGCCACGGTGACGGGCCGGTTCGCGGCGATGACACCACCGAAGGCGCTGACGGGGTCGCACTCGTGCGCCTTGCGGTGGGCGCCGGCGATGTCGCCGGCGATGGCGATCCCGCAGGGGTTGGCGTGCTTGACGATGGCCACGCACGGTTGGCCGTGGTCGTGGGCCGCGCGCACGGCGGCGTCGGCGTCGACGTAGTTGTTGAACGACATCTGCTTGCCGTGCAATTGCGCGGCACCGGCGAGGCCGGAACCAAGAACGGAACCAGGACCACCAGACCCAGGACCACCAGGACCAGGACCAGAGCCGCCGGACGGGACGTAGAGCGCCGCCCGCTGGTGCGGGTTCTCCCCGTAGCGCAGCACGTCGGCACGCTGCCACGACGAGCCGAACCACGCCTGCAGTTCATCGGCCGGATCGGTGACCGAGCCGAGCCAGGTGGCCACCGCGAGGTCGTAGGCCGCGGTGTGCCGGAACGCCTCGACGGCCAGCCGCCGCCGGTCGGCCGCGGTGAACCCACCCGCCTCGACCTGGGCGAGAAGCCAACCGTAGGCGCCGGGGTCGACGGCGACGGCCACGTTGACATGGTTCTTCGCGGCGGCGCGCACCATCGCCGGCCCGCCGATGTCGATCTGCTCGATGCACTCGTCCTGACCCGCGCCAGAGGCGACGGTGGCATCGAACGGGTACAGGTTGACCACGAGCAGCTCGAACGGCTCGATCCCCAGGCCGGCGAGCTGCGCGGCGTGCTCCGGCCGGCGCAGGTCGGCGAGCAGCCCGGCGTGGATGTGCGGGTGCAGCGTCTTGACCCGCCCGTCGAGGCACTCGGGGAACCCGGTGACGTCCTCGACCCGGGTCACCGGCAGGCCGGCACCGGCGATCCGCTCGGCCGTCGAGCCGGTCGAGACGATCCGCACGCCGGCCGCGTGCAGGCCGGCGGCCAGGTCGAGCAGCCCGGCCTTGTCGGAGACGCTGACCAGGGCTCGCCGCACCGCGGTCCGGGCTTGCGTCACGGGATGCTCACCTCCCGTCCGGACATGGTGTAGCCGCGGCGGGCGAGGGCGGCCACCACGTCGACGAGCAGCCGGCGCTCCACGACCTTGATCCGCTCGTGAAGGCTGTGCTCGTCGTCGCCGGGCTGCACCCGGACCGGTTCCTGGGCGAGCACGGGTCCCGAGTCCACGCCGTCGTCGACGAGCAGGATCGTGCAGCCGGTGATCTTGACCCCGTACCGCAGCGCGTCGCCTACCGCGTGCGTGCCGGGGAACGCCGGCAGCAGCGCCGGGTGACTGTTGATCACGCGGCCGGCGAACCGGGCGAGGAACGCCGGCCCGACCAGCTTCATGAACCCGGCCGACACCACCAGGTCCGGCTCGTGGGCCGCTACGGCCTCGGTGAGCGCACGGTCCCACGCCGGCCGGTCGGCGTGGTCGGCCAGCCGCACGACGAACGACGGCACACCGGCGCGCTCGGCCCTGGTGAGCGCCTCGATCGCGGGCCGATCGGCGCCGACCGCGACGACCTCGGCGGGGTAGCCGGGTACCGCGGCGTCCAGCAAGGCCTGAAGCAGCGTGCCGGATCCGGAGGCGAGCACGACGACCCTGGCTGGCGCTGCCGACGCTGCCGGCTGCAGGTTCGTAACGAGCGTTTGCGCTGGTCTCAGGGCAGATCTCCACGACGAGAACGGTGGGGTTCGCACAGCCTACCCACCGGGACGACCACCGGACCGACGCCGGTCGGCGATCGTCGCCACGGCCAGCAGCAACCCGGCCGGCAGGGCGATCCAGCCGAAGACGGCAACCGCCAGCGGTACCGGTGGCAGCCGCACCGGGTCGAACTCGCCGCCGCCGAGCCGCCCGCCGGTGACCGCCGCCAGCACCAGGCACAGCCCGGCCGCGACGGCGCCGGCCAGCACGGCGGCGTGCAGCCGCGCGGTCAGGTCGGTGGCCGGCACCCGCGCCCGCACGACATAGCCGGCCAGCAGCCCCACCGCCAGCGGCAGGACGAACACGAGGGCCCGCCATGGGGTCGAGCCCGGCTCCGGCATCGCGGCCAGCAGCGGCACTCCTGGTAGCGCGCCGCCGGTCGCGTCGAGCGGGGTGACCGATACAGCGCCGATCGAGAAGCCGGGGCCGGCGAGCCAGGCGAGGCCGGCGATCATCGCGTTGGGCAGGTACGCCAGCGACAGCAGCGTCAGCCCGGGTCCGGCGCCGCCCGGCCACACCGCGTAAAGGCCGTGCACGGTGGTCGCCGACATCGCCAAGGCGAGCGCAAGCACCGCGCCGCCGGCGGCCAGCAGCGCCGTCACCGAGAAGAGCCCGGCGCGTACCCCGGCCACCGCCCAGGCGGGCACGAACTCCGACAGCACCCGCTCCGGGCCGGCAACCGCCACCGCGCCGATCGCGGCGGCGACGGCGGCGGCCGACGCGCAGCCTGCGATCGCCAGGCCAGGCGACACCGAGACCGCCGCGGCCGGGCCGGTCGCGGCCACCGCGCCGCCGAGCAGGCCGTGGACCAGGGCGAAGGCGGCGACCAGCCACCAGAGCCGGCGGACCGACGTCCAGCCCAGGCGCGCGCTCGCCCAGCCCGCCGCCACGGCAACCGCCGCGAGCAGCAGAAACGTCGGGAGCAACGGCAGCGCACCGAGCGGGTCCTGCCCGCCGACCAGCAGCGGTACCTGATGCAGGGCGGGCCACAGGGCGGCCGCGATGCGCAGCACGCCCGCGAGGTCGAGCGCCGCGCCGGCCGACGCCGTCACGGCGAGCAGCACGGCGACCGTCGCGGCGTAGCCGACCAGCACGGGCGCACCGACGGCCGGCCCGAACACCACCGCGACACGGCGCCAGCCAGGCCGCTGCTGGTCACCGGGCAGTTGCCCGCCGAGATCCCCGGCGGCACCAGCGGAATCGACGAGACCACCGGTACCGGTGGCGTCGGCAAGATCGACGACGGCGAACTCTGCGGGCTCCGAGTGGACAGGCGGCGCTGGCACGCCACCACCGTCGCAACCAACAGCGACCGGAGCCGCTAAGCCACGCCGCGCGATGCCCTGATCAGGCTAAAGAACGGTCAGGCGGTATCAGCCGTGGCCAGGACCGGAGAACCCGCCGGGTGGCGTGCCGGGGTGCTGGCCCTGCTGGCCGTACTGGCCCTGGCCGTACGGCTGCTGCCCGAACGGCGGCTGGCCACCCTGCTGCCCGTGCTGGCTGGGCTGGCTGTGCTGACCATGTTGACCATGTTGACCTGGCTGCGGTTGCTGGCCGTACTGGCCACCCTGCTGCGGGAACGAACCCGACTGCGGGGGCGGCGGGCTGCCGAACTGCGGCGGCTGCTGGCCGTACTGCTGCGGCCCGTACTGGCCGCCCTGCTGCGGGAACGAGCCAGACTGTGGGCCCCACGCCGGCGGGGCGTAGGCGGGCTTGGGCCGCAGGTTCACCACACCGGCTTCCAACAGCAGGGCGACCACGCACGCGGCGGTCTGCAGCAGGCTCGCGATCAGGATGACGATCACGATGGCCGGGGGGTCGTCCTTGACGACGCCGAGCAGCAGGATCAGCGTCGCCGTCGCGGTCAGCACGGCGGCCGGCAGCAGCGTCCTTGGTGCGGTCGGCAGCGCTCGGGCCCCGGCCAGCAGCCCGCCGGCGATCAGCAGGTGCAGGACGAACGAGTTCACCATCCCGACGGTGGCGTCGTCGGAGAACGAGCACGCATAGCTGACCAGCGCGAGCCCGACCGCGGCCAGGCTGAGCATCATGCTGAGGTTGAGGCCACCCGCCTGCGGATGGGCCACGGCCGGCTGAGATGTGCCGTACGGCACGGACATGACGAGGGCCTCCTGTACACGCAAGACTGTCGTTGCGGGCACACGCTATCGGATCAGCGATCAACCCGTCCGGCGAAACCCCAACAGGTCAGGTGCGGGCGCCCATCACCTCGTGCATCAGCGACGCCGTCTCGGACGGGGTCTTGCCGACCCGGACACCGGCCGCCTCCAGGGCTTCCTTCTTGGCCGCGGCCGTACCGGACGACCCGGAGACGATGGCGCCGGCGTGACCCATCGTCTTGCCCTCCGGGGCGGTGAAGCCGGCCACGTAGCCGATCACCGGCTTGGTGATGTTGGCCTTGATGTACTCGGCGGCCCGCTCCTCGGCGTCGCCACCGATCTCGCCGATCATGACGATCGCTTCGGTCTCCGGGTCGTCCTGGAACGCCTGCAGGCAGTCGATGTGCGTGGTGCCGATCACCGGGTCGCCGCCGATGCCGACGCACGTGGAGAAACCGATGTTTCGCAGCTCGTACATCATCTGGTAGGTCAGCGTGCCGGACTTGGAGACCAGCCCGATCCGCCCGGCGTTGGTGATGTCGGCCGGGATGATGCCGGCGTTGGACTTGCCCGGCGAGATCACGCCGGGGCAGTTCGGGCCGATGACACGGGTCTTGTTGCCGGTGGCGCAGGCGTGCGCCCAGAACGCCGCCGTGTCGTGCACCGGGATGCCCTCGGTGATCACCACGGCAAGCCCGATCCCCGCGTCGATCGCCTCGATCACGGCCGACTTGGCGAACGGTGGCGGCACGAACACGACGGTCACGTCGGCCCCGGTGCGCTCCATGCCCTCGCTGACCGAGGCGAACACCGGCAGCGCTGTGCCCTCCGGGCCGTCGAACGTGACGCTCTGGCCGGCCTTGCGCGGGTTCACCCCGCCGACGACGTTGCTGCCGGCGTTGAGCATCCGGCGGGTGTGCCTGGTGCCCTCGGCCCCGGTCATGCCCTGGACGATGATCTTGGAGTGGTCGTCGATGAAGATCGCCATCGTCATGCCCCCTGCGCGGCGAGCTGGGCGGCCGCGCGGGCCGCGTTGTCCATCGTGTCCACCTGCTGCAGGCCCGGAAGCGCGGCGTCGTTGAGGATCCTGCGGCCCTCGTCGGCGTTGTTGCCGTCCAGGCGCACCACGATCGGCCTGGTCACCGCCTCGCCGCGGGAGTCGAGCAGCTGGAAGGCCTGGACGATGCCGTTCGCCACGGCGTCGCACGCCGTGATGCCGCCGAAGACGTTGACGAACACCGAACGCACGTCGGGGTCGGACAGGATGATCTCCAGGCCGTTCGCCATCACCTCGGCCGAGGCGCCGCCGCCGATGTCGAGGAAGTTCGCCGGTTTCACCCCGCCGAACTCCTCGCCGGCGTAGGCCACCACGTCGAGCGTCGACATGACCAGGCCCGCGCCGTTGCCGATGACGCCGACCTGGCCGTCGAGCTTGACGTAGTTGAGGTCCTTGGCCTTGGCCGCGGCCTCGAGCGGGTCCTCGGCGGCGATGTCGACGAACTGTGCGTGGTTCGGGTGCCGGAAGCCGGCGTTGTCGTCGAGGGTGACCTTGCCGTCGAGCGCGACGATGTTGTCCTGCGGGTCGCGCACGAGCGGGTTGACCTCGACCAGGGTGGCGTCCTCGTCGACGAACGCGCGCCACAGCTTGACGACCACGTCGACGGTGGCGTCGGCGACCGGCGCCGGGAAGCGCGCCTCGGTGACGATCTCGCGGGCCTTCGCCTCGTCGACGCCGGCCAGCGGGTCGATCGGGACCTTGGCCAGCGCCTCCGGCTTGGTGGCGGCGACCTCCTCGATGTCCATCCCGCCCTCGACGCTGGCCATCGCCAGGAAGGTGCGGTTGGCCCGGTCGAGCAGGAAGGAGAAGTAGTACTCCTCGGCGATGTCGCTGGCCGGCGTGACCAGCACCCGGTGCACGGTGTGGCCCTTGATGTCCATGCCGAGGATGGCCTGCGCCTTGGCGCTGGCCTCGGCCGGGTCGGCGGCGAGCTTGACACCGCCGGCCTTGCCACGGCCGCCGGTCTTGACCTGAGCCTTGATCACCACGGTCTGACCGAACTTGGCAGCCGCGGCCTCGGCCTGCTCGGAAGTCTGCGCCACTTCGCCAGGCAACACCGGGACGCCGTGGTCGGCGAACAGCTGCTTCGCCTGGTACTCGTACAGATCCAAGACCGTCTCTCCTCGCCGCGGGTGTGGCAGGCAGCCTATCCGCGCGGCTCGCCGACGTTCTCCCTGACCCAGGTGACGATTTCCTGGGTGGGGGCGCCCGGGGTGAACACCTTGGCGACGCCGAGTTGAGCGAGCTTGGGGATGTCCTCGTTCGGGATGATCCCGCCGCCGAACACGACGACGTCTTCGGCGCCCTTGTCCTTGAGCAGCTCGATGACCTTGGCGAACAGCGTCATGTGCGCGCCGGAGAGCACCGACAGGCCCACCGCGTTGGCGTCCTCCTGCAGCGCGGTCTGCACGATCTGCTCCGGGGTCTGGTGCAGCCCGGTGTAGACGACTTCCATGCCGGCATCCCGCAGAGCCCGCGCGACAACCTTGGCCCCACGGTCGTGACCGTCAAGCCCTGGCTTGGCGACGACCACGCGGATGCGACCGCTCACGGCTCCTCCTGGCATCGGATCTGCTGGCCTCGGAACGGCTCGACCGGCCGCCCGTCTTCGACCGTCCAGGAGCGTACTTGGTCCCCTTGCGGCGGTTGCGGTCTCGCTGATTTCGGTCTCGCTGGTTTCGATGGTCTCGCCGGTCGTGCCCAGCCGCCACGGCGGCCCCGGCCAGCAGCGCCAGCCCGCAGGCCAGCGCGAACCACGTCCCGGCCGCGACCGTCACCGGCGCCTCGCCCCGGCCACCGACCAGCGGCACCGCGCTGACGTGCCCCGCGA
>OBLK01000285.1_pt1 | contig 13912 bp, 3 predicted proteins | sample 1518871 | NCBI WGS metagenome assembly OBLK01 (sample SAMEA2464837, study PRJEB22497) | soil metagenome | biome: Grassland; feature: Farmland; material: Clay | place: Australia | collected 2013-02-01 | depth 0.8 m
GGTGGCGCCGGCCTTCTCGGTGCGGGTGGCGGTGCGGTCGAACGGGTCGTAGGTGTAGGTGGTGGTCTCGGTGCTGTTGTCCGGCTTGGTCTGCCGGTGCTTGGAGACCCGGTCGAAGCCGTCGTAGGTGTACTTCTCCAGGATGGTGGTGCCGGACGTGACGGTGTCCAGCCGGCCGAGCGGGTCGTAGTTGTAGGTGGACGTGGAGCCCTGGCTGCTGGAGGAGACCAGGCGGTTGCGGTCGTAGACCGAGGTCGTGACCTTGTTCTCGATCGTCTCGCTGGTCACGTTGCCGTTGGCGTCGTGGACGTAGAGCTCCGTCTCCTGGATGCCGCCGCCGGCCGCGGACCGGGTCGCCTCGGCGACGCGGTCACGAGGGTCGTACTTGTACTGGTAGACGTGGTCGAGGTAGGCGGAGTGGTCGTCGGCGTTCATCCGCTTCGCGGCGTCGCGCGTGCGGTGGCTGTTGGCGTTGTACTCCAGCTGGTGCTCGGCGATCAGCGTGGTGCCGGCCTTCTCGACCTGCGTCTTGATCTGACCGTCGAGGTAGTAGGTGTAGTCGACGGTGTTGCCGTTGGGGCGGGTCTCCTGGGCCAGCTCGCCGCGGTTGGTGTAGCCGTACGTGGTGATCTTGGCGGCGTCCCCGGTCTCGGTGTTGGTGATCTTGGTGATCAGGTCGCGCGGGTCGTTGTACTCGAAGGCGGCGTTCTGCCGGTTGTGCGAGCGGGTCAGCGGGTTGCCGTTGGGGTCGTAGCTGAACTGGGTGAGGTTGCGCCTGGTCGTGCCGGCGAACTCCTCGAGGTCGGTCAGCTGGTTGAGCCCGTTGTAGGTCATGGCGTACTTGCTGATCGCCGCGCCCGGGCTGGCGTCGTCGAGCGTGCGCAGGTTGCCGTTGACGTCGTAGGTGTAGGTGAAGGTCTTGCGCTCGTTGTCGGGGTCGGCGCTGTTGTCGCGGACGAGCTTGACCGAGTCGGCGACGACGGTGCCGTTGGCGGCGTTGGTCAGGACGACCTTGTGGGTGTTGCCCTCGTTGAACGAGAAGCGGCCGAGGCTGACCCACTGGCCGGCGCTCTGGGTCTGGTTCACCGGCACGGTGGTGCTGCCGCCGGCGTGGTGGACGGTGAACGGTGCGTTGGTGGCCGTGCCGGCGGGGTAGCGGGCGAAGACCTCGTAGGTGCCGCTGGCGGCGACCACCGGTTTCCACTCGAAGGTGGACGAGCCCGTGCCGGCGGCCGCGGTGCGGTAGTCGTAGCCGGTGTAGGTGCTGCCGGCGGACGAGGTCGCCCAGGTCCCGGTCAGGGCGACGTTGACGTCGGAGTTGTCGACCAGGGCGACGTGGCGGCCGACCGGCACACCGTCGTCGGCCTTGGTCCGCAGCTTGCCATCGGGGAAGTAGGTGGTGTCGATCGTGCGGCTGACCGACCCGCCGGCGCTGGACAGGGTGGATTTGGTCTGGTTGCCGACCTTGTCGTACTCGTAGCTGGAGACGATGTCCCACGCGTCGGTCGAGGTCCGCAGCCAGCCGTTGTCGAAGTGGGTGTACCTGCTGATGTTGCGGACGGTCTGGCTGCCGGAGGGCGGGGCGCTGGTTTCGATGAGGTTGCCGACGGCGTCGTAGTTGCTGACGATCCGGTCCTGCGTGTTGTAGCGCGGGTCGTCGCGGTCGAACGGGAGGATCTCCTCCTTGACCCGGTTGAGCTGGTCGTAGACGTACTCGGTGAGGAAGTCACCGGGGTCGTCGGTGGTCTCCACGCCGCGCGGGGTGATCACCTTGGTCTGGTTGCCGACCTCGTCGTACTCGTAGCGGGTGGTACGGATGACCAGGTTGCCGCCGTCGAGCTTGTGTGGCACCCGGATCTCGGTCGGCTTGGACCGTTCGTCGAAGGTGATCTCGGTGCGGTTGTCGTCCTGGTCGAGGTTGGCGATCGCGTTGCCGTCCAGGTCGTACTCGTTGCGAACGGTCTTCCCGGCGCCGTCGGTCTCGGTCAGGACCTTGCCGTTGAAGTCGTAGGTGTAGCTGGTGGTGAAATCGTCCGGATCCGGGGTGAGGTTCTTCCTCGGGTCGACGACCTTGGTGACGCGCCCGACGTTGTCGTAGGTCATCGTCAGCGTCTTGCCGTCGGCGTTGGTGACCGAGGTCGGCTGGTAGACGTCGTCGTAGACGTAGCTGGTGACGTAGTCGTCGGGGTTGGTCGGCGTGGTGTTGCCCAGTGGCTGGGTCTCGGTCAGCACGTTGCCGACGCGGTCGTAGGTGAACGTGGTGCGGCGCTCGGGGCCGGTCGGGGTGTCCCGCGGCTCGGTCGTCGCGTCGGTCAGGTCGGTCGGGCCGTACACGGCGGTCCAGACGGCTCCGTTGGCATCGGTGGCCTGGGTGACGTTGTCGTTGGCGTCGTAGACCGGTGCCGGCGTGACGATGAAGTCGCCGGCCGCGGCGTCCTTGGGGACGCGCTCCTCGAGCTCGCGGCCGAAGACGTCGTAGGTGTAGGTGAAGACCTTGTTGTTGGCGTCGGTGACCTGGGTGACGTTGCCGCGCACGTCGTAAGCGGTGGTCGTCGTCTTGGTCAGGGCGTCGGTCATCCGGCGCGGGTATCCGACGGGGTCGTAGTCGGAGTACGTCGTCGGGTTGCCGTTGGCGTCGGTGGCGACCAGCAGCTGTCCGAACTGGTCGTAGCTGTAGGTCGTCTCGTAGTCACCGGTCGCCGGAGTGGCGGTGCCCTTGGGGTCGGTGACCGAGGTCAGGTTGCCGCGCGAGTCGTAGCCGAACGTCCAGCGCCGACCTTGCGGGCTGGTCTTCGACGTCAGCTCGGCGGTGTACCCGTTCAGCCCGAACTGGTAGCCGAAGGTGGCGGCCGGCGTGCCGTCCTGGTTGGCCTCGGGGTCGCGGACCGAGGTCGGCAGGCCGGTCTTGGCGTCGTAGGTCCAGGTGGTGGTGGCGCCGTTGGCCGCCCTGGAGGAGACGACCTTGTTGTCGGCGTCCCAGGTGAGGTCGGTCGACTCGTCCTTGGCGTTGACGATCTTCGTGGGCCGGCCGTAGCCGTCCATGGTGTACTCGGTGGTCTTGTTCTCCGCGTCGGTGGCGGTGGCCTCGATCACCGAGCCGCCGGGACCGTCCGGGTCGACGTAGGCGAACCGGGACAGTCCGCCGTCCCGATCGGTGATGGTCTCGACCTTCCACTTGTCCTTGGGATCGACCGGGGCGGTGAAGTAGGTCAGGTCGGTGGCATGACCTCTCGGGTCGGTGACCTTGATCAGCTTGACGTTCTTGTTGCCCTGGGTGGCGTCGTAGGCGAACCGGAAGGTCTTGGCGATCGGCGTGCCCGAGCCGTCGACCAGCTCCTCCATCAGGCCCTTGTCGCTGTAGGTCAGCGCGAGAGTGCGGCCGGAGACGTCGGTGATCGTCTCGACCTGGTCGATGATCTTCGGGTTCGTCAGGTTCGTGCCGGTGCGGCGCACACCGTTCTCGAAGTACGAGTACGCCTGGCCCTTCTCGTAGTAGTCGAGGCTCAGGGTGCGCCGGTTGGTGGCGTCGGTGACGTAGGAAAGGAACTTGCGCGGCTGGTTGTTGGACTTGCGCTCGGTGTAGGTGAAAAGCAGCTCGTTGCCGTTGCGGTCGCGGGTCGCCGTGAGCCAGCCGCCCTCGTCGAACCAGAACTGGGTGCGGTCCGGCCGGGTCATCACCCACCGGCGGGACTGATCGGTGCCACCGTCGCGCTGCAGGTACAGGTGCACGCCGGCGGGCCGGTCGTAGGTCCACTGCGCCGGGTCGGTGCTGCCGTTGTGGTTCAGCTCGAAGCTGTGGCTGGTGCCGTCACCGTCGGTCAGGGTGACCGTGGTGGGGTAGTCCTGGCCGCGCGGGTGCAGGTCCAGCGGCGTGCCCAGGCGAATCAGGCTCGCCGCGGACAGCGACCAGCCATGCCCCATCGCCGTCGAAGCGGTGTCGAAGCTGTTGTACGACATCCGCACGAACGTCGACAGGCCGCGGCCCGGGTTGCGGATCGGGTCGTAGTTCCACACCACGTTGCCGATGTACGGGTTGACCTTCAGCCCGCTGCCGGAGCCGGTGCCGGTGGCCACGTACTGGTAGAACTTCTCCAGCCCGAGATCGTCGGACGTCGGGTCCTCGACCGTGACGTTCTGCGGCATCGCCGGCACCGCGCCGGTCTGCGACAGCCACTGGCCGGTCGAGCGGTTGTAGATGTCCCAGTTCAGGACGTACTGCTCGCGCTTGTTGCCCGCGTCGCTCTGGATGGGGGTGCGCACGTCGGCCTGCACGGTGACGCTGCTGCCCGGGGCGACGTCCGCGGGCAGCGCCGTCTCCAGCCGGTTTCCGCCGGTCGTCACGTCGGTGCCGTCGGGCAGCGTCCACCGGTAGGACAGCACCTGGTTGGCCGCCGACCACGGGGTGGTCGTGGTGTTGGTCAGGGTGACCGGGAACTCGTAGTCGTCGCCCGGGATCATCCGCACCGACGGCGTGTCGGCGGTGTAGTAGGTCAGCTCCGCCGTCGGCGCGGTGTAGGTGACCACCAGCTTCGGCCGCAGTTGCGGCTCGACCGCCTCGCCGGACAGGAAGATCGCCCGCTGGGTCGGCCCGGTCGCGGTCTCGTCACGCAGCTTGACCAGCACGCCGTGGTTGGACGTCCGGTTGCCGATCCAGCCCTGCACGGTGCTGGTGGCATCCCAGATGTGCCACTTCGGGTCGTTGGTGATCGTCGGGACGTAGTCGAACGACTGCCCGAAGTCACCGCCCGGCGTGGTCCACGCGGCGGCGGTGGAGGCCCGCTGCCAGGTCGCCTGGTTCTCGACGAAGGTCTTCGTCAGCGGGTGCGCGTCGAACACAGCGCCGGCCCCGGCCGTGGTCACGGTCCACATCTGGACCTCGGCGTCGAGGATCCGTGCCTGGTCCGGGATGTCGGTCAGGTCACCGAAATCCAGCACCGAGCGGGTGGTGCCGAACGTGCTGCTCTGCTTGCCGACCAGCTGCCACGCCTGCCCGCTCGGCGCGTTGACATTGGTGGTCGGTTGCAGGCTCGACAGCGTCGTGTCCGGGTGCGTGTCGGCGGTCAGGTTCTGGTAGAGCTTGACGATCCGACCCGCCTTGGGCAGCCGCACCAGCTCCGTCGTGGACGGGATCAGCTGCCCGTCCCGGGTCTTCACCACGACCATGTAGTAGTAGGCGTTGCCGAACGGATCCGGCGAGTCAGCCGGCGTCGGCCGCGCCGTGGTGTCCACGAAGCTCGTCACGCCCGGTGCCAGCGGGCCGACCAGCGTCCACGGCGACGGCGTGAACGTCTGATACACCGTGCGGTGCACCTGATACTCGACGATGTCGTCGGCGGGGTTGGTCGGGTCCGGGTCGACGTACGGCGACCACGCCAGCTCGGCGCCGGTGGCGTGGATCGTGGTGGGCGCCCTGAGGACGGCGCTGGGCCGGCCGTAGGTCAGCACCAGCTTGGGCGAGTTGGCGTTCTCGCCGTTGTAGGCATACTCCGCGGCCTCGTAGCGCAGGCCGCCCAGCTGCGGCGTCTCGGTCTTGGCCTTGAGCATGACGCCGTGGTTGGTGGCGGTGCCGGACAGCCACGCCTGGGCGATGTTGCGGATGTCGAAGGTGTGCCAGTTGCTGGCCACCGTGGCCGGCTTGGTCTGCGTGGTCAGGCCGGCCTCGGCGATCGCGGTGTTGATCGAGTTCCAGGTCGCGGTCGACTCGTTCCACGGCGCGGTGATCCGCCGTGCCTCGATCGGGAAGGTGGTGCCGTAGGGCTCGAAGTCCTGGTCGTAGTAGACCTTCAGCTGGGCCGACGTCAGCGTGGTGCCGGACGGGATGCTGCCCAGCCCGAAGCGGATCAGCGCGCGGTACGCGGTCGTCGTGGTCGCGCCCGTGGTGCCGGTCGACAGCCGCCAGTTGCCGTCGAAGTTGGTGCTCGGGCTGTCCTGGCCGATCATCACGTCCTGGGACTGGGTGACCGTCGGCTGGATGGTGATCGTCGGGTCGATCACCACCGGGTAGCGCCGCTCGGGTGCGGCCAGCCAGTCGCGGTCGGCCCGCACGGTGACGGTGATCTGCGAGCCGCGCTGGTCCACGGTCTGCGTGACGTGGTCGCTCCACGCCTTGCCGTACGGCGAGCTGGCGTCGTCACGGTCGTCGTACATGAACGGCTTGGGCATCACGAACAGCGGCGTGCCCTCGGCGTCCGGGCCTGGGTAGAACCGGATCGAACCGTCGGTCTCGGCCCTGGCGGTCACCCCGGCCAGCTGCATCGTGAACCGGTACACCGCCTCCTGCGGGGCGGCGTGCAGCACGATCCGCTCCTTGACCGCGTCACCGACCTGGTACTCCAGGTCGGCGCGGTCGAACGCGTCCGGGTAGACGACGGTGTTGCGCTCGACCCGCGGCTCGATCGTCCGGCGCAGCCCGTCGATGCCGAGCGTGATGTGCCGGCCGCCGTGCTCGAACCGGACCAGGCGGTCGGTGGCGTCGCCGAAGGCGCTGCGGAAGACGTTGCGGTCGTTGCCGAAGCGGAACCCGTCCCGGCCGTCGGGCGTGATCGAGGTGTCGATCGGCTGCCACTCGCCGTTGGCGTCCCGGTAGTACTCCGGGCGTGCCGAGACCTCGGCTTCGAGCTGCCCGTCGGCGCGCTGGAACACCCGCGCGGTCTCCGAACGCAGCGCGGTCACCTCGCGGACCCGCTCGGCCGGATCCCGCGGCGGGGCCGGCTGGCCGGGTTGGGCTGCCGCCTCCGGTGGCTGCACGAGCGAGTCGACCCAGGACAGCGCGCGGCCGATCCCGGGCCAGGAACCGAAGCCGGCCAGGACCTGAACCGGCATTGACGACATCGTGAGCGCGGCCAACGTGACCACAACGAGAATGCGTGCGGGCAGCACAAAATAACGGCGCGAGCGCATTGAACCCCCAGGTTCCAGCCCGCCGACCAGCGCTGATCGCCAGCGACGGGATACGGCCACCACAGAGCCAACCCGACGCTTCTATGGCCCCACAAGAGGCAAACGGGTGACGGCGGATCGAGTTCGCGATCGTTTCGCTGAGAGGTTCGACACGGCGCTTGTGATCATTCGCGGAATAGCGGTATAGCGGCGCGCCGTCCAATGTTCGACGCACTCGCCGACCTCGTAACCGCAGCCGACGCCGCCAGCAAGGCCAAGGAGGGACGCCACCCGTCGTCGCGCACAGGAACGCGCCCAGCGCATCCTCGCCGACGCCGAAGCTGAGATCGCTCGGCGCCGCACCGCTTGGCGCGCCGCCTGGCAGGCAGCCCGCGGAGCTGGCTGAGCGTGGCGATGCTGCGCGCCGGCCCAATCGGTCAGCAACGACCATCGGCGGCCTCGCGGCCTCGGCGTCGGGTGCCGAAAGCCGACTCGCCGGGCATCGTCGATCGAGGCAATCCGCACCGGCTTTAGACAGCAACCATAGGCAACCGTCTCCATCCGGACGTGGATCATTTTCCGAAATGACGACGCACGGACACTTGCTGCCGGGGCGAGCCTCGATGCCTGTTTGGACTGCACCTGAGCGCGCCTGCATTCACGCGCAGCCGATGACGGTGAGGTCGTCCCATCGTGCGATGACCGTTCGGCGGGTGCTGTGCATCAGGAGGTCCAGGAGCATCAGGCTCTTCGCGTTGCGGTCGGGCGTGCCTGCATCAGTAGCTGCTCGGGCTTGGTCGTACACGGCCTCGAGCAGATGCGGCTGGATGATGAGCACCTTGGTCCGGTCGCTGGCGACTCGGGTTGCCAACTGTGCTCACGGCTTGCTGAATTACCGATGGACGCGAGGACGATCGGGCGACCAAGCTCGTGCTGTGCTGGGTAACGGCCAATCCAGGGCGGTTGTCATGTGGCCTCGGTGCTCCAGGTTTCCGGTCCCTGTCCGACCGTGCTCGGCTGGTCTGTGATAGAGATTTGGGCTCGGCTACGCGGCGATTGCTTGCACAAGGAGCGGATACTCCTCCACAAGATCGGAGGCCTTTACTCGTGACTTCGTCGGCGTATTCAGTTCTAGCCCATTGGCACCAACTGTTGCTCTACCTGGGCCGGCCGGTCGATTACCGAATCTGATCACGACTACCCGGCAAACAGATCGCAGTCGCCCGAGTCGGACCCGCCGTAGGTCAGCCGTTCGGCCCGGGCCGGCGCAGCCGCGACCACACCGCTCAGGCGGCGTCCAGCTTCGCGCGGATGTCGTGGGTGTCGACGTAGCCGATCTGGTCCAGGATGTCGAGCGCGCGGCACCAGGCGTCGTTGGCTGAGGCGCGATCACCGGCGCTGTGGTGGGTGTCGCCGAGGCGCTCCAGGGTGGCGGCCTCGTAGAAGCGTTCACCGAGCTCGCGGAAGACCAGGATGGCTCGCTGGTAGCACGCGATCGCCTTGAGGCGATGGCCCAACCTGTTGTGGGCGTAGCCGAGGCTGTCCCAGGTGTGCGCCTCGCCGGGCCGGTCGCCGATCTCCCGCAGGAGAGCCAGGGCCTGCTCGCAGCAGTCGAGGGACAGCTCGTGGTTGCCGAGCAAGCTGTGTGACCAGCCGACGGTGTTCAGGGCCCGCGCCTGGCCGGCGACGTGTCCGCTGGCGCGGTAGATCCGTAGCGCGGTCTGGGCGTGGTCGAGTACGTCCTGGTAGCGACCCTGCCGTTCGAACAGCAGGCACAAGTCGAGGTGGGTGTGCGCCTGTCCGGTCTCGTCACGCACGGCTCGCTGCACATCGAGGGCGTGGTCGAGGTGGACGTTGGCGTCGTGGTAGCGATTGAGGCAGATGTAACCGCCGGCCAGTTGGCGGTGAGCATGGGCCTGCCCGGCGCGGTCGCCGATGCGTACGGCGGCCTCGAGCGCCAGCTGCGCGGTGGCGACCCAGTCGTGCCAGTGGCCCTGGCGGTCGAGGAAGGTCGCGGCGGTCCAGGCCAGCCGCCAGGCATGGTCGTCGAAGCCGGCGCCGGCCGCGTGGCCGATCGCGGCGACGAGCACCTGGTACTCGGCGGCGAACCAGGCACTCGCTTCGGACTCGCCGGCCAGTTGTTGCGGCTCGACGCCCGGGTGCCGTTCGTCGAACGCGATGGGGTCCCGCCGGGGGAACAGCAGGCGGTCGGCCTCTCGTGCGGTGTGCAGGTAGTGGTCGAGGAAGCGGTGCAGCGCCGCGCGGCGCTGCTCCTGGCTGTCGTGCTCTTGGGCGAGCTCGGCAGCGTAGACGCGGAGCAGGTCGTGCAAGGCGTACCGGCCGGGCGTGTGCTCGGTGACCAGGTTGGCGTCGACGAGCTCGGTCAGCAGCGGGCGGATGCGTGACGATGGGACCGCGGCGAGGCTGGCCGCCGCCGGGGCGGCCAGGTCGGCGCCGGGATGTGAGCCCAGAAGCCGGAACACGCCGGCCGCGGCCGGGCTTAGCGCGCGGTAGGACCAGGAGAACACCGCACGGATGTCGGTCAGGGCGTCCTGGCCGCTGAGCCCGTCGAGCCGGTCACCAGCCTCGTGCAGATCTTGGGCGAGGGACCGCAGCGACAGCGCGGGCTGAGTGGCGGCTCTGGCGCTGGCGATCGCGAGCGCCAGAGGCAGGCGCGCGCAGCTCGCGGCGATGCCATGCACCGCGTCCGGTTCGGCCGCCACCCTGGCGGCACCGAGCCTGGCAGCCAGCAGTTGTTCGGCGTCGGCCGGGGTCAGCAGGTCCAGGATGACCGGCTCGGCGCCCTCGACCGAGATCAGGCTCGGCAGCCGGTTGCGGCTGGTCACTATGACCAGGCAGCCCGCCGAGCCTGGCAGCAGCGGGCGGACCTGCTCGGCGTCCCTCGCATTGTCCAGGACCACAAGCACGCGGCGCGTCGCCAGCAGGCTGCGGTACAGCGCGGCCTGCGCGTCGAGCGTGACCGGTACGCGCTGCGTCGTGACGCCGAAGGCGGCGAAGAATCCGCGGAGCGCCTCGCCTGGGTCCATCGCCGGCATGGCCGGATCGAACCCGCGCAGGTTCACGTAGAGCTGCCCGTCGGGAAACTGCTCTGCGGCGCGGTGTCCCCAATGCACTGCCAGCGCGGTCTTGCCGACACCGGCAGTGCCGAGCAGCGCCACGATCGACGGCCCGGTGACCTGCGTGCCGGACCCGCTGAGGACCGCGTCGAGCCGGGTCAGCTCCGTGGTGCGACCGGCGAACCCGCGTATCCCCACCGGCAGCTGGGCCGGGACGTCTCGGACGGCGCCGGTTCGCGGCGCGGTGGTCGACCTGACTGCCTCGGCCGGCACGTCGCTGCGGTCGCCGCGCAGGATCGCCAGGTGCACCCGCCGCAGCTCGGCCCCTGGCTCGACGCCGAGCTCGTCGATGAGCCGCAGGCGGGTGAGCTTGTAGATCTCCAGCGCGCGCGCCGTGTGCCCTGCGTCGCGAAGCGCCCGCATGAGCAGCGCTGCGAGCGGCTCGACCAGCGGGTAAGCGTCGAGCATCACGATCAGCGAGTCGAGCGGCACCGTCGGGTTGCCGGCCTCGAGCTCCGCCTGCGCCCACCACATGGTGGAGTCCAGCCGTAGCTGGTGACTTCGTTCCCGGAACTGGGTCACCCAGCGGCCGGTCAGCCCGGCCAGCGGCTCGCCGGCCCACAGCCCGAGGGCCTCGCCCAACAACGCACGGCGCCTCGCCTCACCGCACGTGGGGTCCCTGGCGAGCTCCACCAGCTGCCGGAACCGGTGCACGTCGACCTGCTCCGTCGGCACGTCGAGCAGGTATCCCCCGGCCCGGCGTTTCAGGTTTGCCGTCGGCTCGCCCGGTGCCGCCGCCCGGTGCAGCACCTGGCGGACCCTGGTGGCGTGGGAGTAGAGGGCGCCGCGTGCGCCCTTCGGCGGCGCCACGCCCCACACCCGGTCGATCAGCGTCTCCCAGGTGACCAACCGGCCCGCGTCGACCAACAATGCCGCGAGGACGCATCGCTGCCGTGGCTGGCCGGCGTCCACCAACCGACCTTCGGTGCGCACCTCGACCGGGCCCAAGAGCTGGAACTGCGCCATCACGCACCCCGTACACGTCGCCACCCGCCGTAACGGACAGGGCGATCATGTCGGCCGCCACAAGGATCCCACAAGGTTCTGGCCCAGCAACCTGCCCGATGCTCGACCGGCACGTCGCCCGACGATCGGAGGACGGATGAGCACCACGAACGTTCCGGGCCCGATCAGGCCCGGTCACCATCGAATAACCCGCGGTCTGTTCGCGTACAGGTGGCGCCGGTGGCTGGTGACGGTGGCGATGACCAGCCTCGTCGCGGTGCCTTGCCCCGTTCTCGCACCGGTGGCCGCTTCCACCACCGGCGCAATCACCGCAACGACCCCGGCGGACCTGTGCGCCCAGGTTTCCTACGAGGCGGGGTTCCGTGCCGGTGCCCTGGTGACCGCGGTCGCCGTCGCGCTGGCCGAGTCGAGCTGCAACCCCACGGCCACCAACTCGAACCCGCCGCCACCCCAGTGCACGTCGTCGATCGACCGCGGGCTGTTCCAGATCAACAACTGCTACCACCCCGAGGTCTCGAACACGTGTGCCTTCGACCCGCAGTGCAACGCCAACGAGGCGTTCCGGATCTCGTCCGGTGGGACGAGCTGGACGGCGTGGAGCGTCTACAACAGCGGCCGCTATCGCGACTTCCTGGCGACCGCGCAAGCGGCCGTCGACCGGCTGCCGGACGGCGCGACGCCGCTTCCGCGGCGGCCGTTGTGTAACCCGGTCACCGGTGACTGGGATGGTGACGGGGATTCCACGCTCGGGATGGCCTGCAAGAACGGCCACGGAATGAGCTGGTCGTTGATGAACATCAACGCCGGCGGCAGCCCACAGATCGTCGGCGGTTACGGCAACTCCGACTACTGCGTCCCCATCACCGGGGACTGGGACGGCAACGGCACCGTGACCGTCGGCAACGCCTGCCGCAACGGCCACGGGATGGCCTTCTCGCTCATCAACGGATACTCCGGATCCCCCTCCTACCCGGTGTTCGGGTTCGGGAACTCCGATTACTGCTGGCCGGTCACCGGCGACTGGGACGGCAACGGCACCGACACCATCGGCGTCGCCTGCAAGAGCGGCCACGGCCTGACCTGGTCACTCATGAACGGCCACACCGGCGGCACCCCACAAATCACCGGCGGCTACGGCAACTCCGATTACTGCCGACCCATCACCGGCGACTGGAACGGCGACGGCCGCGACACCATCGGCGTCGCCTGCAAGAACGGCACCGGCATCAGCTGGTCCCTCATCAACGGATTCTCCGGATCCCCCTCCTACCCCGTCTTCGGCTTCGGCAACTCCGACCTGTGCCGACCCGTCACCGGCGACTGGAACAACGACAGAATCGACACCATCGGCGTCGCCTGCAAGAACGGCCACGGCGTCACCTGGTCAATGATGAACTTCCACAGCGGCGGCACCCCACAAATCACCGCCGGCTACGGCAACAGCGACACCTACCAACCCACCGGCGGCTGGGCCGGACCAGCCTGGCCCAACTGGCCCGGCTCCTTCTGATCCGAACCGATTGGAGGTGGACAACCGTGTTTTCCAACATGTTTTCCGGCGGCAGGTTCTTCCGCATTAGTCGGCGATTGGCGCCGGTCGCGTTGGCCGTGCTCGCCACGAGCGGAATGACCGATCCGGGGGTCGCGGCCGTGCCGACGACGAACGTCTTCCCGGTCCAGGGTCACGATGCGTCGGACTGCTCGGACAGCTTCGGCGATCCTCGGTCCGACGGCCGCACCCACCAGGGCAACGACTGCTTCGCCCCGACCGGTACCCCGGTCCTGGCCGTGGAGTCCGGCGTTGTCTCCGCCGCCGACAACACCAACAGCCACACATGCGGCAGCACCAGTGGGGACCTCGGCGGCATCACCCTGTGGCTCACCGGCGACAGTGGCACCGCCTACTACTACGCCCACCACTACCGCAACGCCGTCACGGTGGCCGGCACGCGGGTCGCCAGGGGCCAGGTCATCGCCTACGTCGGGACCACCGGCAATGCCTGCAGCACCTCGCCGCACCTGCACTTCGAGATCCATCCGGGTGGCCGCGGCAGCCCGGCCATCGACCCGTATCCGTACCTTCGGCAGTGGACGACCAGCGGCACCCCGCCGGCGTTGCCGCGGCGGCCGTTGTGTAACCCGGTCACCGGTGACTGGGATGGTGACGGGGATTCCACGCTCGGGATGGCCTGCAAGAACGGCCACGGAATGAGCTGGTCGTTGATGAACATCAACGCCGGCGGCAGCCCACAGATCGTCGGCGGTTACGGCAACTCCGACTACTGCGTCCCCATCACCGGGGACTGGGACGGCAACGGCACCGTGACCGTCGGCAACGCCTGCCGCAACGGCCACGGGATGGCCTTCTCGCTCATCAACGGATACTCCGGATCCCCCTCCTACCCGGTGTTCGGGTTCGGGAACTCCGATTACTGCTGGCCGGTCACCGGCGACTGGGACGGCAACGGCACCGACACCATCGGCGTCGCCTGCAAGAGCGGCCACGGCCTGACCTGGTCACTCATGAACGGCCACACCGGCGGCACCCCACAAATCACCGGCGGCTACGGCAACTCCGATTACTGCCGACCCATCACCGGCGACTGGAACGGCGACGGCCGCGACACCATCGGCGTCGCCTGCAAGAACGGCACCGGCATCAGCTGGTCCCTCATCAACGGATTCTCCGGATCCCCCTCCTACCCCGTCTTCGGCTTCGGCAACTCCGACCTGTGCCGACCCGTCACCGGCGACTGGAACAACGACAGAATCGACACCATCGGCGTCGCCTGCAAGAACGGCCACGGCGTCACCTGGTCAATGATGAACTTCCACAGCGGCGGCACCCCACAAATCACCGCCGGCTACGGCAACAGCGACACCTACCAACCCACCGGCGGCTGGGCCGGACCAGCCTGGCCCAACTGGCC
>OBLK01000286.1_pt1 | contig 13858 bp, 11 predicted proteins | sample 1518871 | NCBI WGS metagenome assembly OBLK01 (sample SAMEA2464837, study PRJEB22497) | soil metagenome | biome: Grassland; feature: Farmland; material: Clay | place: Australia | collected 2013-02-01 | depth 0.8 m
ACCCTGATCCAGGGCAGCACGACCTCGCCGTCGGAGAACGGCACCGGGATGCGCAGCTCACCCTGGACGAACATCGCCGGGAACGGCCGCGCCGACGTGGCCTCCGGGTAGAACAGCCGCACCGCTTCTTGCAGGAACACCGACACGCCGAGCGCCGTGATCAGCGGCGCCAGCCGTGGAGCGTTGCGCAACGGCCGGTAGGCGAACCGCTCCATCAGCACCGCGATGATGGTGGCGATGAGTACACCGCCGAGCATCGTGAGCGGCAACGTGATGTACCAGTCGTCCTTCCAGGCCTCCGGGATGATCCAGGTGTAGGTGGCCAGGCCGGCGTAGGCCCCGACCATGAACACCTCGCCGTGCGCGAAGTTGATCAGTTGGATGATCCCGTAGACCATCGTGTAGCCCAGGGCGATCAGTCCGATGATCGCGCCGAGGACGATGCCGTTGGCGATCTGCTGCAACAGCGTGGTCATGTACCGATTCCCTCCACATGCGACGGGGGCGAGCCGTGCTACGGCCCGCCCCCGTCACGCTGCGGCCATTGGAGCCGGAACCGGGCCCTGGTCACCAGTTGGTCACCGGGGCCCGGTCACGGACTCAATCCTCGTAGGTCCCGGTCTCGGCGGCCTTCCACTCGGTGCCGCTGACCTGGTACACGGTGAGCAGCTTGTTGGTGCTGTCGCCGTACTCGTCGAACTTGATGTCGCCAGTGGCGCCCTCGGCGCTGTAGCTGCCCATGTTCTCGAGGATCGCGTCGCGCTTGTCCTCGGCCCACTCGCCGTCACCGATCGCCTTGGCAACGCTGTCGATGATCGCGTTGGCCGAGTCGAAGGAGAACGCACCGTAGGCGCTGAAGCCCTCCTTGTAGCCCCCGGCCTCGTAGGCCTCGATGAAGGCCTTGGCGCTGTCGAGCGTGTCGGTCGGGGCGCCGACGGAGGTGGCCAGGTCGCCTTCCTTGCCGCCGAGCTTGATGAACTCGGCGTCGTAGATGCCGTCGCCGCCGAACAGCGGGACGTTCAGGCCGGCGTCCTTCATCTGCTTGGACAGCGGGCCAGCGGCCGGGTACTCGCCGCCGTAGTAGACCGAGTCCGGACCCAGCGGAGCGACCTTGGCGATGACGCCGGAGAAGTCGGTGTCCTTCTCGCCGACCTTCTCGTGCGCGACGACCTTGCCGCCGAGCTCGGTGAACTTGCTCTCGAACTCGGTCGCGAGGCCCTCACCGTAGGTCTTGCCGTCGGTGATGATGGCGACGTTCTTCTTGCCGGCCTTCTCGAACAGGTAGTTCGCGGCGAACGGACCCTGCAGGTCGTCGGTGGCGCACACCCGGAAGTAGGTGTCGTACTTGCGCGCCGGCGCGTCCTTGTAGTTGTCGCCCCTGGTCAGGGTCGGGTTGGTGTTGGCCGGCGAGACCATCAGGATCTTCTTGTCGTTCAGGATCGGCTGGACGTTCTGCGCGACCGAGGAGTTCAGCGTGCCGATCACGGCCACGACGTTGGGGTCGGAGGACAGCTTGGTGCCCGCCTGCGCGCCGATCTGCGGGTTGGCCTGGTCGTCCTGGGCATCCAGGGCCAGCTTGTAGCCCTTGACCGCGCACTTCTCGTTGGCCTGCTGGACCGCGAGGTCCACGGAGTTCTTCATGCCGAGTCCGAGTGCGGACAGGTTCCCGCTCAGTGGCGCGATGAAACCGATGACCAGGGTGCCCTTGCTGGTGTCACACTGGCCGGTCCCGCCGCCACCGGCAGGCGTCTCCTCTTTGTTCGTCCCGCAGGCTGCTGTCATCAGCAGCGCAGCGGCGACGATCGCTGCGGACTTGACTAGCTGGTTCCGCACGTGCGTCATCTCCTCAAGATCTCGCGTCTGCGAATCCTCGCAGCGGCCGCGTGGTTCCTCCACCAACAGGTAGTTGGGCGGAAGTTAGGCGATGGTACTTCGTCACGCCAATCGCTCTGCGCGCCCCGTAACCAGAACGCAACGTGACGGGTCCTGGAAAACCGACGCTCGGTCGAGTGAGTCCCCGGTGTCGGCCCCCGCCATTACCCTTTCGGGTAGTGGAACGGACACGGCTCGTGGCATGGATCGGCGGCGCGATGCTGCTCGCGGCCGTCGTCGTCGCGCTGCGTCACACACAGCCTCCGGCGGGTTCCATCGCCACCCCGACCGTCACTGCGCCGGCACCGACCAACCACGTGCAGCGATTTGCCGTCGACGGAGTGCTGCTGCCCGCGCCCGGTGAGCGGCCGTCCACGCCTCCGCGCCTGGTAGCGGAGCCGAGGGGACCCGATCGGCTCCGGGTCAGCTGGGGCTCGGCGCTGCCGGATGGCTCCGATCCGGAAACCACGGTCGGTTACGAAGTGCGATGGCGGGGCTCGGACGGGAGCCCCGAACAGCGGCGGCTGGTGGCCATGCCCGAGGTGCAGCTCGACGGCCTGACCGGCGACGCCTACGTGGTCGAGGTGCGCAGCGTCGACGCGTTCGGCCGCCGATCCGCTCCGACCAGCGTGCACGCCCAGATCCGCGACGACCCGCTGCTCGGGCAGGGCGAGCAATGGTCCGGCCTGTACGAGAGCTTCGACGACCCGCTCGACGTGGACACGGCCAAGGTCGCCGGGCGCTGGCACTTCACCGGCTACCCCGGCTGCACCCGGGCCTCCGCAGGCACCGGCGCGCACGTCGGGCAGCTGACCGTCGACCTGGAATGCGGCGGCGACGTGACGGTGCTGCGGTACCGGGCGCCACTGACGCTGGTCAGCTCAGAGCCCGAACGCGGGCGGATCGCCGTCGTCACCGACGTCGCCGGCCCGCGCGGCCAACTCACGATCGACCTCGTGCCGGGGCCGGCCGACCAGGTGGGCGCCGGGCGGGAAGGCGCGGCGCCGATCGTCGAACACCCCAACGGGACCGCGGCCGTCGACCCGACGCTGCCCGCCGGCACGGTGCGGGTGCTGGTCAACGACGACGGAGCGCGCGTGCTGACCGGGCCGGAAGTGCCGCGCACGACCGACCCACCGGCCCCGGAACCGGCTCTGACCAGGGGCTTCGGCGTCCTGCACAAGTTCGAGGTCATCCTCGGTGAAGGCCACGTGCGGGTGTTGCAGGACGGCGAGCCGGTCGCGGTCGCCGGCATCGCGCCGCAGTGGACCCAGGCCAACGTGCTGATCGGCCTCGCCGGTCCGCTCGGCCGGCGCTCGCGCGTGCACCTGGACGCGGTCGGCCTGTCCGGCCCGCCGAGCAAGCCAACGGGCTCCTACGTCCACCCGGTCATCCCGGCGACCCAGCGGGTGCTCGGCCCGGGTGAACAGGCGCCGGGCATCGGCTTCGCCGGCGAGACCCTGCTGCACGCGGCGAGCGGGCGCTTCGTCGCCAGCGTCACGCTCACCCACGGCGTCGACCTCAGCCGGGCCACCGCGCAGTTCGGCGACCTCGTCGTGCCGGCCAGGCCCGTCCTCACGGTGCCGGCACGCATCGGCTCGATCGTCACGATGGCCGCCGACCTGCCGCCCCAACTGCTCGGCCCCGGGGCGCCGGCCGCGGTCAGCCCGCTCGTGCTGCGGGCCCCGGGCGCAGCCACCTCGATGTCCCCGGTCTTCGGAAGTTATCTGGAGCTGACGCCGTCGCCGGGCGCGCAACCGAGCCTGCCGGCACCGACGACCGGCCTCGTGCAGCCGACCATCCCCGATTCCTTGCCGAGCCCGGCCGTGCGGCTGCTCGACAACGACGAGAACCTGGTCAACACGGTCTCACCGGCTTCCCGGGTGCTCATCGACGTCGACCTCGACCGGATCGGCGGCCAGCTCGAGAGCGGCGGCCTCGCCGGTATCGCCGGGTTCGAGCTGTGGATGGACAACCGCCGCATCGCCGGCCTGCCGACCGCGATCGACGGCCCCGGCCTCGGCGGCCAGTACTCCATCTCCGTGTCCACCCGGCATCTCGAACCGGGGCCGCACTTCCTCGAACTGCGCGTCATCCCGGCCGACCCCGACCGCCGCCGCGCCTCCCGCCTGGCCAGCTTCACCGTCTCCCGCCGCTAGCCCGGCTTCGTGATCGACTCAGGAACTGCCGCTTTCGATGACGGCCTCGGCGACGGTGCGCATGTTCGTGCGCCGGTCCATCGCCGTGCGCTGGATCCAGCGGAACGCCTCCGGCTCGCTCATCCCGTGCTTGGTCATCAGCGTGCCCTTGGCCCGCTCCACCGCCTTGCGGGTCTCCAACTGGTCGGTCAGCCCGGCCACCTCGGCCTCCAGCGCCCGCAACTGCGCGAACCGCGACATCGCCAGCTCGATCGCCGGCACCAGGTCACGCTTGCCGAACGGCTTCACCAGGTAGGCCATCGCCCCCGCGTCCCGCGCCCGCTCCACCAGCTCGCGCTGACTGAACGCCGTCAGGATCACCACCGGCGCGATCCGCTTGCTCGCGATCACCGACGCCGCCTCGATACCGTCCTTCTTCGGCATCTTCACGTCCATGATCACCAGATCCGGCCGCAGCTCCTCGGCCAGCGCCACCGCCTGCTCGCCGTCCCCCGCCTCCCCCGCGACCTGGTACCCCTCCTCCTGCAACATCTCCACCAGGTCCAACCTGATCAGTGCCTCGTCCTCGGCCACCAGCACGCGGCGAACCCCAGCCGTCTCCGCTCTCTCCGCCGCCACCGCGCCTCCTGCATTTCCGCTGGTCCATGCAGGATACTTGCGACGCCAGCCCTACTCGGCCGCCGAACCCAACCTCAGTACAGTGATCCTGGCAACGAACCTCGTGCAAACTCCAGCCCCCGTAGCCCAATCGGCAGAGGCAGCGGACTCAAAATCCGTCCAGTGTGCGTTCGAGTCGCACCGGGGGCACCCTGCCCAGTCCTCATCGCGCTGGCGCGTCGGGGCGAGGTGGACGCCGATGCCCCAACCCGCGGTGTCCTGCTACCGCCTGGACGACCCCACCGCAGGTCGGCCTCCAACCACCATTCCGGCGGCGCCTGACCCACCGGCGTTACGACAGCTCGAAGCGGACGGTTCGCAGCAGGCGGTCCGCGGCGGCCCGCAGTGCGGGCACCGACTCGCCGACGAGCAGGGCGTAGCCGAGCTTGTTCGCGACGTTGACGTAGGGCCGGACGGTGTCGCCCGGCCGCGCCAGCAGCACCGGCTCGGCCACCTCCGGCATGGCGGCGGCCTCGGCCGCACCGGTCACCGCGGTCAGTGTGCCGGCCTCGGCGGTAGCCAGCACCTGCCACAGCACCGGCTTCGGCGGGTGCGCCGTCACCTGGAACGGTGATCCCACCGCGGCTTTCAAGGATGCGCGGACGACGTCGACGCCGTAGCAGTATCTGGCCAGGTCGCCCAGGCCGTTGCCGCCGAGCCGGGCGCCCATCTCCAGCAGGTACGGCTGGCCATCCAACCCGATCACGACGTCGAGGTTGAGCGGACCGCACTGGTATTCCAGCCGCGCGCACAGCTTGTCCAGCGCGGTCGTCAGGGCCGCCTCGGCGTCGCCGGGCGGCTCGGCCGGCATGGCGTGCGCGGTGGTGATGGCCAGCGGGGCCGGCGCGATCGAGCGGGCGCTCACGGCCATGAAGACGACATGACCGTCGTCGACGAAGCACTCGCAGCTGCAGTGCAGGCCGACGACTTCCTCCTCGACGACCACACCTGCGCCATAAGAGACCGGCAGGGCGACCTCGATGGCGGGCGGGACGTCGGCGGGGCCGGCGCACCGGGTGAGACCGCGGCCGCTCTGCGCGTCGGCCGGTTTGACCACGACCGGAAAGCGCAGTTCGCGCGCCCGGTCGGCCAGCCGTGCGGCGTCGTGCCCGGCGACCCACCGGTAGGACGGCAGGCCGAGCTCGTCGCACACGTCGCGGAAGTACCGCTTGTCCACAGAGGCGCGCACCGCCGGCTCGGACACCACACCGGGCAGGCCGAGCCGGATGGCCAGCTCACGCTGTGTGGGCAGCGCGATGTCGCTGGCCGGCGCGACCACTCCGGCCAGGTCGGCCCGGCCGGCGAGCTCGGCCGCGATGCTTTCGGCGTCGCGCGTGCTCATCGGCAGGTACTCGTCGGCCAGCACCACGCCTGGCGCATGCGGCGAGCGGTCCACGCTGATCGTGCGGTAACCGAGCTCGCGCGCGGTGCGGTAGGTGGGCAGCGACCCGTCGGCCGCGCCGAGGACGATCAGCGTGCTCACCGCGCACCGACCGCCCGGTCCACCCACCGCCCGAGGGGCAGCGCCACGACGGCGACGGCCAGCACGAGGTGCACGGCGAGGAACACCGTGGCGGTCAGCACGCTCGGCGGGCCGCCGACGAACACCGAGATGTGCGAGGCCCAGGCGAGCTGGTCGGGCCGGCCGTCGGGCCACGAGTACGCCGCCCAGAACGTCAGGTCGTTCAGCCCAGATACCACGACCAGCACGGCCGCCACACCGGTCTTGAGCACGGTGGTGGTGCGCGCGCCGCCCAACCGCAGCGCCACCAGCGCCAGCAGCACGACGTAGGCGATGGTGAACAGCTGGAACTGGTACACCCGCTGGAACGCGGCCTGCGCCTGCTGCTGGCCGGCGGTCGAGGCGTCGGCGAACTCGAACACGCGCAGGATCATCGTGGTGTCCACGTACGCCATGTAGACGATGACGGCGAACACCAGCACGGCCGGCGCGAACGGCAGGCGCGGCAGGAGCGCGACCGCCAGCACGGCCAAAAGCAGCGGGATGAGCCGGAAGAGCAGCTCGGCGACATTTTCCAGCGTGCGGTCGGGCGGCTGCACGACCATGGTAAGCCCGGGCAGCCCGGCCGCTGGCACGGCCGCCGCCAGCCACAGCCAGCCTCGTTGCCGGTACAACCATCGGATCGCGGCGGACCCGCCGGTGGAGCCGGTGTCAGGCTCGGTGGTCGCGGCGGTCACTTCTGCGCCCAGAACGGCCCGAGCGCGATCGCGTCCACGTCGGACTTGAGGTAGCAGGCGATCGCGTCCTGCGGGGTGCAGACGATCGGCTCGTTGTTGTCGTTGAACGAGGTGTTCAGCACCATCGGCACCCCGGTCAGCCGCTCGAAGTGCGAGATCATCTGCCAGTACAGGGGGTTGTCCTGCTGGCTGACGGTCTGCACGCGCGCGGTACCGTCCACGTGGGTGATCGCCGGCACGACCGAGCGCTGGTGCTCCAGCACGTCGAACACCAGCAGCATCACCGGCGACGGGTACCCGCTGGCGAAGAACTCCCCGGAGCGCTCGGCCAGGCAGGACGGCGCGAACGGGCGGAACGGCTCGCGGTGCTTGACCTTCTCGTTCATCCGGGCCTTCGAGTCCGGATCGCGCGGGTCGGCCAGCAGCGACCGGTTGCCCAGCGCGCGCGGCCCACACTCCATCCGGCCCTGGAACCAGCCGACGATCAGCCCGTCGGCCAGCCGGGACGCGGTGTGCGCGGCGATGTCGTCGACCCTGGTGTAGGACACGCCGGCGTCGGCCAGCGCCTGCTCGTACTCGACCTCGTCGAACTCGGGCCCGGTGAACATGTAGCCATCACGCACCCGCGACGCGCCGTAGCGGCCGACGCTGACCTGCAGCGCCGCGCCCAGCGCCGAGCCGTCGTCCGCGGACGCCGGCTGGGCGAAGAACTCCTCGAACGGGGTCTCCAGAAGGATCCGGCCGTTCATCACCGAGTTCAGCGCCACCCCGCCGGCCACGCACAGCCGGCTCATCCCGGTCTCCCGGTGCAGCCATCTGGCCAGGTTCAGGCCCGCGCGCTCCAGGGTCGCCTGCAGCGCGTAGGCGATGTCGGCGTAGTGCTGCGGCACGGGGTTGTCGGCGGTGACCCGGCTGCGCGGGCGCGGCGGGCAGAACGGGGCGATGAACGTCTGCGACACGACGTGCTTGCCCGACACGTGGTGCCGGAACCAGCTCAGGTTCAGCTCGTAGCCGCCGTCCGGGTCCAGGTGCACCAGGTCCTCGAACTGCTCGACGTAGGTGTCGCGGCCCAGCGGCGCCAGGCCCATGACCTTGCCCTCGTCCATGGTGGGCCAGAAGCCGAGGTAGCCGGTGACCATCGCGTACATGGCGCCGAGCGAGTGCGGGAACTTGATCCGGTGCAGGTCGGTGATCCGGTTGCCGCGGCCGACGGCGAGGAACGTGCTGGTGCCGTCGCTACCGATGCCGTCCAGGGTCAGGATCGCCGCCTCGTCCCACGGCGAGATGAAGAAGGTGCTCGCCGCGTGCGCCCGGTGGTGATCGACCAGGTGCACCTTGAACCGCGTCGGGCCGTCGTAGCCGAGCGCGCGCCGGACATCGCGGCCGAGCGTGTAGCCCCGCTTGACGTGGCCGAGCACGGCGCCGCCGACGTGGTAGTCGTCGATGCCGCGTCCGCCGTGGCGCAGCGTGTCGAGCATGCCCTGCGCCCGGCCTCCCTGATCGCCCTTGGCGTTGCGGAAGACCTCGAGCGTGGCCGGGAAGTAGCGGGCGAACACCTTGGCGGCATGCATCGGCTCGCGCCAGCGCTGCCAGAAGTAGGCGACGTGGTCGACGTCGCCGAGGGTGATGCCGGCGTGCTGCAGGCACCACGCGATGGCCTTGGTGGGAAACCGGCCGTCATGCTTGACCCGGCTGAACCGTTCCTCCTCGGCGAAGGCGACGATCTCGCCGTCACGGACGAGCGCGGCCGCGGAGTCGTGGTGTCTGCTGATGCCGAGGACGTACATGGACTGCTCCAGTCGTGCGGAAGGCTTCGGGTTCATAGGTTGGGCTGCGGGTCATCTCAGCAGGCGCGGTACGCGCAGGCCGCGCCGCAGCACGGCCGCCTTGACGGCGATGGCGAGCACGAGGGCAACGAAGCCACCGGTCGCGCCCAGCCACGGCACCAGCAGCGCCGCGATCGACACCGTGGCGATCAGCCCCACCAGCGCCGCCGACGCGGTGAGGGTGAGCACCCGGCTGTTGGTGTTCTCCAGCACGTAGGCGGCGTAGGTCACCAGTGCCGACATGGCGATCTCCACGATCACCAGGACGCCGAGCACGAGGTAGGCGGTGGCGCCACTGGAGTCCGCGAGCACCGCACGGCCGGGTGTCAGCAGCAGCACCGCAACCACCACAGCCACCACAGCGGCGAAGCCGAGCCCGACGCGCTCGGCGATGCGCAGCAGCGCGGCGGCGCTGGCCCGGCCGCCGGCGCCGCCGGTGCCGCGCAGCCGGGCCGAGGTCGCCGGCTGGTACACCCGCAGCAGGTAGGCCACCAACGAGCCGGCGACGGCGGCGGCCGTCAACGCCAGGTAGAACGGTCCGCTGTCGGGCGTGCGGCCCGCGGCCGCCAGCACGAGGAAGACCGCCGACAGCGCGGCGGCGTCGAGCAGGTCCGGCAGGCCGAGCAGCACGACGCTGCGCCCGAAGGCCGGCACCAGCCGCCCGTGCGTGACGGGTGCGGGCCCGCCCCGCCGCCACGCGACCGGCAGCGCGCCGATCGCGGCCGCCAGCACCGCCAGCGCCCCGGCCAGCAGGACCAGCAGGTGCGCCGCGGGGCCCCAACCGATCACCCAGGTGGCCGCGGTCGCAGCCACCACGACGAGCGACATCGCGCCGAACGCGCGTACGTCCAGCAGCGGCCGGCCGCTGAGCCGGTGCAGCCCGGCGACGGTCATCTGCAGGCCGATCGCGGCCCACCAACCCGCCGCCGCCAGGTAGAGCGCAGCCACTGAGCCGGGCCACAGCAGCAGCGTCGCCGCGAGCGCCGCCAGCACCGTGACGACCGGGGCGGCGGCCACCCACAGCGTCAGCCGGGCGACCCTGGGCGCGAGCAGGCGCAGCCGCGGCAGCACCTTGAGCGCCGCCTTCTCGGCGGCCGTCGGGACGAACAGCAGCCACAGCCACAACCCGACCGCGTTGGCGTACCGGCCGAACTCGGCGGCGCCCCACACGACCAGCAGCGCGACCGGCATGAACTGGCTGGTCAGCCGGAACACACCGCGGCCGGCCAGCAGGCTCACGACCGTGGACAGCCGCACCGGCGCCGATGCGACCGCCGTCATCGCGCGCCCTGGCCTTCCGTGGCGCCGGCGGGCTCGGGCAGCAGCCGGTCCTCCGGCGCAACCGGGATGCTTGCCTCCCGCACGTAGAACAGCCGCGGCCGGGCTTGCCCGGCGCGCACCGTCACCAGGTAGCGCAGCACCGTGCCTAGCGCCACCAGCACGACCGCGAACAGCGCGAACAGCATCGCGGTGCTCGCCCGCTGGCCGACCGCGCCGAACATGGCAGCGCCGGCGGTGATCAGTGCCAGGACGGCCGCCACGATCGCGGCGCCCGCCGCGATCGCCGGCAGCCGGGTGGAAAAGCCGAAGAACAACCCGATCGCGTGCCCGGTCAGCCAGCGCAGGCTCATCTTGGACACGCCGCGCAGCCGCCCCCGGTGCGACACGGCGACCGCGGTGTAGCGATCGGTCAGCCGCGGCACGGTCGCCAGGAAGTACGGCGTGCCAAGCCGCAGGTCCACGATGCGCCGGGCCAGCCCGGTGCGAACCAGCCGGAACGTGGTGGCCCCTGGCGGAATCTCGATGCCGAGCACCCGGCGGGCGATCAGGTGGTACCCGGCCGCGCCGAGCCGGCGTACCAGCGGATCGTCGCGCGTCTCCCGGACGCCGAACACCGCGTCCATGCCACCGGCCGCCGCGATCAGCTTGTGCGCCTCGGCGCCCGGGAACTGCAGGTCGGCGTCGACGTGCAGCACCCACGGCCGGCTCGCGTACCGGTAGCCGGCCGAGAAGGCCGCCTCGATGCCGAAGTTCCGGCTGAACGACAGGTACTGCACCCGCGGGTCGGTCGCGGCCAGCTCGCGCACGATCTCCAGCGTGCGGTCGGTGCTTCCGTCGTCGACGAACAGCACCTCGAGGTCGTAGTCGCCGAGCTCGGAGACGATCTCCTGGTACGCCGCGGCCACGTTCTCCGCTTCGTTGAAGCACGGCACGACGGCCGTCAGCCCGCCGTCGCCCGGGCCACTGGCACCTGGGTACACGGTTCAGGTTGCCGCGCAGGCGAGCTGCTCGCCCTCGGGCACGGTCCAGTGCGTCCCACGGTTCTCGATGAACCAGTCGACCGTGCGGGCCATGCCCTCGGCCAGCGGTACGAGGCTCGCCGGGTCGATGCCGACCGGCCGCAACGTCTCCGGGTCGACCGCCACCACGCCGTTCGGGACCTCGCCGGGGCGCATCGGCAGGTCGACGATCGGCACCCGCTGGTAGCCACGCTCCTCGCACAGCTCGATGATCAGCTCGGCGACCGAGCGGATGCTCACCGAGTCGGCGGGCCCGACCTCGACGACCTGGTCCAGCACGGTGCCGGCCGCGGCCGTCTCGAACGCGGCGACCAGTCCGCGCGCCACGTCGCCGACCCACACCATGTCGGAGATCTGCACGCCGCCGCCGTACAGCTCGACCGGCCAACCGGCCAGCGCGCGGCACACGACGGCGGGGGTGATCTTCCGGACCTTGCCGGAGCCGAACGGCGCTGCGGCGGCCTGCCGCGGGCCGTACGCGTTCACGACGCGGACGTTGTTGACCCGGGTGCCACGGTCGGCGTTGAACATCCGGACGAGCCGCTCGACGGTCGTCTTGGAGATCGAGTAGCTGTTGTTCATCCAGAAGTTGCCCACCGCGATGTACACGCCGGGCAGGTCGTACTGGGCCACGGCCTCCAAGAAGTTGAGCCCGCCGAGCACGTTGGTCTGCACGGCCGGCCGAGGGTTGCTGATGGTCTCCTGGGTGCCGAGCACGGCGGCCAGGTGGATGATCCCGTCGCAGTGCGCGGCCAGCTCGACCATCGCGGTGTCGTCGCGGATGTCGCCGATCATCACCTGCCACTCGGGGTTCGGCACCCGGCCCCGATGATCGAACACGATGGGCTCGTGGCCGCGCGCGGCGAGCTCCTCGCACACGTAGCGGCCAATGAAACCGTTACCCCCGGTGACGCCGACCTTCATCCACAACCCCCTTGCTCGACAGGTGACGATCGCCCATACACAGAGCGTCTACGTTTGTAACAAAGATTCGCGAAATTCCGTAACGGCTTGGGCTCGGATGCGGCATTCGGGTGAGCGCACTCGGCCGAATCCTGCGCCAACCCGGGTGGTGGCGGTCGTCCCCGGCCTCGGATGGCACACTCGGGCGCCGTGATCAGGCACTTGGTGGCCCGGCTGTGGCGGGCGCGCTATCGCAGAGCGGTAGCGTCGGCGTTTCGCACCGTGCCGCTCTACCGGGAGCTTTGGGCGCTGGACGGGCGCACCGACCCGGTCCTGGTGCCCGGCCGGACCGGACGGGCCGGCGGCGCCATCACGGTCGACGAGGCGCTGTACCGGCTTGCCGATCTGGTGCCGCTGGCCGGCGGCTCGGTCGAGGTGGACCCGGCGCGCGGGCGGCGGACGGTGGTGGGGCGCTCGAGGGCACACACGGTGCAGACCCAGCAGACCCAGCAGACCCAGCAGACCCAGCAGACTCTGCCGTGCCGGACGCTCGATCAGCTCCCCGGTGCGCAGGACGGCGTGCTGCACGACAGCACCCTGGGTTTCCTCGGCCGCATCCGGGACTGCGGCCGGTGGCACCTGGACTGGCGTCAGGTCTACGCCAGACAGACCCCGGCCGGATTGGCGTTCACGCTGCTGCGCCAACCGTCGCCGCGGCTGGTCGACGTGCTGGTCGCCGGCGGCGTGCCCGGTGCGGTGCGTCTTTGTCCGGAGCACGCGACCCCGACGGTGCACGTGTGACCGCGGGCCTGACGGCGCAGGTGCTCGACCCGCGGACCGAGCCGGAGCCCGCGGACTGGGCCGGCTTCGTGCGTGCCGAGCGGCTGCACCTGCCGTGGGAGTACCGGTTGATGGGCATCGAGTCGCGCGCCGCCACGCACCCGACGCTGCTCGCGCTGGTCCGTGACGACGAGCGAATCGTGGCCGCCTTCGCCGTGATGCTGCGCCGCGGCCGGCTGGGGCTGCGCTGGCTCGAGGTGCACCAACCGTGGATGGCGGGCTTCCCCGGATGGGTGTTCGCCGCCGGGCTGGACCCGGCCGGCCGCCGCCGAGCCGTTGCCGCGTTCGAGCGGGCCGCCTGCCGCTACGCCGGGCCGGCCTGCGTCGGCCTGCTCTATAAGCACGTGCCGGCCGACCAGCCGCTGGTCACCGGGCGCGGCCGGCCGTCACGCGAGACCGTTGCCTCGGCCGTGCTGCCCAACCGGTTCACCTCGGTGCAGGACTGGATCGGCTCCCTACGCAGGAAGCGCCGCAGCTCGGTGCGCGGGCATCTGCGCCGGGTCGCCGCGGATCCGGATCTGGTCGTACGGTTCGAGCCGCAACGGTACGACCTGGACGCCGTGCAGCTGGCCGACCGGCTGTACCGGCACCGGGCCACGTTCGGCTCGTTGCGCTACGACAGCCGCAGCCCGGTCTGCGCCGAGTACCTGGCGGCCGTGGTCGGCCGGCCCGACGTGCACACCATCACCTACCACGACCGTGCCGGCCGGCTGCTCGCATTCGGAATCCTGCTCGACCACCCGACGATGCCCTTCTTCCAGCACTGGGCCGCGCTGCGACCGGACGACGGCGGCCGCAGGGACCTGTACTTCGACGCGTACGCGCGGGCCGTTGGCCGGATCATCGAGCTCGACCGCGAGGCCATGGCCGTCGGCCGCGGGATGGTCGAGCTCAAGATCGCACTCGGCTGCACCGCACAGCCGCGGCTGGTGGTGGTCGCGCCGAGACCGCTGGCAGGACTGGCAGGACTGGCTTGACTGGCTTGACTATCGAGGCGGTCGACCCCCGCTACGACGCCCAACCCGACTACTGGCCGCCGCTCCGGGCCCAGGTGGGACACCGCGCCCCCCCGCGCCTGGAAGCGGCCCCCCTTCCAGTCCTC
>OBLK01000287.1_pt1 | contig 13829 bp, 15 predicted proteins | sample 1518871 | NCBI WGS metagenome assembly OBLK01 (sample SAMEA2464837, study PRJEB22497) | soil metagenome | biome: Grassland; feature: Farmland; material: Clay | place: Australia | collected 2013-02-01 | depth 0.8 m
GGTCGGCACCGTATTCGCGCTGTCGTGGTTCCTGGCCGGCGTGCTCGCCGCGGTGGCCGGCACGTTCGCCGCCGTCGGCGAGAGCGTCAACGAAGGGCTGTGGCTGATCGCGCTGGTGGCCCTGCCCGTGATCATCCTGGGTGGGCTCGACTCGCTGCCAGGCGCGGTGATCGGCGGCCTCGCCGTTGGCATCGTGCAGGAGCTGACGGCGACCTACCAGGGCTACCTGCCCTGGCTCGGGGCCAACTTCTCGGTGATCACGCCGTACCTGGTGATGATGCTGATACTGCTGCTGCGGCCCTACGGCCTGTTCGGCACAAGGGAGGTCGAGCGGGTATGAGGCTGAGGCCCGAGCTTCGCACGTCGTACCGGCAGGACATCGCGCTGCTCAACACCGGCTCGAAGCAGGTGGCGGTCGGTGCGATCCTGCTGGTCGCGCTGCTGTTCCCGTTCGTGCTCGCCGACGACGTGCTGCAACTGCTGGCGGCGGCGTGCATCGCCTCGATCGGCGCGATCGGTCTCAACCTGGTGACCGGGTACGCCGGGCTGGTGTCGCTGGGCCAGGCGTTCTTCCTCGCGGTCGGCGCCTACACCGCGGCGGCGATCAGCGGCGACCCCGACGGCCGCACGATCGGCTACGGCGTCACCGAGATCCTGATCTGGCTGCCCGCCGCCGGGCTGGTGGCGGCGCTGTTCGGGGTGCTGGTGGCACCGCTGGCCGTCCGGTTGCGCGGGCTGTACCTGGCGATCGTGACGCTCGGCCTGGTGTTCGTCGGCGGCCACGTGTTCACCGAGTGGAGCGAGCTGACCGGCGGCCCCGGCGTCGGCCGGCAGGCGGCGGAGCCCGTGCTGTTCGGCTACCCGCTCAACCAGGACGGGCCGTACCTGACCAAGGACCAGCAGATGTACCTGCTGATGCTGGTGCTGTTGGTGATCTTCGGGGTGGCGGCGCGCAACCTGGCCCGGTCGAAGGTCGGCCGGGCGTTCACCGCGATCCGCGACCGGGACATCGCCGCCGGCGTGATCGGCGTCAACCTGGCCAGGTACAAGACGATCGCGTTCGCCGTCTCGTCCGGGTACGCCGGCTGCGCCGGGGCGCTGCTCTACACGATCAGCGGCTTCTTCGACCCCGGCTCGTTCAACCTGCTCCTGTCGGTGCAGTACATCGCGATGGTCCTGATCGGCGGGGTGAGCGTGATCACCGGCTCCATCCTGGGGGCCTTCTTCCTGACCCTGCTGCCGCGACTGACCCGCGAGCTGCCGGCGTTCATGCCGTTCATCAGCGGCCAGCCGACCGAGACACCGAACGTGTTCCAGGTCGAGACGATGCTCTACGGCGCACTGATCGTCGTATTCCTCATCTTCGAACCCAGGGGCCTTTACGGCATCTGGATACGAATACGCAACTACTGGAAGTCGTGGCCGTTCTCGTACTGATCGCCACCGCGCCATCCCGAAAGGAACGCACCAAAATGAGAAGGCTGGGTTCTATCACAGCTATAGCGCTGCTCACGCTGGCCGGTGGGCTCGCCGGCTGCCGCGGTGGCGACGACGCTGGTACGACGTCCGGTGAGACCGGCATCAAGACCGGCCCCGGAGTCACCGAGGAGGCCTGCCCGAATGCGGTCAACGCCGACAACGGGTGCATCTACCTCGGCATCATCTCCGACCTGACGGTCGGGCCGTTCAAGGCGCTCGCCGTGCCGATCACCGATTCGCAGAAGGCATTCTGGAAGCGGGTCAACGAAGCCGGCGGTATCGGCGGCTACGACGTCGACGTCGAGAAGTACGTCCGGGACAACAAGTACAGCCCGGAGACTCACAACCAGGTGTACCAGGAGATCAAGGGCGACGTCCTGGCGCTGGCCCAGACGCTCGGCTCGCCGACCACGGCGGCGATCATCAACGACCTGAAGTCCAGCAGCATCGTCGCCGCTCCGGCGTCCTGGACCTCGGCATGGGCCTTCGAGGACGTCATCGTCGAGTCCGGCGCCAACTACTGCGTCGAGTCGATGAACGCCCTCGACTACGCGGTCGACAAGTACGACGTCAAGACCGTCATGGCCGTGCACTACCCCGGTGACTACGGCGACGACGGCGCCGCCGGCGCCAAGCTCGGCGCCGAGGCCCGCGGCCTGACGTTCATCGACGTCAAGACCGACCCCGGAGTCGACAAGCAGGCCGGCGCGATCAACGAGATCGTCACCAAGAGCCCCGACCTGGTCATCCTGACCGCCGCCCCGGCCGAGACCGCCACGATCGTCGGTCAGGCCGCGGCCCGCGGGTTCACCGGCCGCTTCATCGGCACCTCGCCGAGCTGGAATCCCGGCCTGATCGCCAGCCCGGCCGCCCCAGCGCTCAAGGCGCTGTACGAGCAGTCCGCGCCGTGGGACTCCTGGAGCACCGACAGCCCTGGCCACAAGGCGATGCGTGAGGCGATCGGTACCTCGGTCACCCCGAACGACGGCTACACCGCCGGCTGGGTGTGGTCGTACCCGCTGAAGGCCGCGCTGGAGAAGGCTGCCGAGAACAAGGACCTGACCCGTGAGGGCGTGCTCAACGCCGTCAAGTCGCTCACCGAGGTCGACTACGAGGGAATGCTGCCCGAGGGCTCCGGCAACTTCGCCGGCGGTGCCGACGGCGGCCTGGTCCGGGTGACCGCCATCTACAAGCCGGACGACGCAGGCGCCACCAAGGTCTCCCAGGTCGAGGAGCTGTTCACCGGCGAGACGGCCGAGTCGTTCAAGCTGGACAAGCCCTGCTTCCAGCAGCTCTGACCGTTCCATCGCGGATCGTGTGCCGCACACGGCTCCTATCAGGGATCGTGTGCGGCACACGGCTCGTATGGGACCCCGCGCCGGGGCGCTAGATGTTCGACTCGTCGGGCGGTACCGCGGTTGGTGGGCGCGGTGAGCCGCCGCCGTCGCCGGCGGCGTCCGGGCAGGCGAGGCCGAGCGTGTACGCCGTCATCGACAGCGACCCGTAGGCGTAGCCGTCGACCAGGATGTCGACGTCCGGCCCAGAGGTGGCCCCGGCCAGCCCGGCGAGGTACAGGGCCGGGATGAAGTGGTCCGGGGTCGGCACCGCCCGGCCGTAGTCACGGTGGGCGTCGAGCGTCGCGAACTCGGTCGGGTCGGTCAGCATGCGCGCCTTGGCGTCCTCGTCGAAGCGGTGCGCCCAGTCGTAGCCCTCGTCGGCGAGGTCCCAGTCCATCCCGCGCAGGTTGTGCACCACGTTGCCGCTGGCGACGACGAGCACACCCCGGTCGCGCAGCGGCGCTAGCTTCGCGCCCAGTTCGAGGTGGTAGTCCAGCGGCTTGTTGGCGTTGATGCTGAGCTGGACGACCGGGATCGACGCGTCGGGGAAGGCGTGCACCAGCACCGACCAGGTGCCGTGGTCGATGCCCCAGCTGTCGGCGTCCGCTCCGACCCAGGTCGGATGGACGACGTCGCTGATCTCCGTCGCCAGCTCCGGCAGCCCGGGCGCGGGGTACTGCACCTCGAACAGCGCCCGGGGGAAACCGAAGAAGTCGTGGATGGTCCGGGGCCTCGGCATGGCGGTGACGGCGGTGGCGTTGATGTACCAGTGCGCGCTGACGACCAGGATCACCCGCGGTCGCGGCACCGCCGCACCGAAGGCCTTCCACGCCGAGGTGTAGCGGTTGACCTCGAGCGCGTTCATCGGGTTGCCGTGGCCGAAGAACGCCGCGGGCATCGTGGCGCCCGCAGCGTCGACGTTCTCAGCGCTCACGGTCGCCACCTTTCGCCCTCGGGTCAGCCTAGGTCTGAGCCGAGGGCGGCGACCAGCGCGGCTTCACGGCAGATCAGCAGGTCGTGATGTGGCCCGGGCGGTAGACGGAGCGGGCGCCGACGATCAGGATCGCGGGGTTCCACGGGTCGCTGGCCCGGAACTGCACCTGGTCGTCGAACAGCCTCGAGCCGTAGACGTCGAAGCCGGACACGACGCCGTAGATCCACTGGTCGTTGTACGCGGCCGGTCGCGGCTGCAGCCAGTACGAGTTGTCGCGCAGCACGTCGGCGGCGATGCTCGCCGGCTGGTACGGGTTGCGCTTCTGCATCTGGAACGTGTAGCGCCAGACCGGGCCGAAGCCGCCGGTCTGGGCCGTCTTGCACACCCTCGCCCACTCGTAGTGCGGCTGCAGCGCGGATTGCAGGGACAGGTAGGTCCAGCTTGCGGCGTTCGCCGTCGTGCCGGGCACCAGCAGCAGCCCGGTAGCCATGGCGCCGGCGAGCAGCAGCCGGACGAGTCGTTTGCGCATCAGAGATCTCCCGTTCGGGTCAAATGATCTTCTTGATCACCCGACGCCGAGAAGGGGTCTCCCGTTCCGTCAGAACTTGGGGTGGGCGCCGCGCAGCACGGCGCGGTCGCCGTCCGGGTCGACGCCGAGGTCCCTGGCCTTGCGGACCTGGCCGGCGACCCAGCACGGCACGTGGCGCGCGGTGAGCACGGCGAGCGCGCGGTCGGTGTCCTGCGGGTCGATCACCGCGACCATGCCGACGCCCATGTTGAACGTGCGCTCCATCTCGGCCCACTCGACGCGGCCGCGGTGGGCGATGAGCGCGAACACCGGGGCCGGCGTCCAGGTGCCACGGTCGACCTCGGCGACCAGGCCGCGTGGCATCACCCTGGACAGGTTGCCGGCCAGGCCGCCGCCGGTGACGTGTGCGTAGGTGCGCACGTCGGCCTCGGCGAGCACGGCGAGGCAGTCCTTGGCGTAGATCCGGGTCGGCTCCAGCAACTCCTCGCCGAGCGTCCGCCCGAACTCCTCGACGTGGCCCTCGAGCGGCATCCGCGCGAGGTCCAGCAGCACGTGCCTGGCCAGCGAGTAGCCGTTGCTGTGCAGCCCGGACGAGCCGAGCGCGAGCACGACGTCACCCGGCCGCACCCGGTCCGGGCCGAGCAGGTCGTCGTACTCGACGACGCCGACGCCGGTCGCCGACAGGTCGTAGTCACCGGGTGCCATCAGGCCGGGGTGCTCGGCGGTCTCCCCGCCGAGCAGCGCGCAGCCGGCCCGCACACAGCCCTCGGAAACGCCGCGCACGAGTTCGGCGATCCGCTCCGGCACGACCTGGCCGACGGCGATGTAGTCCTGCAGGAACATCGGCTCGGCCCCGCACACCACGAGGTCGTCGACGACCATGGCCACCAGGTCGATGCCGATCGTGTGGTGCACGTCGAGCGCCTGCGCCACGGCGATCTTGGTACCGACGCCGTCGGTCGAGCTGGCCAGCACCGGCTCCCGCCAGCGGTCGAGGCGGAGCCGGAACAGGCCAGCGAAACCGCCGATCTCGCCGAGCACCTCCGGGCGCCGAGCCTTCTCGGCCCACGGCTTGAGCTTGTCGACTGCCTCCTCGCCGGCGCTGATGTCCACGCCTGCGTTGGCATAGTTGATCGGCTTGTCAGGCATGCCGAAGGGGGTCGACGGACTGTCGGTCTGGGTCATCGCTGTCAGGACTCCAGGCAGGTGCTAAGCGCAAGAGTGTCAGGAACGGCTACCTTACGCACACGGGATGTTACGCGGCGCTTACGGTCGGCGTAAGGCGTCCTCGGCGCCGTATGCGACCGCCAACGGGTCCTCCAGCAGGCCGGAGACCCCGCGCTCGATGTCCTCCAACAGATGCTTGCCGATCTTCTCGGCGGCCGGCAGCGGGATCGGGTAGCTCCCGTCGAAGCACGCGGCGCACAACCGCGAGCGCGGTTGATCGCTGGCCGCAACCAGCCCCTCGAGCGACACATAGCCCAACGAGTCTGCGCCAATCGAGCGACGGACGCCATCCAGATCAAGACCATTTGCCAGCAACTCCGCTCTCGAGGCGAAGTCGATGCCGTAGAAGCACGGCCAGCGCACGGGCGGTGACGCGATGCGTACGTGGACCTCGACCGCGCCGGCCTCGCGAAGCATCCGGACCAGAGCGCGCTGGGTGTTGCCGCGCACGATGGAATCGTCGACCACGACTAGGCGCTTGCCCCGGATCACGTCGCGCAGCGGGTTGAGCTTGAGCCGGATTCCGAGCTGCCGGATCGTCTGTGACGGCTGGATGAACGTCCGTCCCACGTAGGCGTTCTTGACCAGGCCGGCGCCGTACGGGATGCCGGCCTGCTCGGCGTAGCCGATCGCCGCCGGCGTGCCGGACTCGGGCACCGGGATCACCAGGTCGGCGTCGACCGGGTGCTCCTCGGCGAGCCGCCGGCCGATCGTCACCCTGGCCATGTGCACCGAGCGGCCGGCGATGGTGCTGTCCGGCCTGGCCAGATACACGTACTCGAACAGACAGCCCTTCGGCTCGGGCACAGCGAACCGCGACGAGCGCAGGCCGTCGGCGTCGATCGCCAGCAGCTCCCCCGGCTCGACGTCGCGCACGAACGACGCGCCGACGATGTCCAGCGCCGCAGTCTCGCTGGCTATCACCCAGCCGCGCTCCAGCCGCCCGAGGCTCAGCGGGCGCACCCCGTTCGGATCGCGCGCGGCGTACAGCGTGCGCTCGTCGCAGAACACCAGCGAGAACGCACCGGCCAGGGTCGGCAGCAGGTCGCGAGCAGCCTGCTCGATGCCGGCGTCGGCCGCGGCCGCGGCGAGCAGCCCGCAGATCAGGTCGGAGTCGGTGGTCGCGGCGAGCGGCGGCTTGCCGTCGTTGATCGGCGCCCGGGCGCCGGTGCGGCTGCGGGCCAGCAGGTCGGCGGTGTTGACCAGGTTGCCGTTGTGACCGAGCGCGATGCCGGTGCCGGGGTTGGCGGCCCCGCCGACCTTGATCGGCCGGAAGGTCGGCTGGGCGTTCTCCCACGTCGTGGAGCCGGTCGTGGAGTACCGGGTGTGACCGATCGATACCAGGCCGGGCAGGCTCGACAGCGTCAGCTCGTCGAACACCTGGCTGACCAGGCCAAGGTCCTTGAACACCAGCACCTGGGTGCCGTCGCCGACGGCGATGCCGGCGGCCTCCTGCCCGCGGTGCTGCAGCGCGTAGATGCCGAAGTAGGTCAGTTTGGCGACGTCCTCGCCCGGCGCCCAGACCCCGAAGACTCCGCACTCCTCGCGCGGCACGTCCTCGGTGTCGTCGGTCGACGTGCTCGGCGTTCGCGAGTCGTTGACCACGAGCCGAGTGTACGTCGATCGACACCCTCTGCCCGGCCGGCCGCGCCGTCGCAGGTCGGGCCTCACCCGACCACGATTGTGTTCACCGCAGCGCCACTACATAGGTATGTGAACCGGCCACCCTGCGCGATAACGTTGAGCCGACGGTGGCGACTGGTGGAGGTGGCGCGATGCGCATCCAGGACATACTTCGGGTCAAGGGTGGGCAGGTCTTCACCGTCAGCCCCGACGCGACGGTCTCCGAACTGCTCCGAATCCTCGCCGAGCACAATGTCGGTGCGCTGGTCGTCTGCGCGGAGCCGACCGACCCGGACACCGAATCCACCGTTGCCGGCATCGTGTCCGAGCGCGACGTCGTCCGCCGGCTCAACGACCGGGGCACCGGCGTGCTGGACGCCCCGGTGTCGTCGATCATGACGTCCAAGGTCACGACCTGCTCCGCGCGGGACGCCGTCGACGAGCTCATGCGGCTGATGACCGACCAGCGGATCCGCCACGTACCGGTCATGGACGAGGGCCGGCTGGTCGGTGTGATCAGCATCGGTGACGTCGTCAAGCTCCGGATCGGTGAGCTCGAGCACGAACGGGAGAACCTGATCGGTTACATCGCCGGTAGCTGAGCTCGTCAGCGGAGGCGTCAGTCGAGGTCGTCAACGAACGATCGGCAACAGCGCCGCGATCTCGGCGGCCCTGGTTCCGGACGCGCTGAGGCGGCCGGACCCGAGCGCCTCGGCCCAACTCGCCCGCCCCGACGCGAGCCGCAGCCAGGTCGCGGCGTCGGTCTGCACCACGTTGGGCGGCGTGCCCCTGGTGTGCCGCGGACCGGCGACGCACTGCACGACGGCGAACGGCGGCACCCTGACCTCGACGCAGTTGCCCGGTGCGAGTTGGCCGAGGGTCCGGATGCTGAGCCGGACCGCCGCGGCCAACTGGTCGCGGGCCGGTTCGGTCGCGAGACCGTCGAGCCACGGCGCGACTGCGGCGAACGCGGCCCGCAGCTCGTGCGGGTCCACGGATCGCCGGTTGGCCACGCCCGGCAGGGTAGCTACCGTGCGCGGTCATGCGGCGGCGGGTGAAGGTCGGGTTGGCGGGTCTCGCGACATTGCAGGCGTACCGCTGGCTGCGGGTGGCGACCAGCGTGCGGCGCCACGAGCTGTACTGGACGAGGCGGCGGCTGCGGCCCGGCGAGCTGCGCTACGCCGCGCTCGGTGACTCGCTCGCGCAGGGTGTCGGCGCCTCGCATCCCGAACGCGGTTACGTGGGCCTGCTGGCCGCGCGGCTGGAGGCCGCCACTGGCCTCGGCGTCGAGATCGTCAACCTGTCGGCGACCGGGGTGATGATCGAGGACGTCGCCCGGTACCAGGTGCCGCTGCTGGCGGCCCTCGACCCGGCGCCGGACGTGGTGACCGTGAGCGTCGGCACCAACGACGCCGGCCGCCGCCATCACGCTGCTCTCGGCGAACGGTTCGACGCCCTGTGCGTGCTGCTCCCGGCCGGGACGATGATCGCCGACCTGCCGGAGTTCCACCACGGCCGCCGTGGTGGCGCCGCCCGCGCAGCCGCCGCCACCATTCGCGACGTCCTCGCCCGGCACCCGCACCTGGTGCCCGTCCACCTCGCCGAGCCCACCGCGCGCACCGGCCTCGCCCTGCGCAGCGCCGACCTGTTCCACCCCAACGACCGCGGCCACCGCCTCTACGCCGACCAGTTCTGGCAGGTCCTCGAGCCACGCCTACCGTCGCTGCTACCGTAGTAGCATGGAAAGTAGGAAGATCAGTGTGAGCTTGACGGATGGCGACCTGGCCTTCATCGACCGGTACACCGCCGAGCACGACGTGGCCTCCCGCTCGGCGACCGTCCAGCTGGCGATCTCGCTGCTGCGCGCCAACGAGCTTTCCGACGCCTACGTCGACGCCTGGCGGGAGTGGTCAGCCGAGTCCGAGGCCGACTGGGCACCGACCACCGCCGACGGCTTCACCGGCAGTTCCGTCGACACCGGCTCGGGCGATGCGGCGCGGTGAGATCAGGCTCGTCGACCTGACGCCCACCCTCGGCTCCGAGGCCAGCAAGATCCGCCCGGCGGTCGTGGTCAGCAACGACGGCGCCAACCTGGCCACCGAGCGCAGCCGCCAAGGAGTCGTCACCGTCGTCCCGGTGACCTCCAGCATCCACCGCGTCTACGCGTTCCAGGTCCTGCTGCCCGCCGGCGAGACGGGCCTGCACCGGGACTCCAAGGCCCAGGCCGAGCAGGTCCGCTCGGTGTCCGTCGAGCGCATCGGCCGCCGCGTAGGCCACCTCACGCCGGCCCTGCAGAGCCAACTCGACGCGGCGCTGCGCCTACACCTCGCCCTCTGAGCAGCTCAACCGAACAGCGCCGGGAGCGTGGACTCCCACGCCTCGGCCAGCTCCGCCAGCTCGAACGTGGCGACGCCGGCGATCGAAAGGTCGCTGTTTTCGGCGCCGACGACGCCCAGTTCGGTGCGGCCGATGTCGTGCTGGGTGCACAGGTCCAGTAGCTGCGCGGCGTTCGAGACCGAGACAGCGACCAGCACCCTGGCGACGGACTCGGAGAACAGGGCGACGAACGGGTCGATCGTGGCCGGCAGCGCGATCTGCGCGCCGACCCGCTTGATCAGGCATGCCTCGACCAGGGCCTGTGCCAGGCCGCCGTCGGACAGGGCGTGTGCGGCCGAGAGCAGGCCGCGCCGGGCGGCGGTGGCCAGGACGGGGGCCAGCCGCCGCCCGGCGTCGCGGTCGGCCGCCGGGGGCAGGCCGCCGCGCGGGACGTGCGCGACGTGCGCCCACTCGCTGCCGCCGAACTCGTCTCGGGTCGGGCCGCCGAGCAGGAAGATCACGTCGCCGCCCGGGCTGAACCCGGTGGGCGTGCGCCGGCGCACGTCGTCCAGCACGCCGAGCACGCCGACGACCGGGGTCGGCAGGATCGCGGTGGAGCCGGTCTGGTTGTAGAAGCTGACGTTTCCTCCGGTGACCGGGATGCCCAGCTCGCGGCAGCCGTCGGCGAGCCCGCGCACCGCCTCGGCGAACTGCCACATGACGCCTGGATCCGTCGGCGCGCCGAAGTTCAGGCAGTTGGTCACCGCGAGCGGCGTCGCGCCGGCCGCCGCGACGTTGCGGTAGGCCTCTGCGAGTGCCAGTTGGGCACCGGCGTACGGGTCGAGCGCGCAGAACCGCGCGTTGCAGTCGGTCGAGATCGCGACGCCGCGCTGGGTCAGCTCGTCGACGCGGACTACGCCGGCGTCGGCCGGCTGCGCGAGCACCGTGTTGCCGCGCACGTAGCGGTCGTACTGGTCGGTGACCCAGGCCCGGGAGCAGAGGTTCGGGCTCGCCGCCAGCGTCAGGATCGTCTGCCTGATGTCGTCCACTGTGGACGGTCGGGGCAGCCTGGCCGGACCGTCGGCCTGCAGGGCGTCCAGGCTGGCCGGCCGCTCGTACGGCCGCTGGTACACCGGCCCGTCGTGCGCGACCGTGCGCGGCGGCACGTCGACCACGACCTCGCCGTGCCAGGTGATCACCAGCCGGTCGGTGTCGGTGACCTCACCGATGACGGTCGCGGTCACGTCCCACTTGCGGCACACGGCGAGGAACGCCGTCACGTCGGCCGGCCGCACGACCGCGCACATGCGCTCCTGCGACTCACTCGCCAGGATCTGCGCCGGCGACATGCCCGTTGCCCGCAGCGGCACCGTGTCCAGCTCGACGTGCATGCCGCCGGTGCCCGCGCTGGCGAGCTCGGTCGTCGCGCACGACAGCCCGGCACCGCCGAGGTCCTGGATGCCGACCACCAACCCGGCGGCGAACAGCTCCAGGCAGCACTCGATCAGCACCTTCTCGGTGAACGGGTCGCCCACCTGGACGCTCGGCAGCTTCTTGCGCCCGGTGCCGGACTCGTCGCCGTCGAAGGTCTCGCTGGCCAGCACCGACACGCCACCGATCCCGTCCAACCCGGTGCGCGCACCGAACAGGATCACCTTGTTGCCGACCCCGGACGCGTGCGCCAGGTGCAGGTCCTCGACCCGCATCGCGCCAACGCAGAGCGCGTTCACCAGCGGGTTCCCGGCGTAGCTGCGGTCGAACACCACCTCGCCGCCGACGTTCGGCAGGCCGAGGCAGTTGCCGTACCCGCCGATTCCGGCGACCACCGCGGGCAGCACCCGCCGCGTGTCCGGCGCGTCCGCCGGCCCGAACCGCAGCGGGTCGCTCACCGCGATCGGCCGCGCGCCCATCGCCAAGATGTCGCGCACGATGCCGCCGACCCCGGTCGCCGCGCCCTGGTACGGCTCCACGTACGACGGGTGGTTGTGGCTCTCCACCTTGAACGTCACGGCCCAGCCGTCGCCGATGTCCACCACGCCGGCGTTCTCGCCGATGCCGGCGAGCATCCGCTCGCGCATCCGGTCGGAAGTCGTCTCAGCGAAGTACCGCAGGTGCACCTTCGACGACTTGTACGAGCAGTGCTCGCTCCACATCACCGAGTACATCGACAGCTCGGCGCTGGTGGGCCGCCGCCCGAGGATCTCGCGGATCCTCTGGTACTCGTCGTCGGCGAGGCCGAGCTCCCGGTACGGCTGCGGCAGGTCCGGCGTCGCCGCCGCATGCTCGACCGTGTCGGCGGCCGGGCCTTCGTCGCGGTGTGTCACGGGCATGGTCACGGGCTTGGTCGCGGGCACCACCAGGGCGTCCGATGAAGCTGGCACGCCAGCCAGCGTAGGGGATCGTCCTGATCGACCCCTGCTGCCGGACCCGACCCGAGCGGGTGTCGTCGCGCCACTCAGGTGACGGCGGCCAGGACGTCGAGGACCGAACGGAACAGGTCCAGGCCGTCGGCGCTGGGACCGGTGAGCGGGTCGATGGCGTGCTCGGGGTGGGGCATGAGGCCGACCACGCGGCCGTTGGGTGAGCAGACGCCGGCGATGTCGGCGACCGAGCCATTCGGGTTGCCGTTCGGGTTGCCGTTCGGGTTGCCGTTGGGGTTCGCGGCGTAGCGGAAGACGACGCGGCCCTCGCTGAACAGCTCGGCGATGGTGGCCGTGCGTAGCAGGTAGCGACCCTCGCCGGACTTGAGCGGGACGACGATCTCCTGGCCGCGGTGGTATCGGCTGGTCCAGGCGGTGCCGGCGTTCTCGACGCGGACGGTGACGTCGCGGCAGACGAAGTGCAGGCCGGCGTTGCGCACGAGCGCCCCTGGCAGCAGGCCCGCCTCGCACAGGATCTGGAAGCCGTTGCAGATGCCGAGGACCGGCATGCCCTGGCCGGCGGCGCGGACGACCTCGGTCATGACGGGCGCGAACCTGGCGATCGCGCCGCAGCGGAGGTAGTCGCCGTAGGAGAACCCGCCGGGGACGATGACGGCGTCCACGCCGCGCAGGTCGGCGTCCGCGTGCCAGAGCGAGACGGCCTGCGCGCCGGCGAACCGCACGGCGCGGGCGGCGTCGGTGTCGTCGAGCGAGCCAGGGAAGGTGATGACGCCGATCGTCGGGCTCACGGCCGCAGCACCGTCCAGTCCTCGATGACCGGGTTGGCCAGCAGCAACTCGGCGATCTTGTCGAGTTGCTCGTCGGTGACGCCGTCGTCGACGTCGAGCTCGAAGTGCTTGCCCTGCCGGACGTCGCGCACACCGTCGACGCCGAGCCGGGCCAACGCCTTGGCGATCGCTTGCCCCTGCGGGTCGAGGATCTCGGGCTTGGGCGTCACGTCAACTACCACTCTGGCCACGAGCGGGAGGTTACCGGCTGCGAGGGCGTCGACCGCGGCATGCGAGGCTGGCGTCATGGAGGTCGTCCACTTCGGGCACGCGTGCCTGCTGGTCCAGACCGATTCGTCGCGGCTGCTGATCGACCCAGGGACGTTCTCGGCCGGCTTCGAGTCGGTCCGCGAGCTGGCCGCGGTGCTGATCACCCACCAGCACCTCGACCACGTCGACTTCGAGCGGCTGCCGGTGCTGCTGGCCGCCAACCCCGACGCCGAACTGGTCGCCGACACCGCGTCTGCCGAGCAGCTGGGCGAACGCGGGCACCACGCCAGGGCGGTGACGCCGGGCGAGGTGCTCGACCTTGGCGGCACGAGCGTCGAGGTGCACGGCGGGCTGCACGCGCACGCCCACCCCGACCTGCCGCCACCGGTGCCGAACGTCGCGTACCTGGTGGACGGCCGGCTGCTGCACCCCGGCGACTCGCTGCACGTCCCGCAGGACCGCACCGTCGACGTGCTCGCGCTGCCGACCGGGGCGCCATGGCTCAAGGCCGCCGAGGCCGTCGACTACATGCGGGCGGTCAAACCGCGCCTCACCGTGCCGATCCACGAGGCGACGCTGTCGATGCCGGAGCTGAACTACCGGATGTTCGACGCGCTCGCGCCGTCGGGCACGACCCTCAACGTGCTGCCGCGCGGCGAGGCGGTCACCCTCTAGGCGGCGCTGGCCGACCGCCGCGACACGTTGGCGAGGTCGGCGTAGGTGGCGGGGACGGCGCCCTGCGCGAGGGCGGTCTTCACCGCGTCGATGGCGATCTGCCTGGTGGCCGCGCCCCGGGCCAGGTCACGCGCGCTGACGGACACCCGGATCGGCTCGCCACGCCGGACTGCCCGGGTGACGCCGAGGACGATCGACGGCCCCCACCAGTCGGCGCGGCCACGCGGACGCGCGGTGAGCACCCGGCCGCGGTACACGATGCCGGTCGAAAGCATGTGCACGGCGTTGAGG
>OBLK01000288.1_pt1 | contig 13699 bp, 10 predicted proteins | sample 1518871 | NCBI WGS metagenome assembly OBLK01 (sample SAMEA2464837, study PRJEB22497) | soil metagenome | biome: Grassland; feature: Farmland; material: Clay | place: Australia | collected 2013-02-01 | depth 0.8 m
CGTTCGCTGGCCGGTGTGGCGAACTGGGTGGCCCCCGCCTCGACGCTCGGGATCATGGCGGTGGCGGTGGCCCTGCTGATGATCGGCGGTGAGTTCGACCTGTCCGCCGGCGTGCTCACCGGCACGACCGGGCTCGCGCTGGCGCTGCTGACCGTCCGGTTCGACTGGAACGTGTGGGCGGCGATGGCGTTCGCCCTGGCGCTCGCGCTGGCGATCGGGTTCGTCAACGGGTTCCTCGTGGTGCGCACGAAGCTGCCCAGCTTCATCATCACGCTGGGCACGTTCCTCATGCTGCAGGGCATCAACCTGGGCGTCACGAAGTACTTCACCAACACGGTCAGCGTCGGCGGCATCGACGAGGCGCCCGGCTACCAGGCCGCCAGCGCGATCTTCGCGCAGAGCATCACGATCTTCGGTACCGAGTTCCGGATCGCCATCCTGTGGTGGATCGGGGTGACCGCGGTGGCCACCTGGGTGCTGCTGCGCACCAGGCTCGGCAACTGGATCTTCGCCGCCGGCGGCAACGCGCCGGCGGCGCGCAGCGTCGGCGTCCCGGTCACCCGGACCAAGATCGGCCTGTTCATGACGACGGCGTTCGCGGCCTGGCTCGTCGGCACGATCCTGGCCCTGAAGCTGACGTCGGTGCAGGCCAACGCGGGCATCGGCCAGGAGTTCGAGTACATCATCGCCGCGGTCATCGGGGGCTGCCTGCTCACCGGCGGTTACGGCTCGGCGATCGGCGCCGCGTTCGGCGCACTCATCTTCGGCATGGTCGGCAAGGGCATCGTGTACGTCGGCTGGGATCCCGACTGGTACAAGTTCTTCCTGGGCATCCTGCTGCTGCTCGCCGTGCTGGCCAACAGCTACGTCCGCAAGTTCGCCGAGGAGAGCAGATGAGCACGCCGCTGCTCGAGGTCGCCGGCATCGGCAAGAACTACGGCCGGGTCATCGCGCTCAAGGACATCTCGGCCAAGGTGCGGGCCGGCGAGGTCACCTGTGTGCTCGGTGACAACGGCGCCGGGAAGTCGACCTTCATCAAGATCCTTTCGGGGGTGCACCAGCACGACGAGGGCTCGTACCTCATCGACGGTGTCGAGGTGCGGCTGGCCAGCCCGCGCGACGCCCTCGACCGCGGCATCGCCACCGTCTACCAGGACCTGGCGATGATCCCGCTCATGTCGGTGTGGCGAAACTTCTTCCTCGGCTCCGAGCCAACCGTCGGGTTCGGCCCGCTGCGGCGCTTCGACGTCGCCAAGGCCAAGCGCACCGCGCGGTCGGAGCTGGCCGCGATGGGCATCGACATCCGCGACGTCGACCAGTCGGTCGGCACCCTCTCCGGCGGCGAGCGGCAGTCGGTCGCGATCGCCCGAGCCGTCTACTTCGGTGCGCGCGTGCTGATCCTCGACGAGCCGACCTCCGCACTCGGCGTCAGGCAGGCCGGGGTCGTCCTCAAGTACATCGTCCAGGCCCGCGACCGCGGTCTCGGCGTCATCTTCATCACCCACAACCCGCACCACGCCTACCCCGTCGGCGACCACTTCATCGTGCTCAACCGCGGCCGGATGATCGCCGACGGCGCCAAGGCGGACCTGAGCCGCGACGAGATCACCAGCCTGATGGCCGGTGGCGCGGAGCTGGAGGCCCTGTCCCACGAGCTCGAACGCAGCGGCGACGGCAAGTACGCCGACGTCGCCCAGCAGCTCGAGGCCGAGGTCGAGCAGCTCGGCAAGGCCCCCACCTAGCCGTTTGGACCGCGCCGCCGGTCAGGCGCGCAAGCCCAGGCCCTGGTCCGCGCCGGGGTCGAGGGTGAGCTGGCCCGACTCGACCTCGAACGGGACGTCGCCCTGTAGCACGGCGACCATGGCCCGCTCCACCGTCGCCAGGTCGCCCGGGCACGCCTTGCGGGTCATGCTGAGCTGGCCGAACTTGATGGTGGAGCCGGCGATGGCGGCGGGGCCTTCGAGGGTGTTGCAGCCGGTCGACCCGGTGACCCTGCCACCGGCGAAGGTCAGGTGGGCGTCGGCGCCGGCGGGGACGCTGGACGCCGTGCCGGCGGAAAAGATGGTGTCGAGCTGCCACCTGGTGCCCTCGACGGGCTGGTCGGGTTCGGCCACCGAGCGGTCCAGCAGCACCAGCTCGGCGTCGGCGCCGGCCACGACCAGCTCGTCGCCGTCGAGCCGCCAGGAGGGCGTGGCCTGCAGCAGCTTGGCGAGCCACTCGTCCTGTGCATGAAGCGGTGCGTCGCAGCCCATCTCCGTCATCGACAGGTCAGCGGTGGTCTCGATCTTGCCGCCGTCCAGGGTGACCGGTCCGGCCAGCGTGTTGCACCCCGCGTTGGCCACCAGGCGGCCGTCGTCGGCGAACCACAGCGACACCCTGGTGCCGGCGGCGAGCTCGCGTGGTTCCCCGCCGTCGGTCGCCGAGGTCGAAAGGAACGTACGTCCCACCAGCTCGTCACCGCCGGACCCGCCGGACCCGCCCGGCTGGGCAGCCGACCCACAACCAGCCACCACCAGCAGCACACCAACGCCCAGCCCCAACCGCCTCATACCCCCAGGACGGCACCTCCGCCCACCCGGTTGCGTCCCGGCTTGAGTCGATCACGAGTTTCTGGCCGATTTGAACGTTCAAACCCGTCAGTAACTCGTGATCGACATCAGACGCGTCGGCGTCAGAGCGGGGTGAGGGGCGTGGTGACGCGCTCGACGCGCTGGGTGCCGGTGCGGACGCGGTACGAGCGTCCATACCGGACGGTGCTGGTGGGATTGCTGCGGTCGGCGAGGTGGTACCAGTCCATCTGGATCGCCGCCGGCGTCACGTCCAGCACGCACGCGCCGTGCGAGTCGAGCTCGACCCACTTGATGTGCCGGTTAAGCGTCGTGATTGCGCTCTCGATGACGAGCGACGCGGTGCGCGGCGGGACGCCGAGGATCTCGTCGATGTTGTCCGACGTGACCGAGGTGCACACGAGTTCGGTGGCCAGCGACGGCGAGAGCGGGTACCAGCCGGCGTCGAGAGGTACTTCGCTTGCCCAGGAGGAGTGGATGTCGCCGGTCAGGAACACCGTGTCGCGTACGCCGTTGTCCCGGATCGCGCGTAGCAGCCGGCGCCGGTCGGCGGCGTAACCGTCCCACTGGTCGGAGGCGACGACCCCGCCCTCCTGCGGCAGGCCGAGCAGCGCGAGCAGCGGGCCGAGCAGATCGGCCGGCAGCGGCGGTACCAGCATCGGCGCGATCATCACGGAGTTGCCGACGAGCTTCCACTGCGCCGTCGACCCGACCAGACCGTCGCGCAGCCAGCCGAACTGGGCGGTGCCGGTGATCGACCGGTTCGGATCGTCGACGCCCGGGTCCAGCGCCGGCACCTGCTGGGACCGGTAGCTGCGCAGGTCGAGCATGGACAGCTCGGCCAGCTGCCCGAACCGCAGCCGCCGGTACAGCTGCGAGCCGGCGTTGCGCACCGGCATCCACTCGAAGTACGCCTGCTGCGAGGCGGCCTTGCGGTCGGCCCACGGCCCCTCGGTCGCCGGCTGGTGGTTCTCGGCTCCGCCGGACCAGGCGTTGTTGGCCGACTCGTGGTCGTCCCAGGTGGCGATCACGGGGCAGGCCGCGTGCAGCTGCTGCAGGTGCGGGTCGGTCTTGTACTGGGCGTGCCGCATCCGGTAGTCGGCCAGGCTGATCATCTCCCGGGCCGGCACGTGCGGGCGCACCGCCGAGCTGTCCGGCCCGTACTCGTAGAGGTAGTCACCGAGGTGTAGCACGGCGTCCAGGTCGCCGCGCTGGGCCAGGTACCGGTACGCGGCGAAGTAGCCGTGCTGGTAGTTCGAGCACGACACGACGCCGAACCGCAGCCGGGACACCGCGGCGCTGCCGGCCGGGGCGGTCCGGGTGGTGCCGGTGGCGGAGAGCGCGCTGCCGAGCCGGAAGCGGTAGAAGTAGCCGGTCGCCGGCGCCAGGCCGGTGACGTCGACCTTGACGGTGTGGTCGCGCTCGGGGCCGGTCGTGGCCGAGCCGCTGGCCACCACCGACGCGAACGCCGGGTCGGTGGCCACCTCCCAGCCGACGGCCACGGTCGGGCCGGCGCCCGAACCGGGCTGGGACTCCGGGGTCGGCGTGACCCTGGTCCACAGCAGCACGGAGCTCGGCAGCGGGTCGCCGGAGGCGACGCCGTGGGCGAACGCGGGATCCGGGTCGGCGGCGGCGGTCAGGCCGACGGAGCCGACGGAGCTCGCAGTGCCGGCTATCGTGGCGCCGATGGTGACGGCGCCGGTGGCACGCAGCACGGTACGACGGTCAACTGGTCGGGGCATGCGTCCGAGCCTGGCGCGACGGCGGTCGCCCGCACAGCCGGCATTCGGCCTATCCGCGCGCCTTCAGTGCAGTCGGCGGTGGCTGTCGGCGGTGACTGTCGGCTCTGCGCGCTACCGTCGGCGGTCATGGACACGCTGTTCGGCGAGGACGCGGTGCCCGCTGTGTCGGTCACGGGCGGCACCGGCACAGCTGAGGCGCCGGCGCATGCGCCGCTCGCCGTGCGGATGCGCCCGCGGTCGGTCGACGAAGTGCTCGGCCAGGACCACCTGCTCGCCGACGGGACACCGCTGCGGCGGCTGATCGAAGGTGGTTCGGCGGCCTCGATCGTGCTGTACGGGCCGCCAGGCACGGGCAAGACGACGCTGGCCAGGCTCGTCTCCGGGGTCACCGGGCGGCGGTTCGAGGCGCTGTCGGCGCTGTCGTCGGGCGTCAAGGAGGTCCGCGCGGTCATCGAGGCGGCCAGGCGACGCCTGGCCGGAGGCGGCGAGGGCACGGTGCTGTTCATCGACGAGGTGCACCGGTTCAACCGCACCCAGCAGGACCAGCTGCTCGGCGCGGTGGAGGACGGCACGGTGCTGCTCGTCGCGGCGACCACCGAGAACCCGTTCTTCTCGATGGTGTCACCGCTGCTGTCGCGCTCGCTGGTGCTGCAGCTGCGGCCGCTGTCCGACGACGACGTGCGCGCCCTGATCGGCCGGGCGCTGGCCGACGAGCGCGGCCTGGCCGGCGCGTTCACGGTCGAGCCCGACGCCCAGGCGCACCTGGTCCGGCTGGCCGCCGGTGACGCCCGCCGTGCGCTCACCGCGCTCGAGGCCGCGGCCGACGCCGTGCGCTCCCGCGGCGAGTCGGCGATCGGCCTGGCGACCGTCGAGGCGGTCGTGGACAAGGCGGCGCTGCGCTACGACCGGGCCGGTGACCAGCACTACGACGTCATCAGCGCGTTCATCAAGTCCATCCGCGGGTCCGACGTGGACGCCGCGCTGCACTACCTGGCCCGCATGCTGGAGGCGGGGGAGGACCCGCGGTTCGTCGCCCGCCGGCTCGTCGTGCACGCCAGCGAGGACATCGGCATGGCCGACCCGACCGCGCTGCAGACCGCCGTCGCAGCGGCCAACGCCGTCCAGCTGATCGGCCTGCCGGAGTGCCGGCTCGCGCTCGCGCAGGCCACCATCCACCTGGCCACGGCGCCCAAGTCGAACGCGGTGCTCATGGCACTGGGCAAGGCCGGCGCCGATGTCCGCGACGGCCTGGCCGGGGAGGTGCCCAGGCACCTGCGCGACGGCCACTACGCGAGCGCCGAGCGGCTCGGCAACGCCCTGGGCTACCGCTACCCGCACGACGTCGCCGACGGCGTACTGGCCCAGCAGTACCCGCCCGACGAGATCGTCGGGCGCGACTACTACCAACCCACCGAGCGGGGCGCCGAGCGCGCCATCGCCGAACGCCTGCCGCGACTGCGTCGTATCGTCCGCGACACGACCACCCAGTAGCGCTTACCGCACGGTGCCGAACCAGGGCCATCTCGCCCGGGTGGTGTGAGGCCATCCTGGCCGGGTACCGGATTAGATGTTGCGGGGAGTGTTCGATCTTGATCGGTTCGCGTCGGGAAGGATGTGATTCGCATGGCCGGCACCGTCGCCAGGGTCACCGAGATCAGCGCCACGTCGACCACGAGCTTCGAGGACGCCGTCAACGTTGGCGTCTCCAGGGCCAACGAGACCCTGCGCAACGTGCGCAGCGCCTGGGTCAAGGAGATGCAGGTGAAGGTCGAGGGCGGCGCCATCAGCGAGTACCAGGTCAACCTGCTGGTGACGTTCGTGCTCGACTAGAAACGCCCCACCCGAAAGGGTCGCGACGGCCTCATGATCTCCGCGAATCACTGCTGGCGATCATGAGGCCGTCGGGCGCTATGCGAACGTGCGGCCGGAGGCGCCGGGTTGGGCCGCACGGGGTAGCCTGACGCAGCCGATCGCGCTGAGTGATCGCAGGGTGTCGACGGGGCTGCTCGAGGGAGGGGTTTGTGACGCCAGGTCAGATCGCCGCGCTCATCGTCGCGGTGTCGTTCGCGCTGCTGGTACTCATACTGGCCATCCCGCTGATCAAGCTCGGTCGCACGCTCGACGAGGCCACGATCGCCATCCGCAAGGCGCACGAGAATTCCGAACCACTGCTCACCAACGCCAACGCGACGATCGGCCATGTCAACTCGCAGCTGAAGCGGGTCGACGTGATCACCGCCGATGCCCGGGCGGTGACCGGGAACGTGTCGGTGCTGACGTCGCTGTTCACCGCGACGCTCGGCGGGCCGCTGGTCAAGGTGGCCGCGCTCAGCTACGGCGTGAGCCGGGCGCTTCACCGCAGGCGGCGGACCAAAGCGTTGGACGAGGCCGGATACGGCAGGCAAAGTAGAAGCGGACGAACGTCGCGTCGAGGTGGTCGCCGGTGAAACGGCTGTTCTGGCTTGGGCTCGGGGTGACCGTCGGAGTGCTCGCCACCCGACGGCTGACCAGCGCTGCCCGCCACCTGACGCCGGGCGGTTTCGCCGAGGACATAGCGGACGCGCTGCACGAGGTGGGCACGGCGATCGGATCGTTCGGCGCCGACGTCAGGGCCGGCATGGCCGAGCGCGAGGAACAGCTGCACGAGCTGGTCGACGACCGGATCAGCCCGAACGGGCGAGCACGCAGCGCGGCGGACTCGGCGAGCTGACGCTTGCCGGCGACCAGCCGCGGCCCCGCGCCCTGACCAGACCTCACGTCAAGGACCAACCGTGCGAACCCACGAGATCGTCAAACGTTTCCTCGACCACTTCGAGCGCAACGGCCACGTGGTGCGGCCGAGCGCCTCGTTGATCATGGACGACCCGAACCTGCTGTTCGTCAACGCCGGCATGGTGCCGTTCAAGCCGTACCTGCTGGGCGAGGCGCCGCCACCGTGGCCGCGGGCGGCCAGCGTGCAGAAGGTCGTCCGGACCCTGGACATCGACAACGTCGGCCAGACGACCAGGCACAACACGTTCTTCCAGATGGCCGGCAACTTCTCCTTCGGCGACTACTTCAAGGAAGGCGCGATCGAGTACGGCTGGCAGCTGGTGACCGGCAGCCAGGACGAGGGCGGCTACGGCTTCGACCCGGACCGGATCTGGGTGACCGTCTACCAGGACGACGACGAGGCGGCCGGGCTGTGGGGCAAGATCGCTGGCCTGCCCGAGGAGCGGATCCAGCGCCGGGGGATGGCCGACAACTTCTGGTCGATGGGCGTCCCCGGCCCGTGCGGCCCGTGCTCGGAGATCTACTTCGACCGCGGCCCGGAGCACGGCAAGGAGGGCGGCCCGGTCGTCGACGAGGACCGGTATCTGGAGATCTGGAACCTGGTCTTCATGTCCGACCTGCGCGGTGAGGGCACCGGCAAGGGTGACTTCGAGATCGTCGGCTCGCTGCCGGCGCGCAACATCGACACCGGCATGGGCGTCGAGCGGGTGGCGTACCTGCTGCAGGGCGTCGACAACGTCTACGAGACCGACCTGGTCCGCCCGGTGATCGCCAAGGCCGAGCAGATGTCCGGCCGGCGCTACGGCGCCGACCCCACCGACGACGTCCGGTTCCGGGTGATCGCCGACCACGCCCGCAGCGGCGTCATGCTGATCAGCGACGGGGTCACCCCCGGCAACGAGGCCCGCGGTTACGTGCTGCGCCGGCTGCTGCGCCGGATCGTGCGCTCGACCCGGCTGCTCGGCGTGAGCGAGCCGGTGCTCGGCGAGTTCGCCGCCGTCGTGCGCGACACCATGGGCCCGTCGTACCCCGAGCTGGCCAACGACTACAACCGGATCGACGCGGTGATCCGGCGCGAGGAGGAGACCTTCCTCGGCACGCTGTCGAGCGGCTCGCGGATCTTCGACGTCGCCGTGGCCGAGACCAGGGCGGCCGGGCGCAGCGTGCTGACCGGCGACAAGGCGTTCCAGCTGCACGACACCTACGGCTTCCCGATCGACCTCACGCTGGAGATGGCCGCCGAGGCCGGGCTACAGGTCGACCAGGCGGGGTTCCGCCGGCTGATGGCCGAGCAGCAGGAGCGCGCCAAGCGCGACGCCCAGGCCCGCAAGACCGGGCACGCCGACGTGTCCGCCTACCGCGCCGTGCTCGACAGCCACGGCAACACCGACTTCCTCGGGTACACCGACCTGGTCGCCGACGCCACCGTGGTCGGCCTCATGGTCGACGGACAGGGCACGGCGGCGGCCGGCGGCGGCGCCGAGGTCGAGCTGGTGCTGGACCGGACGCCGTTCTACGCCGAGGGCGGTGGCCAGGTCGCCGACACCGGCGTGATCCGTGGCGAAGGCTTCGAGGTCGAGGTGCGCGACGTGCAGTCGCCGGTGCCAGGGCTATCGGTGCATCGGGGCGTCGTGACCGCCGGTGAGGTCACGCTCGACGCCCCGGCGCGGGCCGAGGTCGACATCGCCAGGAGGCAGGCGATCTCGCGCTCGCACACGGCCACCCACCTGGTGCACGCGGGCTTCCGCCGTGCGCTGGGCGACCAGGCCGCTCAGGCCGGCTCGCACAACTCGCCGGGGCGGCTGCGGTTCGACTTCAGCTCGCCGCAGGGCGCCGTGCCGCCGAGCGTGCTCGCCGACGTCGAGGACGAGGTCAACGCCGTCCTGCTGGACAACCACGAGGTCAACGCGTTCGTCACGTCGATGGACGAAGCCGTCCGGCTCGGCGCGATCGCCATGTTCGGCGAGAAGTACGGCGACGACGTGCGCATCGTGGAGATCGGCGACTACTCGCGCGAGCTCTGCGGTGGCACGCACGTGCACCGCAGCGGCCAGCTGGGCGTCGTCAAGCTGCTGAGCGAGGCGTCGATCGGCGCCGGCACCCGCCGGGTCGAGGCCCTGGTCGGGCTCGACGCGTTCCGGTTCCTGGCCCGCGAGCACGTGCTGGTCAACCAGCTCGCCTCCCAGTTCAAGGCGCAACCGGAGGAGCTGCCGCAGCGCATCGGGCAGGTCGTCGAGCAGCTGCGCACCGCCGAGCGCGAGTTGGAGAAGCTGCGTTCGGCCGCGGTGCTTTCCAGCGCCGGCACGCTCGCCGAGGGCGCCGTCGACCTCGACGGCGTCGCGCTGGCCGCCGCCCGGGTGCCCGACGGCGTCGGCGGCGGAGACCTGCGCGCGCTCGCCGTCGACGTCCGTGGCCGGCTCGGTTCGCGGCCGGGCGTCGTCGCGCTGTTCTCGGTGGTCTCCGGCAAGGTCGCCTTCGTGGTGGCCACCACCCAGGCGGCGCGTGACCGCGGGCTCTCCGCCGGCTCGCTGGTGTCGGCCGTCGCGCCGGCGATCGGCGGTCGCGGCGGCGGCAAGCCCGACGTCGCCCAGGGCGGGGGGACCGACCCAGGCGGCATCGAGCCGGCGGTCGAGCAGCTGCGCTCGGAGGTCCGGGCGCCGGCCACCGGACGGTGACCTACCGCTGATGGAACCACCTTCGGTTGCTCCATCTGCAGGACGGCGACTCGGCGTCGACGTCGGTACCGTGCGCGTGGGCGTGGCCCTCAGTGATCCACACGGGGTGCTGGCGACTCCGTTGGTTACCCTCTCCAGGGATGAGGCGTCGGGTTCGGACCTCGCGCGTCTCGCAGAGCTCGTCTCCGAGCATGAGGTGATCGAGGTAGTGGTAGGCCTTCCGAGGACCCTGTCCGGGCGCCGCGGACCAGCCGCACAGCAGGCCGAGTCGTACGCGGCGGCGCTGGCCACGCGGATATCCCCGGTGCCGGTGCGGCTTGCCGACGAGCGGCTCTCCACGGTGGCGGCGACGCGCGCGCTGCGCGACAGCGGAGTGCGTGGCCGCCGCCAGCGAGCCGTGGTTGACCAAGCGGCGGCAGTCGCCATACTGCAGTCTTGGTTGGATGCCTTGGGGGCAGGTCGTCCGGAGGAGCGCCGATGACTTCCCGCTACCCGCCACCGCCGCGCCGGTCGGACCAGCCGAGGTCGACCCAGCAGCCGCGGCACTCCTCCGACTCCAACGGCTCGAACGGGCCGCGGCCGCCGGCGCCGCCACGCTCGCCGAGGGAGCTCCGGGACACCTGGCACACCAGGCAGCAGCGCGAGTCGTTCGAGCCACGCGCCGGGCGTGACCGCGGTGACTACCAGGCTGATCAACGGTCCGACCAGGGGGACAGGTACCAGCCGGACTACCGCGACCCCTACCGAGCTCGCGATCATCGGGAGACGAGCGGTACGCACGACTACCGCCGGACGACCGGCTCGCGCGACTACCGTGACCCGGCCGACCAGCCGGAACTCCCGGAGCGGCGCAGCGCCCGCCGCGCACGCGGATACCCGGACCCGGGCGACTCCCAGGCGCTGCGGTCCGACCGCGAGCAGCCGATGCGCACCACCGGCCCGCAGCCGTTCCGGTCGGCACGCCCGCAGGACCCGCGGGCCGCCGGCGCCCCTGGCCATCCACAGGACCCGCAGGCGTACCCGCCGGCCAGGCACTCCAGGCACAGCGACACCCGCCATGGGACCGGTTCCCAGGCTGCCGGCTATCCGCGCCAGGGCGACTCCGGTGAGTTCCGCGTTCCGAACGGCAGAGCCGCGGACACCGGCAGCTACCGTGCGCCGGCGGACCGGGGCGGATTCCGCACCCCGAGCGACACCGGCGGGTTCCGCAGGCCGGCCGACACCGGAGGTTTCCGTGCCCCGGCCGACACGGGTGGTTTCCGGACCCCAGCGGACACCGGTGGGTTCCGGATGCCATCGGACGCCGCCGGGCTCCGCACCCCGGCCGACACCGGCGGGTTCGGCGGGCGCCGCGCCCCCGGCTATCCGAACCCGAGCGACTCGGGGGAGTTCCGCCGCCTTCCGCGTCGCTCCCACGGAACGGCCGACTCCGGTGAGCTCGGCGGCTACCGTGCGCCCGGACCGGCGGACTCCGGCGAGCTCCGGCTGCCGCGGCGCTCGTCCAGCCGCGCGGACTTCCGAGCCGCTCACGAGCCACCGGACCGCCAGGACCGCGAGTACCGCAGCCTGGCGGACTCGCAGGAGTTCCCCGCCGTGCGCGCCTCCTCGGGGAACAGGCCGGCCCACGAGCCGCCGTACGACGCGCAATCGTCGTGGCGTGACCAGGACGATCTGGCGCTGTTCGAGCAGCCCGGCCGCCGTGGCCGCCAGGGCGGGCGGGGCTGGCGAAGCCCGACCGCCAGGCGAGTCCGGAAGCGCATCGTCGGCGTGTTCATCGTGCTCGCGCTGCTCGCCGGGCTCGGCGCGGGAGCCTGGTTCGGCTGGCAGCAGCTGAGCGGCATCGGTGATGTGCCCGACTACGCCGGCACCGGCGAGTCCCATGTGATCGCCCATGTCGTCGACGGCGCCTCGACTGCCGACATCGGCGCCGAGCTGGCCAGGCTCGACGTGGTTGCCAGCGGCAAGGCCTTCGTGCTCGCAGCGCAGGGCAATTCGCAGATCCGGTCGGTGCAGCCGGGCTATTACCGGATGCGGACCAAGATGTCCGGCTCGTCGGCCGTGTCGCTGCTGCTGGAACCGACCTCCCGGGTCGGGCAGCTGGAGATCCGCGGCGGCATGCAGCTCGACGACGTGATCCTGCCCGACGGCACCGTCGTGCCTGGGATCCTTTCGCTCATCTCGACCGCGAGCGCGGCCGAGCTCAACGGCGCCGCCACCCAGGTGCCGGTCGACCAGCTGCGGCTGGCGATGGAGACCACCGATCCGGCGGCGCTCGGGGTGCCGGAATGGGCCGTTCCTGGTGTCCAGGCCGCCGAGCCGCGGCGCCGCCTCGAGGGCCTGATCGTGCCGGGCATCTACGACGTGAAGCCGGGCGCGCCGGCCGCCGAGGTGCTCAAGGACCTCGTCACGGCGTCGGCGCTGCGATTGCAGGCGAGCCCGCTCACCGACCCGTCCAAGAACACCGGGTTCAGCCCGTACGAGCTGCTGGTCATCTCGTCGCTCATCGAGAAGGAAGGCATTGCGCCCGACTTCGGCAAGGTGTCCAGGGTCATCTACAACCGGATGGCCGGCAAGCAGCGGCTGCAACTGGACTCCACGATCAACTACCCGCTGGAGAGCCAGCAGGTGACGACCAGCGACGAAGCAAGGCAGCGCTCCGGCCCGTACAACACGTACCTGAACACCGGGCTGACCCCGACCCCGATCGGCGCGCCGTCGGACAAGGCGATCGCCGCGGCCGTCGGCCCCGAGCCGGGCAACTGGCGCTTCTTCGTCAAGTGCCAGACCGACGGCACGTCGTGCTTCGCCGAGACGCCCGAGCAGCACCAGGCCAACGTCGACGACGCGAGAAGTCGGGGGGTCTTCTGACCCAGCTCTTGACCCACCGTGCTGCGGTGCTCGGCTCTCCGGTGTCGCACTCGCTGTCGCCCGTGCTGCACCGCGCCGGATTCGCCGCGCTCGGCTTGACCGACTGGTGTTACGACGCGATCGACTGTGACGACGTCGCGCTGCCCGGGTTCGTCGGCGGACTGGGCCAGGAGTGGGCCGGGTTGTCGGTCACCATGCCCGGCAAGCGGGCGGCGCTCGAGTTCGCCGACACTGCGACCGGGACGGCGCTCGCGGTCGGGGCGGCCAACACCCTCGTGCAGGTCTCGCCCGGTCGCTGGCTCGCCGACTGCACCGACGTCGCCGGCGTGGTCGGGGCGCTTCGCGACAGCGGCTTCACCACCGGGTCGCGCGGCGTCGTGCTCGGCGCCGGCGGCACCGCGAGCGCGGCCGTGGCGGCGCTGGCCGCCCTCGGCCTGACCGAGGTCGACCTGGTCGTCCGATCCCCGTCGCGCGCGGCCGGCGCCGTCGCCTGTGCCAGCCGGGTCGGTGTTTCGGCCTCACCGGTCGCCGTCGCCGACCTGGCCACCGCCTGCGCCAAGGCCGACGTCGTCGTGTCCACCGTCCCGGCCGGCGCCGCCGACACGTTCGCGGCCGACATCGCCGCGTGCCACCACGTGCTCGACGTCGTCTACCACCCGTGGCCAACGCCCCTGGCCCGCGCCGTGATGCAGCGGGGCGGCCGTCTCGCCACCGGCCTCGACATGCTGCTCCACCAGGCCCTCGACCAGTTCGAACACTTCACCGGTCGGCCCGCTCCCGTCGAGGCCATGCGCGCCGCGATCGCCCGCTAGCGCTGGAGGACGCTGCACCGTCACGTGCATGGCGGGGTGTCAAACCCAGCGATCTTGACCAATGCCGTGCCGCTGACGTCTCAACGGGCCGTTCGCGCCACGCCGGGGCGGCGATGCCGCAAGGATGAGACCGGTGGGGGACTGGGGTGCGTGCGCGTTGCTTGGGATCGGGGGCGCCGGAGCGGGCTGGGGTGCGCGGGCGGCGCTGGCGCGGTTGGGCTGCCCGGGTCGGGCCGGGGTGGCCGAGGTCGCGCTCGGCGCGG
>OBLK01000289.1_pt1 | contig 13660 bp, 10 predicted proteins | sample 1518871 | NCBI WGS metagenome assembly OBLK01 (sample SAMEA2464837, study PRJEB22497) | soil metagenome | biome: Grassland; feature: Farmland; material: Clay | place: Australia | collected 2013-02-01 | depth 0.8 m
GGAGGTCGACGAGGACACCAAGGCCTGCGAGTCCGCGCTGGCCGTGGCCGAGACTCCCGAGCGGTCGCGAGCGCTGATCCAGAAGCGCCTCGGCGAGCTGAACTGAGCCTGCGTGCGGCTCGAATAGCGGTCCGGTCGCCCTTTCCCGGGCCGGACGGGAGTGGCAAGGGCGGTTACCGCTGCGTCCGGAGCCGTTGCGACGCGTGACGAAAGAGTGGGCGGTGGATCGCCCGCGGTCAGACGTCGAACTCGTTGGAGCGCACGCCGAGCAGGAAGACCTGCCACTCCTGTGTTGTGAAGTGCAGCACCGGGCTGACCGGGTCCTTCGAGTCGCGAACTGCCACGCCGGTCGGCCGAATCGAGACCTCTACACAGGTCGAGTCGGCGCCCTTGCTGTAACTGCTCCGCTTCCACTCGTTAGTCGTTACAGTTTCCTCGACGGTGTTCATCAGGCTCCCCATTTGCTGCCTCGTCGCGAACCTCTAGATCGTGCCGTACCGGCCGTGAGTCGTGATCGGTTGATTCAATGACAAATCCGTCGTAACAAGACAATGCCAGGCGGACAGGACAGAGACTGGACACTTCTGTCCGGCGGTCGAGGCGATGATCGATCCGCACGGATCGGTGCTCCAGCGGTCTGTTGCATCGCCTGTTGACCCGTTCGGCGGGCACCTGGGGGCACTTCCGTCGCTCGAACGGCCGAGTGAACGGCGCGCTGAGTCGTAGGTCTCAGCGCGACAGCTCCACGAACGCGCTAAAGTCTCGCAATCGACGGAAGGCGAGTTGCGTTACGCAACCCTGCTGGTAGTCGAACCGGGGCGGTGGATCGACGTGCGTGCGAGGGGGCAATGAGGGGCGAACTGGGGCAGGTTCTCGAAGGCAACCCGCCGGCTGACCGATGGATGCGCGGAACCGCCCGCGCGCCACAACCCAAAGCCGCCGAGTTCAAGGAGGAGGAGCGTTGTCTTCCGAGCGCATTGACTGGTCGGGTCCGTACCCGACGCACGGACCGCCAGCACGGGTGGGCATGCCGGCCGTCTTCATCAACTACCGGACCGGCGACGAGGAGGCGAGCGCCGCGTTGATCGAGCGCGAGCTGTCGCGCCGGTTCGGCTCGGCCAAGATCTTCCGCGCCGAGAAGTCGATCGCGCCCGGCGACGACATCGAGACCACGATCATGGAGGCGGTCCGGCACTGCAAGGCGCTGGTGGCGGTGATCGGCCCGCGGTGGCTGACCGCGACCGGACCCGACGGCCGGCACGCGATCGACAGCCATGACGACTGGACGCGCCGTGAGCTGGTGGAGGCGCGCCGGCACGGCGTCCGCGTCATCCCGTTGCTGATCGGCAAGGTCGGGTGCCTCACCCGGTCCGACGTGCCGTCCGCCCTGGGGTGGTTGCCGGGGTGCAAGTACCTGCGGCTGAACTACCGCGACCTGGACGGGTGTCTCGACCGGCTGGCCGAGCAGCTCACCGAGCTCGTGCCCGCGCTGGCCGTGCCGGCATTGGTGCTGGTGCCGCCGCTCCCACCGGCCGGGGATGCGGCAAACGGTGCGCTCGCGGCGGACCCGTCCGGCCGAGCCGAAGGCGGCGGGACCGACGACCGCTGACGGGCGCTCCCGGACGGCGGTGCCGTCACCAGGCCCTCACCAGGCCCTCACTGGGCCCTCACTGGGCCTCGCCAGATCCTCGCCGGGCCCTCGCCAGCTAGGTGCCGCCGCTCCGCGCGGCCTAGCGGTCGAGGGCGTCCAGCCGGGCCCGGACCTCGCCCGCCTGGGTGGCGCCGAGTGCCTGGTACAGCACGAGCGCCCGCTCGAGGTGCTCGCGCGCCGCCGTCCGATCGCCCGCCTCGCCGGCCAGCGCGCCCAGTCCCGCCTCGGCCCTGGCCTCCTCGTAGCGGCTGCCGCACTGCCTGGCCAGCAGGATGGCCTGCCGGTACAGCGCCGCCGCCGCCTCCGGGTGGCCCATCCGGTGGTGAGCGCCGCCGAGCCCGTTGAAGGCCATCGCCGCGTCCAGGTCGAGGCCGAGCTCGTTGAACAGCTCCAGCGATGCGTCCAGGTCGCGAACGGCCTGGTCGAACTCGCCGAGCTCGACCCGGACCAGGCCCATCCCGCGCAGTGTGATCGCCGAGTTCCGCCGCAGGCCGGCGCCGGCGTAGTACTCGTAGGCGGCGGTCAGGTCGCGCAACGCCCGCTTGTGGTCGCCGCGGTAGTGGTGCACCCAGGCGTCGTTGGCCAGGGCCGTGGTGGCCCCGTGCTCGTTGCCGACCTGCTCGAACAGCGCCCGAGCGCGCCGGTAGTTGGTCGAGGCGGTGTCCAGGTCGCCGCGCTCGATGAACACAATGCCGAGGCTGTTCAGCGTCGTCGCCTCTGCCTTGAGGTTGCCGGTGGCCCTGGTCGCCGGCAGCGCCAGTTCGTGCGTCTGCGCCCAGGCGTCCCACGACTTGGACAGGAAGAAGAACCCGCGCAGCGTGAACGCCACCTGCCAGCACTGGTCGGCGCGGCCGTGCTCGGCCGCCGCCCGGCTCATCGCCACCAGGTTCGGCAGCTCGGCGGTGATCCAGGCCAGGGCGGCGTCCCGGTCGGCGAACCGCGGGACGACCTGCGGCGCGCGCCCGATGGCCAGCGGGAAGCGGTAGCGGTGCAGCGTGAGCAGCCGGTCGGCGGCGTCGGCGGTGTGCAGGTAGTAGTCGAGCAGCCGGTCCAGCGCGGCGAGCCGCCCGGCGGCCGGGAGCTCGGCGAGTGCGCTCTGCACGGCGAACACCTGGACCAGGTCGTAACAGCCGTACCGGCCGGCCGACTGCTGGGCGATCAGGTGGGCGTCGAGCAGCCTGTCGAGCAGCCGCTCGGCATCGCGCAGGCCGACCTCGGCAAGCGCGGCCGCCGCGTAGCCGTCGACGTCCGGACCGGGGTGCAGCGCGATCAGCTGGAACATTCGCCGCTGGTCGGGCGGCAGCGCCGCGTACGAGAGCCGGAACGCCGCGGCGACGCTGCGCTCACCGTCGTCGAGCTCGCCGAGCCGGTCCCGCTCGTCGGACAGGCGCTCGTCCAGGTAGCGCAACGACCACGCCTGCCGGCCCCGGAACCGCGCCGCGGCGATCCGCACCGCCAGCGGCAGCCGCCCGCACCGTTGCACGATGCTGGCGATCACCGTGTCGTTGGCACCATCTGCGCCGCCGCCGGCCTCCTCTGCGGCCAGCCGGGCCGGGCCGGCGACCGAGCGGAACAGGGTCGCGGCATCACCGGCCGGCAGCAGGTCGAGGGAGAGGTGGTGGGCGTCGTCGAGAGCGGTGAGCCGGTTGCGGCTGGTGATCAGGACCTGGCAGCGCGGCTCGGCCGGCAGCAGCGGCCGTACCTGGTCGGCGCCGTGCGCATTGTCCAGCACGATCAGGAACCGGCGCCCGCGCAGCAGGTCGCGGTACCGCGCCGCCCGGTCGTCGACCGAGATCGGGATGTTCTCGCCGCCGACGCCGAGCAGCCGCAGCAGCCGGTCGAGCGCGCCGGCCGGCGTCTCGGGCGGGGCGTCCTCCCGGAACCCGTGCAGGTCCAGGTACAGGCAGCCCTCGAAGTGCGTCTCCAGCCGGTGCGCCAGTCGCACGGCGAGCGCGGTCTTGCCGACGCCGGCCATCCCGTCGATCACGCAGACTCCGGCGTGCAACTGGTCGGTCCCGCGGGACAGCAGGACGGTCGTCAGTTCTGTCAGCTCCGCGCCGCGCCCGGCGAAGTGCCCGGTCGCGGGCGGTAGCCCGAAGAACCGCGCGTCGGACTTCCGTGGCCGCAGCCGGGCGAGGTCGGGTAACAGGGCGCACAACCTCCCAGATGTGTCCAGCTCGTCGTCACAAAGCGTCGCGAGTGCCCTATTCGGTGCCGCCAGCCCGTTCTCCACCTTGCTCAGGTAGCCCTTGCTGAAATGGACCCGCTCCGCCAGTTCTGCCAGCGAGAGCCCGGCCGCCTGGCGGGCTCGTCGTAACTCGGCTCCGAACGTCGCTGAACCGCTCATCGTCGCACCCCCGCGTCCGTTGGCCATTATGGACGGCCACCGCGGGATTTGGAGGACCGGTCGGCGCGAATCTCGGCCGACCGGCGATAGACCCTCCGACCGCGAGTTGCGGGGATTCGGAATCTGCTCAGCCGAACAGGATCGGCAGCCAGTCGAGCACCAACTTGATGATGATGTGGGTCTGCACCGGGGTCCACCTCCCTCCGGCCATGAAAGCACGACGACAAACCAGGTGTGGGCGATTCCTTGCGCGAAATGTGCGGTTTGCGCTGTGCCGAAATCATGACCAGCGGCGAAATGACTGGACAAGGGGTTTCGTGTTTCCTGAGCGAACTGGAAACGTGGGAAACGCAGGAAACGCGCGCTGACCAGCTGGCCGGATTGCCGGTTGAGCAGCAACAGGGGTCCGGCCGACCGGCCGCCGGCGCGGTCAGCGGTGGCCGGCCCAGAGGCACCCCGAGCCGGCCCCGCGAGCACAGCCGGCAAGGCCACTGCCCGGCATGACCGGGTTGCACCGCGTGGCGACACGCCGTACACGCCCGCTCACCAGGCGAATCCATCAAGAACCGTGACCCGGTGAAACGTCACTCCGACGGGTGACTACAGTGCCTCCATCTCGAGCTGGTGACCTTGGGGGAAACCGGGGGCAGCCGGCACCCGATGGACGCGACAACGCTCGGAGGAGTACATGGCAGACACCCAGATCTCGCGTCGCTTGACCGGCCTCGCCCGTAGGGTTCTCGGTGCCGGTGCGGCGGTTGCCCTAGCCGCGACTGCGACGCTGGCGCTGGCGGTGCCGGCAAGTGCGCACACCCCGAAGACCGACGCGTACTGCAAGGACGAGGGCACCACCCTCGAGGTCCAGCTCACCAACTACAACACGACGCACGAGAACTCGGTGTACATCGAGGCCGACGGTGAGGTGCTCGTCGACGAGGCCGACTTCGGCAACAGCTACGAGTTCAAGCGCGAGGACTTCGACCCGACCGTCGCCCACACGTTCCTCGTCGAGGTCCTGGCCTGGGACGACGAGGACGGGGAGAAGGGCTGGTCGTTCAGCGAGGTGCTCGAGGTCGACTCGTGCGTCGAGGCGCCGACGACGACCGCGACGACCTCCGAGGTGTCGCCGACCACGTCCGAGGTCGCCCCGACCACCAGCGACGAGGTCGCCCCGACCACGCCCCCGGCCGGCGGTGACTCGGGCGACCTGGCCGACACCGGCGCCAGCATCGCCATCCCGATCGTGCTCGGTGCGCTCATGCTCGTCGGCGGCGCTGCCCTTCTGCTACTGGTCCGCCGGCGCGGTAACAGCAACGTCTGACCTAGTTTCGAGTCCCTGAACTGCCGAAAGGTGAGCCCGCGCCCGTGGCGCCGGGCCCACCTTTCGGCAGTATTTGGCGCCCCTCGGTCAGGCGCCAAGTGGAGTAGGGTCTAACCCACAACGTCTACCCCAAGTTTGGGGTGTGAGTCATGGACAACCGCCCCACGCGCCTGAGCTACCTACGGGAGTGGGCCGCTCGGCAGGCCGGTGGCCTGACCGACACTGCGGAGGACCTCCTCGACGTCCGTGTGTGCCATGCGGCCGAGGATGTTCGGGTGGTTGTGGTTGCCGGTGAGGTCGACCTGATGACCGCACCGTTGCTCGATACGGTTGTTGCCGATCAGTGCGCGAGCCTGCCTGCGCTGCTCATCCTGGACCTGCGCGCGGTGACCTTCCTGGGCTCGAGCGGTCTCGGGTCGCTGCTGGTGGCACGCGAAGCCGCGGCCACGATCGGGGCGCACCTTCGGTTGGTGTGCACCGGACCGTCGGTGCTGCGTCCGATCGACCTCACCGGCCTGACGGAGTTGTTCGAGGTCTACACCGATCTGGACGCCGCCGTGCTCGGGCAGCTGCGGTCCTGATCGGAACCGGCGCCCGCGCCGTCGGTGTGCGCAGACGGCCCTGACGGAGTCGGCCACGTCGGGGATTCCATGACCAGGATCGCCCCGGCGCCGCCGTGGTTGCGGCGCAGCCCACTGCAGACCACGTGCACGCGTACCTCGCGGCCCCGCCGGTTGATCGCGTCCAGAACCGTGCCACCAGTGAACTCCGGGTCGGACAGCGCCTCGCGCACCAGCGGCCGCAGTTCGGCCAGCGGCAGGCCGATGTCGAGGTTGAGCAGGTGCTGTCCGTTCGCCTCGTCGCGGCGTAGCCCCCACAGTTCCTCGGCGCCGGTGTTCCACACCAGGATCCGCATCTCGTCGTCCACCACGACGATGCCGGAGCGGTGCGACGTCAGGATCGACTCCAGGAAGTCGTTGACCTCGTCCAGCTCGGCGGTGCGGTCCCGGAGCGCGTCGTTGATCGTCTGGAGCTCGTCGTTGGTCGACTGGAGCTCCTCGTTCATCGTCTCGAGCTCTTCGTTGGTCGACTGGAGTTCCTCGTTGGTGGTCTCCAGCTCCTCGACCGTGGACTGCAGCTCCTCGTTCGTCGTCTCCAACTCCTCGTTGGTGGACTGCAGCTCCTCGTACGCAGACTCAAGCTGCCGGTTGGCGTGCTCGAGCTCGCCATAGAGCCGGCGGGCGGCCGACACGTCGTGGAACACGATCGACACGCCGAGCAGGCCGTGGTTGTGGTTGACCAGCGGGTTGAGGTGGACCTCGAACCACTGGGAGTCGCCGAGCGCCCGCTGCCACTCGACGTCCTTGATCCGCAGGGCACGGCGCTCGACCCTGGTCTGCTCGACGTAGCCGCGCAGCTCGACCGGTCGGTAGGAGATCTCCAGATCCCGGAACGGCCGGCCGACGTCCCGGCTGGACAGGCCGAACAAGGCCTCGGCCTGCCCGTTGACCAGCGCGACGGTGTCGTCGGCGGTGACCACCACCTGCGCGACCGGGCTGGCCGAGAAGGCGTGTTCGCGCAACGCGTCCAGACCGTTCACATCGGTCCGCCGATCCTGGGCCGCGAGGTGGTTGAACAGGCCGCCGGCTCCGGCCGGATTGGCGGCCACCTTCCTGAAGATTCGCCGCTTGAGCTCGATCGGGTCGAAAAGCCGGCCGTGCGACAGCAGCATCTCGGCCTTGCCGAGGAAGAGCACGCCGTTCGGCACGAGCGCGAAGTGGAACCGTGAGAGGATCTTGGACTGGGTCTCGGCGTTGAAGTACATCAACGTGTTCCGGCAGGCCAGCAGATCGATCTTGGAGATCGGCGCGTCCTGGACCAGGTCGTTGCGGCCGAAGATGACCGACCGGCGCAGGTCCTTGCGGACCAGGTGCCGGTCGCCGTTCACGTCGAAGTACTTCTCGTGCAGATCGGCCGGCACGCCCTGCACGTCGCGTTCGCTATAGGTGGCATGCCTGGCCCTGGCCAGGGCCTCCTCGTCGACATCGGTGGCGTAGATCTTGACGCGCTGCCGGAACTGCTCGATGCCCATGGCGTCGGCGAGCACGATGGCCAGGCTGTAGGCCTCCTCGCCGGACGCGCAACCGGCGCTCCAGACCCGGAGCTGGTCCTCGGGAGCGTGCTCGGCCAGCAGTACCGGCACCACCTGTTCGCGCAGGTAGTCCCACGCCTCCGGATCCCGGAAGAAGCTCGTCACGTTGATCAGGATCGTATTGAACAGCGTGGCGAACTCGTCGGTGTTGACCTGCAGGTAGTCGACGTAGTCCGGGTATTCCGAGATGCCGACCTGGCTCATCCGCCGGTGCACGCGGCGCATGAGGCTGCTGCGCTTGTAGCCGGTGAAATCGAAGCCCCTGGACTCCTTGAGGTAGGTCAGGACGGCTTCGAAGGCGTCGTCCGGCTCGGCTGCAGACACGTCGTGCATTGGGTCGACGCTACGCGCATCGGCCGCCGCGCCGTTAACCGACGCCTTGCCGGTCGCCCGGCAACGGGAGCACCGCCCAGGTGAGCTCACCTCCGGTGGTGGGCGCGCACCCCCAGGCCACGCAGAGGCGTTCGACCATCGCCAGACCGAGGCTGCCGCCGGGGTCGTCGACCCCGCGGCTGGGCCGCCGAGACATGGGCTCCTCGCCGCGCACCGCCAACGCCAGGGCGCCTTGGCGCTGCTCGACCCGTACCACCAGCGCCGAGCCGCCTGCGATCGTCGCGTTGTCCACCAGAGCCGAGACGACGAGCTCGACGTCCCCGCTCATGGCCTGTAGGCGCCAACGGTCACACAGCTCACGGACGAACTGGCGTGCCCTGCGGCCACCGGCACTCGACGCCCCGAAGCTCAGCTCGGCCCGGCGGCGCGGCGGCGGGTCGGCCACCGAGGCCCACGCCTGCGCCGTCGTCGCGTGCACCGCGACGAACCGCTGCACGCCGCTGCGCAGCAGCATCGAGCGCATCGGTTCGCTGGTCGCCGCCAGCACCAGCGGCACGTCGGTCCACGTCGAGCTGCGCATCCAGACCGAGGCGAACACCGACAGCAGGGCAGGCGAGCGCACCCGCAGCTCGCCCAGCTCGACGATCACCGCCGACGGCTGGTCGGCGATCGCCTTGAGCAGGCAGTCCCGCAGGTGTGCGTAGGTCGCCACGGCGAGCTCTCCACAGGGCCGCACGACCAGCGCACCGCTCTGCGGCCACACGTCCACGTCCAGCCGCGCCTGGTCAGCCATCGGTTGCCCCCGAAGTGCGCCCCAGCGCGCCGGACAGCAGGAAATTACGCAGCACCGCCGACGCGGCCTCGGACTCCTCGGCCGAGTTGCGGTAGCGCCCGCTCATCGCGCTGCTGCCCCGCAGCTCCGCGTCCCCGGCCATCCGCCTGGCCAGCGAGACCTTCTCGTCCAAGGTCCGCAGTGCGGTCCACAACGCCTGTTCGAGGTGCGCCGACTGCTCCTGGAGCAGCGCACCTGCTGTCCAGCCGTGACCGACCCGGCAGCGGTACCTGGAAGTCTCGGTGTCCAGTTCCATCAGGTTGCCCTGGCAGTCCGGGCAGCTGTAGCCCGAGAACCTCGCCATCGTGCCCACCTTGTGTTCGGCGTCCTTGTCGGCCTGCGCGGCGATGTTGGACTCGATGATGTCCAGCGCGGTCGGCGGTGGCGCCGAGTCGATGTCGACGTGCTCGAGGGCCAGCTTCCCGAGGGCAGGTCCGATCTCGGCCGCCGGCAGTACGTGGGAGCCGGCGACGTGGCGCAGCGCGCTGGCCGGCATCCCGCTGTACAACGCGTCGGTGGGTTCCTGCACCACGGCGACGCCGCCGCGGTTGACGATGCTGACCAGCCCGGCGGTCCCGTCGTCGAGCACCCCGGAGAGCACGACCCCGATCGTGCGCGGTCCGGCGCTATGGGCCGCCGAGCGGAACAGCACGTCGATGGCCGGCCGGTGACCGTTCTCGGTCGGGCCGTGCGTGAGGTGCAGCCGCCCGTCGATGAGGATGAGGTGGTGATCCGGGGTGGCCACGTAGACCCTGCCGGGTTCAGGCGACATGCCGTCCCTGGCTGCGACCACCGGCATCGAAGTCGATCGGCGCAAGATCGCCGGCAGGGCGCTCGCGGCGCCGGCCGGCATGTGCAGCACGACCAGCACCGCCGCCGGGAGCTCGGCCGGCAGCCCGGCCACGAGGGACCGCAAGGCCTCGACGCCGCCGGCTGAGGCGCCCACCACGATGACGTTTCTGGGCATCAGCCGCACGCTGCGTCCGTTCGAGACCGTTCGTGTCCGGTTGGCGCCACGAGGCAATCCCGCGGGGGAGTTGATGCTCCCGGACCAGGTCTTCGTTCATTCTGCGCTTTTCGGGCGACCTTGGCCCACCTTCGGCCCCAAGTTGCGGCCCGGTCGGCAGGGTTTGCGTCCCGCTGTGCGCCGGATGCAACGAGCACCGGCCAACTGGCTCCGGTCGTTGCTGCTAGCGGGGTAACGGCGTCTCGGCGGTTCGGTGCGAGTCGCCGGCCGGCATTGACGGTCGCGGAGCGGTCGCCCTTAGCTGAGGTCGACGTCACACCAGGGAGTTGGCGCGTCACTCTATGGAGGGAACCTGCATGAGGAAGACGCTGATCGCCTCCGCCGTTCTCGGGTCGCTCATCGTGGTCGGGAGCGTGGCGGCGGCACCGGCACAGGCACAACCACCCGTCGAGGTCGCTGCAGTGGCCGGCCAGGTGGTGCCCGGCGAGTACATCGTCACCACCCGACCCGGCACGGCCAAGCAGGTCAGTGCGCACCGCGCCGGGGCGGCCACCATGCACGTCTACGACGGTGTGATCCACGGCTTCGCCGCCCGGCTCACGCCCGACCAGCTTCTCGAGCTTCAACAGGACCCCGACGTGCTGGCCATCGAGCCCAACCAGGTCGTGCACGCCCAGGACATCGGTATCGACGCCGTGCAGACCCCGACCCCGAACTGGGGCCTTGACCGGATCGACCAGCGCAACCTGCCGCTGAACAACTCCTTCACCTACTTCAACTCGGGCCTCGGCGTCACCACCTACGTCATCGACACCGGGATCGAGGTCTCCCACCCGCAGTTCGGCGGCCGGGCCGCCGTCGCCTATGACGCGATCGGCGGCAACGGGCTCGACTGCAACGGTCACGGCACCCACCTGGCCGGCATCGTCGGCTCGAACCTCTACGGCGTAGCCAAGCGGGTGGCGCTGCGTTCGGTGCGGGGGGTCCGCTGGCACCGCCCCCGCGGCCTCGCCCGCGCGATTCGGGGGGAGGGCCGGGGGTGGGGGCAATCCCCCCGGCCCCCCCGCCGGCCGCCCGCGCTCGGCGGCACGGTGAGGACCGCCGTCGACTTCGCCGTCGACAACCTCGCCGCGTCCGGCGTGTTCGTCGTGGCCTCGGGAGGCAGCTCAGGCACCGACGCATGCAACTTCTCCCCTGGCGGTGCGCCCGGTGCCTACACCGCGATCCGGACCACGCAGACCGACCAGTCGCCGACCAGCAACAACTGGGGTACGTGCGTCGACATCCAGTCACCAGGCACCCTGATCACCTCGACGTGGCTCGGCGGCGCCACCATGACGCTGTCCGGCACGGCCATGGCCGCCGCGCACGTCGCCGGGGTGGCGGCCCTGTTCAAGGACGCAGTCAATGACGTGCCGTCCCCACTGGTGGCGGCGTTCCTGACCGGTGTCGCGACCTCCGGTGTGCTCACCGGCGTACATCCGATGGCGCCGAACCTGCTGCTCTACACCAACGTCATCTAGCTGTTGGACGATCTTGGAGTGAGGTAGGACCTCCGGGTTCGGTGTGCATCACCACATCTCGCACCGAACCAAGGAGGTCCTCCGGGCCGGGGTGCTCCGCCCTGCCTTTGACAGCGATCATGGCGGGACCCGCCCCACGGGGGCGATCTACTCGGCGTCGGTTGCGCTGCAGGTCTGGCCGAGCGAGGTGGGCGTCGGGCCTGTCGAGCCTGGTGGCTGCGAACCGCTCGTCGGCTGGCCCGGTCGGGCCGCCTTCCCGCTGGTCGGCGCCGGCTGGGCGACCGTCGGGGCGGAGCTGGGCTGGGCCGAGGTGGTCTCCGGCTGCGACGCCCGCTCGATCACCTCGCGGACGACCTGGCGGACGTAGTCGTAGTCGGGGTTGCCGGTGTCGAACAGGCCGTCGCGCTGGCTGGGGTCGGGCAGGCTCGGGTCGAACGCGATGCTGTCCATCGAGCGCGCTTTGGCCTTCTCGGCCAACTGCACGAGCGCCGGCAGCAACTCCTGAGGGATGTTGGTGGCGACGCTGTCCTGGGTGGCGGCGGCGACGGCCTGGAAGTTGCGCAGCACATCCATCGGGCTCTTCTGGTCGATCAGGTACTGGAGCAGGCAGCGCTGCCGGCCCATCCGGATGTAGTCGCTGGAGCTCTTGCGTGACCTGGCGAACCACAGGGCCTGCTCACCGGTGAGGTGCTGCTGCCCGGCCGGGATGTAGTCGAACGGCCGGATCTCCTCACCGAACGGCCCGATGCCGCCCATCGGCACCGGCTCCAGGCCGACGTTGACGTCGAGGCCGCCGAGCGCGTCGATGATCGACGCGAAGCCCTTCATGTTGACCTGGATGTAGAAGTCCAGCTCCAGCCCGAGGATATGGCTGACCGACGACATCAGCAGGTTCAGGCCGGGGTTGGCGCTCGGCTCGCCAGGAGCCAGGTCCGGATGGTCCGTGCCGTAGGCGTAGAGGCCGTTGAGCAGGCCGGACGTCGGGTCGTGCGGATCGCCGAAGCCATTGGGGAACTCTTCGGCCATCGGTGAGTCCGGCGGGAACGGTGCGTGCGCGATGTTGCGCGGCAGGCTGAACAGCGTCGTGTGGCCGGACTGGGTGTCGATGCTGGCGACCACCATGGTGTCGGTCCGGGTGCCGATCCGTCCGCTGCCGGCGTCGCTACCGACCAGGAAGATGTTGATCCGCGGCTTCTTGATCGCCTCGACATCGCCCGCGCGCGCGGCGGAGCCGTCCGCGCTGCCGCTCGGGAACAGCGCGTTGAGCAGGTTGCGCTGGGCGTTGGCGGTGTAAGCGGCGAAGCCGAACGGAGCGGCCACGCCGAAGCAGAGCACCGTGACCACGAACGCCCCGGCGAACTGCCTGCCGGCATTGAGCCGGCTGGGCCGGGCCAGCAGGTACGTGTGCACCACGACCGCCAGCCAGATCGTCGCGCCGAGCGCGAACGCCGCGATCAGCAAGGTGAGCGACTTGGCCGACAGCACGTATCCGACGAGCTTGGTGCGCGGAACCGTGAACACCACGATGGCGACCAGCACGAGGCCGAGCAGGAAACTTGCGCCGATGTACCAGCCGATCTTGCGGCGCAACGCCAGGTGACCGGAGCCCGGCAGCACTGTCGACGCAAGGGTGATCAGCAGGGCGCCGCCGAGCGTGCGGCTCTGCCGGCCGTTGGGGTAGATCTGCTGCGTCTCGCCTGTGTCGAACCGGGGATCGCCGCTGGTAGCGCCGCCTGTCAGGGGGCGTCGCGGGCCTGCGGCCTGATACGCCGCGCGAGTAGATCGAGGGTCACCGGGCGGGAGGCCAAGGCGGGCGGGCACGGAGTCGTCCGCCGGGCGTCCCGGCCTCGACCCTCGAGGATCGTCGCCGGGGCGCCCCGGCCGTGCCGGCCCAAGGTCGCCGGGCGGACCTCCTGGGCGGGAGCTTCGAGGGCCGCCACCAGGGCCGGGCCGGCCCGCTCCGGGATCGTCGCGCGCGCGTCCGGGTCGGCCGGGCCGCGGGGCCGTGGCCGGCCGGCCCGCGCCGGGGCCGTTCCCCGCGCGTCCCGGCCGGCCACTTCGCTGGTCGTCGGCCGGCCGCGCCGGGGGACCGACCCGCTGGTCGGCCGCCGGTCGGCCCGGCCGGCTTGCCCGCGGGTCTTCCGCAGGCCGCCCCGATCGGCCGGACGGCTGGCTGTCGGCCGGGTTTCCTGGCCGGCCCGGCCGCTGATTGTCGGCCGGGTTTCCTGGCCGGCCCGGCCGCTGATTGTCGCCTGGACTCCCTGGCCGGCCCGGCGGCGGACCGTCGCCGGTTGGCCCTGGTCGTCCCGGCCGCTGGCCTTCGCTTGTCGGCCCTGGTCGTCCCGGCCGCTGGTTGTCGCTCGGGGGCACGGGTCGGCCCGGCCGTCCACTCCCGCCGGAGGGCGCGGGCACGGGAGGCCGCAGCTCACCGGCGGGGCGGCCCGGGCGGGGGGCTCGCGGGGCGGCGGGCGGGGGACCGGGGCGGCCGGGGCGGGGGGCGGGGGGTTGGCGTCCCGGGCGGCCGGGACCGCCGG
>OBLK01000291.1_pt1 | contig 13602 bp, 16 predicted proteins | sample 1518871 | NCBI WGS metagenome assembly OBLK01 (sample SAMEA2464837, study PRJEB22497) | soil metagenome | biome: Grassland; feature: Farmland; material: Clay | place: Australia | collected 2013-02-01 | depth 0.8 m
GTTCTGTCCCGGGGGCTCGGGCGGGTCCGGGCGGGGGTGGGTTCATCCGGCGCGGGCGGTGTGTCGCGTAAGGGTGGGCGGCTGGATTGGGTTCGTGCCAGGTGGCCGGGGCGTGGATCGGCGCGAGCGGTGGATGGCGGCGGCGTTCGCGCTCGGGTCACTGTGCTTCCTGATCGGCCCGTTCCCCGGCTACGCCGCCCTCGTCGGCGCGACCGCCGACGCGATCACCTTCTTCGTCGGCTCGCTGCTGTTCACCACCGGCGGAGCGCTCCAGGTCGCGCTCGCCGCCCCGGAACGTCGGGCCGGCAGTGCCGGGCGAGCCGCGTGGCAGGCGGCGATAGTCCAGTCGGCCGGAACCCTGTTCTTCAACGTCACCACGTTCCGCGCCATCCAGACCGTCGTGCCGAATCCGGACTACGACCAGCTCGTCTGGCGACCCGACGCCTTCGGCTCCGTCTGCTTCCTCGTCTCAGGCGTCATCGCCTACCGCGCCTCCACGCGTGTCGGCTTGCTACCCGCGCGGGGCCAGCCGGGCTGGTGGCAACCTGCGGTCAACCTCCTTGGGTGCATCTTCTTCGGCATTGCCGCGGTCGCCGGCTACGTCGTGCCGTCGACCGCATCACTGGTCGACCAGGCTGCCGCGAACCTGTCCACAGTGGCCGGCGCGGCGTGCTTCCTCGCCTGCGCGGTCGGAACGCTGCGCGCCGGGGAGCCGAGCAGCAAGGTGTCAGAAGTCGATCCGCATCACGACGCGCCGTAGTGTCGGACGGCTGAGCTCGGCGAAGCCGGCGTCGACGAACGTGCCTTCTGTGCCGACGTGGATCACAGGTTCCCCCGTCGTCATGGGTTGCCGGAGCGCTGCGCGATGTCCCGAAGCCGTGCGACGTGTTCCCGCCACCAGGCGTCGTCGACCTCGGGCAGGTTCGGGGCGACCATGAGCAGGCCGCGCTGCCCGTCGATGGTCTCGCGCAGGATGTCCATGTGCCCGGCGTGGCGTGCCGTCTCCGCGATCATGTGCACGAGCAGCCGGTGCAACGTCGTTTCCGGCGGGTCCCACCAGGGCACGTGCGCGGTGGCATCGAGAGGCAGCTCCGCGATCGTCTCGTCTGCCCAGCTCTGCGCCCGCCGGTACAGGTCGACGATCTGCTCGGGCGACTCATCGGCCGTGGCCCACATGTCGTCGGTGGGATCGGCGCTCTCGTCCCACCACGGCATCGGATCCGGCCAGGGGCGTCCCAGGCAGACACCGAAGTATTCGGCCTCGATACCCGCAAGGTGCTTGACCAGGCCCAGCAGGTTGGTTCCCGTCCCCGTCATCGGCATGCGCAGGTCCTGCTCGGCCACGCCCTCGACCTTCCACAGCACCGCATCGCGCAACGCCTGGAGGTAGCGGCACAGAGTCGCCTTCGGTTCCACGGGCCGAGCATGGCACCCGATCTCTGGCTGGCAACGCCGGGGTTTCGCGACAGAGGCGGCCGTGCTGCTGGCCGTAGTCGTGGTCGGCACAGGCTCGACTCCCGGTGCCGACCACGCCGCGTCAGGCCAAGTCACACCAGGACGAAGGCCCCGATGCCGATCCATTCAGGCTCATAGGAGCACGTGACATTCGACGTGCCGTTGCCGGTCACGATGGTGCCGACCGGCCAGCTCGGCGGGAAGCCGTTGCACTCGGCGCGCATCCGCCACTGCTGGCCCGCCGGCCGCGCGGTGCACGTCATCGATGCCGAGCTGATACTGACTCGGCTCATCGTGCAGTCGGTCGGCAGGTGACCGCCGTTGGTGATGGTCCCGATCCCGGTGTCGCTGATGTCGACCGGGCTGCTGGACCCGGTCAGCCGCAGCCGGAAGGTCTCGGTCGGCTCGGCGACGCCGTCGTTGCTCGGCCTGATCATGATGTGGGTCCACGCGTTGGTCGACGGGTAGACGCTGAACTGGCCGGCCGGGATCGGGTGCTGCACCACGTAGTCGGCCGGCGAGGTGGTCAGGTTGTCGATCACGTAGGTGAAGCTGATCGGCGACCCGCTGGTGAAGTTCGAGACGCTGATCCGCAGATACATGATCGTCTGCGCCTGCTGCGTACACGGGCCGGGCGGACCCCAGCTCGGGCACCGCACCTCGTATTCGGAGATCTGCGCGTCGTGCACCGTGGCGACCTTCGTCGACTGCACGGTCGCGGCCTGCGCGGGCGCCGCATGCACCAGGCCCATGGCGAGCACAGTGATCGCCAATGCCGCAGTCTTGCGGAACATGGTCACTCCTCTCACAGGACGTCGTATCCCCAGCCGAGGTACGCCAGCAACGAGTCGGGGAAACGCCAGCGTGCCACCGGCCGCACCGCAGACCAGCCGATCCCGAACACGGCCGAACACGGCCCGCCCGTTCGGAGGCCAATGCGAGCCGCCTCTACCCCCAAAGTCCTCTATCACGGCCTATGATAGGGAGTGATGAGGAAGGATCGAGCATGTCTCAGCCCTACACGGTGAGCCAGGTGGCCGACCTGCTCGGTCTGCACGTCAAGACCGTGCGCGGCTACATACGCGACGGGCGGCTCGAGGCCGTGCGGATCGGGAAGCAGTACCGCATCACGCGGGAGGATCTGGCGGCATTCACCGGTCGTCCGGTCGAGCCGCCCGTGGGCGAGACCACCCGGCGCGTCCGCCACGTCGAGGCGTCCAGCGTCGTCCAGATCGACGCCATCGGCCCGGATGCCGTCCGCCGGCTCACCAACACGGTCATGGCCGCCATCGCCGTGCGGCCGAACGGCGCCGACCGGCTGCGGTTGCAGACCGTCCACGACGAGGAACGGGCGAGCCTGAAGATCATCGTGATCGGTGGGCTGGCCGACAGCGCCGAAGTCATGCGGCTCGTCGCCGCCCTGCTGGAGGATGGATCATGAAACCGGCGACGAAGAGGCCCGGCATCTACAAGACCCCCGAGGGCGAGCACGCCGTCAAGGCCGCCTACCGGCAGCTGCTGCGGCACTGGCCGACGTCGGCGCAGCAGCGCACCGTCCCGACCAGGCAGGGCGACACCTTCGTGGTCACCAGCGGTCCAGCCGGCGCGCCGCCGCTGGTGCTGCTGCACGGATCCGGGGCCAACAGCCTGGTTTGGGCCGGGGACGTCGCCACCTGGGCCGAGCACTTCCGGGTCCACGCGATCGACGTGATCGGCGAGCCAGGGCTGAGCGCACCGGCCCGCCCCCTGCTGGACACCGACGCCCACGCTGCCTGGCTCGACGATGTCCTGGACGCCCTGGCCCTGACCCGGTCGGCGATCGCCGGGACCTCCCTGGGCGGCTGGCTCGCGCTGGACTACGCGATCCGCCGCCCGGGCCGTGTCACCCGCCTGGCACTGATGGCCCCCGGCGGGGTGGGACGGCAGAAGTGGGGCGTGGTGATCATCGCGATCCTGCTGCTGCCGTTCGGCCGCCGGGGCCAGATGATCACGCTGCGCCGCGCCCTTGGCGTACCGGCCTCCGCCGTCGTCAGCCCGCAAGCCGCCGCACTCGGCGCCTTCACGCTGCTGGTCCACCGGCACTTCCGGCCGCGGCTCGACCGGCTGCCGCTGTTCAGCGCGCAGGCACTGGCCGGTCTCGACATGCCCGTGCTGACCATCGTCGGTGGCCGCGACGCCATGCTGGACTCCCACCAGACCAGGCACCGGCTGGAGCAGGCCGGCAAGACCGTGCAGCTCCTACCGGAGGCCGGCCACCTGCTCCTTGACCAGACCCAGCCGATCTTGGACTTCCTGCGCGGCTGATCGGCGTACGGTGGGGATATCTACATTCCGGGGGCGGGGGCTGGGGGCCGGTCGCATGCTCAGGATCGTGTTCACAAGTGACGACATCGCCCGGACGCGGATCGCCCCCGCGGCGGATCCCTTGTGGGAACTGGTGATGAGCCTGCACCTGCTGCGCCCACAACCCGGCGACCTGCTCTTCGCCGGATGGCGCCGGACGGCCGCCGCGGCGCTTCGGGAGGCCCGCCTCGGTCAACGCCTCGGCCTGCTGCTGGCGATGACCCCCATCGTCGGCTACTTCCCGGACTTCCTGAACCCGATCACGGCCGGCAACGGGCTCGACCACGGCCTCGAAGCGATCCGGTCGACGCCGAAGTCCACGCTCGCCCAGGACCTGCGCCGGCTTGCATCGTCGGGACCGCTGCCGGACGACGCCCGACACGTCGCCTCCGGCGAGCCGGGCGCGCTCGCGCGGCTCACCGCCGCGATGCGCACCTGCTACGACCTCATGGTCGTGCCCTACCGCCGCACCCTCGACGCCGCCATCCAGCGGGACCGCCGGCTTCGCACTACAGCGCTCGCCGCCGGCGGCGTCGAGGGGATGCTCGCCAGCTTCCGCCCGATGATGAGCTGGGGCTCGGGGGAATTGCGGATTGCCACCCACCGCGACCAGGAGCTGCACCTCGACGGGCGCGGGCTGCTGTTGATCCCGTCGTACTTCTGCCTGACGGGGCCGATCACCATGTTCGACCCGTCCCTGCCGCCCGTGCTCGTCTACCGGGTGCCGCGGCAGCACGACGAGCTGCTCCCCGCCGGTCGATCCTCCGGAGCCCTCGACGCGTTGATCGGCGCCACCCGCGCTTCGGTGTTGGAGGCGATCGGCGCGCACCATGCGGCGACGACCACCCACGTGGCCCGCCGGCTCGGCATCTCCCGGGCCTCGGCCAGCGAGCACGCCTCCGTCCTACGTCACGCCGGCCTCATCGCAAGCCGGCGCGACGGCAACCGGATGCTGCACGAGTTGACCGCCCTGGGCCAGACGCTGCTCGAGGCCGGCCCGCCGGGCCGGCAGGCGTCCTGACACGCGGCCGGTCGCGGAGCCGGTCGGTCCCGGCGCCGAGACGACCCGCCGGCCCACCTCGCCGACCTGCTGCACCTGACCTTCGAGGCGTACCAGGCCGGTAGCCGTCCCCGCCAGGCGGAAGGCCCTTAGACGTGCGCGAGCACCCCGTCGAGCGGTCGCGGCACCCGCGTGAGGTCCAGCGCTTCGACCAGCGGGCGGGCATACTTGATCTTCCCGGCGCTGCTGCCGAAGAACCGGCGAAGCTGGCTCTCCACCGGGCGACCGTGCCACTGCGGCTGCTTCTGGAACGTCCGGAACGACGAGAGATCGCCGTTTCGCGCGAGAACCTCCTGCACCGCGTCCGCGCCAAGCGCCCGGATTAGCTCGTCCTCCAGGTCGGCCTCGCAGACGAAGAAGCCGAGGGCCGCCATCCGTTCGCGGGTCAGCTCGGACCCCAGCCCGGCGCGCTCGAGCGCACGCCGGTACCCGGCCTCCTCGGCGGCGTCGCAAAGGCCGCCGAGCCGTAACTCGCCGCGCCTGGCGTCGATCAGGCGCAGGACGTTCCCGATCGCCCGCGCGCCGCCGATCGGCACCACCGACGCGCCCTCGGCAGCCAGGTCCCGCCCGCGTCGCGCGGCCAGCGTCTCGAGCGCAACCTGGTCGCTCACCCCCTCCACGAGGACGACCGCCGACACACCGGCGAGCTGCAGCATGGCCTCAACCTAGCGGTCGAGCATCCACCCGACTCCCCAACTCCGCCCGCACGCCCGGCGCGGGCGTCACGCACGAATCGGTTCTATGGTGTTGTCGCGGTGTGTCGGACGATGCCGGACAGCGGTCCGACGTGGTGTTCGTCGGGGAGACGAGACGGCCGATGGCGACAGCGACAGGCGAACCGCCCGACCCTCGCGGAGTGCGGACCGTGGCGGAGTTGAGCGACCGGCTGCGAGTGCTCCACGCCTGGTCGGGCCTTTCCTACCGAGAGATCCATCGCCAGGTTGCACGTGCGCGTCGCCTGCGTGGAACGGTGGAGATCCCTGCGTTGGACACCGTGCACCGTTGTCTGCGTCCGGGCCGGGTCCGGCTCGACGTCGACCTCATGGTCGACATAGTCACGGTGCTCCTCGGATGTGCCTCCGACGCCGAGGCTGCGGCGTGGCGGGCCCCCCCCCGCTCGGTCACCCGGCCGGGCGTCCGCGCGACCGGGGCGTCTCTGCATTTCGGGCCGCCCCGCGACCGGGTCCACTTCGTGGGCCCGCCGTCCGACCTGGACGCCATTCACGGCCACCGCTGCGCCCGCTTCGTCACCGTGCTGGCTGGCATGCCAGGCGTCGGCAAGACGGCCCGACGGTGAGGCCTTCGTAGATCGGCCGCAGCGCGCGGTCCAGCGGGCCGTCCAGTCGGCCACCGGCCGCCCGTCGAGGTCGGGCAGCCAGGTCGTCGGCGTGCGCCTGCCATCCCGCACGAACAAGCAAGGTACTTACAGTTGCGTCCGCCGACTTCGTCACCGGCATCCCGGTGACTATTTCTGGGCTGATCGGATTGGGCGGGCCAGTTCGATGCCGACTCGTCCGCCGATCCGCAACGCCATCGCGCGGGTTGGCTCCACGGTGAAGCCCGCTGCGGCGATCCGCTTCGACACGGCGTCGCCGATGTTGTCGTGCATGTGCTCACGCATCCGCCCGCGCATCCCGACCTGCCGGCGCCCCCAGCTGTGCCCGTGCCCGTGCTCATGCCCGTGCTCGTCGAACACCGCGTCGGCCAGGACGAGCAGCCCGTCGGGCCGCAATACTCGACGCACCTCGGCGAGCAGCGCGTCCTTCGACGCGCTGTCCAGGTGGTGCAGCATCAGGCTCGAGAAGACCCGGTCGAACGAGCCATCGGGATACGGCAGCTCCTGGGCGAACCCACGATCCAACCGCACGGTGAGGCCGGCCCGGCGAGCCTTTCGCCCAGCCCTGGCCAGAGCCTTCGGATCAGGGTCCAGCCCGACGAGGTCCACGTTGCGGTACCGCCGACCGGTCGAGCGCAGCAGGTTCCCGGTGCCACAGCCGACGTCCAGCACCCGGTGGCCATCCCGCAGCTCGGCGAGCGTGATCATCTCTCGGTGGATCGGACGCAGCCCGAACACGAAGTGCACCACGTCGTAGAACGGCAGCAGGAAGTGCCTGCCCAGGCCGGGGACGTACTCCCGCTCGGTCAGCGGCTGAGAGTTTCTTTCGGTCATACAGACATTCTGGCCACTTCTGGAGCTGCGGATCTGTACCGATCCGCGGCTCCGATGGGACAATTCGACGGTGCGGACCGTGCGAATGGCGCCCAACGGGGACCGGCCGGCGACCTACTCGATGACGCCGACGCCCGGCGAGCTGCCCGTGGCGGCCTGGCGGTTGGAGCACGACGGGGACATCAACGGCTCGTTCGAGGAACACACGCACGACTTCCCCGGCCTGGCGTACTTCCAGACCAGCGGCGGGCTACTGCGCACCGGCCGGCAGGCCTGGCCGATCGAGGCCGGCGACCTGTTCGTGATCGCGCCCGGCGACGTGATGGGCCAGATCCACGCCACCGACCTGGCGGGAACCCAGGGCTGGGGCGTGTTCTTCACCGCCGACGCGCTCGGCGCGGACGTCCCAGGCGCCCACCTGGCCTGGCGCACCCACCCGCTGCTGTTCCCGTTCGTCCGTGGTGGAGCGATCGGCGCGCTCCGGCTGCGGGTACCCGAGCCCGACCGGCCCGAGTGGAACGCCCGGATCCAGGCCCTGCACGACGAACTGGCGCGACGCCGGGACGGCTACCGGGAGGCCGTGCTGGCCCACCTGGTGCTGCTGCTGGTCGGGGTCTCCCGGCTCGCCGCCGACGTGGTGGGCGACCTGCGCGAGAACCGGGAACCGCTGCTCGCCGAGGTGTTCGAGGTGATCGAGCGGCGCTACCCGCAACCGCTGTCGCTGCAGGACGTGGCCGCCGCGGTCAACATCTCCCCTGGCCATCTCACCACGACAGTCCGCAGGCGGACCGGGCGCACCGTGCAGGAGTGGATCGCCGAGCGGCGAATGGTGCAGGCCAGGCGCCTGCTCGCCGCGACCGAACTACCGATCAGCGACATAGCCAGGCGGGTGGGCTACCCGGACGCCGGCTACTTCGCCCGCACCTTCGGCAAGATGCACGGGACGAGCCCCACTCAATGGCGCCGAGCCGGCACCGACCGCGGGAACAGGGCGACGCGCTAAGGAGTCCCGATCCGGGCCGCCGCGATGGACCAGACGGGCCTTCAGCGTCCGCGCTTGCCGATGCGTGAGCTCGTGGAGATGGCCGAGACGGTCCGAGCTCGGTCGGCCCGCGCGTGCGGGTTGACCGCCGGTGCGGCGCCGTCGCGCGCCGCGCGGCGAGTGGATGTGGCGCCACGGCGGCCGGGCACCGCGCGGTCGGGATGCTTACGTCCGGGGGTGCCCGCGGCCCGCCGGGCCGGTGCCTCGGGGACCGGGTGCAGCGTCCGCGTGCCCGGGGCGATCTCGGCCAGCAGGGCGTGGCCCGCCGCGAGCCGGGTCGTGGTCGGCTGGACGCCGGCCTTGCGGGTCACATCACGGACACCGGCGACCTGCTCGTCGGTCATCAGCGTGACGACGACACCTTGTGCGCCGGCGCGGGCAGTGCGGCCGGAGCGGTGCAGGTACGCCTTGTGTTCGACCGGCGGGTCGGCGTGGACGACCAGTGCCACATCGTCGATGTGGATGCCGCGAGCGGCGATGTCGGTGGCCACGAGCGTGGTCGCGGCGCCGCCCGCGAAGGCGGCCAGGTTCCGCGTCCTGACGTTCTGCGCCAGGTTGCTGTGCAGTTCCACCGCGCGTACCCCGGACGCCACGAGCTGGCGGGTGAGCCGGCTCGCCCCGCGCTTGGTGCGGGTGAACACCAGCGTGCGGCCGGGCGCCGAGGTCAGGTCCACCAGGACCGGCAGCCGGCTGTCGGGGCGCACATGCAGCACATGGTGGGTCATGGCCGGCACCGGCGTCTGCTCGGAGTCGACGCTGTGGGTGACCGGATCGCGAAGATAGCGGCGGATCAGCACGTCGACGCCGGCGTCAAGGGTCGCCGAGAACAGCAGGCGCTGGCCGCCGGGCGGCGTGAGGTCCAGCAGGCGGCGCACGATTGGCAGGAAGCCGAGGTCCGCCATGTGGTCGGCCTCGTCGAGCACCGTGACCTCGACCGCGTCGAGGGTCAGCACGCCGTCGGAGATGAGGTCCGCCAGCCGGCCTGGGCAGGCGACCAGTACGTCGACGCCCGCCCGCAGCGCGCGCACCTGCGGCCGGTGCGGCGTCCCACCGAACACCGTGGCCGTGCGCAGCGACGCCGCCGCGGCCAGCGGCGCCATCGCGGCGTGGATCTGCGTGGCCAGTTCGCGAGTCGGCGCCAGGATCAGCGCGCGCGGCCGGCCGGGGGTCGCCCACCCTCCGTCGGCCATGAGCCGCGCCAGCACCGGCAGCACGAAGGCGTAGGTCTTGCCCGAGCCGGTCCGGCCCCGACCGAGCACGTCCCGGCCCGCCAGCGAGTCGGGCAGGGTGGCGGCCTGGATCGGGAACGCCTGGCTGACACCCTCAACGGCCAGCGCGGCCGCAAGTTCAGCGGGCACGCCGAGGTCGGCAAAGTCCAGCGATCCGTGGGTGGGGAAGCGGCGAGCGGACGGGTCGGGCGAGCTGTTGCGTCCGGATGCGTCCGCGCGCTTGCGCGATGGTCTTGCAGTGCTCAATGTTTCTGCCTCGTTCGCTCAGGTATCGGCCGTTGTCGCCTGCGTCGTCCGCGCTGAACCGGCAGAATCTTCTGATTGCGGGAGCGTGGCCGGCCTACGACAACCAGCGTGCGCGACGCTCCCAGTCCTGATCAGGATACCCACGTCCGGCTCGGCGCGCCGCGCCGCCCCACACGAGTGAGTCCGAACTCTCCCGACCACCAGCCCGCCGTCATGATCGCTACGAGTGATCCGGCCAGAGATCAGCTTCGGCTCAGCGCCGGAACGACCAGCCGAGCATCTCCTCGCCGGCGTAGGGCATGACGCCGAAGAACGGCCTGTCGACCTCGTCGAACACCATCGGCAGCCACTCGTGGTCGCTGTCCCACATCGGGCGGCTGGCCAGGTCGGCGACCGGCACCCACTCCAGGGTGCCTTCGCCGTTCCCGCCGTGCGCCTCGCCCGTGTACGAGTCGGCGCGGAAGACGAAGCAGAGGTAGTCGCGGCGCTCGGCGCCGAAGCCGGTCCAGAGCACCGTGCCGCGGAACACCAGGTCGCCGACGGTGAGCCCGGACTCCTCGTGGACCTCCCGGCGCGCGCACGTGAGCACGTCCTCGTCCTGCTCCACGTGCCCGCCCAGGCTCAGGTACTTGCCCCGGTGCGGGTCGTCCGCACGCTTGTTGCGGTGCATCAGCAGCACGCTCGAGCCGTCCGCGGACCTGACGAACACTATCGCCTGCAGGATCGCTGCGATCACGGCTGCTATCTTCGCCGGTCCGTCGGGGTCAGGCCGAGCGGGCGCCCGGCCAGGCCGCGGCCGCGGCCGGCGAGTTGCTCGGCGATGGCCCGCAGTTCCTTGGCGGCAGGCGAGTCCGGCTCGGTGAGCACGAGCGGCTCGCCGGCGTCGGCGCGTTCGCGAAGCCGCGGGTCGAGGGGTATCTGGCCGAGGAGCGGCACGGGGGCACCGATCGCGCGGCCGAGGGCCTCGGCGACCGCCTGGCCGCCGCCGGAGCCGAAGATCTCCACGCTGCCGCCGCAGTGCGGGCACGGCAGCCACGACATGTTCTCGACCACGCCGGCGATCCGCTGCCCGGCCTGGACGGCCATCGCGCCGGCCCGCTCGGCGACCGCGGCCGCGGCCCGCTGCGGCGTGGTCACGACCACCAGTTCGGCGGGCGGCAGCAGTTGGCCGACGGAGATCGCGACGTCGCCGGTGCCCGGTGGCAGGTCGAGGAACAGGACGTCCAGGTCGCCCCAGCCGACGTCGGCCAGGAACTGTTCGAGGGCGCGGTGCAGCATGGGGCCGCGCATGACGACTGGCGCGTTTCCGCTGGTGAACATGCCGATCGAGATGACCTTGATGCCGTGTGCCGACCACGGCACGATCCGCTGGTCGACCTGGCTGGGCGCGCCGGACAGGCCCAGCATCCCCGGCACCGAGTGCCCGTAGATGTCGGCGTCGACGAGGCCGACCTTGCGCCCGGTCGCCGCGGTGGCGGCGGCCAGGTTGACCGTGACCGAGGACTTGCCGACCCCGCCCTTGCCGCTGGCGATCGCGATGACCCTGGTCAGCGAGTCGGCTCTGGCGAACGGGATCTGCCTGGGCTGGCGCCGGTCGCCGTCCATGATCGTCTACTGGATGCTGAAGATCACGGCGGCGCGCACGGCGAGCACCCCGAGCAGGACCAGCCCGGTGATCGCCGCCGATCTGGCCGCCGAGGCGGCGTGGACGGTGACCGTCATGCCCTCGGGGGTGACCGCCGTCCGGCTGCCGAGCAGCCCGCCGATCCCCGGAACCAGTCCGGCGAGGGCCACCAGCCACAGCAGCGCCCACGGGAACCCGAACGCGAGCCCGACGGCTCCGGCAGGGACCAGGGTCAGGGCGAAGATCACGATCATTGCCAGCTCGAGGACCGCGTAGAGGCGCTCGGAGCTCGCCAACGCCCCGGCGCTGGCCTGCGCGACCGGCCGGAACCGCACCAGGTAGACCAGCAGCGCCGCGGAACCGGACAGGCCGGATGCCAGGAACAGCCCGCCGAGCGCCCACGTGTCGCTCCAGACCGGCTGGTTCGACACCGACAGCAGCACGCCGGTGTAGCCGGCGATGAACAGGCCCAGGATGGCGCCGACGACCGCCACCACCGTGCCAAGCGCGCCGTCGAGCGGCCGCACCAGTGCGCGGGCCAGCGACCAGCGCAGCCGCTCGTCCCGCACCAGCGCCTGCACGAACGACAGCGTGGCGAACACACTGAACAGCAGCAGCGCCCAGACGCCGACCGACATCGGCGACCAGTACTTGAAGTTCAGGCCGGGCGTGTCGGGCGAGGTGTTCCACAGCATGTGCCAGAAGCGCAGCGGCTGGCCGAGGTCGAGGATCAGCATGACCGGGCACACCAGCAGCGTCACGAACGAGACGTAGTGGGCGAGCCGGGCGGCGTGCTCGTCGGCACTCTCGTGGGCTCCGTCGCCGCGCAGGCGCAGGAAGCTCGCCAGGAAGTAGGAGCCGCCGGAAAGGCCGGCGAAGAAGAAGTAGACCAGGATGTACCAGGTCCAGTCGGGCGAGCCGGCGAAGTGCTCGACCTGAGCGACTGTCATCACCGCTCACCCGGCCCTGGCTCGCGCGGCGGTGGAGCCTGGGTGCCCGGCGCGGCGGCATCACCGGGCGGGGGCGGTCCAGCCGCGACCTGCGCCCCGTCGTCCGGCGCGGGGCCGTCCGGCTCGGCGGCTACCGGCTCGCGGCGCCTGCGGAACGCGATCATGCCGCCGAGCACCGCGAGCACCGCGGTGCCGAGCACCCCGAGATAGCCGCCGACGTTGTTACGCCGCGGCAGCACGGCGTCCTGCACGTCGGGCAGCTTGTACGCCCGCGGCTCGTCCATGAGCAGGAAGAACGCATTGAGGCCGCCGTAGACCGCGTCGTCCTCGCCGTACAACCTGGCCTGGGTGACGCCCTGGGCCTGCAGGTCGTCGACGCGTTGGCGGGCCGCCGCGCGCAGCTCGTCGACCGGGCCGAACTGGATCGAGTCGGTCGGGCAGGCCTTGGCGCACGCGGGCTCCATGCCGCCCTGGAGGCGGTCGTAGCACAGGGTGCACTTCTGCGCGACGCCGTTGTGCTCGTCCTGCCCGATGACGTCGTACGGGCACGCGGCGATGCAGTTGCGGCAGCCGTTGCACACGTCAGGCTGGATGAACACGCTGTCGAACTCGGTGCGGATGATCGCTCCGGTCGGGCAGACCTCCATGCAGCTGGCGTGCTGGCAGTGCTTGCAGACGTCGGACATCATCAGCCAGGCCTTGCCCTGGCCGCTGCTCATCGTCTCGTCCTGGACGTTGTCGATGAACGACACGTGACGCCAGTTCTGCGCGTCCAGCGTCGAGGTGTTGTCGTAGCCGTCGCCAAAGGCCGGCTGGTTGCCCGGCAGCGTGTTCCACTCCTTGCAGGCGACCTCGCAGGCCTTGCAGCCGATGCACACGCTCGTGTCGGTGAAGAACCCGTACGCCCGGCCAGGCGTGATGTCGACCATGGCTACATCCCCATCACATTGGGTGTGATCTTGGACAGCCCGCGTTCGGCCGCGTAGAGGTCAAGCGGCAGGGCCACCAGCTCGTCGACCTCGGGCACCGCCCGCGGCTCGCGGCCGAGGTCGACGTCGATCAGGTACCGGCGACAGCCGGTGCACGACTCGGCCCGCAGGTGCCCGAGCAGCGTGCCGCCCGGCTCGCCCCGTCCCACCCTCGGCCCGTCGCGCCGCTCGGCGTACACGGTTCGCCGGGCGCCGTCGCAGCCGGGGCACGCGGTGCCGGAGAATCCCCAGCTCCCGCCGCACCGCAGGCACATCAGCCGGCGGTGCCCGCTGACCAGCTGATCCTCGGTGTCGGTGCGGAACGAGCACAGCGGCGGGCCGCCCCCGCCCGGGCCGCGCCGGCCACCCCGAGGCGACGGGGCGGCCCGCCACGCGGGGCCGCGCGCCACCGCCCGCATCGGGCCCCGCAGCGCCGCCCCGGCCCAGTACCCCCCCGACCGCCCCCGCCCCGCGGGCCACGGATGGGCCGCGGCCCCGGTCGACAGCCCGGCGTC